>WBZR01000165.1_pt1 | contig 115967 bp, 97 predicted proteins | sample 5204231 | NCBI WGS metagenome assembly WBZR01 (sample SAMN12412403, study PRJNA552823) | activated sludge metagenome | isolation source: activated sludge from anammox sidestream of wastewater treatment plant... | place: USA: Virginia | collected 2017-08
GCCCTGCCCGGCGATATTTTTTCGAACGTCCTCTTCCGGAACAACCTGTTCCTCGGCATCGATGCGCCAGGCCGCGCCGTGTTCCGATTCTCGAACGCCACCGCCTACTCCACCTACGACTACAACGGCTACCGCCTGAATCCGAAAGCCCGGGACCAGTTCCTCTGGAAATCACCCGGCGAGGGGAAACTGCCTGACTACACCCTCGACAAAGCCCGTCCGCGACCCTTCGCATCCCTGGCGGAGTTGCGCCAAACCACCGGACAGGAAACGCACGGCATCGAAGTGGATTATGACGTGTTTCAAAATCTCCAGCCGCCTGACGCAGCCAAGCCCCACGCCATCTATCAGGCCCGGGACGTGAACTTCACCCTCAGGCCCGGCGGCAAGGCCATCGATGCGGGCGTACGCCTGCCGAACGTGAACGACGACTTCATCGGGAACGCCCCAGACCTCGGCGCTTACGAATTGGGACGCCCCGTCCCGCTCTACGGGCCGCGTCCCGGCAAATAGCAAGCCCTCAATCCCTCGCGCCGCACAACGTCCCGTGGTGGGTCGAACCACCCAGCCCAGAATGATCATATAAAGGCAGAATTCGAGGCAAAAGCTGTAGGAACAGACTGAAGTCACCATCACTGGTCAACCTAACCTACGCCTTTTACGATGAATCCGTCAGCACCGTTACCGTCACGATTGTGTATCATGAACGATATGAGATGCACGCTTCAACCTTTCATAATGTCTATGCTCCTTGTTGCGCCTGGGCTGGCGGCATCACAGGACGCATCAACTAAAGAAGCCGGATCTTTGACAACGTATATCACAAAGATCATCCCAATGATCATTGTTGGCGATGGCTGGAGCCAACGGATTGTCCTTCAGAACGTGGACAAGTGGTCTACGGTGTCACGATTACAGGTCTTCACCAAAGATGGCGATCCGTTTCCAATTGAGATCCGGGGGTTTGGAACAGCATCGTCTTTCACACTCAACATTCAGCCGGGAAATACTCTAGTCTTGGATCTACCTGCCAAGTACGAACCGCAGAAGTTGGGATGGGCGTATTTCGAGCAATACACTACCGGACCTTCCGGGGATTACAGTGGAATCGGCGACACGTTCGGGCAGCTTATCTTCCGAAAGCAAACTCCGGGGCTTCCTGATTTTATGTGTTCGATGATCTTAAGTGATCGAGGTTATGACAAGCTTACGGCGTTCTTCGACAATACAGGCGTGAACTACACAGGAATGGGAATTTTAACTTCGTCAACACCTAGCCCCTCCACCTCTCCGCTTTCCTTGCGGGTGACAGTTCGCGACATCGCTGGCACAGTGATTTCGCAAAAGACAATCACGCAAAAACGTGCGACGCTTTATTGGATGAATCTTGGCGTTGATTTTCCTGAGACGGTCGGCCGGATGGGAACCTTTGAAGTTGAGCCTATCGATAAATATTCGACAAGTTTGACCGGTGTTAGTCTTCAGTTCTCAGGAAGCGCGTTTACCTTCGTTACACCGTTCGAAAAGTAGCAACAAGTCAATTTGAATGAAGAACGTCGATTCGCGTGGCTGCTGTACTCGAGTTTCGTGTTCATGATTCGGCACAAATGTTCCGGTCAGCATATCTTTGGTGGCTGTGATTGCTTATACAAGATAGCGCACGCCCCGGCCTACTACATCCGCAATGTCCTCTACCATGTCCCGACTGGCTGCGGCCTCAAGTTCAACGTCAAGCCGGCGGGCATGGTGCTCTATCACAACACCATCATTTCCGAGGCCCTGCCCGGCGATATTTTTTCGAACGTCCTCTTCCGGAACAACCTGTTCCTCGGCATCGATGCGCCAGGCCGCGCCGTGTTCCGATTCTCGAACGCCACCGCCTACTCCACCTACGAACTACAACGGCTACCGCCTGAATCCGAAAGCCCGGGACCAGTTCCTCTGGAAATCACCCGGCGAGGGGAAACTGCGTGACTACACCCTCGACAAAGCCCGTCCGCGACCCTTCCCATCCCTGGCGGAGTTGCGCCAAACCACCGGACAGGAAACGCACGGCGTCGAAGTGGATTATGACGTGTTTCAAAATCTCCAGCCGCCTGACGCAGCCAAGCCCCATGCCATCTATCAGACCCGGGACTTGAACATCACCCTCAGGCCGGGCGGCAAGGCCATCGATGCGGGTGTGCGGCTGCCGAACGTGAACGACGACTTCATCGGGAACGCCCCAGACCTGGGCGCTTACGAATTGGGACGCCCCATTCCGCTCTACGGCCCGCGTCCCGGCAAATAGCTGGCCTCAAACCCTTACGCCGCGTAAAGTTCTATGGTTGTCGAACCATCCTGCCCAAAACGGAATCGCCCACAAACTCAACGAGAACCACGCCACCATGTGCTCATCGGGAGGCGGTGGGCCTACGATGTTCCCTGCATACATCGCAAGCAGAAAGACCGCAAAGGACCCGAACCCATAAGTTCCGGTCCGGTCCCGGCGCCCGGTGACGCTGCGATACACTCACACTCCAGCCAGAAACAGCAGATCCAGCAACAACGGAGCCGCCATTAGCCACCCCAACGGCACACGCGGAGCCAGCCTTTTCGACGCCAGCCCCACCGCCACGTGCCCGATGAACATGAATAGCCGGACGCCAGCCGGTCACTTCGACGCAGTTACATGAAAGCTGGCGGTCATGTCGTCCTTCGTCCCAATGACGCCCAGCAACGCGCTCGGCGGCTTCATGTCGTAGCTGGTCATCTTGAACACGCTCTTGCCGTCAATTACCATGCCCGCGGGCTGCAATGTCGCAGCGATCGTGATTGGCCTGGCTATCCCGCGAATGGTGAGCACTCCGTCCACCTGAAAATGGTTGTCACCCTTAGCCGTCACCTTCGTGGAGGTGAATCGCATTTCCGGATATTGCCTCACCAGAAGCATGTCGCTGAGGGCCGTGTCCATAATCTTCTGAAGATCCTTGGAACTGACCCAGGTATCGTGGCAGGCCATGCTGGTGGCCTCGATCTTCAGTTCAACCTTGGAATTCGCCGGAGCCTGCGGATCGTAGGTCAACCTGCCCTGAAAGTTCGGGAATTCAAAATGGTGCGCCTTTCCCTTCATCATTCCTGTCTTCTCCACTTCGAGGGTGATCAGGTTTCCCCCGCCGGAAACGATCTTGTATTCGACAGGCTCGGCCAAGAGGGCGGTAGCGCCCAGGAATAAGAGTACGGGTATCATACCTATCTTATATTACTCTCTATGGTTCCTTCTTATTGGACCGTGGAGGGCGGTGGGAGCATCCAGGGCCGGTAGGCGCACGATCTGTCGGTCAGAACTGGAAGTAGACAAACGGTACGGTCAGGTCCGTGACGCCGAATAGTTCGAGGCATAGGAACAAAGTGAAAACCACTGATGCGTATACCCAGGCGGGACCTTCAGCTACTCTCATGAACCATTGGCGTTTTTCCTCCCACACGGCAAGGAACGCGGCGCAAGCGCCAAGTCCCATGTGCCACGAGGAGAGCCCCCAATTCCCGCTCCATCCGCTAAACATTTGCGCCAAGACATAGAGGCTGTCGGAGAGGCTTGTTGCTCGGAAAAACACCCAGCCTACGCACGCCAGAAGAAAGGTCAGAGGCATGCGTACCCACTCAAAGCCTTGCCGCCGATTCCAGCCGGTCAGTTTCTCTACGCAGAGTAGCAGGCCGTGGTAGCCTCCCCAGATCACGAAATTCCAACTCGCACCGTGCCACAATCCGCCGAGCAGCATCGTGATCATCAGGTTCCTGTACATCTGCCATGCACCGTGCCGGCTGCCTCCTAAGGGAATGTAGAGGTAATCGCGTAACCAGCGCGAGAGCGACATATGCCATCGCCGCCAGAACTCCGTGATGCTCGACGAAAGGTAGGGCCGTTCGAAGTTCTGGGGAAAGTGGAACCCCATCAACCTCGCCATGCCGATAGCCATATCCGTGTAACCGGAAAAGTCAAAAAAGATCTGCAAGGCGAATGCGAAAACCGCACTCCACGCGGGGAGAGAGCCCACGTGCGTCTGCGGGCTGCGAAAATATGCGTCGGCAACCAGCGCAAATTGATCGGCCAGCGCCATCTTCTTGGTGAGCCCGATCAGCACCAGGAGCACTCCATGCATCAGTTCTCCGTCCCGCGGATGCCGCCAGTGATAAAAGTCTCCGAAGAATTCCCGCGCCCGTACGATCGGCCCCGCCACCAACTGCGGGAAGAATGCAATGAACAGAGCGTAGTCAATGGGGCTTTGCACTGGTTTCTGTTCGCCGCGATAGACGTCGATCACGTAAGACATGCTCTGAAAGGTGTGAAAGCTAATTCCCATGGGAAGGACAATCTGCAGCGCGAAGGATTGCGGCGGCAATCCGAGCACTTGGGAAATCGTCCCCGCGAGAAAATTGTAGTATTTGAAAAACCCGAGGAACCCCAGATTTGCCGATAGGCTTACAAGGAGCGCCAACTTTTTCCTCGGCTCGGGTGCGCGGGCAATCCACAGTGCGGCGGCGTAGTCGACGGCAGTCAAGGTCCATAGCAGAAGCAGGAATTTCGCGTTCCAGCAGGCATAGAAGTAGTAGCTGGCAAAGAGCAGTATCCACCGTCTCCAAGAGGCGGGCGATTGGTAAAACGCGGCCAGCACCACCGCCAGAAACACGAAGAATCCCGTGGTGTTAAACAGCATGGCTAGCTCCCCAAGAGACGCAATACGAGTTCCGCCACGAGTCTCGAGAGAAGTCTCATACCCTCCCCGTTCAGGTGCATCGGATCCATGAAGTACTTTGGCTGCTCCAGCATGTCGAAGGCATGTTCAGGAGCCAAAATCACCTCGCGCCGGCGAGCTAACTCCCGCACCACGGAACCAGTGCTCCGGTTCCATTCCACTGGCCTCACTACCGGTCCCCGCGGCAAGCGAAGGAAGACCACACGCGTGTTTGAACCCGCGTAGCACTCCACAATCCTACCGAGCCACAACCTGCGATACTCTTCGCATTGGCCAGTCTGTGGCGCCGGCTTTCGCAACAGACGCGCCCTGGCGAATTGGCGTATGTTCTCGGGCACCCCCGGGGGAAACATGATCGTCCCGGCCTTCCAATTTACGCGTAGACCTTCCAGGCTGCGTGTCTCCCCACGGTAGTCGTACACCCATTGCTGCCATCCCTTGTAAACCTCGATCGCATCGAGACGTTTGCGCGGGTTTGCCAGAAATTCCTGCAAGTCCCGCTTCAGCAGGAATCCCCTCAGCACTACGGATCGAAGGGAATACCATCTCGCATTCCAAGCGTGGAATGAGGCCGGGAAGTCCACCACATCGGCCCAACCCAACCTCGCTATCAGATAGTTCAGATCGGTCTTTCGATCCGCCAGGTCTTCGGCGGTGTCTTCGTCTTCATAATCCTCGAGCGGAATCACAATCGCTTTGTAGGCCCTCGCCCGCGGATCCATGTCGCGAAGCAGGTAAAACCAGCACCGCGGCGTAGTGCCGCCGATTGCAGCGCTCACAAAGTAGTAGTTATTTCCAGCCCGCCCTTCATTGGCAACGCGGGCGAGGAAACCCATACGCGAATCTCCGAGAATGAGGATCCGCTGCTGGGCCGGGTCCGGTTTATGGCTTAATTCCAACTTCAGAATCCGTTCCAAAGTGGCCGTGGACGAATCAGGATTAATCAATGACAGGTAGAGGTCCGTGCGAAAAAGTAACGAATCCGTTCCGGCCAAACCGGCGAGAGAAATGAACAACAGAAGGACAATCTTGCGAGATGAGCCGGAAACCGCCAGTCGAGGGTAATCCACAATGGTCATCTAATTGGTCCTCAGTTCAATGTGGACGCGGCGGGTTCGAAATCTATTCTACGCCAATCGGCTGCGGGCCTGTGCGAACATAATTGGTTGCCAGTACGCATCGGCCTCCACGTTTCCATCGCCGGATCCCTTGCCGCCGCCGCCGAACGGGCGCACGAGTTGGGAGCCGCCACCCTTCAGATCTTCTCCTCGAGCCCGCGCATGTGGCGTGCCTCTTCCCTCGACCCTGCCGATATCGCCCGCTTCCAGGCACTGAGGCAGCAGTATGACCTCCGCCCTCTCGTCATTCACGACAACTACCTGATCAACCTTGCCGCCATCGACTCAGAAGTGCGCCGCAAGTCCATCGCATCATTTCGCGGTGAATGGCTGCGCGCCGCTGCCATCGGCGCCGATTACCTCGTGGCGCATCCCGGAAGCTGGCGTGGCCAAACCATCGATTCCGCAATGAATGTCTTCGCTGCCTCCCTTGCGCAAGCCGCCGAAAACCTCCCTACAGACCAGGTCACCCTTCTGCTCGAATGCACGGCCGGACAGGGTAGCGCCTTGGGCCGGCGCTTGGAGGAACTCGCCGAACTAGCTCGCCGCTCCGCCGCAACCACCAGCCTGAGGCTCGGCTATTGCCTGGACACCTGCCATCTGCTGGCCGCCGGATATGACATCGCCACCGCGGACGGACTGGAAGAGACCCTTCGCCATGCGGAATCCTGCCTCGGCTTGGCGAACGTACCCGTTATCCATGCCAACGATTCGAAATTTCCCCTCGGCTCCCACCGTGACCGGCATGAGCACATCGGCCAAGGCCACATCGGCAAGGCAGCCTTCCAGCGAATCCTGCGTCACCCTTTGCTCGACGGTAAGGCCTTCCTCCTGGAGACCCCCATGGATGACGAGGGAGACGAACTGCGGAACCTCAACACCTTGCGGCGGCTCGCCGCTACACATCGTGCTGATGGCCGGCGCTGAATCCTCCGTCCACCGGCAGAGCGATTCCCGTGATCCACGACGCGTCATCCGACAACAGGAACAGCGCCGCTTTCGCGATATCCTCCGCCTCGCCCATACGTCCCAGAGGATGCATCGCCTCGATCTTCGCCTTGCGCTCGGAATCGCCGAAAATGGCCCGCGTGAGTCCGGTCCGGGCAAAGCCGGGGCAGATGCAGTTCACCCGGATACCCCGCGAACCGTAATCGAGAGCCATGTTCCGGGTTAGCGCTACCAGCGCCCCCTTCGTCGCCGTGTAAACGGCCCGGTTGCGCACCCCGATCAGCGCCACGGCCGAGGAAATGTACACGATGCTGCCTCCGGCCGGCATGCGCGGAATGGCGTGCTTCGCGCAGAGGTACGAACCCTTGAGGTTCACATCCATCACCGCGTCCCACCCCGCTTCATCCTGGTCCGCCAACGGATGGCGCACCGCGATTCCCGCCGCGGTCACCAGGCCGTCCACCCTCTCCACGCCGCGAAATGCGCCCTCCACGGCATCCGCGTCCGCCACGTCGCAGTTGTGCCGGTCGAGCAGGATCACTTCGGCCCCCTCCGCCGCGCACAGGTCCGCCGTCGCCAGGCCGATTCCGGAAGCTGCGCCAGTCACCACAATCACTTTCCCGTCGAGCTTCCCCATGTCAGTACAGCGCCCATCCGCCGTCCACGTTCACCGTCTGCCCCGTCATGCCGTCGCTCAGCGGACCGGCAAGAAACGCGCACACCCGCGCGACGTCGATCGGTTGCAGGCGACGCTTCAGGCTCTGCAGTGTGAGGAATTCCCTGCTCTGCTCTTCCGTCACGAAGAACTTCTCCGACGCCGTCTGGATCGCCCCCGGCGTGATGCAGTTGACATGGATGTTGTAGTCCCCCAGTTCCTTCGCCATGACGCGCGTCAGCCCGATCACCCCGCCCTTGGCCGCCACGTAATGGCTCAGCAGCTTGGCGCCGAGGAAAAACGTCACCGAAGAAATATTGACGATCTTCCCCGAGTTCTGTTTCACCATGTGGGCAGCCACAAGCTGGGACATGCGAAATGTTCCCGCCAGATTGACATCCTGCATGTCGCTCCACTGTTCTTCGGTCAACTCGAGGAACGGCATGCGCGGATAGACGCCCGCATTGTTGATCAGAATGTCGATCCGTGAAAACCGCTCGATCGTCGTCTCCACCGCCGCCGCAAGCCGGTTGCGGTCGCGCATGTCCGCCTCGATAGATATCGCGGCGTCGCCGATCCGTGTCGCTACATGCTTTGCCTCTATCCCGTGACGGTCGAGAACCACCACCTTCGCTCCCAGTTCCGCAAAATAGAGCGCCGTCGCTTCTCCAATCCCAGCGGCGGCGCCCGTAATGATCGCAACTTTGTCTTTCAGCACGGAGAAAAGCGTAACACACTCGCCGCCTACTCCTTCGGCGAGATGTAACGAACCACGGGAAGCCTGGCGATCGCCTCGATCTTGTCGAGACTCACCCGTCCCGTCACCGCCTGCTCACCTGTCTCCTGCCGCAGGACCTCGAAGCCAAGAGCCTTCAGACCCTCGATCGTCGCCGGGCTCAGGTTCGTGAGGTACACCTTCACTTCCGCCTTGCCGTTCCGCACGAACCCAGCCTTTGCGCCCTGCAAGGCGGCCGCAACATCGGGGTGAAGCTTTGCCGTGGCTTTGGGCTCCGGACGCCGCGCCTCGTTTTCTCCCATTTCCTTCTTGTCCTTGTACACCGGCGGCGGAGCCGAAGGCGCGTTCTGCGCATACCCCCCAATCGCTCCCCCAACCGCAGCCATCGGCCGCGGCCCCATCGACATCCGCGCCGCCTGCGGCATCATCGCTCCCGCCTGGTCCCGTGCCCGGTCGCCGAACACCCCCTCATAGCTGACGCCGTCCGGCATCTCCACCGGCACTTCAATTCTCCGCGGCTGCCCTCCTTCGTTCACCGTCTTCTCCTCCACCGCCACAAACGCCGTATACTGCGTCATCAGCCGGTAGTCGAGGCCGAGCTTCGTAATCTGATTCCGCAGACTGTCCGGCAGACTCCCGTTCTGAATCCCCCGGAAATCCTGCCCCATCAGATCATCAATCTTCGTGCGCGCCCACAAAGAGGCCAGCGTGTCATGACGCGGTTCGTTCGAAGGCAGATCCACCTGGATGTTCCGCACAAAGTCCCGCCCCGCGCTCTTGCCGTAGATACGCACCGTGCCTTTGCCTGCCGCATGGTACCGGCCATGGATCACCAAAGGCTTCGCGGCAAACAGGTCTGGGATGTGCTTCGGATACACATCCTCCACCTGCAATCCGCCCCAGTCAACGCGAATATCCGTGAGCAGTGGATTGCGCATCCGCTCGAAGAAGCGCCTCGCCGCGGCAGATCCGTCAGCCTCCAGCGTCACGTACTCCACTTCCCCCCTTCCAAACTCCGCCATCTTATCCAGCAGGAACCGGTTCACCGAGTTGCCGATTCCGAAGCTGAATACCCGCGCATTCGTATACCTCTTGATCTCTCCAATAATTTCCATGTCATTGCCGACATAACCGTCCGTCAGGAACGCCGCCACGCGCAGATGATCCTGGCTGCGCGTCGGCTCGAGCGCGGCTCGGATCGCCTTCATCATTTCCGTCCCTCCGCCGCCGCGCCGCCCATCGATAAACTGCCGCGCCCGCTCCACATTCTCCGCGTTCGCCGGAACTGGCTGCGGGAACAGAATGTTCGTATCACCGGCAAAGGTAATCACGTTGAAGGTGTCTCGCGGATCCATGTTCTGGAGCGCCATGCGCATCACCTCCTTCGATTTCTCCAGCGGAAAGCCCATCTGCGAGCCGGAGGTATCCACCACAAACACCAGTTCCCGGGGAGTAATCTCGCTCGCCGCAACGCGTTCCGGCGGTTGCAGAATCAGGCTGAAAAATCCGCCCCGCGTATCGCGATGCGTCAGCACCGCATCCTCCACCTTGCGGCCCGCCACGTCGTACTTGAGAATGAAGTCTTTGTTCGGAATTACGGCCAGGTTCTTCAGCCGCACCACTGCATGTCGTGAGTCAGGCCGCTCGGCCGCCACCTCGTGCGACGTGCATTTCAAACCATCAATCGGCACACCCGCGTCCAGCGAAACCTCCACCGTGATGTCATGCCCGGCGCGCGTGCCCGGAGGCGTCACCGGCGGCGTGATGCGCGAAGCGTCAGGAACGCGGTTGGTGTCCGGAGACCATCCCCCGCCCTGCCTCCCGATCGCCTGCCTGCCCGGGATGTAGCGCGGCCCCACCACCATCGGGAATACGAATTCATAGGTCCCCGCTTCATACTTCAGCGTCTCCACATAGCTGATCACAATCTTCACCTTCTCCCCGGGCCGGATGTTGGCCACCGACTGGGTGAAGATGTTCGGCCGTTCCTGCTCCAGCAGCGACGCCGTGCGGCCGGAATTCCGCGCCGCGTCATAGATCGCCCGCGCTTCCTCCCGCGGTTTGATCTTGCCCTTGATCGTCCGCTCCCCCACGAACATCGTCATATCGTCCACGGCCGAATTCTGGGGCAAAGGAAAGGTGTAGACCGCTTCTATCTTCTCGTTCAGCGGATTCTCGAAATTCTGCGTAACAGTGACTCGCGAGACAAAGCCGCTGATCTCCGCCTTGACGTCCGTCCGCCTCAGCGGACAGGGAGGGCCGGGTCTCCCGTCGCGATCAATGACCGTCAATGCGCCGGAGCCATCCGCGGGAGCCGCCGCGCCGGGTTTCGCCTCCAGCGAAAACCGGGCCAGAGGGCAAAGGACAATGCCGCCATGGCCGCGGCAAGTAATGTGTATCGGGTTCGTTTGTTGCGTTTCATGGACAATCCTCACTTGGGAATGTCCCGCCGCAAACGATCCTTTCAAGAAACTTCCGCTACCCGGCGCGGGCATCAGAGCCAGTGCTGGCAGGAGAACGCAGCCGAGTTCATCTTCTTCACAAACGTATCGAGCGCGATCCAGCGCGGCTTGATCAGTCCGTACCTGAACCCGCTGTAAGGATCGTTCACACACACCTCCGCATCGCCAATCCAGGGATCCCGCACGCCGCGCAGCACCACAATGTGCTTGTACCGCCCCTCGCAGTAGTTCCCCGATACCCAAATCGGCCCGTAAGTCTCCAGCTTGTATTTGATGTCGTCCACCGTGGCGAAGCCCTTATACGTGCTCGAACTCAACCCCAGCGCGCCCCGGCAAACAGGGAATTCCGGGTCCAGAATGCCGCGTTCCCTCATCTGCGCGTCGTTCGGCAGCGAATCCGCGGCGGAAACCGGCTTGTTCTTGTACTTCAGCATCATCTTATAAGCGGCGTTCCAGCAGGTGGCATTGGTCTCCTGCGCGATGTATGGCACTTCAATTATGTATTCCATGGTGTTCCCTCACCCGAACAGGCGTAAGGAACCGCTGGATTCTGTCACGGCCGCGCCAACACCACCCATCGCCGAAGCATCCAAAGGGTGTCGAGATCGAAGTTCGGGGTTATCGAGGGCGGCGGCAAAACGGTTGAGAATCTCCGTTGCGGCAGCCACTACTAACAAGTGAAGATAACCGTCTTGTGCACCTCCAGGGAGCACCCGATCTGGCCGCGCCTCGAAGAGTGGTGCGGACGGGTGCCTCATGAAACATCACTGGCCACCTCAGTGCCCGAGGTGACAGAGGGCGACCTCCTCCTGTTGATATCCTGCAGCGACATCATCAGGAGGAACATCCGCGACCGCTTTCGCCGGACTCTGGTAATTCACGCCGCCGGCGTGCCGCACGGCCGCGGCTTCGCGCCTCTCAATTGGCAAATTATCGAGGGAAAATCCGACATCAACGTGACACTGATGGAAGCCGCGGACAAGGTGGACAGCGGCGATGTCTGGGCAAGGCGCACCATGCATTTCGAAGGTCACGAACTCTTTGAGGAACTGTTCGGCCGTCTGTTCCAAACGGAACTCGAATTGATGGACTTCGCTGTAGCGAACTTCCACACAATCAACCCTACCCCTCAATCGGGAGAGGGCTCCTATTACCGCCGGCGGGGCCCTGAGGATAGCAGAATACAGCCAACCCAGACCATTGCGGATGTGTTTGACCTTGTGCGCGTGTCAGACCCTTCGCGGTATCCGGCGTTTTTCGACTTTCGCGGCCATCGGTACGCCTTGACACTCACGAAGATGGAAGTCTCCTCCAAAAGTTGAGCCACCCGACCAGGAAGGAAGAGCACGATTTCCCGGGCGATGGCGCGGGCAGCGGTTGAATCGCAAGGGTCCTCCTCACCCTCATGTTGCGTGGACGCGCTGCCTCTTGACGGACTACGGCCGGCGCCTCCGGATCAGCGCTTGTAATAGCTCCGCAGACGCGCGGCATACTCCTCCCCGCCCACCTCCACAAGGTCGTTATGATGCGCCCCCTCCACTACCCACATCTGCTTCGGCTCCCGCGCCGCATCGAAAAGATCACGTCCCAAGGAAACCGGGATGACTTCGTCACGGCTGCCATGAATAATCAACAGCGGCGCCCGGACCCGTCCCATCCGCCCCTTCGAATCAAAGCCCCATACCAATGCCGGTCCGATCACCGGCAACACCGTTCCTGCCACCGCACGCGCCGATGGGAACGGAGCCTCCAGAATCAACCCGCGGCACGAACGGCGCGAGACCAGTTCCACCGCCACCGCTGTCCCCAGCGATTCGCCGTGGATGATCAGCCGCGCCGCATCGTAGCCCTTCCTTTCCAGCCAGTCATACGCCGCATCCGCATCCGCGTACAGCCCTGCCTCGGATGGCGAGCCTTCACTCTTGCCGTAGCCGCGATAATCCGGCACAAGCACGGAGGACCCCGCCTCGGTGATGGCGCGAATCGAACGCCCGCGGTGCGTCACGTTTCCCGCGTTGCCGTGAAGAAAAAGCGTCGCGAGTTCTGACCCTCGAGACTCCTTCCACCAGCCATGCAGTTTCACCCCGTCCCGCGTGACGAGTTGCACATCCTCTGCGCCCACGCTTTGCTGCTCGTGCCACCAGCCTTGCGGATAGCGCATCGGCAGGTAGATGCTGCGATGCGCCAGGAAGCAAAGCGCCGCATACCCTCCCGCAGCCACCAGACCAAGCCCTGCAATCCTTTCGAGCATTGCTGCCTCCGGTTCAACTCCTCAGCCGCCGCGCAACCCTCCAGGACACCAGCGAAATGGCGAATCCCGCCAGAGCATCCACCGCATAGTGATATCTACCGTAAACCGTCGCCGTCGCGATCCCTACCGCCAGCAGCAGCAGCCCTCGCCACACCCACGGCTCCTCCGGCAGGATCTCCCTCATCCCGAAGGCGGCCGAAAAGGCCCCCGAAACATGCGCGCTCGGAAACACGCTCATGTGAATCCCGTACCCCCCGACAAGCACCAGGTTGAACCATCGGAACACGGTAAATACGCGGGGCAGGTCCTCGTTCGGAAATACCGTCCGCGGAGGCTCCGATGGGAAGAACGGAAACAGTACATACGCGCTCAGGATGCCCGTCAAGAACACCGTGACGAACGCGTCCATGCGCCCCGCCTTATGGCGCGCATACAGCCAGCCCATGCAGAACGGCGCAATCGCGTAGACCAGCGAGTAGCAGATCTCGAGCAGCGACGGACCCACCGGACCCGCCGCCTCCACCAGGCTCCGCAATCCCCAATGGTTCAACAGCAGTCTGTCCCACACCACCCATCCCTGCTCCAGCTTGTACGTATGCGTCCGCGGCGCGAACCACCCCATCTCCCGGTACGCCAGCAGCATTAATGGAAGCGGGTACCAGTCCCGCATGACGCGCAACAGCCTCAGATGCCTCAAACCTTCGGCGTAAGCGAGCAGCAACAGCCCGGCGAGCACCATCGCATTTACCGATAGCGTCACGCGCGTGATATCCGGCCGCACCGGCAGAGCGGCGCTGCACACCGCGCAGTAACTGAAGTACACCGCCAGCACCCACTCGGACCTCCGTAATGTCACGAGTCTCCTCACCCCCTCTACCATCGGCGTGCCGCTATTGCGTCCGAGGCGCCATGCCACACCGTCTGTGCTCAAATCCAAATCTCCAGTATCGCCAATGCGCGATACACTGAGGCTTTGCCGATGCTGCGCTTCCTTGCTCTGCTCCTCCTCGCCGCCCCGGCGCCCGCACAATCGCTGTGGAACGGCTACGAGAAACGCGAATTCGCCGTCGATGGCGTCAAGGGTTACGTCGTGCTCCCGCGCATGCCCGCTCCCGGCAACCCCTGGCTATGGCGGGCACGGTTCCCCGAATATCACCCCGATGCCGCCATCGCCCTCCTCGGCAAAGGCCTCCACATCGCCTATTACGATCTGCCGAACATCTTCGGCAGCCCCAAAGCAGTCGAGAGCTTCGATCACTTCTATGCCTACGTCACACAAACCTTCCGTCTCTCCCCCAAAGTCGCGCTCGAAGGCGTCAGCCGCGGCGGGCTCTTCGTCTACAACTGGGCGCTGAAGAATCCTGAAAAAATCAGTTGTATCTACTGCGAATCCCCGGTCTGCGACATGAAAAGCTGGCCCGGCGGCCGCGGCAAGGGAATCGGATCGGCGCCGGACTGGAAGCAGGCTCTCGAATCCTTCGGCTTCACTGAGCCGCGCATGCTCGCCTTCCGCGGCAACCCGCTCGACAACGCCGCCGCGCTCGGGGCCTACCGCATCCCCGCGCTGCACATTGTGGACGAACACGACAAAGTCGTCCCCCCGGAAGAGAACACGGCGCCGTTCGCGGAACGATACCGGAGCGCCGGCGGCGCCATCACCGTGCACTACAACACCAGCCTTCCCGAATCCCTCAGCGGGCATCACTTCCCGATCGATGACCCGGCCATGGTCGTCAATTTCATCCTCAGCCACACCGCCGGCCGCGAGACGCTTGCCGGCTCCGGCATGACTCCGCACGGCGTCGACTACTTCCATCTGCGCGAGGGACTGCGCAACTCGCTCGCCCGCTTCTCCCAGGGAGGCCCGGCGCGCGTCGTCTTCCTCGGCGGCTCCATCACTCACATGACAGGTTGGCGCGACATGGTCTGCCGGTATCTCGGCAAGCGATTTCCGCAAACTCAATTCGATTGCGTGGACGCGGGCATTCCTTCCACCGGTTCCACCCCGGGAGCTTTCCGCCTGCAACGTGACGTCTTCTCCCGCGGCCCCGTCGACCTGCTCTTCGAAGAGGCCGCCGTCAACGACGACACCAACGGCTTCGGCGAGCGCGAACAACTCAGGGGCATGGAGGGCATTGTCCGCCACGCCCGCCTCCTCAATCCCAGCCTCGACATCGTCCTCTTGCACTTCGCCGACCCCGGTAAGCTTCGCGAGATCCGCGCCGGCCGTACTCCGCTGGTCATCCGCACCCATGAGCGCGTAGCCGAACATTACGGCCTGCCCTCGCTCGACCTCGCTCGCGAAGTGTCCGAACGCATCGACGCCGGCGAATTCACCTGGGAAAGGGACTTCCTCAACCTCCACCCCTCGCCGTTCGGCCAGACCGTCTATTTCCGGTCCATCCAACGGCTGCTCGAGGCGGCATGGAAAGATCCGGCCATGCCCTCCTCTGCCTTACGCCCCTATCCGCTGCCGCCTCCCCTCGATGAGAAGAGCTACTTTCGCGGCCGTCTCGTCCCTGTGAACGAAGCAAACCCAGGCGCGGGATGGTCCTTCATCGAAAACTGGAAGTCCGCCGATGGCGTGGCCACACGCCCCGGCTTCGTCGACGTACCCGCCCTCATCAGCCATCAGCCCGGCGCCGAATGCCGCTTCTCCTTCGACGGTACGGCCGTGGGGATCTTCGTTGCCGCCGGGCCCGATGCCGGCATCGTCGAGTACAGCATTGACAACCAGCCTTTTCAACCCCAGGACCTGCTCACCCAATGGAGCCCGAAACTCCACATCCCCTGGGCGTACGTTCTTTCCGCGGACCTTCCACCCTCGCGACACGAACTTCGTCTCCGCGTCAGCACGCGGAAGAACCCCCAAAGTACCGGGCATGCCATCCGCATCATTCACCTGCTCGTGAATTGATCTATTTCGTCGCCACCATCCCCCGGTACGGAACGTGGACCGCCATCGCCCCTTTCCAGCGCGCGGGAACCTTGCCATCGAGGCACCAGTGAATCGCATGGATCACCAGCCGCTGGAACGGCTCCACATCGAAATCCTCCGGATGACCCATCGAGGTGTAGAACGCGCGCCCCCCGTATTTGTTCTTCCACGTCCATGCCACAGGGTTGTCCTCCGCCGGCTTGTTCGGATTGACGGCATGCCCCGTCAGCAGTTGCTTCGCATCTTTCGGCGGCCACTTCGGCAGCACGCGGTAAAGCCAGCTCCGCACGTGGAACGGTCCCCGGATCCCTTGCAGAATGGGATCGCCCGCCGCCGAAGGAATCACCGAAACATCCGTGCTCGCCAGGTGCCCGAAATGCGTGTGCCCATCCCCGCCCCAACCCGGAGGCGTGCCGAACGCATCCGATCCCCACGCATTCCAACGCGCCAGCGGGCTCTCCGCCGGGTACTTGAAGGCGTGCGAAGTGGTGCGGAACCCCAACACGGGCTTCCCCGCTTTGACATAGGCGTCGATGTGCGCCAGTTGCCCGGCGGGCAGTTGCCGCCATCGCAGGTAAAACACCGCCAGATCGGCGCTGCCCAATGCCTCGAGCCCGGGTATGTCTTTCTCCCCGTTCTGATCCGGCGCGGACTTGAGCACCGTGCAGCGCATCCCGTAATGCTTCTCCAGTTCAGCCGCCACCACAGGCAGCGTAAACTCACCGCTATACTCATGGTCTCCGCACACGAACACTACATGAGGCTTCCCCGCCGCCGGCAACAGCGCCGCGCCTCCCAGGGAAATCGCAAACTCGCGTCGTAACACTCCTTGCCTCCTTACCGGAACTTCTTTCAGCCCTTCCGCGCAGACCCTAACACAGTAGCCGCGGCGGAGTCTGATTCAGCATACCCCGCGAATGTTGCGAAATGTAAAGCACTCCGACGGCTCAATACCGGAAGCGGCCGCGTTTCCCAGCGAACAGCCAGGCGCGGCGTCAGGCCAAACGGCGGCAGCGCGGTTCCTGTCTTGTTGCTGTTCATTCTCTTACCGCTTCTCGCTGCTAGACTCGAACTCATGCCCTGGCACAGCGATCTCACCCTGTCCCGCCGCCTGGAGCGCGCCGAAGCTACGGCAAACGCCCGCTTTGTGGAAGCCCGCACTCTTGTATTCCCCGGCTGCGGGGCCGGTTGGATCGAGGTCGCCGGAGCCTACGCAATGTTCGACGGCCTCGATTCTCCCTGTACACAGACCTTCGGACTCGGCCTCTTCGAAATGCCCCTTCCCGAAGATATGGAACGCATCGAGGCATTCTTCGAAGAACGCGGCGCTGCGGTCTTCCACGAAGTGAGCCCTCTCGCGGACAGACGGATTCTCCCCCTGATGAGGGAAAGGGGTTACAGTCCGGTCGAGTTGTCCAACATCCTCTGTTTGCCCCTCGAAAAACGCGCCCCCCCAGCCCCGGTTCAATCCGTACAAGTGCGTCTGGTGGGAGCCGAAGAAAGCGAATTGTGGGCGCGCACGGCTGCCGAAGGCTGGCGCGAATACACGGACGTTTCCGAACTGTTGCCGGGCATCATGCGCGTGATGTGCGCGCGCCGCGATAACCTCACCTTCCTGGCGGAAGTTGAAGGCCATCCCGTTGCTGCCGGATCGCTGGCGATTCATGATGGCGTGGCCCTGCTCGCCGGAGCAAGCACCGTCCCCGAATGGCGGCGGCGGGGCGCGCAAGCCGCGCTGCTCGAAGCCCGCCTCTCCCACGCGCGCCAATCCGGATGCGACGTCGCCATGATCGGAGCCGAGCCCGGCGGCGCGACCCAGCGCAATGTCGAGCGCCTCGGGTTCCGCGTCGCGTACACGCGAATCAAATGGGGGCGGGAGCCAACTTGATACGAGAGGAACCATCCCCAACTCGCACCTACCTTGCAGGGAGGTTGAACAGAGAGAGAACAAAAGCGCACAACTCCGAGACAACAATACGAGAGAATGCAGGAGGGTTGAGCCCGCTCGAAGCGCGGATTCAACCCTTTTGCATTTCCGGCCGTTGCCGTCTGTGCTACGTTGCCCATATGCATGTTCAACTCGCTTTCGGCAAGACTGGTCTCGATGTCGCATTGCCGGAAGGTTATGACTACCGGCTGCTCGAAGCACGCTCGGCCACTCCGCTGGAAGATGCGGACGGCGCGCTCGCCCGCGCCCTTCTACAGCCCATCGCCAGTCCTGCGCTGGCGCATCTGGCCAGAGGAAAGAAGACCGCCGCCATCTCGGTCTGCGACATCACCCGTCCCGCTCCCAACCGTACCGTCCTGCCTCACGTATTGCGAAGTCTGGCCCAGGGAGGAATCCAACGCGAGAACGTAACCATCCTCATTGCCACCGGCTTGCACCGCCCCGCCACGGATGCGGAGATCCGCGAGATCGCCGGCGGCGATCTCGCCGGCCTCGTGAAGAACCACAACGCCCGCGAATTGCGCGAGCACCGCAATCTCGGCGAAACCAACAGCGGCACTCCGGTTTACATTGACGAACGTTTCGTCTCCGCGGATCTTCACATAACCCTCGGGTTCATCGAGCCTCACCTCATGCTCGGCTTTTCCGGAGGCCGCAAACTGGTCGCGCCCGGTCTCGCGGCGCAGGAAACCATCAAGGTCCTCCACAGCCCGAAGTTCATGCGGGAAGCGCGCGCCGTGGAGGGTTCCATCGAGGACAACCCCCTCCACAGGGAACTCCTCGAAATCGCCGCCATGGCAAGACACGATTTTATCGTGGACGTAGCTCTGGCCCGGGACCGCCGCATCGCCGGCGTGTTTGCCGGCAACGCCCTCGAGGCCCACCGCGCCGGCGTCAACTTCGTGCGCAAGGTTCTCCTCGAGCAGATGGCGCAACCCGTCGATGCCGTCATCACCACTGCCGCCGGCTACCCGCTCGACCTCACTTACTACCAGGCGATCAAGGGCGTCACTGCCGCATCACACATCGTAAAGCCGGGAGGAGCCATCCTCCTGTTCGCCGAATGCCGGGAGGGGCCGGGAGCGCCCGAATTCCGGCGAATGCTCAAAGAAAACCCGAATCACCGGGAGTTCCTCGAAAAGATCCGCATGCGCCCCGTCGAAGTGGACCAGTGGCAACTCGAAAAACTCGCGCTCGTGATGGAACGCCTGCGCGTCCTCTGGCACGTGCCCGGACTCGGCGCGGATTACCACCCCACGTTGTGGGGCGCCGCCTACCATACTCCACACGAAGCCCTGAACGCTCTCTTCGCCGATCTTCCGAAAGGAGCCAGAATCGGCGTCATCCCGGAAGGACCTTACGTGCTTGCCAAAGTAGCCTAGGCCGCATCCTTGCCGGCCAAAGCATGGCCGAACTTTCGGGACGCCGAAAATAGCTGCGCCACCGAAACCAGCCCCCCGAGCCGGACCCGGCCGATCGCTGCCAGCCCCGCCGAAGCGAGACAGCCGCATTCCCCACACACCGGCTGCCCTCCGAACTGGCAGGGCGTGATCCGTGTCGTGAAATCCGCCGATACACAAGTCGTCGTCTGCGCGAAAATGCACTCCTCGGGCGATTGCGGCGGCGTTTCCAGTCCTCGCAACACAATCTCCGGCAAATGCACCTTGGGAAAAAGTGGACGGAGTGCAGCCAGATCACTGAGAACCCGCGAACGGTCGGCGGGTTCCAACCGCTCGGCGCACTCGCTTCCCTCCTGCGGAGTAAACAGACTGAACCAGATCTTGCGCACCTCCCGCCTTTCCGACCAGAACCGCGTGAAGTCCTCCAGATAGCCGGCCCGCGCCAGCATCTGCCGCGTCACCGTGCAATGCACGATCACCGTGTGTCCCGCAATGTGCTTCTGGATTCGATCGTAAGTAGCAGGCGTGCGCCGCCGGTCGTGCTCCGGTTGCAGTCCGTCGACGGACACCACCAGATGCAGGCTCCGCAAGTCCGCCCAGTGCGCCGGAATGGGACGCACCGCGCTGGTCACGAGTTGTACTTCTATGCCCATCCTCTCCAGTCGCGGCAGTATGAGGTCCAGTTCCCGATAGCGAACCAGCGGCTCGCCCCCGACGATCGAGATGTGAATGGGGCGGTGCTTGCGCACCAGCGAGAGGAACCCATCCACCAGAGCCTGACCGCGATAGTCGGAAAGCAGCCGCAGTGGACCTGCGCCGCCGAGATGCTCCGGCTCAAAGGCATAACATCCCGGGCAGCGAAGCGGGCACTCCTTGGTGATTTCCACGGAAAGCAGTGGTCTCCCCCCGCTCAGAATTCTGCGCCATGCCGGAAACAGATCGCCCTTGGTCATGGAATCCTCAATCCTCGAAACTGCCCGTTGTGCCCTGGAAGCGGTTCATCGCTTGCTTCAGCGTCCATTTGATCGCCCGGCTCGCTTTGTAGCAATATGCAAGGTTGTGGTTCAGCGTCGAGAAGCAATGCGTCTGGCAGGTCTGCTTCATCGCATCAAGCTGTTTTGCCTCGAACCGGTGATCCCCCACCACGCCCCAGTCATAAGTTGCCGAGTACATCGGGAAACAAGGCGCCAGCGTCCCGTCCGTGCGAATGATCATCGAGTTGTGCCCGGCCCGGCAATCCCAGCATTGCACCTTCCCGCGCATGAAGGCCCGCATGTCCTCCAGCCGCCGGACCGAATTGACCATCTTGTAACCCGATTTGCTCTTCCCGATCAGCCAGTCGATGACGGCATCCACCTTAGGCCAGTCCTCCTCGGTAAGGAACGTGCTGTTCTCCCCCGCATGTTTGAAGTGCGGCTGGTCGAGCATGGGCGACTCATTAATGTGGTAGTCCGTCGCAATCCCGTTATCGTGCGCGATCTCCGTGAGACGCTTCACGTCCTCCAGATTGATGCGCGTGATGTTGATGTTGAAAAACACGCTGAAGCCGTACACGTACTGCTTCTTGATCAGGTAATCAAAATACGCCCGGATCGGAGCCAAGGCCTTCGGCAGTTCCTTGCGATCCTCCACCGAATCCACGGCAAGATTCACGGCGGCCACCCCGGCGTCGCCAATCCAATCGATCACCTCGTGCCGCATCAACCGGCCGTTCGTCGGAAGATACACCCAAAACCCCCGCTGCGCTGCGTAGTGCACCACTTTGTGCGCGAACTGAGGCCGCAGCAGCGGCTCACCCCCCATCAACGCCAGCACCCGGCACCCCGTATCGTGCAGCCAATCGATAGATCGGCGCGCCGTGTCCTCTGTCATTCCTTTCACCCGATTGTCGAAAGCCCAACAATAGTGGCAGTCGAGGTTGCACTTCCACTCTGTAAACAAATACGCGATGATAGGGTGGTAATCTCCCGGCATCACCCGGGACCGCACATACGGGTAAAGCCAGCCGCGAAGACCGCGCCGGACCATGCCGGCAGTTACTCGCGGACGATAAGGATTTTCGTCGTTCGGAAGGTACTTCGGGTCAGGCTCCACATTCCCCACTTTTTCCGGAAACCGCGGAAATACCGCATCAGGTAACGTAAGCGGCTCCCCCGCCGGAAGCAACGAACTTCGCTTCCGGCCGCCAACCAGGAGTTCATGTGTCGCCACATCCAGCCGGAACTTATTTCCATTCTGTTTCATGGGCTGCGTCTGCATGATACAAAATCTCCTGTGCGTTAGATTACGCCTTGTCCACCGAAGTTTCGAAAAAAAAGGTAACAGGAAAAATCCAACTAATTTGATGCCGGCGACAACACATCGTGAACGCCCCGAAACAAAGGCGCAAAGATACCCCCAGCGGGCGATTGCCGGTTCAAACCAACACAATAAAGCGAACCCCGGTGAGTTCATTTCTGTTCATTTCGAACCAGAGGACCCGAACGAAGGCCAGACACGTCTTTGTAGTCCAGGAGCACCATCGCACCCGGACTTCCGCCCTGAGATCCGCCGTGTCTTGCTTCGGCGCGTACAGGGCCTGAGCTTCCGGGAGTCATCACCTCCTTTGGGCCCTACCGGGAATCGTACCCGCTATTACGAGAAGCGGAGCGGCCGCTCAAGGGGATCGACCCGCCAGCCGCGGAGCCGGCGCTGACTCCCCTGACGGCTTGGCCCGGCAGCACGCGCCAGGAATCCGGGAAGGCATCTCGTAGCAGGTAGAATCAGAATGTGAGTTCTGAATTGCTCGAAACTGCGCGGCAGGTGGTGAAATTCGCGCTCGACCGCGGCGCGGATGATGCCGAATGCACCATCTCGGAGGGCTCGGAGTTCTCCGCCACCGTGCGCATGCGTGAATTGGAAACCTTGAAGGAAGCGGGCTCTCGCGGGGCGGGTGTGCGCGTGCTTATTGGAAAGCGTGTCGGTTCTTCCTACACTTCCGACCTGACCCGCGATGGGCTGGACCGCATGATCTCCTCCGCCCTGGACCTCGCCAGGCTCACCAGCGAAGATCCCTTCGCCGGGCTCCCTGATCCGGAGGACCTCGGCTCCCTCACGCTCGATCTGCAACTCTACTGTGACGACGTCTCGCGGATCGATCCCACCGAGCGCATCCGCCAGGTCAAGGAAGCCGAAGAAGCCGCCTTCTCCACTGACCCGCGCATCGCCAATTCCGAGGGCGCGTCCTTCGGAGCCGGCCAGGGTTCGCGCTGCTTCGCCAACTCCCGCGGATTCTCCGGCTGGTATCGCGGCAGTTCCTGCTCCATCAGCATGGTGGCCGTTGCCAAAGATGGCGATTCCATGGAGCGCGACTACTGGTATTCGGCCGCGCGCAGCTACCACAAGCTCGAACCGGCGGCCGCCATCGGCCGCAAGGCTGCCGAGCGCGCGCTGCGCCGCCTGCACGCCCGCAAAGTCACGACGCGGAAGGTGCCCATCCTCTTTGAGCCGCAGGTGGCCCGTTCCCTGCTCGGAGATATCTTCGATGCCGTCGCCGGCGATTCCATCTACCGCAAGGCTTCGTTTCTCGTGGGAAAGCTCGGTGAGCGCGTGGCCTCGAAGAATGTTACGGTGGTCGACGACGCCACGCTCCCGGGATTGTTCGGTTCCCAGCCCTTCGATGATGAAGGCGTGCCTTCCCGCCGCACCGTGGTGATCGAGGACGGCATCCTCAAGAGCTACCTCCTCAACACCTACACCGCGCGCAAGCTCGGGCTGAAAACCACGGGCAATGCCTCCCGCGGCATCACCGGCAACGCCCACGTCGGCCACGGAAATTTCTTCCTCCGCCCGGGCTCGGAGTCTCCTTCCTCCCTTCTTGCCGGCATCAAAAACGGATTTTACGTTACTGAATTGATCGGCTCCGGCGTCAATATTGTTACCGGCGATTATTCCCAGGGAGCCGCCGGGCTGTGGATTGAGAACGGCGAGTTGGCCTATCCTGTATCGGAGGTGACCATCGCGGGCAATCTCAAGGAAATGCTCTGTAACGTGCAGGCAATCGGCACGGACCTCGAGTTTCGCACGCCGGTCGCTTCACCCACGATCCTGATTGGGGAGATGATGGTCAGTGGCCAGTAAACCCGAAGCGAAACCGCTTTTCAGCCTCCCGCTCGTCCTCATGGCGCTCATCGCGCTGCTTGCCGGAGGAGCCTTCTGGTATCTCGGGCGGCATCCCGGCGATTCGGTTCAAGGTCCCGTGCTCACGCCGGAGGCCAAGGCTTACGTACGCAACCTCCAACTGAGCGGCGTGGAAATGAAGGCCGCCGAAAACGCCATCCACCAGCAAGTGGTCGAAATCACCGGCAAAATCACCAATAACGGAGACCGCCATCTGAGATCCGTGAAGATCACCTGCATTTTCTACGACCCCTACACCCAGGTGGTCCTCAAGGAACGGGTGGAGATCGTGCGCTCGCGGTCGGGCGGACTCGCTCCCGGCGAGACCAAGCCTTTCCGCCTGCCGTTCGACAATCTCCCCGAAAGCTGGAACCAGGCAATGCCTCAACTGGTGATTGCCGGGATTCTCTTTGGCTGACATGGCGCGCCTGCTTCTCGTCGATGATGACCCGGACCAGTTGGAACTACGCCGCCTTCTTCTGGAACAAGCCGGACATGAGGTGGCCGCGGCGGCATCTGTCGCCGATGCAATCAGCCTCTTCCTTTCCCATACACCGGAAATCGCCGTCATGGACCTGCGCCTGCCGCACACTCGCGATGGTCTGGCCCTCATTCGCCGTCTACGCTCCGAATCGCCCGCAACGCGCATCATGGTGCTTTCCGGCTGGTCCGCCGATCTCGCCAACCTCCCCGAGGAGCAAATGGTCGATCAGGTGCTCACCAAGCCCGTGAGGTCGCAACAACTGGTGCAATTCATCGCCAAACTCGCTCTCTGCCTCATCGCACTGCTGCCCCTGCGCGCCGCCACCGCCGGCAATGAATTCCCCTTCCAACTCGATGCTCCCGCCGAAGTGGTCGCGGACCTGGATTTAAGCGCTCCGGACGCCGATTGGGGCCGCCCCGGACGCGAAAGCGCGCTCGCCCTCATCACCGTCGATGGCGCCGGCACGCAGCACCTCATGGTCTATGGAGGCGGCCAGCGCCATCACTACCAGGTCTTCCTTGGCCCGCTGGAGCCTGGAGCGCACACTGTGAAGGTCGAGCGACACCCCGAGTACTCCGCGCGCGGGATTCACCTGGAAGTTCACAATGTAACCTACCGCCAGTACAAGCCCACGGACGCCGGCTACGCGGTGATCGCCAACGCGCCCGTTCTTTTCGCGCGCCGGAACACCATCGGGAAATTTACCGATGTTCCGATGATCCTCTATTGCGAGCGCCTCGGCGACGCCTCCCTGCGCTACACCATGATCTTCTCCAACGAGGACGGCGGCACCTCGACGCGCGCTCTCATGGCCCGCTGGGGGCGGACCACCGACATCGAATACATTTACGAGGTGTGGCCCGGCAAGACCGGCAAGCCGCTCAAGGCGCAGTTGCAGACCAACAATCACAAGGATGTCGAATTCCGCGGAAAGCGCGAGGGCTTCCATCCCTTGCTGGGCGTGGTCACGGACAACAACATGGTGGCCGATGACGCTGCCTCCCCCATCCGCTATCAACTCGCCCCGGTGATCGTGGACCTCACCAACGCCTCGCGCGAGAAGGTGATGGACGAGCATCCCATCACCTATCTCATCAGCGCCCGCGAACTGGAACGCGAAGGAAAGTTGCGCACGTTCGGCACGGCGGAGGGCACGAAGATCAGCGCGCCGGAAAACTATCTGTTCGTGGAAATGCGCGTGTTGAACAAGGACGCCCGCGTGGCAGTGCTGGTGCGCTTGCAGGAGGACAACTTCTTCCGCTCCTCGAACCGCGGCGTCTATGACATGGGAATCGAGCGCAGCGGCTGGGTCCGCACAGCCATTGAACTCCCGCCGGCGACGCAACCGGCGCAGATCGCCCAGATTGCTTTCCAGTGTCTGCCCGAGGCCAAGAGCGAAGGAGCAGGCTCCTGCCGCGTGGACGCCATCGGCAAGATGTTCTTCCTCAATTCCAGGCAGATTCCCGACCCCAGCTTCTACCGGCCGGGAATGGACCGTGGACCGTGGGTCATCCCTGCCGGAGATTTGCGGGTCCTCTCCCTGCGATGAGCCAGGACCTCATCCTCAGGATCAAAGTCATCCCCAAGAGCAGCCGCACGGAGATGGCGGGCGAAATGGCGGACGGCACCTTGAAGGTGCGCGTCGCTGCTCCGCCCGAGAAAGGCAAAGCCAACGCGGAACTTTGCGCGTTCCTGGCGAAACACTACGGCGTCCCGCGCGGCCGGGTGGCCATCCTGAGCGGTGAAACTTCGCCCCTTAAACACGTCCGCATCAAGCGCTGACGCTATTTCCGCAACACTCCTTTGTCAAAATGCAGAATGGTGACGCCGCCTTCCACCGCGTGCCGGTAGAGCCATTCCTCGTATCCCTCCACCGGATGCGATTCGATCTCATCGGGCGGCCCCAGGCGGATATACACTCTTCCGCGATCCGTCATCCAGCCAGGAAGATCTTTCCCCGGAAATCTTTGGTTCGCGTAAGAAATTCGCCGGTAATGCTCCTGCTTCGCTTCGTTCTCTTCGGTATCCGGAGTGGGATCGCGGCGCTTCCAGAAACCCTCGATGAACGCATTGCGCTCCTCGTTGCTCAACAGCTTCTTGAAGTCCCGCAGTTCCCAGTTCTCGATGATGTAGACCACATCTTCGTTGAGCCACTTCCTGTACGGCGCCGGGATCTCCGCGTTTTGCGAATACACATACGGAGCGATCAGGCACACCGCCGCTAGCGCCGCACACGCCGGGGCCATCCACGCGGCACGCGCCTCGCGGTCCCTGCCAAGCAGCCGCTCGACACGCACCCGCAGCGCGCCTTGCGTCGCCGCCGGCAGCAATGCCTGCGCGCGATATTCCTCCAACCGCACCAGCGCCGACGCCAGCGCCACTCTGTCTCCCAGCGCCGCCGCCGCCATCTCGTCGCAGGCGTATTCGCGCTCTTTCCGCATCCGCGCCGACATCCACCACACTGCCGGGTGGTAGAAAAGCAGCGTCTCGGCCGCCATTTGCAGCAGGTTCACCAGGTAATCCCGGCGTACCACGTGCGCCAGTTCATGCGCCAGAATGGCCTCCAACTGCGCCGGAGTCAGCCCGGCCACGGCCGCCGCGGGCGCCAGAATCACCGGCTTCAGCCAGCCGTATGCCGATGGGCTCGGTAGCCAGTCAGCGCGCCGCAGAAGCACTTCCCGCGTAATCCCCATCCTCCGCTTCACCTTGTCCAGCGCATCCTGCCATGCCTCGAGCGGAGCCTCCGTGCGGCGCCGCACCTTCTGAACCAGCGCCGCCCACCCTGCCGCCCGCCAGGCGCCAACGCCCGTCACTCCGCCAATCCATCCCCACGCACACCGGGACATCCACTGTGCCAAAGCGGATGCTGCCGCTACCCCGCCGCCCGGAGCCACCGCCGGTTCGAACCATGCTGCCAGCGCTGTCCACACAAACCACCCCGCCATCGCCGCCATCCCGCCCGCCGCCAGTGCGTACCGCAGCGTGGGCCGGCTTTCCACCGTGACCCGCAGCGCCAGCCACAGCGCCGCCGCCACCAACACCCCCTGCCACAGGGAGTGCAACAACGCCATTCCAATTGCGTACATCATGACTTCTTCTCCTGCTCGTCGATCCACCGCCGCATCGTCGCCAGATCCTCCGCCGACGCCGTCCCGCCCGAGATCGCCTGTTGCAACAAATCCAGCATCGATCCCCCGAAGGCCCGCTGCGCCAGGTCCTTCACCAACCGCCTCTGCATCTGCTCGCGCGGATGCAGGGCGCGGTAAACATGCGCGCGGCTCTGCTCATCCCGTTTCACCAGCTTCTTCTCCGTCATGATCTGCATCAGCTTCAACACAGTGGTGTAGCCGGTGGGGCGCGCCTGATTCAACTCCCCCGCCACCTCGCGCACCGTACAGGGGCCGCGGCTCCAGAGCACGCTAAGAATCGCCAGTTCGGCATCGGTGGGGCGAATCATGCCACTACAATATACGAAGCGATTCGTAGCTGTCAACGAAAATCTTCGTACCTCCCCCAGGTCTCGTACAATAGGATCAATGCCCGCCACTCCTTCCGCCACCGCCCGCTTTGCCGCCCGCTTCCCGCAGGCCCAAAACAACCGGTTCTTCCGGCAGGCGCAAGGACTCACCGTCTCGAGCCTCGGCCTCGGCACCTACCTCGGCCCCATGACCGATGAGGCCGATACCTCCTACTCCCACGCTGTCCTAGCCGCCATCGAAGGCGGCATCAATGTCCTCGATACTTCCCTCAATTACCGCCACCAGCGGTCCGAACTCGCCATCGGCGCGGCTCTGCGCCATGTCTCTGAACGCCGCGAGGAACTCGTCCTCTGCACCAAGGCTGGATATCTTGTCCCCGGCGCCACCCCCGTGCTTCCGGAAACGGAAATCGCGGGCAGCATGCATTCCATGGCGCCCGCCTTCCTCGAAGACCAGGTCACCCGTAGCCTCCACAACCTCGGCGTCGAAACCATCGACGTCTTCTATCTCCACAATCCCGAAACCCAACTCCGCTATCTCGACCCGGAAACCTTCTACAACCGCATCGCCGCAGCTTTCGAAAAGCTCGAGAGCTTCGTTGCCGCGGGGCGCATCCGCTACTACGGCGCAGCCACCTGGGATGGCTTCCGCCGCAACGGCCAACCCGACGGCCTCTCGCTCGCCCGCATGGCCGCGCTCGCCCGCGGCATCGCCGGCGACGCCCATCACTTCCGCTTTATCCAACTGCCTTTCAACCTCGCCATGGTGGAAGCCTTCGGACAGCGCGCTGAGACCCGCGATGGGCAGCGAATCAACGTACTCGAAGCCGCGCGCCAACTTGACATCACGGTGGTCGCCAGCGCCTCGCTGTTACAATCGCGACTCGCCTCAGGTCTCCCCGAACCACTCGCCGAAAAGCTCGAAGCCCCCGGCCCGGATGCCATCCGCGCCATTCAGTTCGCCCGCTCCGCGCCGGGAATCACCACCGCGCTCGTAGGCATGGGCAATCCCGAACACGTCCGTCAAAACCTCGCCATCGCCGCTTGCGCGCCCCTCAGCGCGGACAAATTCCAAAGCCTGTTCTCCGCATAAGCCGCCGTGATTCTCTCCACTCCCCCCGTCACGCACGAGTTCGACGAAACACAGGTGGATCGCGCGGTTGCCGCTTGTCCGAATGTGCCCGCCGTATTTCTCGTGTGGCCGGGGGAAGGCGCTCCCTACCTTGCCCGCACCGCGCTTCTCCACCGCCGCCTGATCCGCCTGCTTGCGCCGCGCAGCCATGCCTCAAAACTCCTGTACCTGCGCCCGGTCGCCCGGCGCATCGAATATTGGACCTACGGCTCGCGGCTCGAATCGAGCCTGCTGCTCTATTCCCTGGCGCGCCGCCACTTCCCCGAGGACTACGCCCGCATCCTCAAACTGCGCCAGCCCTCCTACGTCAAACTGATCCTCTCCAACCCCTTCCCGCGCACGCAGATCACCACGCGCCTCAGCGGCTCGGACTCCCTCCACTACGGTCCTCTCCCTTCCCGCGCCGCCGCCGAAAACTTCGAAAACGGCTTCCTTGACTTTTTCCAACTGCGCCGCTGCCAGGAGGATTTGCAGCCTTCCCCCGATCACCCCGGCTGCGTCTACGGCGAAATGAACAAGTGTCTCCGTCCCTGCCAGCAGATTGTCACCGTCGAGGAATACGCAAGCGAAGCCCAGCGCGTGGCAGCCTTCCTTCGCTCCGGCGGCGAAACGCTGGTGGATTCCATCCGCGCCGCGCGCGACCGCTGGAGCGAGGAACTCGAGTTCGAAGAAGCCGCCCGCATGCACAAGCGTCTCGAGAAGGCAGCCGCCATCCTCCAACTGCGCGGCGAACTCGCAACCGGCATCCAACGCTTGTGCGGGATTGCGGTCACTCCGGCAGTGGACTACGATGCCGTCGCGCTCTGGTTTCTCCTCGAAGGCGTCTGGCGCTACGGCGCGACACTTTCCCTGCGCGTCGAGGAAGGCCGCCCCGTCCCTCTCGACCGCCGCCTCAAGGAACTCGCGGCGGCCATTCCCCCCGCTGCCCGCATCCCCATACGCGAGCGCCAGGACCATCTCTCGCTCCTCGCCGCCTGGTTCTACTCGAGTTGGCGCGACGGCGAGTGGGTTCCCTTCCTCGAGCCCTCGGCTATCCCCTATCGAAAGCTGGTCAACGCGATTCACCGTGTCGCGCGCGCGAGAAACCCCACATAGCTACTGAACCCCCCGCTCCACCCGCAGTGAATTCAGATTCCGCGAAGCCTGCTCCGAATACGGACCCGCAATCCCTGTGCATTGGCGGAAAAAATCCGCCGCCGCCGCGTATCGCTCCATGTGGTAGTTTGCCCACCCCAGGTAGAACAGGACGGCTGCTTCCACCTGGCCACGGTCTTTCATGTAGGGAAGGCTCTGCCGCAGCGCTCTGTCCGCCTGCTCGAAATTGTTCAGATTGACATAGGCGTTCCCCACCATCAGATAGGCGGAACCCAGGTAGTACGCCTTGCGCTTCTCCCACTCCTTGGCCGCCACGCCATTGGGCTGCGCCCGTGAAGACACAGTCTGGAGAATCCGGTTGCCGGTGGCAATCACCTTCCCCAGGTTCGTGCGCCGTTCCATTTCGATCTGGCCGCTCAACAACAGCGCATCCAGGTCATCCGGATGGCGCGCCAGCATTCGCTCCGCTGCCGCCAATGCCTTCGCCGCATCTCCAATGGTGCGGTAAGCATTCATCAGATGCGGCCACGCCTGATCGGTGTAGGGAGAATTCGGGTAATTTTTCAGAAATTTCTCAAGTAATACTGTTTTGACCTTCGCATCCGCCTGAATCGCCTGCGTAAATTGATCGTATTCCCTCTGGGCCAGTAGCCCTTTGACCAGATCCTGCGTCTGTGCCCATGCCTTCGGATCCTCCCCGTCCGGCGCCGGCTTCCCGGCTATCTGCTCGCAAAGCGCCAGCAGCCGGTCGTGCCATTTCGCCGCTGCCGCCGCGTCGCCCTGCTTCCCCGCCGCCTGGTCGGCGCGGTACAGCGCATCGAAATCCTCGGGATGCAGCGCGAGCAGTTTCTCGCCGTACAACAGCGCCTTGTCCGTCTCATTCGAACGGGAATAGTAGACCTGCAGCCATTCGTACAGGTAGCTGGCGGACTTATCTTTCGGAAATTGCTCCAAAAACCGCAGAATCTGCTGGATTTTGCGGCTGCTGTCTATCTGGTGCTCGATCAACTCCAGTTGTTCGCCTTCCGGTGAGCCGAAAGTGAACTCCAATTTGTAGCGCTGCGCCACGCACGGCGGAACAGCGAGAACAGTGCAAAGGCATCCTGCAACGAGGGTCTGGGCGCAGGGGAGTCTCAATCGAGCCAGAGCGCGGCGCATAAGCCGTTCCTCCCTCAAAAAACAAGTCTTATGGATGTCCCTCTATCTATCGGCTCGCTTCCCGCTCTCCTTTACCCCGCTCTTCCCCTCAGTAGTGCCATACAATGAATCGCTGAGATGTCCTCCCGACGCACTGCTCTCCAATCCCTTGCCGGAGCCGCCCTTGCCCCCGGCATCCTCCGCGCGCGCCGCACGCCCGGCGATAAACCCAACCTCCTCTTCCTCTGGACCGACCAGCAGCGCGCCGGCACCTTCGCCGCTTACGGAAACACCCGCTTCCATGTCCCCAACATGAACCGCCTCGCCGCCGAGAGCGTCATTTTTGACCGCTGCTACGTGACGCAGCCTGTCTGCACCCCCAGCCGGTCCTCCATCATCACCGGCTACTGGCCGCACACCAACGGTTGTGTCCATAACAACATCCGCCTCAGCCCGGAACGAAAAGCCCTCCCCGAACTCCTCGAAGACAGCAGCTATCGCACAGGCTACTTCGGCAAATGGCACCTCGGCGACGAAGTCTTCCCGCAGCACGGCTTCGAGGAATGGGCCGCCATCGAGGACGGCATCTACCAGTCCTTCTACTCCGAAGGCCGCGATAAGAACGCCCGCAGCGCCTATCACCACTTCCTCCTGCGCCTCGGCTACCAGCCGGATACTCCCAAAGGCTTCAGCCGAGGATTCGCCGCCAAACTCCCCGTCGAGCATTCCAAGCCCTCTTTTCTCGCCCAGGAAGCCTCGCGCTTCATCCTCAAGAACCGCGCCGAACCATGGCTCCTCTACGTAAACTTCCTCGAGCCGCACACGCCGTTTTCAAGCAGCCTCAACGATCTCCACTCCGAGCAGGAAGCGCGCCTCGATGAGAACTTCGAAAAAATTCCCGAGGGCGGGGATTGCCGGTGGTATGACGCCCTGCGCCGCCGCTATCACACCAGCAGGAGCGAGGGCCTCGATTATCGCACTCCCGCCGGCTTCCAGCGCGCCGCCCGCAATTACGCCGGCCTCTGCTCCCTCGTCGACCAGGCCCTCGGCCGCATTCTCTGGTCGCTCGAAGCCTCGGGGCAGGCGGAGAACACCATCGTCGTCTACACCTCCGATCACGGCGAGATGATGGGCGCCCACGGCCTGCTCTATAAGCAGGTGATGTATGAGGAGGCCATCCACGTTCCCCTCCTGTTGCGCGCCCCCTTCCGCAACCAGAAGCCGATGCGCGTGGCCCAGCCCGTGAGCCACATCGACACCATCCCCACCATGCTCGAACTGCTCGGGCGCAAGGACCGCATCGGGCAGCAGGGCGAAAGCATGGTCCCTATCCTCACCGGCAAGCGCAAACCCTCCGAAGTGTTCCTCGAGTGGACCAACGATGGCAAAGCCGACGGAGCCGGGCCCAACGCCCGCACCGTCACCACTCCCGATGGCTGGAAACTCGTGCTGCACGATTCCGGCAAGTCGATGCTCTTCCACCGCCCCAGCGATCCCCAGGAGTTGCACAACCTCTACGGACGGCCCGAGCACGCCCGCAAACAGAAAGAACTCACCGCCCAAATCGAGAGCTGGCAGAAGAGAAACAACGATACGATGCCTCTCCCGGAGGCCTGAAGAAGACAATGCACCGAAGATCCGTATTGAAAGCCGCGGCTGCTGCGCCGGCCATCATTCACTCCCGCATGGGGGCCGCCTCCGATAAGCCGAATATCCTCTGGATCCTCTCCGAAGACATGGGCCCGAGCCTCGGCTGCTATGGATATCCGCTGGTGCATACCCCCAATCTTGACCGCCTCGCCTCGCAGGGAGTCCGCTTCAACCGCGCCTACACCACCGCCCCCGTCTGCTCCGCCAGCCGCAGCGCTTTCAACGTCGGCCTTTACCAGATCTACACCGGCACTCATCACCACCGCAGCCATCGCAAGGACGGCTACAAACTGCCGCCACCGGCGCGCCTCCTCAACGATCGTATGCGCGAGGCCGGATACTTCACCGCCAATGTTCTCGATTTCGCTCCAGGCGCGCGCGGATCCGGGAAGACCGACTTCAACTTCACCACGCCCAAGCCCTTCGACGGAACCCACTGGAATCAGCGCAAACCCGGCCAGCCTTTCTATGCGCAGGTGAACTTCCAGGAGCCGCACAAAGGCCCTGCCTTCAAAGAGGCGCGCCGCCAGAAGGTGCTCATCGATCCCGCGAAAATACCTCTACCCTCCTACTATCCCGATCATCCGGTCGTCCGCGACGAGGTGGCCAACTTCCTCGATGCCATCAATCTGCTCGATCACAAAATAGGCCTGTTGATGCAAGCCCTCGAGCGCGACAAAGTGCTCGACAATACGGTCATCTTCTACATGGGCGATAACGGCCGCTGCCTGCTGCGCGGCAAACAATGGCTCTACGATGCCGGCGTACATGTGCCGATGTTCCTGAAATGGCCCGGCGTCACCAGGCCGGGGACGGTAAGCGATCACCTCGTCCTCTCGCTCGATCTCACCGCCACCGCCATGCTCGCCGCCGGCATCCCGCTGCCTGAAATCCTCCACGGCCAGCCGCTCATCGGCTCGAAGTACACCCCCCGTGACGTCATCTTCACCGCGCGCGACCGCTGTGACATGACCCTCGACCGCATCCGCTCCGTCCGCGGCGAGCGCTACAACTACATCCGCAACTTCATGCCTGAGCGCCCCTACACGCAGCACAACGAATACATCGAAACCCAGTACCCGACCCTGGGCGTAATGAAGGAACTCCATGCGAAAGGGAAACTCAACGCCGTGCAATCGCTCTTCATGGCCCCGCGCAAGCCGCCCATCGAGTTCTACGACATGCGGAATGACCCGGACGAAGTCCACAATCTCGCCGATTCTCCCAAGCACCGCGCCCTCATCCAAGGCTTCTCGAACCGCCTCGACTCCTGGCTCGAAGAGATGAACGACAAGGGAGCTATCCCGGAAAGACCGGAAGCGCAACAACTGTAATCCGGCATGCGGCCTCGGGCCTGCCCGTCCTGCTGTATACTGGAGCTAAACAAGAATCAGGGTTCGTCTCAAGGTCAGGGCGCGAAAACGTGGAAGCCGGACCCGCTCAGGGGTTAGCAAATGATAGCTCGTCTTTCCGGTGTTGTTTTTCTTTCCCTGCTGCTTGACGTGACTGCCAGTGCCCAGCTAGCGACCACCACTTCACTGGTCGGCACAGTCATTGACTCGAGCGGCCAATCCGTACCCAATGCGAAGGTAACCGCGGTGGAAGAAGGTTCGCTCACCACATACAACACCACCACGAATGTCTCCGGTTACTTCGCCATCGATTTTGTCCGCGTGGGCACTTACAGCATCACAGTGGACCAGCCCGGCTTCCAGAAGGTCACCAAGACCGGAATCCAGGTAAACATTAACCAGACTGTACGAACCGACTTTCGCCTCGAGGTTGGCACTGTTTCCCAATCCGTCACCGTAGCCGCCGACGCCACTGTCATCAAGACCGACGAGGCCACGGTGCGCGAAAGCATCAGCACACGCGCGGTGGCGGAACTGCCGTTGAACGGCCGCGACGCGATGCAACTGGCTGTTTTGACGCCCGGCGTATTGCGCGGCCCGAAATCCTCGGATACGGCGACGCCGCCCGGCAACGACTTTGTCGGAGCCGGAACACGCGAAATCTCCAACAGCATGTCGCTCGACGGCATCAGCGTGATGAACAACCTCATCACCAACACGCCCACGCGGCCGATGGTCGAGACCATCCAGGAAGTCGAGGTACAGACAGGAACGTACTCCGCCCAATACGGCTCTTACATGGGCGTCCACATCAACGAAGTCACTAAGGCCGGCACCAACGCGTTTCACGGAGCCGCCGTGGAATTCCTGCGCAACCAGGTGCTCGACGCCCGCGCCTTCTTTACGCTTCCCACACCCGCAAACCCGACTGCCGCCAAACCCCCTTTGCGCCAGAATCAGTTCGGCGTGGAGTTCGACGGGCCGGTCATCATCCCGAAACTCTACAACGGCAAGGACAAGACCTTCTTCATGGGCTCCTTCGAAGGTTTCCGTAATGTCCAGCAATCCACTTCGCTCTCCACGCAGATGCCGGCGGCCTTCTTCGGCGGCGATTTCTCGCAGGTGCCTACGAGGAGCATCACCGGCGGCGTGATCAAGGATCCCTTCAACGGAAACGCTCCGTTCCCCGGCAATATCATTCCCACCAACCGCATCTCCCCAGTTGTGCTGAAGCTTCAGCAATACTATCCCGCTCCCAACCTTTCTGGCCTGGCGAGCAACTTCTCCGTCCCTGTTCCAAGCACCGGCCGGTACAACCAGACCCTCGATCGCCTCGATCAGAACATCGGCGACAAGGTCCGTCTCTATGCGCGCGCCCACTGGCAGGATTGGGCCGGCTTCGGTGGCAGCACTATCCCCGTCAACTCCACCACCACTCCGACCACGGTCACCAACTACACCTTCGGCTACACGCACACTCTCTCGGCGAACATCGTGAACGATTTCCGCATTGGCCGCAACTATTTCAATACGGCCACCGTCAACCCGTTTACGGTCGCCGGCAACACAACCGCCGGTACAAGTCTGGGAATCCCCGGCTTCGACGGAGACTCCAAGTACAACAACCCGGGAATTCCTGATTTCGGCATCACCGGATTCAATGGCTTCGGCAGCGGCGGCACCAACTGGTACCAGAACGACAGCACGCTGCAAATTTCCGAACAGATTAGCTGGAACAAGGGTTCGCACGGCATCATGGCCGGTGTCGAATTCCGCCGCCTGGCCACCGGACGCGCCGCCGTCAACAGCCCTCGTGGCACCTTCAGCTTCAACGGAACGTTGACCGGCTATGCCCCGGCTGACTTCATCCTCGGCACGCCGGTGAGCTTCGGCACCGCGGGTCCGGAAGTCCGCGGCCGCGTCGCCTCCTGGCGCGACGGCCTCTTCATCCTCGACAAATGGCAGGCTTCCCGCAAACTGACCATCAACTACGGCCTGCGCTGGGAACTGCCTACCGTTCCCTACACCATCAACGGCAACGCCAGCATCCTCAACCCCGATCAGACTGCGCTCGTCGTGGCCACACCCGGCTTCGGCTTTGTCGCGCCGCAGCACAAACTCTTTGCCCCGCGCCTCGGCTTTGCCTACCGCATCACCGACAAGACCGTCTTTCGCGGCGGCGCCGGCATCTACTACAACCCCAACCAGACCAACACCTTCACCTTCCTCAATACCAATCCGCCGTGGAGCCCCATCTTCCAGTGCAACTGGTCCGCGGGCCTCACCGCGCTCAATTTGAACAATCCGTTCGCTGTATCCGCGGCCTGTCCCCTGCCCGGCAGCAACAGCGGCGCTCTCATCGTCACGCCGGCCTACAACCTCGCGCCGGCGCGGATGAATCAGTGGAGCGCCAGCCTCGATCGCCAGTTGTGGAATGGCGCGGGCCTCGAGTTGCAATACCTCGGTTCCCACTCCTACCACCTGGACCGCAACTACTACAACAACACTCCGCTCCCCGGCGCCGGCCCGGTCAACTCACGGCGTCCGAACAAGTCGTTCGGCCCCATCCGCACCATCAACAACGACGTCATCGCCAACTATGAGAGCATGAGCGCCATCTTCCGCCAACGCCTGAAGAAGGGCTTGCAGATCCAAGCCAGCTACACCTGGTCCCACACCCTCGATGTCTCCACCGACTCCAACGGAGGCGGCACCAACATGAACCCCTTCTGGTGGAGGTCCGACTATGGCAACTCCAACTGGGATATCCGTCACCGCCTCGTCGCTTACTTCGTCTACGACATCCCTTTCTTCGGCGTCACCAACCCGGTACTCAAGGGCGTGTTTACGAAGTGGCAGGCCAATGGTATCCTCATCTTCCAATCCGGGCTGCCGTTTAACGTCACCACCGGCACCGATACAGCCAACACTGCCGCCAGCGGCTCCTACCGTCCGGACCTGGTTCATGCGCCCTCGGCCAATTGCGGCCGCGGAAACCTCATCGGGTGCATCGATCCAAGCGCCTTCACGGTTGCCGGCCTGTATCCCATCACTCCCACGAACTTCGCCTATGGCAACGCCGGCCGCAACATCCTGTTCGGTCCCGGCTCGCAGACGGTGAATTTCTCCATCTTCAAGAATTTCCCCATCCGCGAGCGCCTTCAGTTCCAGCTCCGGCTCGAGACTTTCTCCCTCTTCAACCACACCAACTTCGGCAATCCGTCCGCGACAATCAACACCAGTTCCTTCGGCAACATCACCAGCGCCAGCGGGAACCGCAACATCCAGATCGGCGCAAAGCTCCAGTTCTAACGCCGCATCATTCGTGGGGCGGCGGCCCGGTCCGCCCCACACCCCCTCCGAAATTTTCCGCTAGCGTGGAAGTATGAGGCTGCTGCTCCTGTGCACTCTGCTTGCCGCCTGTCCGGCTCCTCTCGCCGCGCAGAAGGATTTTCTCACCGCCGATGAAGCCGACCAGGTACGGGAAATCCAGGAACCGAACGCGCGCCTCAAGCTCTACCTCAAGTTCGCCCGCCAGCGCATCGCCCTCGTCGAGAACTTCCTCTCCAAAGACAAAGCCGGCCGTTCCGCGATGATCCACGAAACGCTCGATGAGTACAACAAGATCATCGAAGCCGTCGACACCGTCTCCGACGATGCTCTCCGCCGCCACATCGATATCACCGAAGGCACTAAAGCCGTCGCCGAAGCCGAAAAAGAGATGCTCGCCAGGCTCCAGAAGATCCAGGCCAATAAGACCCGCGATTTCTCCCGCTACGAAAACGCTCTCTCCAACGCCATCGAGAATACTTCCGTCAGCGCGGAACTCGCGGAAACCGATGTCAAGGAGCGCGGCCACGATGTCGAGGCCAAGGATGCCCGCGAGAAAAAGGCCGCCGAAGCCATGATGACCCCGGCGGAACTGGCCGCGAAGAAGGAGCAGGACAAGAAGACCGCCGCCGAAGAACCCAAGAAGCGCAAGGCGCCCACCCTCAAGCGCAAGGGCGAAAAGTGAAATCTCCACCTCCTGCGTTACTCTGGTTCAAGTGCTGACAATCGAACCGCCTCTACTCGAATTCCGGAATATTACCGTCTCTCACGAAGGCCAGATCGGCCTCGACAAACTGGACCTTACCATTCATGCGCATGAGCACGTTGCCCTCCTCGGACCCAACGGCAGCGGCAAGTCCACTCTCATCAAAACCCTCACCAGGGACTGCTACCCGCTGTGGCGCCCCGATAACGTCGTCCGCATCTTCGGACGCGACACCTGGAACATCTTCGACCTGCGCCCCCTGTTCGGCATCGTCCACAACGACCTGCTGCAAAGCTACATCCGCTACCCCTACTCCGGCCGCGAAGTAATCCTCTCCGGATTTTTCTCGAGCGTCGGCATCTGGCCCAATCATGAGGTGTCCGGCGAAATGCGCGAGCGCGCCGGCGAAATCCTCGAGCAACTCGAGATCGCCCATCTCGCCGAACGCACCGTGAGCCACATGTCCACCGGCGAAAGCCGCCGCCTCCTCATCGGCCGCGCCCTCGTCCACCGCCCCAAAGCGCTCATCCTCGACGAACCCACCGCCAGCCTCGATATCCGCGCCACTCACGAACTGATCGAGATCATGCGCAAAGTCGCCGCCCACACCACCATCATCCTGGTCACCCACCACCTTTCCGACATCATCCCCGAAATCTCCCGCGTCGTCCTGCTGCGCAAAGGAAAAGTGTTCCTCGACGGCCCCAAACATGACGTGCTCTCGAACGAAGCGCTCTCGTCCCTCTTCGAAATGCCCGTCGAGGTGCTGGAACGCCGCGGCTTCTATCACCTCATCCAGGGCGATTGAGCCGGTCTACTGCTCCACCTGAATCTCCACCCGCGAAGCATGCCGCGCGCTGCGGTAGACGCGGTGCGTCGCCTTGACGAAGTCGCTCTCCTTCGCGTCAAAGATGTTCGCTGTGTAGCGCTGCGGATTGCGGTCAATCAACGGAAACCACGTGCTCTGCACCTGCACCATGATGCGGTGCCCCTTCAGGAACCGGTAATCCTGCGTGTGCAGGTCGATCGGGAACTCCGTCACCTGCCCCGGAACCAGCGCCTCAGGCCTTTCGAAACTATTGTGAAATCGCCCCCGGAACACATCGTTGGCCACCATCAACTGGTAGCCGCCCATCTTCGCATCGTCCGGAACCTTCTCCGGATACACGTCAATCAGCTTCACTACCCAATCGGCGTCCGTCCCCGTCGTCGACGCAAATAGCTTTGCCGTAATCTGCCCGCTCAGGGTAAGATCGCTCCCCAGCGTCGAACTCTCCCAACTCAGCACGTCCGGACGCAAGTGCGCGGGACGCTGATCGTCCGTCAGCCAGATTCCCCACGTCGATCCCGCGCCATACACCGGCAGAATCGGCCGCACCCGGTACGGAACCGGATGCATTGGATCAGAGACGAAGCTGTCCGATGCCTCGCCTTCCTCCGTAGGCGCGTCAAAGGACAGCGTCGAGCCTTCACGGAAATACAAACCCCGCGTGGCCGTGCGCTCCTTCGGCGGCCACGCCCCGTGCCGCACCCACTCGTTCGCCCCGGCGCGGAACGTGAGCGCCTCGGGCAGATTCAGCCTTCCCCTGTCCTTCAACCAATAAGCAAACCACGGAGCCAACACGCTCCCGCGGAAGTATTCCGCCGTATTTCCCCCGAACCGGATGTTCCCCAGCGAATCGCCTTTGCCGCTCATCCATCCACCGTGATTCCATGGGCCCACGGTCAGATAGTTGATGCCGCGCGTGTCATGCTTCTCCAGCGCCTCGTAGATGGTCACCGGGCCATAAAAATCCTCCTGGTCCCACCACCCCGCCACGTGCAGCGCTGGAACCTTCACCTCCTTGAGATAAGGGCTGGCCTTGCGCCGCTGCCAGAATGCGTCGAAATTCGGATGCTCCACAAAGTCGTTCCACGACGGGAAGCGCCCATGAAAGTATCTCCGGTTCGCGTTGCCCAGCGGACCCAGCGCCAGGTACCACTCGAACACATCGTATTTGTCGAACTCGAACGGCTTGTTCTCCTTGCCTGCCTCCAGGCTCGACACATACTCGAAGCCGTAGCTCAGGCGGAACGCCCCGTTATGGTGGAAATCGTCGCCGAGATACATGTCATCGGGCGAAGCCTGCGGGGAAACTGCCTTCAGCGCCGGATGCGGATCGAGCATCGCCATCACCGTCAGCCACCCCGGATACGACACGCCCATCATCCCCGCGCGCCCGTTGTTGTCCGGAACGTTGTGCAGCAGCCACTCGACGGTGTCGTAGGCATCGGTGGCCTCGTCGATTCCGCCCGATGCCCGCGGCGGCCGGATCATCACGAATTCGCCCTCGGATGCATACTTCCCGCGGATGTCCTGGAACACCCAGATATAGCCGTCCTCGGCGAGTTCCTTGTAGCGGTCCGCCAGGCTGTTCTGTTGCAGCTTGCAGTTGTACGGCGTGCGCACCATCAGAAACGGCAGCCGTTCCCCGCGCTTCGCCGGCGTCAGAATCTCCGTGTAGAGCCGCACTCCGTCGCGCATCGGGATCATCACTTCGCGCCGCTCGAAACCGTCCGGAGCCGGGCGCGTATCCTGCGCCATCAGCGCAGCCGCAAACAGAAAAATCAACATTCTCATTGACCCGCGCCGCCCGCCAGGCGCTTGCGCTCCCCATCCCATCGCCATGCCGCATCCGCCCCCTGCAAGTGCACTCCCCCCAGCCACACATCGATGCCGCCGCGCTCGCGGATCCAATCTGCCTCTCCCCGCAGCAGCCGCGCTCCCAGTTCCGTCAACTCATAGCCGTCGTTTTCTCTCGCCGCCGCGGGTTCCGAGGCCAGCCGCTCCAATCGCGAATACACGGACGAGTCTCCCATGAACATCGGCTCCTCGTATTCGCAAAACGCCTGGAAGATCTCCTCCGGCGTCCGCTGCCCCGCCGCCAACGCCCGCAAAATCTGCTCCTCCGATCGCGACAACCCGTTCCGCACCGAAGGATACTCCTCGAAGAATCGCTCGAAGTTCATCCGCAAGTACGGCAAAGGCGCATTGCTCGCTCCCAGCACCGCTTCCATATCCCGCGGGTCCGCTGAAGTGAACGCCTGCCACGCCCTGTGCCCCAACTCGAGTTGCGAGGGATGCACTTCCTTCCGCATCGGAAACACGCCTTCCAGCACTTCGCCCGGCATCGCTCCCAGGTACCCTTCCGGATGAATCAGGCTCAACCTTGCCGGCACCGGAGGATTACGGTAATACCAGTCGAGCACCTGCAACAACTGCAACTGGTCAAATAAATTGTGTTCGAACCACAACACCACTTCGTCCTGCTCGCGGCTCTTGGCTAATGTCGCGTCCCGCCGCGCCAGTTCCGCCCGCGCCTCTTCATAGGAGGCCCATCCGGAATCCGCCACAAACCGCGCCCGAATATCCGAGAACTCCTCTATCGTCTCCGTCCTCGGCGCCGGACCTTCGTGCAGAATGTCCCGCCAGGACAGATACTCGCCGGGCATGGAAATCTCTTCGAACAAAGCCACGACCGAATCACCGTTGGTGATGTGCAGCATGAACCAGCCTTTCAATGACCCGGATCTCCGTCTGCGTCTTTCCCGCGACATACGCGATGCGCCGGCCCGAGCCGTCCAGCCGCACCGCTCCCTGCTGCTGCAGGTTCCAATCGAGCTTCCGTGGCCCCGTGCCATCCAGCGCGATCCGCCACAGCGCCGGCGGATCGCCCGGCGTGCTCGCCAGCAGCCATCGCCCGTCGCGCCCCCACTCGAGTCCGTTGATCGCGCCTCCGCGCACGTTCGCCGCCTGCCGCGGTTCGCCCCCCTCGAGCGGCAACACAAGCACGGCCTCCGCCCCTTCACTCTGCATTGCGAACGCTATCCGCCGCCCGTCGGCGGAGATCGCCAAATCGTGCAGTTTCGCCTTCGCTCGAGCCCGGTAGATCACCCGCGTCTCCCCGTCGAGCGGCCCCATGCGGATCGCTCCTTCCTCCGGCTGGATGAAGCACACCGCCTCGCCCCCGCGCGTCCACACCCCTTCAAACCCGCGGTAAGTCTCCGCCGGCGTCAGCGCCACCGGCTTCACCGCCGCGGTCTCCGCGTCGATCACGTACAGCCCGCGCTCTCCGTGCCGGTCGCTTCCGCCCGCGAGAAATCGCTTCCCGTCCGGCGACCAGCGCAGGTGATCGAGCGAGGCCAGCTTCGGAGCGAGCACCGCCGCTTTCCGCGTCTCGGTATCGTAGATCGCAATCACCACCGATTCCTGCCCGAAATTCTCGTTCCCCGCCCGCGTCAGAAACGCCAGCCGCTTTCCCTCCGGCGACCAATCCGGCGTTCCCTTCCCTTCCGCCACCGCCGCTTCCCCCGATGGCGCACCGTCGAGCGCGGCAATCCGCACTTGCGGCTCGCCGCTGCGAAGTGCGTAGTAGTAGTCGCCGCCGTCCGTGAACCCCAGAGGCAGCGCCCGCCCAAGGTCTTTCTCGATCAATTCCGGATCGCCCCCGCTCATCGCCTGCAGCCACAGGTCCGTGGTCCCCGCGCGCGTGCTGAGAAACACAATCCCGCTGCCGTCCGGCGTGAACAGCGGAAACACGTCGTTCACCTGCCGTTTCATCGCCGGCATCTTCCTGCTCCCATCCGTCGCCAGCAGGAACAATCCCCGTGCCCCCTCGCCCTCCCGAAGCAGATCGTCATAGACCACCCACTTCCCGTCGGGCGAAAGGTCCATCTTGTTCGGATACACCCAGTCGAGCGATTGCAGCACCTTCACCGCTCCGTCCCCCGCCGGCACAAGCGCGATCTGGCTGATGTTGTCGTTGCGGAAAAACAGCGTCAGAATCTGCTTCCCGTCCGGCGTCCAGGAACACGGTTGAACAAAACGCCGCTCCTCGTTGTGCTGCAATGTGCGCTGCGCCTGCCCGTCCGCCCCAATCACGCGAAGATCGTAAAACTTCTGCTGGTTGAACCAGGCGTACGCGATCCACTTGCTGTCCCGGGAAACTGCCGAGAAATACGCGAACTCCCCGGGATGCGGCTCACCCCCGGTAAGCCTTCGCACCTCGCCGCTCGCAATCTCGCGCACTGCCAGATCGCCCGTCGCCGCATCCACAATTGAAAGGAATCTGCCGTCCCGCGATGGACCGCCCAAATGGCTCGCCTGCCCGTCCGCCCACACCCTCCGTGCCCGCGCGGATGTCGTTCCACCGGGCAGAAAAGCCGGCAGCAGGGAAGCAATGCAGGCGCGCCTTGAGAGCACGTGGCTAGTCTACCATCGCCGCGCTTCCAGGGCCTACCGCCCCGCCTGCTGTTCCGCCAGCGGTCCGATAACCGGCAGCACCAGTTTCTCCCCGTTGTAGGCCTTCCACATCAGGAACAGCCACAGCAGGAACACTCCGAAGCTGGCCGCCATCTCCACCAGCCCGAGCATGATCTTCAGAAGTCCCGGCAGGAAGATCATGAACATCCCCAGGCCAAAGAACACCACAAACAGCCCGAGCGCGAAGAAGATCGCCTGGAAAGCATGGAAGCGCACACGCGGATTTGTGTTGTACGGAGGCAGCACCAGGAACAGAATCCCTGTAATCAACGTCAGCGAGTAGCACAGCGCCGCCGCCATGTTCTCGGTCAAGCCGGACGCTCCCGCGCTGGCGCTGGCGCCGGCGCCTCCACCCCCCGCCGGTGCCGTCCCCCCGGCCTGCGGAGGCGCGCTCCCGATGTTTGCTCCACACGCCGGGCAGAAGCGGCCTTCCACCGACGCGCCACAATTAGGGCAAAATGCCATGACTCCCTCCTTACTGATTCTCTCGTCTGTCAGCCGCCTTGTTCCTGCCGCGGCGCCGGAAACAACCCATCCAATCCCGACTATAGTAACAGGAGTAACAGACAACGGCGAGGTCCCTCAGGGCCGTTTCGCCCGCGCCTTCTTTCTCCTTGGCGCAGGCTCCCACAGAGAGAATTGGAGCCTTTTCTCCACCGCGTCCACACGGTCCAGCACCACCCTCACCTGATCCCCAATGCTGAATTGCCGCTTCGACCGTTCTCCCACAATCTTCCGCGTATTCTCGTGATATCCGAAGCGTTCCCCTGGCAGCGAATCGATCGGCACCATCCCTTCCACGAACAGATTCTCCAACTCCACAAAGAACCCGAACTTCGCCGTCTGAATGATCAACGCCGCGAAGTCCTCACCCACACGCCCCGCCATGAATTTCAGCTTCTTCCACTCCACCAGTTCCCGCTCCGCCTCGGCCGCGCGGCGCTCGGTAAAGGAGCAGTCGTCCGCGATGACGCGCAGTTCCTGCTCCGCGAACGGAGCCTTCCCACCATCGAGCCACGCGCTCAACACGCGATGCACCATCAGGTCCGGATAGCGCCGGATAGGCGATGTGAAGTGCGTATACGTGGGCGCGGCCAGCGCGAAGTGCCCGCTGTTCTTCTCGCTGTAGCGCGCCTGCTTGAGTGACCGCAGCATGAGGTAGCTCAGGATCCGCTCCTCCGGCTTCCCCTCGATCTTCGCCACCAGCTTCTGATACTGCCGTGACGTCACCAGCAGCCGCCGCTCGTCCACCAGCAGCATGTCCCGGTTGATCTTGCGGCCATCGCGCCTGCGGTCCGTCACATGATGCCGCATCACGGGAATCGCCCCCACTCCCAGCGAATAGCCGAAATGCGCCGCAATCTGTTCGAAATCCGCTACCCGCTTGGCATCCGGCGGCTCGTGGATGCGGTAGATGGATGGCCACTCCATCCCTTCCAGATGCCCCGCCACCGCCTCGTTCGCCGCCAGCATGAACTCCTCAATCAGCCGGTGCGCCACGTTGCGCGGAGCCCGCGTCACCCCCACCATTTCCCCGAATTCGTCGAACTCCACCAGCGGCTCCGGCAGGTCGAAATCGATCGACCCGCGCCGCACCCGCTTGCGGTTCAGTATCTCCGCCAACTCCCGCATCATCTCGAAGCGCTTCACCAAAGCCCCGTAGCGCTCCCTCTGCGCCGCGTCGCCCTCGAGCACCAGGTGGACGTTCGTATAGGTCATCCGCTCTACGCTGCGAATCACGCCGCGCGTGAACTCCTGCCGCACCACCTCGCCCGCCTTGTCGATCTCCAGCAGCGCCGACAGCACCAGCCGGTCCACCCGCGGCTTCAACGAGCAGATCTCCGTCGAAAGCTCCACCGGCAGCATCGGCACCGCCCGATCCGGAAAATACACGCTCGTCCCCCGCATCGCCGCCTCGTGATCAATCACCGTGCCCGGACGCACGTAGTGGCTCACATCCGCAATATGCACCTGTAGCGCCCAGTGCCCGTTCGCCAGCCGGTCCACCCACACGGCATCGTCAAAGTCCCGCGCCGTCTCCCCGTCAATCGTGACAATGTCCAGACCGCGAAAATCGCGCCGCCCTCGAATCTCCTCCTCGCTCACCCTCTGCGGCACGCTTCGCGCCGCCGCGGTCACGTCGTCCGGAAAACGATGCGGGATATGGTGCTTGCGGATCATGATCTCGACATCCACGCCGAAATCATCCGCATGCCCCAGCACCTCGATCACCCGCCCTATCCCCGCTTCCTCATCGGTCGGGAACTCGAGAATCTGCGCCACCACGATCATGCCGTTCAAATCCTCGGCGCTCTTCACCACCACCGGCGCCGCCCCCACCCGGTCCGCCGCTTTCTGCTCCGCCGGCAATTCCAATCCCTCCGGAATGAAGATCCATTGGCGGATGCGGTCATCGTGGGGAATGACGAAGCATCCGCTGCGGCGCACGCGGAATTCGCCCACTACGTCGTTGTGCGCCCGCTTCAGCACCCGTACGATTTCAGCCTCCGCCCGCCCCTGCGGCCCGATCCGCAGAATGCGCGCCAGCACCTTGTCCCCGTGCATCGCCTTGTCCACTTCCCCCGGCGGCAGGAACAGGTCTCCGCTGATGCCTTCAATGGGCGGCTCCATCACTACGAACCCGTACCCGTCGCGATGCGCCACCAGCCGCCCCGCTGCGTATTCGCGATTCAGCCGCGTCAGCACGTAGTGCCCCGATCGCGGCTGCACCAGTTCTCCCCGCTGCTCCAGGCGCTCCAGCGCATCCTCCAGTTCCTTCCGCGTGGCGCCCTTGGCGCCCATCTCCCGCACCAGTTGTTTGAAGCTGGCGCGGGCATGCGGCAACCGCGCGATATGGTCTAACAGAATGGCGTCATTCATCGTGTCGAGGGGTGGGCTCTTCCTATATCCTAAAGCCTATGGAGTTGAAAGCGGTTCGCCTCGAGATCCCTGCCGGCGCAAACATCATTCTCGGTCAATCCCACTTCATCAAGACAGTGGAAGACCTCTATGAGGCCATCGTCAACACGGCCCCGCACATGAAATTCGGCATTGCCTTTAACGAAGCTTCCGGAGCGTGCCTCACGCGCGTCGAAGGCAACGACGAGGAGATGAAATCCTCCGCCGTCCAAAACGCCTCCGCCATCGCCGCCGGGCATACCTTCGTCATCGTCATGAAGGAAGGCTTCCCCATCAACATCCTTGGCCGCATCAAAGACGTCCCCGAAGTGGTTGCCATCTTCTGCGCCTCTGCCAACCCGGTGGAGGTGATCCTCGCTGAAACCGCCCAGGGCCGCGGCATCCTCGGCGTCATCGACGGCGAGCCGCCCAAGGGTGTCGAAGACGAATCCGGCCGCGAATGGCGTCACGGCTTCCTCAGAAAGATTGGGTACAAACGATGATCATCACCTCCGAACAGGAACTCGACGAACTCCTCTCCCGCCCCACGAAGGCCGATTGCGATCTGATGGCCGGCCTCGACGGCCCCCTCATCATCCTGGGAGCCGGCGGAAAAATGGGGCCAACCCTCGCCCGCCGCGCCGCCCGCGCCGCCGAGGAAGCCGGAGCCTCCTCCCACGTCATTGCCGTCTCCCGCTACTCCACCAATGACGTCCGCGAAAGCCTGGAAAAGTGGGGCGTGCGCACCGTCAGCGCCGACCTTCTCGACCGCGAACAGCTCGCCACGCTCCCCGATTCCTCCAACGTCATTTACATGGCCGCCCGCAAGTTCGGCTCCACCGGCTCGGAATATCTCACCTGGGGCATGAACGCCTGGCTCCCAGGCATCGTCGCCGAGCGCTACCGCAGCGCCCGCATCGTCGGCATGTCCAGCGGCAACGTCTATCCGTTCGTCCCCGTCGCCTCCGGCGGAGCCACCGAGTCCACCCCGCTCGTCCCCGTCGGCGAATACGGCCAGTCCGCCCTCGCCCGCGAGCGCATCTTCCACTTCTTCTCGCTCCGCTACGGCACTCCGGTGGCCATCGTACGCCTCAACTATGCCGTCGAACTGCGCTACGGCGTCCTGCTCGACATCGGAGCCGCCGTCTTCGAGCGCAAGCCCATCGACCTCGGCATGGGCAGCGTCAACGTCATCTGGCAGGGCGATGCCAACTCCGTCATCCTCCGCAGCCTCGATCTCGCATCCTCTCCGCCCGCCGCCCTCAACCTCACCGGTCCTGAAACATTATCGGTCCGTTATGTTGCGGAACAATTCGGCCGCCATTTCGGCATCGATCCTCAATTCACCGGCCGGGAAAGCGACACCGCGCTGCTCAACAACGCCTCCCGCTGCCATCGCCTCTTCGGCTACCCCTCCGTCACTCCCGACGAGTTGATCGAGTGTACCGCCCAATGGATCGGCATGGGCGGAGCCACGCACGGCAAACCCACCAAGTTCGCCGTCCGCGACGGCCGCTTCTAGCCCGCTACTTTTTCCCGTACCCCTGCCACACATACTCCAGGGCTTCCGGCAGCGTCTGCTGCTTCACCGCCCGGTCCGTATGCCCCGCGTTCGTGGCAAAGACAAACTGGTAGTGATACCCCTTGGCAGCCAGCGCCCTCGCCATGTTCTCGTTCGCCAGCACCCAGTCGTGGTAGTTGTCCCGCGTGATCAAATTGTCCCGGTCGCCCACTTCCATCCAGATACGAATCGGCTTGCGCGGGCTGTTCGGAATCAGGTGCTCATGGAACTCCCAGGCTCCGTGCGGCGTCTCCGCGTTCACCGGCCATTGCTGGTTCACATACGTTCCCGAATACGTCAGCACGCGGTGGTAAAGCTCAGGATGATACCACGCCATGATCAACGCGCATGAACCGCCGGAACTGCCGCCCATCGTCGCCCGCCCATCAGGATCCTTCGTCAGCTTCACCTTGTATTGCTTTTCCACCAGCGGCAACACTTCATGCTCGACAAACTCCGCGTACCTGCCCGACATCGTGTCGTACTCGAGGCCTCGTTCACTCCCCTGCGCGTCGCCCCCGCCGTTCCCGATTGAAATGGCAATCATCGCCGGCACGCGCCGCTGCGCGATCAGATTGTCCAACGCCGGGAACAGCAGTTTGTCCGGACCGTCCGCACCCACGATAAACGGCGCTTCCGTGCCCGGAACATATTCCTTCGGCACATACACCGTCACCTTGCGCGTATAAGGAGCCGCATGGCTCGAGACGATCACCTTCGCCGGATCCGCCGGGTCCGGCTGCGGATAAGTGTTCGCCTCGCGCACAATCCCCGGATAATACCTGCTGTCCGCCGATTCCATCGTGAACGTGTACACGTCCCCCTGCGGCACGCCCTCCTGCACTGTCATCTCCGGCGCCGGATTGTGCGTCGGCCCAAGGATGAAGTTCCCATCTTTCGCCGGAGCATTGGCCCCATCCGGCAACTCTCTTGCCTGCACATAACCCGGCGTGTGCGCATCGCGCACCGGAGCCTTCGGCCGCGGCGGGCGCTTGGTTGCGGTCTGGGCCAGGAGCATTCCAGGACCGGTCATGATTCCCAGAACCACAACGGTTGAGAGACGAAACAGAAAACCCTTCATTAACCACCGATCTTATCTCAAATGATCGTGTAAGGCGGATTGAATTCCGGCACCCCTGCATGCCTCCCCGCGATCCACCGCAGCACGTAAATCTGCCGCGGATCGGTAAGCGACCCCGTCGCCTTGTTCCGCAACACTTCGAGCAAAGCGTGCGCCCCCGGGTCCTTGTAGTAATCCATGTCCGGCTCCACTTTGATGCACTCCGCCCCGTTGATCGCCTTCCTGTCGTTCTCGTGGAACGTGATCTGCACGTTCGCCTCGCCGAACTGGACCTGCTTGAAACTGCATGTTGCTCCCGTATGGAAGATCGCCGACCCGACCTCCGGCGCGAACTCTCCCTCCAAGGCCGCGCGCCGCACCTGCTCCACCAGTTCCGGATCGGCCCACGCGAAAAACCGGTCCTGCTGCATCGTGTCGTCCCACATCATCTCCCGCATGTAGTCCAGCGGGCTGCCGGCCGGCAGATGGATCTCCTGCATCGCCGTCAGCAGATTGAACACGCAGGCAAGCACCGGAACCCGTCTCTCGAGCAACTCCGTGTACCGGTTTCCGGCCTCTTCTGGACTCGCGGAGCCTGCCCCCAACAACCCCGCAAAATTCGGATGGCTCTTCTGAAGCTGGTCCCAACGTGCCTGGCTGAAATTGAAACTGGCATTCTGCCCCAGCAGCATGATGTCCACGATCGCGCGTTCTCCCGGCCTCACCGGAATGGGAGTGAAGCCCGCCTGCTCGTGCCCGGAAGCCCACGCCACCACCGTATAGTTATCCCGAAAATTGGCATGGAATGGCAGATCCCTGATCGTCAACCCAGGCCCCTTCGCGAAATCGCGATACACCTGCCGCTGCGTCCCGTCAATGACGGTGATCAAGGCCTCGATCGAAGAGGCTAGCGGCTGCCGCGCGCCGTCGAAGAGGTTGATCGCCAGTACGCACCCTTTGTCCGGCATCGTCGTTCCCTCCTTCCCCGGTAGAATTCACCCAGTGGAGTAGTGCCGCCACGCCAACCATCGTTACAGAATCCGGTCATTGGCCCCAGGCACCCGCGCCTTGCGCCGTGGCATTTCCACACACCACCCCCGCCGCGGCGAAGCCCAGACACTCCCGCCTCGTCATGCTTGCCATGGGCACTCCTTGATCGCTATGGTTGGGAATCGTCCGCCGGAGCCGGCTTGTTCGGAATGATGAATGTCGTCTCGCCCGGACGCAGCATCTTCAGCCGCTTGCGAATCTCCAACTCCTGTTCGGCCGGCGATTCCTTCAGCCGCTGGATGCGCGCCGCGCGCTGCTCCACATCCCGCTCCAGTTCCGCGTTGCGTTGCTGCATCTGCCGGATTTCCTGCCACTTCTCCTGCAACGCGGGCAGACCTTGTGGACCACGAAGGGCCATGTACACGTACACGCCGCACAGCGTCAGTACGCTCAGGAATCCGGCTTTTTGAAGGGCTGACATCAGGTTTCCAAATACCCTTATCTAATGTTTATAACTCTTTTGTGCTGCTTTGGCTACACTGAAATGCATGTCCGCGAGATTTGTCGTCCTCTGTACCTCCAGTTCCGAAGTGGAGGCGCGCCGCATTGCCCACGCCGTCGTCGGCAAACAACTCGCCGCCTGCGTCAACATCCTCCCCGGAGCCGCCAGCGTCTATCGCTGGGAAGGCGTCGTCGAAGAAGCCTCCGAATGGCTCCTCCTCATGAAAACCACCGCCGCCGCCTACCCCCAGCTCGAGCAGGAAATCCGCCGCCTCCACTCCTACTCCGTGCCCGAAATCATCGCCCTCCCCATCGAACGCGGCTCGCAATCTTACCTCTCCTGGATGGACACGGAGACGGCGGCGGAATAACGCCCTGATTTTCTCTATTGACCTCGCCCCATTTTCCTGTATTCTAATTCCACCACCACCCGGCAAGTCCCTACTTCAACGCAATACGGAGGACCGGCAATGCTGGCAAGCTACGGAGTTCTCAAAGCCCGCCCCATTCACGGAGTGGATGGCCGCGGGGCAAACGCCCACTATCAGATTCACATGGTGGATGACACCACCGAATATCGCATCGCCGTCAACGTCAAATCCCAGGAATCCCCGTCCGATCTCGAATTCCTCGTCGACGACGATTTCCGCCATCCCATCACCGAACCCTTGGGCGCAAAGCCCCTCGGATTCACCCCACTCGCCTCCAATCCCAACAGCGGCGCCCTCGACTTCATCCGCGGCAATCTCTTCGACCGCTCCTGGATGCGCCCCCTCCCCACCAACCTCCCAGGTCCCGGCAATGACCTCAATGACGCCGTCGATAAACTGGTTCAGGCCGCCATCGCCGAAGAGCACGCCGTCGTTTACGCCTACGGCCAGCGTTGGGGTCCCGAACCACACACCCGCGACAAAATCTTCGGTTTCCTCCCCGGCAACGGTATCCACGACATCCACATGAACCAGGGCAACTCTCCGCGCTTCGTCAACGACGACGGCGTCTGGCAGGATGGCGCGTTGCTTCTCTTCTATCCATCCGTCAACCGCTGGGCCGCCGTCTTCCTCAAATTCCAGTCCCAGAGTTGGCACACCGACGACGCCACCGGCCACACCATCTCCACCCCGGCCCCTCCCGGAGAAACGCCCCAACCCCAACCCGGTCCCGGCAACACACCCGCCCCCGGAGAACCCGACTTCACCGTCCGCATCGTCGGCGCTCTCGTCAATCCCAAGGGCGCGGACCAGGGCCAGGAGACCGTTACCCTCCTCAACGTCTCCGACGCAAACATCAATCTTTCCGGCTGGGCCATTTTCAACAAAGCGGACGAACGCTTCAACCTCACCGGTACCCTCAAAGCCGGAGAGGCCCGCGCTTTCACCCTCCCCATCCAGGTGCCGCTCTCGAACAATGGCGGCATCATCACGCTCACCAATAATCAGGGGCTCAAGGTTCACGGCGTCAGCTATACGAAGGATCAGGTTTCGCGCCAGGGCTGGACCATCACTTTCTAACCCCGCTCAACCACGCTCGCTTGCATCTCACTCGCCGGCCATGATGTGATATCCCGAGCAGCATGGCAATACCAATGTCCGGCAAACAGGCGAACGATCCGGCCTCCACCGCCCTCATCAAGCCTTCCCGCGCGCGCTACTGGGTCATCTTCTTCGCGGTGACGCTCTCCATCCTCGCCTACATTGACCGCGTCTGCATCTCGCAGGCCGCGCCGCTCATCTCCAGGGATCTCAATTTCGACAAGACCGAAATGGGCCTTGTCTTCGCCGCCTTCGCCCTCGCCTATGCCCTCTTCGAGGTCCCCGGCGGCTGGATGGGAGATTGGATGGGTCCGCGCAAAGTCCTCATGCGCATCGTCATCTGGTGGTCCGTCTTTACCGCCGCCACCGGAGCCATGTGGAATCTCACCTCCATGGTCGTCACCCGCTTCCTGTTCGGCGCGGGCGAAGCCGGCTGCTTCCCGAACCTCACCAAAGCCTTCTCCATCTGGCTCCCCCTCTCCGAGCGCGTCGCCGCCCAGGGCATCATGTGGACCTTCGCCCGCTGGGGTGGAGCCTTCACTCCCCCCCTCGTCATCTTCGTCCTCGGTATGATGAGCTGGCACTGGGCCTTTGTCGCCTTCGGTGCCCTCGGCGTCATCTGGGCTGTCTCCTTCTACATCTGGTTCCGTGACAACCCCAAGGACCATCCCAGCGTCAACGCCGGCGAATTGGATCTGCTCAAGCACGTCTCGGAAAACGCCGGCAGCCACGGCAACGTCCCCTGGGCCCTCCTGCTCAAGTCCCGCAGCGTCTGGCTCCTCTGGGTGCAGTATTTCCTGCTCTCCTTCCCCTGGTATTTCTACATCACCTGGCTGCCTACTTACTTGCAGGAAGGCCGCCATCTCCCCGCCGCCGAAAGCGCCAATTTCGCCATCCTCCCCCTCCTGTTCGGCGGCATGGGCTCCCTGTTCTGCGGCTTCATCTCCCCCCGCGCCGCCCACCACGCCGGCGGCGTCAAGCGCGCGCGCCAGATGCTTGGTTCCCTCGGCTTCCTCGGAGCCGGCGTCATGCTCATCGTCTCCATCCAGCTCCATGACCCCCTCTACGCCATGATCTGCATGGGCCTCGCCAGTTTCTGCAACGATCTCGTCATGCCCGGTGCCTGGGCCGCATGCATGGATATCGGCGGCAGCTACGCCGGAACCCTCGCCGGTTCCATGAATATGATGGGCAACCTCGCCGGCTTCGTCGCCCCCCTCACCGGAGGCCTCCTCCTCGACATGACCAAACAACAAACCGGCACCGCCGACTGGAACCTCTTCCTCTACATGATGGCCGGAGTCTACCTCCTCGGCACCCTCGTCTGGCCCTTCATCGACCCCGTAACACCATTAGAGGAACACTAACCACACTCCAAAACTCTGCGCACGCGGCGAGAGACAACCCACATCCTCACCCCAATGTGATCCGGAAATCCCGCGGAATCTCCCCCACGGGCGATGCCGCCGCCGTCCGCTCCAATACCTCCTCGCTGGTCACAAACCGCGCCGCCGTCAGGATCCCCGCCGGCTCCGGCGAAGCCAGAATCGTCACCACGCCGTGTCCGTCCCGGGCCCAGATCCGCTCCAGGATCGCCGTCTCCAGCGGCTCCCGCACAAACTCCCCCAACATCGCATTCGTCCCCGGAGTCCCCACCAGCACCAGGTTCCCCTCCAGCACGCCCGATTCCAAAAACGCGCTCGCCGGCTGCAATCGCAGCGCCGATCCCTTCCCTTCAAACAGCACCGCCAGTTGCACCGCCGCGTACGCCTCCGCGATCAGCATCCCCTCGCCCGGCAGTTCCCCATGAATCAACAGGTTCGTCCCCCCCGAACGCCAGTACGGAGCCCAGAACTGCTCCAGCGCCCCCGGCTCAGCCTCCGCAAGCTGCCGCGGATCCGCCTCGTAAAAGAACGCGCGGAACTCCCCTTTCGGAAGGGCCACCCGCAGCGGCTCCCGCCGCCCTTCCCTGCGGAAATACGCCTTCAGCTTTTCCCGCACCTCCTCCGTCACCCGGCTCACCACAGGGTTTTCCGCTACGTCATAACCCGGCTCCAGCCCCAGCGCCGCCACGCCAATGTCATGCTCCCGCAAGTCCGGCGATCCGCCCGCCTGCGTCTGGTAGCAGATATACTCCAGTACCTCGCAGTGCTCCTGCGATCCGCCAAATGCCGCGCTCCGCGCAATCCGCCGCAGCAACTCCTCCGGACCGTTCATGAACCCTCTCCCCGCGCGATCGCATCCGCAATCCGAACCGCCGCCTTCATCTCCTTCACATCATGCACCCGCACCAGATGCGCGCCCCCCAGGATCGCCGCCGTCACCGCCGCCGCCGTCGCGAACATCGTCTCCGTGTCCGTCGCCTGCTGCAAAAAACCCTTCCGCGACGGCCCCACCATCAGCGGCATCTCGAGCTTCACAAGCTGCCCCAGCCGCGCCAGAATCAGCGTGTTCTCTTCCTTCCGCTTCCCGAACCCCAACCCCGGATCCACCACAATCCGCGCCTTCTCGACACCCGAGCGCAGCGCCCGGTGCACACACGCCGCCAAATCCGCCGCCACCGTCCCCACCGGATCCTTCAACGGCGGCAGTTTCGCCCACGTCTCCGGCGTCCCCCGCATGTGATTCAGAATCAGCCCCGCGTCATGCTGCGCCGCCACCTTCCCGGTCAGCGGATCAAACGTCAGCGCCGACGGATCATTGATGATCTCCGCGCCCAGCCCCAGCGCCTTCTCCGCCACCCCCGATTTGTACGTGTCCACTGAAATCGGGATTGCCATCTTCCCCCGCAGCCGCTTCAACACCGGTATCAGCCGCCGCAACTCCTCTTCCTCCGAGATCCGGTGCGAGCCCGGCTTCGTCGACTCCGCCCCGATATCCAATATGTCCGCCCCCATCTCCTCCAACTCGAGCGCCCGCGCATATGCCCGGTCCGGTTCGTAATACTTCCCGCCATCGGAAAAGGAGTCCGGCGTCACATTCAGCACCGCCATGATCCGCGTGTGCTCGCCAAGCGGAATCTCCCGCTCGCGCAGTTTCCATATCAATCGTTTTCTTGCCATTCTGTGCTTTGAAAAAAACGCCTATTCGTATCTTAGACACACAATCGGGTCCAGATTCGCCGCCCGGTTCGCCGGATAGTACCCGAAGAACAACCCCACCCCCACCGAAATCGTTACCCCCAGCCCCACCCAAAGCCAGCTCACCGTCGCCGGCACCGACGGCAGCAGCATCCGCACCACCATCGCGATCCCCATCCCCATCGCGATCCCGATCGCCCCGCCGGCGGCGCACAAGGTGATCGCCTCCATCAGAAACTGCGCCCTGATGTCGCTCCGCCGCGCCCCAATCGCCTTCCGCACCCCGATCTCCGTCGTCCGCTCCGTCACCGAAATCAGCATGATGTTCATCACCCCGATCCCGCCCACCAGCAACCCCACCGAACTGATGATGAATGTCAGAATCACCAGCGCTCCCGTCAACTGGTTCCACATCGACGACAGAAAATCCGGCGACGTCAGCTCGAAATCATTCTCCGCCGTGGGAGGCACCTTCCGGATGCGCCGCAGCGCCTGCACCACCTGGTCCTGCGCCGTCACGATGTCCTCGTCCGGACCTACAGTGAACGCCACCACCAGTTCCTTCGCTTCCGGATACCGCTTGCGGAAATCCCCCATCGGAATCAGCGCAAAGTCATCTGGCCCCGGCCCGCCGAACATCCCCGCCTCCTTTTGCAGTATCCCGATTACTTCGTACAGCTTGCCGTTCAGCCGTACCTGCTTGCCTATCCCGTCCACCGGCCCGAACAGGGAATCCGCAATCGACGACCCCAACACCACCACCGCCCGCGCATGCACGTCATCGGCGCGCGAGATGAACCTCCCCTGCCCCACCGTGAACATCGGAAACGCCTGCGCGTACTCCGGCTCCACCCCGCGCAGAATCAGCTTCTCCACCCGCGCTCCTTCATACATCACGTCATTGGTCCCTGACCCCGCCATCCCCGGAATCGCCATTCGCGTCCCGAACACCGTCACGAAACTCACCGCCGGAGCATGCTCGGCAACCGTACGCGCGTCCGTATACTCCAGGTATTTCCGCTGCCGCACCTTCTCCGGCAGCCGGTCGAACGCCATCGTCCCCGGAGGAAATCGCGTGATGAAATACGTCCGCGACCCGAGCGACTCCACCTTCTCCTGCACGTACCGGTTCAACCCCTGAATGATCGACGCCACCGAAATCACCGACGTCACTCCGATCACGATGCCCAGTATCGTCAGCCCCGACCGCACCTTGTGCGCCCGCAGCGTGTCGAACGCCACCAGCATGTTCTCCCGCAACTCGGCGCGTGTCATGTTCATCGCTAATCCGCCCTCAGCGCCACCACCGGATCCAGCCGCGAAGCCTGCATCGCCGGATAGATCCCGAAGAACAATCCAATCGCCGTGCTCATGAACAGCCCGAACACCACCACCCACGTCTCCACCTGTGTCGGAAACGATGTCACCGTCCGCACCAGAAATGCGAACAGGAACCCCGCGCCAATCCCCACTCCCCCGCCAATCAGGCATTGCAGCAGGCTCTCCGCCAGAAACTGCCGCAGGATGTCCGCCTCCGTCGCCCCCATGGCCCTCCGTATCCCGATCTCCTTCTTCCGCTCCGTCACGCTCACCAGCATCACGTTCATGATCACGATTCCGCCCACCATCGCCGAAATCGCGCTAACCATCAGAAACACCGCGAAAAACGCCGCGCTAATGCTCTGCCATAGCGAAATGTAACTCTCCTTGGTGGCAAGAAAGAAATCATCCTCGCCCCCCGGTGCTACGTGCCGCAGCATCCGCAGCGCCTGCTTCACCTCGTCCTGCGCCTGCTCGAACTGCACTCCTCCGCCCGCCTTCACATGGATGGTCACGCTCGACCGCCGCCCGTTGATGCGCAGAAACGTCTGCATCGGCAGAATCAGATACTTGTCCTGATCCTGCCCCAGCAGCGACCCGATCTTTTCAAACACCCCGATCACCAGGCAGTCAATATTCGCAACATGAATGCTCCGCCCCAGCGCGTCCACCCCCGGAAAAAACTGCTCCCGCACCGTGTCCCCGATCAGGCACACCGGCGATGCCCGCTGATCCTCCGCCGCCGTGAAATAACGCCCTAGTTCCACCGTCCGCGTGTCGATCGAGTACATGTTCGCCGTATGCCCGATGATGTTCACATCGCTCAACTCCTGGTCCCGGTGCCGCGCACGTCCCGTCGCCGAAGCCGATGCCCCCACCATCTCGCAATGCCGGCACTTCTCCGCCACCGCCGCCGCCTGCTCCACCTCGATCTTGCGGTACTTCAGCGCTTTCATGATCAGGTTGAAGTCCGTCACCGTGAACGGCGTCCGCGCCACCTGAAACACGTTCGTCCCCAGGTTCGCCACCTTCGTCTCCACATACCGGTTCGCTCCCTGCACCAGCGTCATCACCGCGATCAGCGTCGACACACCCATCGTCAGCCCTAATATCGTCAGAGCCGCGCGGAGACGGTACACCTTCAGCGCCGACACCGATTGCGTCAGAATGTCCCGGGAGGCAGTCAATCTTTACAGGATAGCCTGCATTCCTTAGGCTCTACCCGCTACTCCTCCCGTAGGACCATGCCCATTCTCAACAATTTTCAATAAAAATGTTCCCGCCACCCTCCGCACTGTCCGCATTCGAGACACCGCCATACCGCTACCGGACACACCCCCTACGCAGGCTATTGCCTTCCACTCCGCCCGCACGGCATCATCCCATCCAAGGAACCACCACGTATGAGCGAAATCGAAGAAGCTGTCAAAGAGTCCATCGAAGGCAAGGCCGATTGGCCCCTCAACTCCTGGATCGCCGGCTGCGTCGCCATCGTCGCCACCATCATGGCCATCGGCAACATCAAGGACGGCAACATCGTCCAGGCCATGGCCCAGGCCCAGTCCCGCGGCGTCGATTCCTGGAGCTACTACCAGGCCAAGAGCCTCAAACAACTCCTGGCTGAAAATGCCGCCGAGCAGCTCCGCACCCACGTCATCGTCAATCCATCCATTTCCCCCGCCCTCCGCGACGGCCTCGAAAAACGCATCGCCCGCTACGACGCCGAAGCCCGCCGCTATGACAAGGAAAAGGAGGAGATCCGCAAACAGGCCGAAGCCTACCAGAAGGAATACGACCAGCTCAACGTCTTCGATGATCAGTTCGACATGGCCGAAGCCTGCCTCACCATCTCCATCGCCCTCTTCGGAGTCACCGCCCTCACGCGCAAACGCTGGTTGTTCCTCTTCGCCGCCGCCATCGCCTCCACCGGAGCCGCCCTCAGCCTCGCCGGTTTCCTCCACCTCCGGCTCCACCCCGAATGGCTCGCCCGCCTGCTTAGCTGACCGCCCTCTTTAACACCACTCGCGCCGGACAGAAATCCGGAGGGCTGCCCATCATTCTTTCCCATGAATGCCCATTCAGATATCGACAATTGAGGGGCGTTAACCATCTGGATAGATTTTCCCGCCGATAGCAGTTTGCCGCGAACCAAGCGAGAGATGCAAACTCTTTTTTTTCTTTATCTTGGCTGGATTGCCCGCTGGCCGGCCCTTTTTGGCGGTCACGGTGCATTTCCTAAAGGCGTTCGAAGGCCGGAAACAAGGCCACAAACGAAATGGAGGATCCAAGAAATGTTTACCAAGCTGCTTTTCACTCTGGCAACCGCGTTGGTTGCCACAACGGCCTACGCACAGAAAGCGACAGCCGATATTCCGTTCCCGTTCTCCGTTGGCAAGACAGTGTTGCCTGCCGGGAGCTACACCTTCGACACCGATGTCGCACCCGGCGTTCTGCGGATCCGCTCACACGACTGGAAGAACGCTGTGATCGTCATCACCAACGGTGTCGATCCCGCCAGGAACCGGGATGCAGCCAAGGTGGTCTTCAACCAGTACGGCAACACGTTTTTCCTCTCGCGGGTCCTGTACCAGGGGGCCGGCGGGCGCGAACTGATGAAGTCGCCGCGGGAGAAAGAAATAGCGGCCGCCACGCCCGAAAAGAGAGAAGTGTTGCTCGCCATCAAGTGAACACCGCCTCAGGGGCAGAGAGATTCCTTTCTGCCCCTTCCTGCCCTTCTCTCCCCTGATGGAGGCCCGACGCTAAAAAAGCGCGAGGAGCGTGTTGCCGGCCCTTGCGTAACGGCCAAAAGCGGCATACGCTGGTATGAGTTTCCTTATAGTTGAGCGACGAAGGCTTCTCTCCCGATGCGTACCGAGTGCCTCGGCCACTACGAACTCATCGAAGAGGTGGGTAGAGGTGGGGGAGGAACTGTCTGGAAGGCGCGCGACATGAAGTTGGACCGCGAAGTCGCCATCAAGATCCTCTCTCGGGAGGAGACGGTTGACGCCGATCGCCGCGGCCGCTTTCTACTGGAAGCCAAAGCCGCTTCGAATCTGAACCACCCGAACATCGTCACGATCCACGAAATCAATTCCGACGGCGGGAGAGATTTCATTGTGATGGAGTTCGTCCACGGGACGCCGCTTTCGAGGAAAATCACACCTCAAGGAATGGTCATCGAAGAGGCCGTGACCATCGCCGCGCAGATCGCCTCTGCGCTTGCTAACGCGCACGATGCCGGGGTCGTGCATCGCGATGTGAAGCCATCCAACGTCATGGTGGACAGTGAGGGACGTGTCAAAGTGCTCGACTTCGGGCTGGCCAAACTGATCGAGGGCACGAGGTTGAAGGTGCTGGCGGGGAGTCGCCCCGACACTCCTCGCACCATCCGCGGAACCATCATGGGGACGATCTTCTACATGTCTCCCGAACAGGCTTGTGGTGGGGAAGTGGATGCCCGTTCCGACATGTTTTCGTTCGGAACGATGCTGTACGAGATGGTCACCGGAAGGAAGCCTTTCGCCGGTGAGAACGATCTGTCGACGCTCTCCCGAATATGCAGCGCCGCCCAGCCGGACCCCGAAAGCTTCCGCCAGGATATTCCGGCCCCTCTGCTGGGAATGATCAACCGGCTGCTCGAAAAGGAGCCGCGAAAGCGGTATGCGAGTATGGCTGACGTAGCCTGCGGTCTACAGGCAATTCGGGACGGGCGGCGGGTTGCGGCGGATACCCCGACGGTGTCAATGGTTCGTCCTCCCAAGTCGCGCGGACGGCGCCGGTGGCTGATCCCGGCGGTGGGTCTGGCCGTTCTTCTCGGAGTGGGTTCGCCCTTTGTCGTGAACCGGGTCGGCGAATGGGGATTACTTAGCCGTGTCCGCGTCACCGGGGGCGGCGCGTTTGAACTGTATGCCAGGGGAAAGACCGCGCTCCTGCGTTACGACCGCCGCGAGAACCGCGAACTGGCAGTGAGCCTGTTTCAGCAGGCCGCGCGGAGGGATCCCAACTATGCTCTCGCCTACGCGGGCCTGGCCGAGGCGATGTGGCGGCAATGGCAGGAGAACCCGGACCCCAGTCTGCTCGCCAAGGCCTTGGAAAGCGCTCAACTGGCGGTTCGCCGTGGCGGCCATTTCGCGGTTCCCCATGCGGTCCTGGGGGCAATCCAACTGGAACGGGCGGACGACCGGAGTAAGGGAATCGACTCGCTCCGGAATGCGCTGGACCTCGACCCTCGATGCGTGGAAGCCAACTACGCCCTGGCCAGGTTCTACGCCCTGACCGACAACTGGGAACAGTCCCGCGCCTACCTCGCGAGGGCATTCGAGGTCATGCCGGAGTATTGGGCCAACCACTGCCTGCGCGCCTTTCTCTTCCACCGGCGCGGACAATATCAGGCAGCGATTGACAGCTTTCAGGAAGCCTTGCGCCTGGCCCCGGACAATGCGCAGGCGTTCCGGGATCTTTCGACCAGCTATTACATGGCGGAGCGCTATGAAGATGCCGCTTCCGCCCTGCAAAGGTCACTGGCCATCGAGCCCTCGCACAGGGCCTACAGCAACCTCGGCACATTGCGTTTCTTTCAAGGCCATTATGCGGAATCCGCAAGTCTGATGGAGAAGGCCATCGAGATGGGATCGACCCGCTACCAGACCTGGGGCAATCTTGCCGATGCCTATCGATGGGTGCCCGGTATGGAACAGAAGTCCGGGAATGCGTTCCGGGTGGCTCTGCGGCTGGTTCAGCAATGGCTGGAGGCTCACCCGGGCGACGTTTCCGCCAAAACCAGCATGGCCGTATACCTGGCCAAGACAGGGCAGCCGCTGGAGGCCGTGGCGGTGCTCGAAGGCTTGCCCGCCTCCAGCCTCCAGCGAGCTGATATCCAGTACAAATTGGGTGTCGTCAGCGAACTGGCTGGGCGGCGGCCCGCGGCCCTCGCAAGTCTCGAACGGTGCCTGAAAATCGGCTACGCGGTGCGGGAACTCGAGGCGGATCCGGAATTGCAGGCGCTCCGTCGCGACCCGCGCTATCAACTGATGCTTGCCAGATCCGCGGGTATGCGGCCGAACTGACCGCGCCGCTACCCGCAAACCATCGCTCACAAACAACTCTTCAGCGCAGGAGGCTGCAATGATCATTACTGACGTTCCAGGGCACTTCGTCGAGGGCTCCACCATGGTCACGTGCTTTCTCAACCCGGACGATACGATCCAAGGCTTGGAGGGATTCGTCCGGATGAACGAATACTCCGTGAACAAACAAGTGGGCCCGCTGACGTGGCTAACGAAGGGAAAACGAACACTGACCGTAGATGAGGGGGGGCGCAATGATGGCGGCAGATGCCTCCTGGGCATCTCCGCGCTCCAACCGGACCTGAAACTCGCGTCCGTCGTCACGTTCCACCGTGCGCCGGGAACCGATTCCGGCCCGGAAAGTCCTTTTGCCGGTGAAAACCCCCGCCGCCATGACACAGAACTGGTTTGCACCCATCACATCTTGGGAGGGGGACCGAACAAGGAAGACGTGTACTTCTATCCGGTCCTGGGCTCGAACGATGCGTCGGGGAACTGTAGCGGAGAGGAGTTCAAGAACAAAGGCAACTACTTTTATACAGTCTGCGTGCGTCTCATCGGAACCGATCGGTTTTTCATCTGTGACCCCGAGATGGAGATCGGGCCGTGAACGAAAAGGGGACGGCGGTCAAAGCCATTCCGCGGGCCGCAATTCGTATACTGAAGCCGTGAACTGCCGCATAGTCGCCATCAGCGGACCGCGATGCGGACTCGAGTTCGCTCTGCGGGCACGGGAGAACTTCGTCGGACGGGATCCGTCGAACACCATCCAGGTGGACCACCTGTCGGTCTCGAGGAACCACTGCGTCATCCGCCGCGGTGGAGAGGAGTGGACCGTGCGGGACCTGGAAAGCCGCAACGGAACCTTTGTCAACCGCATCCCGGTGAGAGAGCGCGTCCTGCGTCCAGGCGACGAACTGCAACTGGGAGATTGTGTTTTTCTGTTTCTGCCGGAGGCGGAGCCGGAACGGACCGGCCCTTTGCCGCCGGAGCCCCTCGCGCAGGGAGACGTCACTCGAACTCTGGTGCTGCGGCCGGAAGATTCGCGCTACCTGACTCCAGGAAAAGTGGACGCGGAACTGGCGGCGGATGCAGCGAACCGCGGCGCGCGGTTGGCCCGCGAACTGGATGCGCTGCTCTCGATCAGTGTGTCCATTCATTCCTTGCGTGGCGTCGAGGCGATCTCGCATCGCCTTCTGGAGGCGGCGATGGAGGTGACTCCAGCCTACCGCGGAGCGGTTTGGCTGCCGGCGTGCGCCTTCGCTTGGCAGCGACACAGCGGACCGGTCGAGGCCCCCGCGGAATTGTTGGCGTTGATTGCCGGAGTAGCGCAGGAACAGGCGGCAATGCTTTCAGAAGTGTCGAGCGCGCCTGGGACAATGGCCGCCACGGTGCCCATTCTTTGCTTTGGGAACATCCTGGGAGTGCTTGTGGTGCAAGGCGCCGCCGGCTCGCCCCTGAACGCCGATCATCTCCAGTTGTTGTGTGCAATCGCAGTGATTGCGGGGCCGGCTTTGGATCACGCCGCCCAGGTCGAGATGCTCGAAGGCGAGAACCGGCGGTTACTGAACGAAGCAGCGATCGAACATGGCATGGTCGGAGAAGGACCCGCGATGCGGAAGATTCTGCAGTTAATCGCCCGCGTGGCTCAGGTCGATTCCACCGTCCTGGTCCGCGGCGAAAGTGGAACCGGCAAAGAACTGGTTGCACAAGCCATCCATGCAAACAGCCCCCGCGCGGCGAAGCCTTTCGTTGCGATCAATTGCGCGACCCTTTCCGAGACGCTGCTGGAGAGCGAACTGTTCGGGCACGAGAAGGGCGCGTTCACCGGCGCGATCGCGCAGAAGAGAGGCAAACTGGAAGTGGCCGGAGCCGGAACGGTCTTTCTCGACGAAGTGTGCGAGATGGCTCCGGCGTCGCAGGCAAAACTGCTGCGCGTGTTGCAGGAGCGGGAGTTCGAACGGGTAGGAGGGACGCGTTCCATGCACACGGACGCCCGTTTCATTGCTGCCACCAATCGGGACATGGAAGAGGCGGTGGAAAGCGGCGCTTTTCGCCAGGATCTCTTCTACCGGCTGAACGTGATCCCGCTGGTGCTGCCGCCTTTGCGCGAACGCCGCGAGGACATTCCGCTTCTGGCCGGTTTTTTCGTCGCCCGCTACGCCGCAAAGACGGGGCGGAAGGTAAGAGGCATTTCACTGGCCGCGCGCGCCTACCTGACCGCGTATGATTGGCCGGGCAACGTGCGCGAGTTGGAGAACGTAATCGAGCGGGCGGTGGTGTTGGGATCGGCCGGGACGGTGATGCCCGAAGACCTGCCGGAGGCTCTGCTCGAAGGCCCAGCCCCGCCGGGAATCTCCCCCGGGGGCTACCACCAGGCGCTGGTCGAGGTGAAGAAGCAACTGATTCTCTCGGCGATCGAGAAGGCGGGTGGGAGCCATGCCGCCGCGGCCAAACTCCTCGGACTGCATCCAAACTATCTCTCCCGCCTCATCCGCAACCTGAATCTGAAGAATGCTCTGAAAACGACTGGGCCTCCTTAGTCCGCAAATGGACTCGACGATGCGCGAGTAGCTCAGCTCGCGCTCACCGCCTGCAACCCCCCCGTCGCGACTACCGCCTGCCTCATCAACGCCCGGATCTGCGGCATCGCCGCCTCCGCCGCTTTCACCCCCGCCTCGATCATCCGCCCCACTTGCGTGAAATCGTCCCATGCCACGTCTTGCACCTGAGGCGCTATCACCACATCGCTGTGAAACCGCCAGAACTGCTCCGTCCGATGCTGCATGATCTGGAAACACCGGTTCACCACCCCGAACATGCTCCCCGGATCCGCCGTGATCGGAGGCGCGGGCAACACCACGCTTACCACCCGCTTCATTCCCAATCCCCGCAAAGCCGCCGCCGGAATCTCCATGCTGATCCCGCCATCCACCAGCAGCTTCCCCTCGTACCGCACCGGGAGGAACAGCCCCGGATATGAGCAGCTGGCCCGCACCGGATGGAACACCTCCCCAGGCCCGTGAAACACCACCGCATTCCCTGTCTTGAGGTCCGTCGCCACCACCGCCAGCGGAATCTTCATCTCCTCGAACCGGTATACCGGAAACGCATGGCGCAGAAAACCCTCCATCCGCTCGCTCCCCACCAGCCCCAGCCGGCTGAACCGCCACCCCGCCAGGTCCTTGAACTTCATGCTCCGGGCCACCAGCTCCAGATCCTCGGCGTTCGCTCCGCCTGCAAGCCCCGCCGCCACAATCGATCCCGCGCTCACCCCCGCCACAAACCCTACCGGAATCCGCTCCCGTTCCAGCACCCGCAACACGCCGATGTGCGCCACCGCGCGCGCAAATCCGCCCCCCAGAGCGAGTCCAATCCCCTCGTTCGCCTCCTCTTCACCTTTGTCCCGCAGCCGGCTCCAAAATGCCCCGGCCGCCTTTGTCATGGCATGAATTTCTGTTCGCATCCGCTTCCCTCTTCCGCGCATCCTCTAGGACACATCCACTAACATAAAAGACGGAGCCCCCGCCATCTGGTTCACAAAAAAAATATGAGACTTCGGACGCTCTTTCTCCTTTCCTTCCTTCTCTATCCCGGCAGTCCCGCGATCTATGCTCAACCCTCCGGTACCGCCCAAATCGAATGGAACCTCCGCAAGCTGAACACCGTCGGCAATGTCCTCATGATCGCCGCTCACCCGGACGACGAGAACACCGCAGTCCTCGCCTACTTCGCCAAAGGCCGCAACCTCCGCACTGCCTACCTCTCCCTCACCCGCGGTGAAGGCGGCCAGAACCTCATCGGCGCCGAGCAGGGCGACTACATGGGACTCCTCCGCACCCAGGAACTTCTCGCCGCCCGCCGCATTGATGGAGCCGAGCAGTTCTTCACCCGCGCCATCGACTTCGGCTACTCCAAGACCGCCGAGGAAACCCTCGCCAAGTGGGGACGCGAAAAAGTCCTCTCCGATGTCGTCTGGATCATCCGCCGCTACCGTCCCGATGTCATCATCCTGCGCTTCTCCGGCACCCCTCGCGACGGCCACGGCCAGCATCAATCCTCCGCCATCCTCGGCAAGGAAGCTTTCTTCGCCGCCGCCGACCCCAAGCGCTTCCCCGAGCAATTCCAATATGGCGTCCAGCCATGGCAGGCCAGGCGCCTCCTGTTCAACATGTTTTCCTTCAACCGCCGCCAGGAGGAAGAAAACGCAAAAGTCCCTAATAAAGTGGAGGTTGACGCAGGTAAGTTCAATCCGTTTCTAGGCCTCTCCTACGGCGAAATCGCCGCTCTCAGCCGTTCCGAGCACAGGTCCCAGGGCATGGGTACTGCCGCGCGCCGCGGCGCCCTTCCCAACTTCTTCACGGTCATTGCCGGCGAGCCTGCCTCCAAGGACCCCATGGACGGAATCGATACCACCTGGAACCGCCTCCCCGGAGGCGCACAGCTTGCCCCCATCCTCGAGGAAGCCCTCCGCACCTTCCAACCGGCCCACCCCGAAAAAACCGTACCCCTCCTCCTCAAAGCCCGTCCTCTCATCGCCGCCGTTCCCGACCCCCACGCCACCCGCAAACTCCGCGACCTCGATGAAACCATCGCCCTCTGCGCAGGACTCTGGGTGGATGCCTCCGCCACCGCTTACGAGGTCACCCCTGGCTCCACTGCCCGCATCCACCTCGATCTCGTGAGCCGGCTCCATATCCCCGTCACATTCCTGGGAGCCGAATTCACGGGAATCCCCAACGCCCCAAAAACCGCATCCGCCCCCATTCCACTCACCTACAATGAGCCCTTAGAGCAAAACCTCACCTGGCAAGTCCCCTCCGATGCCCCCTATACCGAACCCTACTGGCTCGCCAAACCCAAATCCGGCGCACTCTATACCGTCACCGATCAACACCTCATCGGCCGCCCTGAAAATGCTCCCGTCCTCGCCGCCCTCGTCCGCTTCGCCATCAACGGAGCCGAATTCACCGTCACCCGCCCCGTCATCCACCGTTACAGCGACCATGTCCGCGGGGAACTCACCCGCCCCTTCCTCATCGTGCCGCCCATCGTCACTGACCTCTCGGATGACTCCTACCTCTTCCCCAATCCATCCCCGCGTACCATCCAAGTCTCCGTGAAAGCCAACCAGCCGAAAGCCGGCGGATCCGTCCGCCTCGAAGCCCCTCCCGGCTGGACCATCACCCCTGCCTCCCTCCCCTTCGCGCTTCAGGAAAAAGATCAACAAACGACGCTAACCTTCACAATCAAAGCGCCTTCGGAAACATCGAAAGCCATCCTCAAAGCCGTTGCCGAATTCGAGGGCCACCGGATTTCCGAGTCCGAAAGAGACATCAACTACTCCCACATCCCCCCACAAGCCAACTTCCCGCCCGCCACCGCCCGCCTCGTCCGGTCTGACATCAAAGTCCTCGCGAAGAACATCGGCTACATCATGGGCGCGGGCGACGAAGTCCCTCATGCCCTCCGCCAGATCGGCCTCAATGTCACCCTCCTCTCCGACGACGACCTCGCCTCCGCCACCCTCTCCCGCTACGATGCCATCGTCGCCGGAGTCCGTGTCTTCAACACCCGTCCCGCCATCCGCGCCAACTTCCAGCGGCTCCTCGACTACACCCGCAACGGCGGAACCTTCATCGTCCAATACAACGTCCTTGAAGACTTCCGCGGCCGATCCGAAAACACCGCCCATATCGGCCCCTACCCCATCCATCTCTCCCACGACCGCGTCACCGTCGAAGAAGCCCCGGTCATGTTCCCCAACCCCAACGACCCGCTGCTCCAATCCCCCAACAAAATCACCGAAAAGGACTTCGACGGCTGGGTCCAGGAGCGCGGCCTTTACTTCTCTTCCAAGTTCGACCCCCAATACCACTCCCTCTTCGCCTCCCATGACCCCGGTGAGGATTGGCTCCCCGGCGGCATGATCTACGTCAAGTACGGCAAAGGGATCTACATGTACACCGGATACTCCTGGTTCCGCCAGCTCCCCGCCGGAGTCCCCGGAGCCTTCCGCATCTTCGCCAACCTCCTCAGCGCCGGCAAGTAGCCCATGCACTATACTCGTAAGCGGTAGATTCTATGGAGAACCGCGAAATCGCCCTGCTCCTCAATGAGACCGCCGACCTCATGGAAATTGCCGCTGAGGACGGCTTCCGCATCCGCAGCTATCGCAACGGAGCCGCCGTCATCGAAAGCTACCCCGAGCGCATCGAGGACATCCTCAAGGACCCGGACCGAAAAGTCACCGACATCCCCGGCATCGGCAAAGGTCTTGCCGCTGTCCTCCACGAGATCTCCGCCCGCGGCTCCTTCGAGCGCCGCGACGATCTCCTTTCCCGCTACCCCCCCACCGCCCTCGAACTCCTCAAAATTCAAGGCCTTGGCCCCAAAAGCATCGCCTTAATCTGGAACCACTTCCGCGTCTCCACCATCGACGGCCTCGAAAAGCTCTGCCAGGAACAAAAACTCCGGACCCTCCCCCGCATGGGAGCCAAACTCGAGGAAAAGGTCCTCCGCTCCATCGCCCAATACCGCCGCAGTTCCGGCCGCTTCCTCCTGAGCTTCGCCACCAACGTCGCCGCCGAGCTCACCGATTACCTGAACAAACTCCCCGGAATCGACTCCATTACCCCCGCCGGCTCCGTCCGCCGCGGCAAGGAAACCGTCGGCGATCTCGACATCCTCGTTACCGGACCCGGAGCCGCCGCCGCCCTCGACGCCTTCGTCAAATACCCCAAAGTCCATGAAGTCCTCGTCCGCGGCGAAAACAAAGCCAGCGCCCGCCTCGGCCTCGAAGGCCTTCAAGTCGATCTCCGCGCCCTCCCCAAGGAAAACTACGGAGCCGCCCTCCAGTACTTCACCGGCAGCAAGGAGCACAGCATCGCCCTCCGCGGCCGTGCCCTCAAACTCGGCCTCACCCTCAACGAGTACGGTCTCTTTCGCCTCGACGACAACACCCTTGTCGCCAGCGAGACCGAAGAGTCCGTCTACGAAACCCTTGGCCTTGATTGGATCCCCCCTGAACTGCGCGAAAACCAGGGCGAAATCGACGCCGCCGCCAACCACACCCTCCCCCGCCTCATCCACCCCACCTCCATCCGCGGCGACCTCCACATGCACACTACCGAAACCGACGGCCGCGCGTCTCTCGAAGAAATGGCGGCGGCCTGCCGTGACTTGGGCTATGAATACCTCGCTATCACCGACCATTCGAAGGCCCTCGCCATGGCCAACGGCCTCGATGAAAAGCGCGCCGTCGATTTCGCCCGCCAGGTCCGCCGGATCCGCAAGGACGATGGACTCGGCATCCGCGTCTTTTCCGGCCTCGAATGCGACATCCGCCGCGACGGCACGATGGACCTCTCAGACGATGCCCTCGCCGAACTCGACTTCGTCGTCGCCAGCGTCCACAGCCACATGAACCTCGAAGCCTCCGAAATGACCGACCGCCTCCTGCGCGCCCTCGAGTGCCCCCACATCCGCGCCATCGGCCATCCCACCGGCCGCGTACTCCTCCACCGCGATCCCTTCCCCTTCGATTTCGAGAAAGTCGCCCGCGAAGCCGTCCGCAAGAACGTCTTTCTCGAGATCAACGCCAGCCCCGAGCGCCTCGACATCTCCGCCCCTTTCATCCGCCAGGCCAAGTCCCTCGGAGCCCGCTTCGTCATCTCCACCGACGCCCATCACCCCCGCCATCTCCTCAACATGCGTTACGGCGTCTCCATGGCCCGGCGCGGCTGGCTGACCGCCGCCGATGTAGTCAACACCTTGCCGCTCAATAAATTCGAGAAATTGATTCAACCAAAATCGTAACCCCGAATGAAATTCACCACCCTCTGCGCATTCCTCCTGTCCTCCGCCCTGCTCACCGCGGCAGACGTGAACATCCCCTTTGTGAAATTCCAACTCCCCAACGGTCTCCGCGTCCTCCTCTCCCAGGACAACGCCACCCCCGTCGTCGCCGTCTACGTCATCTACGGCGTCGGAGCCCGCTCCGAGGAGAAGGGACGCACCGGCTTCGCCCACCTCTTCGAACACATGATGTTTCAGGGCTCAGCCAATGCACCCAAAGGAGTTCATTACCGCGAAGTCGAATCCAACGGCGGCTTCCTCAACGGCAGCACTCACCCCGACTACACCGACTATTTCGAAGTCCTCCCCTCCAACAAGCTCGCTGTCGCCCTCTGGCTCGAATCCGACCGCATGCGCTCCCTCGCCATCACCAGGGACGCCCTCGCCAACCAGAAAGAAGCCGTCAAACAGGAACGCCGCCTCAGCTTCGACAATCAGCCCTACGCCACCGCCATCGTCGACGTCTTCCCTACCCTCGCCTACAGGAACTGGTCTAACTCCCACTCCATCATCGGCTCCTTCGAAGACCTGAACTCCGCTTCCGTCGACGATGTCGCTAGGTTCTTCAAGACGCATTACGCCCCCAACAACGCCGTCCTCTCCATCGTCGGCGACATTCAAATTCCCGCTGCCAGAAAGCTGATCGAAGGCTACTTCTCCGACATCCCCTCCCAACCCCAGCCCAAGCCGCCCGACCTCACCGAGCCGCCCCAAACCGAATCCCGCTGGCAGACCTATAAGGATCCGCTCGCCCGCGTCCCCATCGCCGCCATCGCCTACCCCGGCCCCAAGCGCCGCTCCCCGGACTATTATGCCCTTGCCATGCTCGACATGATCCTCACCACCGGCGAAAGTTCCCGCCTCTACCTCGACCTCGTCAAAGGCAAACAATCCCTCCTCAACATCGAAGCCACCCTCGGCTGGCCGTTCACCCAACCCTCGGATTATAAAGAACCTGGCATCTATGGCATCAACCTCACGTTTAACCCTACCTTCACCGCGAAACAAATCGTTGGCCAGCTCGAGGAAGAGATCACCCGCCTCCGGACCACTCCAGTCGACCCGAAGGAACTCGACCGCGCACGCGCCACCGTTCGTTCCATACGCATCCAGGGGCTCCAGTCCACCATGACCCGAGCCTCTCTCCTCGCCCAATACGAACTGCTCGACGGCAAGCCCGAACTCATCAACACCGAACTCAGCGACTACCTCGCCGTCACCCCCGCTCAGATCCAGGCCGTCGCCAGGAAGTACCTCACACCCACGCAAATGTCCGTCCTCGAAGTCATCCCCGCCCCTAAGGAGGAAAAGAAATGATCTCCCGTCTCTCCACCGCCGCCCTGCTCGTTACGGCCTCCTTCGCCCAGACCCTCGACCGTACAAAGCCGCCCGAGACGCCACCACTCCAGCCCTACAAACTCCCCGCCTCCGTCGAATCCAAACTCCCCAACGGCCTCGGCGTAGTCCTCGTCGAGGACAAACGCTTCCCCCTGGTAACGCTGCGCATCGCCTTCCATGCCGGCTCCCGCTTTGACCCGCCCGGCCGCCTCGGCGTCGCCGAAACCGTCGCCTCCCTCCTCAAAGCCGGTACTCCCACCCGCACCGCCCGCCAGATCGCCGAAGAACTCGCCGCCATCGGTGGTTCCCTCAGCGCCGGCGACAGCCCCGATTCCCTCATCGTCTCCGGCAGCGTCCTCTCCGAAAACACTCCCAGACTCCTCGACCTCGCCGCCGACATCGTCCGCAACGCCGATTTCCCGCAAAACGAAATCGACCTTCGCAAACAGAACCGCGTCCAGGAACTCGCCCTCGAACGCTCGCAATCCTCCACCCTCGCCTCGGAAAAACTCCGCGCCGTCGTCTTCGGAGCCCATCCCTACGCCCACTCTCTCCCCACCCCCCAGGCCATCCAATCCATCCGGCGCGAAGACCTCCTCGAGTTCCGCGACAACCTGCTCACCCCCGCCAACGCCACCCTCATCCTCGTCGGCGACCTCCCTCCTCAACAGCAGGCGCTCGACCTCATCCGCGCCCGCTTCGCCTCCTGGCCCAGAAAGCCCATCCCCCCTACCCCCGGCGGCGAGTTCCCCAAACCCCAGCGCTCCCTCACCCTCATTGACCGCCCCGGCTCCGCCCAGGTCGACATCCTCATCGGCCACATCACCGTCAGCCGCCGCCACCCCGACTACTTCCCCCTCATCGTCGGAACCAACATCCTCGGCGGCGGAGCCAGTTCCCGCATGTTCAACAACATTCGCGAAAAGCAAGGCTTCGCCTATGACGCCTCCGCCCACAACATGCCGTATAAGGACACCGGACTCCTCAATGTCAACACCCAGGTCCGTGAAGAGGTCATCGAGCCCGCATTGAAAGCCGTCTTCGCCGAACTCGACCGCATGACCAAAGAACCCGTCACCGCCCAGGAACTCATTGACCGCAAGAACTACATCAACGGCATCTTCGTCATGCAGCTCTCGAGCCAATCAGGCGTCGCCAGCCAGCTCGCCAGCCTCCGCATCAACGACATGCCCAACGCCTACCTCGAAACCTACGTCACGCGCGTTCGCTCCGTCGAACCCGATCAGATCGAGCGCGCCGCCGCCAAATACTTCTCTCCCTCCGGCGCCGCCATCGTCATCGTCGGCGACGCCTCCAAAATCGCCAGGAGCCTCGAGAAGTTCGGCAAGGTTACCATCGAGAAGGCGAAATGAAGCAAGAAGCTCGCCACCTGCAACCTTCGCGCCTGCCTGTGCTGTGTGAAAGAATGAATCCATGAAGCGTCCGTTTGCCGCAAGCGTCTGGCGAGAGGGCGATTGGTATGTCGCTCAGTGCCTCGAACTGGACATCGCCAGTCAAGGTGAAACCGAAGACGAGGCGCTGCTGAATCTCAAGGAAGCGCTGGAGCTATATTTCGAACCGCCACGAGCTACGCGCCCACCTCTCCTTCGGACGATAGAGGTAGAGGTTGGCGCGGCTTAACCCACAGCCCTACCGCGAGGTCAAGCGCAGACTTGAAGCTGCCGGGTTCTCTGAAACGAGCCGGAAGGGAAGTCACGTCAAGTTCGTTCGTCGCGGGGAATCGGCCGTCGACACCGCAATCGTGCCGAAAAAGCCCGAAATACCTGTAGGGACCTTGCGCAGTATCCTGAGCCAGGCGCACATCGATCTCGAAGAATGGGAAAGGCTGTGACTGCCAGACCGCTTCTTTGGTCGCTTCCTCGCCAGATAGACGAGGGCGTAGGTCCTGTTCCGGCCAAACGTCGGCGAAGGTGAATTTGCAGCCGGAGCAGCGGACGCAGATCCACTAAACGCTCACGATCTCACCTTCCACACGCGAGTCGCTGCCCATCTCCCGCTGCCGAGCCTGGTGGATCACCTGTTCCAACCGCGGGATCATCGCCTCCAGTTGCTGTTTGGTCTCCGTCGGCGCCCGGCCAATCCCCCCGGCGCGTGCTCCTCTCGCCAATCCTGGTGGCGAACCGTTTGGCTTGTCCGGCCACCCGGCGCTGTCTGCCCTTCTCGCTTTTGTCGCGGATGACACGACCGATCTCCGGAATCCGCCGCTTGACACCCCGCGTTCGGTCGCGCGGGACAATCCCGATGCCGTTGCCGAGGGTTGCCCCCGCCTCATCAGACGGGTTAACACTCGCATTCCATCTCCAATCAGCGAAAAGGACAGGCAGCTTGCCAATCGAGCGCATCGCCGCCAAGTATTTCTCTCCCTCCAATACCCCCACTGCCATCACCGGCGACGCGTCCAATATCACCAGAAGCGCCGGGACGTTTGCTAAGGTTACCATCGAGAAAGCGACATGAAGCAACTCATCCGGCGCAAACTCCTGCTCGATACCCCTCTCTTCCAAGTCACCGACAATCACATCGTCGACGGCCACGGCCAGGAGGTCCACCGCCTCCTGGTCGAAACCACCGGAGCAACCTGCGTCGTCGCCCTCGACGAAAAACGCCGCATCCTCCTCGTCAGCCAGTACCGCCTCCCCGCCCGCGACATCATCTGGGAACTCCCCGCCGGCAAAGTCGACGCCGGGGAGACTCCGCTCCAGGCCGCCAAACGCGAACTCATCGAAGAAACCGGCTACCGCGCCCGCGCCTGGAAGAAACTCGCTACTTTCTACACCAGCCCCGGATTCCTCGGCGAGAAAATGAATGTCTTCCTCGCCACTGACCTCAAACCCGGCGATCGTCACCTGGACGCGGGCGAAGAGCACCTGAAATCCCAGTGGTTCACCCAAACCCAAATCGTCGGCCAAATCAGGAAAGGCGTCATCAACGACGCCAAAACCATCATCGGCGTCTATTTCCTCCGCCACCTCCGCCCGAAGCTCTGAATGAAGCCTGAATTCAGTCGCTCCCTCACACGGTCACACATTCAAAAAAAAATCTCGCGTTGAACCCAAAAGACTTACGCCCGCAACCACCCAACAGCCTCAACCCGCCATGCTACCTTCACACCAGCATGGAAGACACACGCTACGCCGCCCTCAGCCCCGCCCAGGCTCAGGTCGCACTCTCCCTCGCCTCGGGAGATTCCCTTTCTCACGCGGCCAAATCCTCCGGTGTCGGCCGCACCACCGTCTACACCTGGCTCAAGGAAAACCCCGCCTTCTCCTCCGCCGTCGACTACGCTAAAGCCGAATACGTCGCCACTCTCCGCGACCGCATCCGCGACCTCTCCGCCAAAGCCATCAACACCCTCGACTCCCTCCTCGACGATCCCTCCGTCCACGCCTCCGTTCGCCTCAAAGCCGCCCTCGCCGTCCTCAACCGCCCCCATTTCCCCGACCAGGGCTGGCATCTACCCGAAAAGATCAATCAACCCGGCAAGGAAGAAGCACTCGAAAATCTCGCCCAACTCGAGTTCTCCCATCGCCAGGTCCGCTATGCCCAAGGCGTCCTCGATCACATCGTCGAAGCCGAACGCGCCGGCTTCGAAGCTCGCTCAGAGCCCGCCGGCCCCTCCGAATCGGAAGAAACTCCACCCACCGGCCGCGAGCGATTCGGAACACAACCGAACACTTCCGAACAGGAAACACAACCCGTCCGTTCCACTCCTCGCCCCGGCCGCAACGAACCCTGCCCCTGCGGCTCCGGACTCAAGTTCAAGCGTTGTTGTCTCAACAAACCTCACCCCGCCGCAAACGCTGCCGCCGCCTCGGAGCACAGGCCATAGCGGCACAACACGCTGCCATCCTCGGCGTCTGCTTCTCCACCTCAGCCCGATGCTCCACCTGAATCACACCCGCGGTGCGTGCTCCCGCATCTGCTGCCGCCGGAAGCTCTCCAATAGCTTCCACGCCACCGTCCCTTTCGCCGCCCCTCCCTTGTCCCAACCCATGCTCCACTCCCCAAACTCCCGCTCCTCGATCTCCCGCTCCGACAGCACCAGAATTCCTCCATGCCGCGTGTCCATCAGAATCCTGCGGAACGCCTCATACACCACCTCGCTGTCCCCTTCCAGTACCTCGAGAAAGTTGCCTTCGCTGTAAACCAGCTTCCCGGTGATGCCGTCCCGCTCATTGTTCCTCCGAGCCGCTTCGAGCAATGCGTTCAGCTCCCCTTCCTCCATGGCATGGCTGGCCGAACTGACATAGATAAGTTGCGTCACGTCACTCCAATACCGTACTCATCGGTGCGGAATTCGGCTTCAAGAGTGAATCCTCATGGTCATCGCTCCTCACGCGATATCCTGTAATATCGTAGACCCATGATCACCAGACGCACCCTCCTTCATTCCCCCGCCCTCGCTCTGGCATCCCCTGCTTCCAAGTGGCCTCTCTGCCTCCACCAGACCACTTCCGCCGGATCGACTTTTCGTCAATCCCTCGAAGGCTACGCCAAAGCCGGCATTCGTCACGTCGAGATTATCCCGCCGCAACTCGATCCGTTTGTGGATAAAGAGGGGCTGCCCGCGGCCAAACGTCTCTTGAGTGACCTCGGAATGAAGGCCGTCTCGAGCGGCGGCGTGCGCGGGCTCGTCGAGCCGAATCCGGAACGGGCGAAGGCTCTCGTCGAACTCAAATTCCGGGCCGAGCGGCTGGCTGCGCTCGGCGTCGATCGCATGGTGTGCCCTTGCGCCGCCACGGGAAAGTACACCCTCGATGATTACAAGCGCGCCGTCGGCCGGCTGCGCGAGGTGGGCGAGATCGTCAAACCGTTCGGCGTCACCGCCATGGTGGAATTCATGCGCGGCTCCACCTTCGTCGGGTGTCTGCCCACTTCACTGAACCTGCTTCGAGAAGTGAATCATCCTTTTGTCAAGCCAATATTTGACTTCTACCACTTTCGCGCCGGCTTGAGCAAAATGGAGGATTTGGACATGATTCGCCCCGGCGAGATCCACCACGTCCATTTCCAGGACGTTCCGGACATCCCGCGGGAACTCCTCGATAATGCCACCCGCGACATTCCAGGCGATGGTGTCTCGCCGCTCGTGAAAATCCTGCATGCTATTCGCAAGGCGCGCTACGAGGGTCCGCTATCGGTGGAGCTTTTCTATCCCAGGCTCCAAAAGGGCGATCCCTACGAAGTGGCCATGGAGATCAGGCAAAAGTCGGAGAAGGTCCTCCGCGGCGCGGGAATGCTGTAACCTCAGACGACGCGGAGAATCTCCCGGGTTCCCGTGAGATAGAGGTCCGTATAGCCCTTCATCTTCTCGCGGAAGGATTCGTTGGTTGCGTACTCCTTCATTCGTTCCTCGAACTCGCCTACGCTTGCAGCTTCGTATTCCAAAATGACCCGGTTGAAATCGCCGGTCATGTCGGTGAGGACACGGAACGTGGAAAAGCCGGCGGCGCCGGCGGCTTCCTTGAGTTGGGCCGCGAGCTTGCTCGCGGTTCCCGGCTTGGCGACAAAACAGTTGCGAATGACGATCATGTGAGTGTCTCCTCGGTGAATTTAGCCTCATGACATAATAGTTCGAAAAATGGCGGAACGCATCAACCGGCGCGAGTGGGTCACGTCGATAGGCCTTGCATTGGCGGGCTGCCGCCGCCGCGCAAGCCGGCCTAACATCCTGTTCGTGCTTGCCGACGATATGTCCTATCCCCACGCCGGCGCCTACGGGGACAAGGTGGTGAAGACGCCGGCTTTCGACAGGGTGGCGCGCGAAGGCGCTCTCTTCACCAACTCCTACTGCGCTTCCCCCTCTTGCACGCCGTCCCGCAGCGCCATTCTGACAGGACGCCAGATCTGGCAGGTGGGAGAGGCGGGCGTGCTGTACGGAACGATACCGCCGCAGCTTCCTCTGTTTCCGCATCTGCTCGAAGACTCCGGCTACTTCACCGGCTTCACCGGCAAAGGCTGGGGCCCCGGCGATTGGAAGGCCGCCGGACTGACCCGCAATCCCACCGGCCGAGAATACAATCAGCGGCGTCATGCCGCTCCTGTTCGTGAAGGAATTGACCCAAGAGACTACGCGGCAAACCTCGAGCAATTTCTCAAGGACAAGCCACAAGAGAAGCCCTTCTTCTTCTGGCTCGGCAGCACGGAACCCCATCGCATCTACGCCCGCGGAGCAGGACTCCAGGCGGGCAAGAAACCGGAAGACGTTGCTGTGCCCGCCTTCCTTCCGGATACACCTGAAGTGCGCGGCGACCTGCTCGACTACTACATGGAAGTGGAGTGGTTCGACCAGCAACTCGGGCGCGCGCTCGACATCCTGACAAGCACTGGCGAACTGGACCGCACCTTGATTGTCGTCACCAGCGACAACGGAATGCCCTTCCCCCGCGCCAAAGCCAGCCTCTATGATTTGGGCACACGCATGCCGCTTGCTATCCGCTGGCCCACCCGCGTCTCGGGACGCCGGCGGATTGACGATTTCATCAGCCACATCGACCTCGCACCCACCCTCCTCGAAGCCGCCGGCATCGACCCTCCGCGGGGATCCGCCGGGAGAAGCCTGCTGCCCCTGCTCGACCGTAACGATCGAGACCCACAGCGCGATCATGTGTATGCCGCTCTCGAGCGCCACACGTGGTGCCGCCCCGGCGGCGAAACCTATCCCATGCGCGCCCTACGCACGGAAAACCACCTCTACATCCGAAATTTCGCGCCCGAGCGGTGGCCGGCAGGCGGCCCCGATTTTGTCTCCTCCAACAAGACATTTCACGGCGATGTCGACGCAAGCCCCACGAAAGACTTCATGCTCGATCCGGCCAACCGGAAGAAATATCCGCTCCAGTACGAACTCTGCTTCGGTAAACGCCCGCCCGAGGAGTTGTACGACGTCGCGGCGGACCCCTACCAGGTGCGCAATCTCGCCGAGGACCCTCAGCAGGTGGCCACGCTCGCCCGCCTCCGCGGATCCCTCGAGGCCTACCTGCGCAAGACCGGAGATCCGTTGATCGACGGCAACGATCCCTGGCAGGCTTACCCCTACCGCCAGACGACGGGCTTCGGCGCATCGTTCAACAGCGCCTTGCCGGAGGACGAGCGGAAGAAAGCCGCCGCGCGAGGCCCGCACAAGCCGGAATAATCTATGACCATTCAAACAGCCGCCGTAATCGGCACCGGGATGATGGGACCCGGCATCGCCATGACGCTCGCCTTGGCGCGTGTCGAGACGACTATCCTCAGCCGGGCCGCGGAAAGCGCCCGCCAGGGGCTCGAGAAAGCGCTGGGACAGGCGCAACTGCTCGGCGAAAACGGGCTTGCGGACGCTGACGCCGTGGCCCGCGTTCCACGCCTGCTCCATGCGTCCACCAGCTTTGATGACACAGTCCGGCACGTGGATCTGGTGATCGAATCGGCGCCGGAAGACATGGAGTTCAAACAGAATCTCTTCGCGCGCATGGATTCCCTGGCGAAGCCGGAGGCCATTCTCGCCACCAACACCTCCGGGCTGAGCATCACGGCGATTCAATCGAAATGCTCGCGGCCGGAGAGGGTGCTGACGGCGCATTTCTGGAATCCGCCCCACCTGATGCCGCTGGTGGAACTCGTGAAAGGCGATCGGACCGCGCCCGAGGTAGTCGAGCAGGTGCGGGCGCTGCTCGTGCGTTGCGGCAAGATTCCGGTCGTGGTGCGCAAAGACCGTCCCGGACAACTCGGCAACCGCCTCCAGATGGCGCTCGTGCGGGAGGCCGTTCACATCGTCCAGGAGGGGATCGCCAGCGTCGAGGACGTGGACCTGGCGGCGCGCGCGGGCTTTGGGCTGCGTTTGCCCGCCTACGGAATCCTCGAGCACCAGGACATGGTTGGCCTCGACATGAGCTACGCGATCATCGACTACGTCGCGCGCGACTTGCTCAATGAGCCGCGCGCGCCAGGCTTGCTGCGCGAGTTGCGCGATGCGGGAAAACTCGGCGTCAAGACCGGTCAAGGCTTCTATGACTGGTCGAAGAAAAGCGCGGAGGAAGTGCGCGCCCGCCGCGACGCTTTTGTCCTTGCAGTGAGAAAACAGAAACTCGCCCTCTGACGGGGAATACCCTGTTCGTTCATCTCATCTCACCTCTTCAAGGGATGGCCCCCCATTGCCCTTCCCTCCTACGCTGGAGTTGTAGCAATCATGCTGAACTTACGAGCCAGGTGCCGGATCGCGGTATCCCTGATCCGCGAAACGGTGGAGGAATGGTGCGCCGGCGGCGGCTCCAGCCTGGCGGCGGCATTGGCCTTTCATACGGCGCTCTCGCTCGCCCCGATGCTGATCATTGCCGTGGCGGTCGCAAGCAGCCTGTTGGGCCAGCCGGAGGTGCACCGCCAGGTGCTCCAGCGGTCCATGGAATGGTTCGGACCGCGCGCGACCGCCCTGGTCCAAACGATTCTCACCAGCGCCCGGGCCAACCTCGGCGTGGCCACCTTCTTTGGAATCGTCACCCTGCTCTTCACCGCCAGCATTGCTTTCGTCGAACTGCAGGATGCCCTGAACGGCATTTGGGAGGTCGCCCCGAGGCCCGGCCGGTTCTTGCACAGCTTCCTGCGCAAGCGGGTGTTCAGCTTCGTCATGCTGATGGGAATCGGCCTGCTGATTCTCCTGTCCGTGCTGGTGAGCGCCACGCTTGCGGCATTCGCGCACATGGCCGGCGAGTTGCTTCCACTGCCGGCCTTGGTGCTTTACGCCCTCAATGGAACCGTGTCAATGGCGATGATCACCGTAGTGTTCGCGGCGATCTATAAAGTGATCCCCGACGTCAAGTCTTCCTGGCGTGACGTGTGGGTCGGCGCGGCGGCGACGGCGCTGCTGTTCACGATCGGCAAAGGATTGATCGGGTTCTACCTGGGATTGGGCACGGTGGGGAACGCGTATGGCGCGGCCGGCTCACTGGTGGTTCTCCTCATGTGGATCTACTATTCGGCGCAGATCTTCCTGCTCGGTGCTGAGTTCACCCGCGTCTATGCCAGGCGGTACGGCTCGCGCATCGTTCCCGGCGACAACGCCGTGCGCATGCGGCGGGTGGTGCGGGTGGAAGGTTAGCTCGTTTAAGATAAGAGACGAAAGGTTTCATATAATGAAAGCTCTCGTCAAGGCGAAAGAGGCTCCAGGGCTCTGGCTCGAGGATGTGCCCGAGCCAGGCATCGGAATCAACGATGTTCTCATTCAAGTCCTGCGTACGGGCATCTGCGGGACCGACCTCCACATCTACAACTGGGACGATTGGGCCAGGCGCACCATTCCCGTGCCGATGCATATCGGGCACGAGTTCGTCGGCAAAGTGGTGGCCGTCGGCTCGAACGTCCTCGACTTCCATCCCGGCGAGATCGTCTCGGGAGAAGGCCACGTCGTGTGCGGCCGCTGCCGCAACTGCATGGCCGGGCGGCGTCATCTTTGCGCGCATACCCAGGGTGTGGGAGTGAACCGCCCCGGAGCGTTCGCGGAATACATCGCGCTGCCGATGTCGAACATCTGGCGCCATGCCCCATCGATTGACCTCGACGTCGCGTCGATCTTCGATCCGTTCGGCAATGCCGTTCATACCGCCCTGTCGTTTCCCCTGCTCGGCGAGGATGTGCTGGTGACCGGAGCCGGTCCCATTGGAATCATGGCGGCGGCGGTGGCGCGGCACGCCGGGGCGCGCTACGTTGTGATCACGGACGTCAATCCGGCCCGCCTCGAACTGGCGCGCAAAGTGGGTGTCACGCTTGCCATTGACGTGAGAGAACGCTCCGTCGCTTCCGCGCAGAAGGAACTGCGCATGGCCGAAGGCTTCGACATCGGCCTCGAGATGTCGGGCAACGAACAGGCCTTTCGCGATATGCTCGCCAACATGGCGCACGGCGGCCGCATCGCGATGCTCGGCATCCCTTCCTCCCCGATGCAGATCGATTGGAATACGGTCATCTTCAACGGCCTCACCATCAAGGGAATCTATGGCCGGGAGATGTACGAAACCTGGTACAAAATGACGGTGATGCTCGAATCGGGGTTGAAGATTGACCCCGTCATCACGCACCGCTACCACTACACGGATTTCGAAAAGGGCTTTGCCGCGATGCGCGAGGGCAATTGCGGCAAGGTCATTCTTTCCTGGGAGAACTAAGCGATGTACGGCGCAATCGAGCAGCACCTCCGCGACACGCTGGAGGAGATCCGCGCGGGCGGATTGTTCAAGAACGAGCGGTTGATCGGCACCGCGCAGGACGCGCATATCGGCCTCGCCGGCGGCGCGCGCGTGTTGAACCTGTGCGCGAACAACTACCTCGGGCTGGCGCATCATCCGGAACTGATCGCCGCCGCCCATGAGGCGCTCGACAGGTGGGGCTACGGCCTGGCCTCGGTGCGGTTCATCTGCGGAACGCAGACGCTGCATAAGCAACTCGAGGCGCGCATCAGCGAGTTTCTCGGCACGGACGACACTATTTTGTATTCCTCCTGCTTCGACGCCAACGGCGGATTGTTTGAAACGCTGCTCGGAGCCGAGGATGCGGTGATCTCCGATGAGTTGAACCACGCCAGCATCATTGACGGGATCCGGCTTTCGAAAGCGCAGCGCTTCCGCTACCGTAACAGCGGCATGGAAGACCTGGAGGCGCGGCTGAAAGAGGCGTCCGGCGCGCGCTTCCGCATGATCGCCACCGATGGCGTCTTTTCAATGGACGGCTACATCGCCAACCTGCCGGCGATCTGCGATCTCGCGGAAAAATACCAGGCCCTGGTGATGGTCGACGACTCGCATGCCGTGGGCTTCATGGGCAGGCATGGCCGCGGCACGCATGAGCATCATCACGTGATGGGGCGCGTGGACATTCTCACGGGAACTCTCGGCAAAGCCCTCGGAGGGGCGAGCGGAGGCTATGTCTCGGGGCGCAAAGAGATCATCGCCATGCTGCGGCAGCGGTCGCGGCCGTACCTGTTTTCGAACACCGTGGCGCCGCCCATCGCGGCCGCTTCTCTCAAGGCGCTCGACCTGCTCTCACGCTCCACGGACCTGCGGGACCGCCTCGAGAGCAACACGAAGTTCTTCCGCGAGCGGATGAGCGGACTGGGGTTCCACATTCTTCCCGGCGAGCATCCCATTGTTCCCGTAATGCTCGGAGATGCGGCGCTGGCCGCGCGGATGGCGGACCTGCTGCTCGCCCGCGGCGTGTACGTCATCGGTTTTTCGTTCCCCGTGGTTCCCAAAGGCAAAGCCCGCATCCGGATCCAGGTATCCGCCGCGCACACACCGGACGACCTGGAGTTCGCCGCCGAGCAGTTTGCTGCGGTGAAGGCCGAGTTGGGGATCTGAGGGCGGCTGGGTCTGCCGTCCTTCCAAACCGATCGGCATGATCTCACCAAATCCTGCGGCCGGCGTGTGTTGGCATGGCGCCATGGCGCAAGCCCACCCGGAAAGACGCATACAATAACGTAATGGCAAGGCCGCGGGAAGTGGGACACTGGCAGCGTCTGGGAGTGTGTCTCGATTGGTACGATCGTGATTACTATGCTTCGGCGCCGGCGGCGAATCCGCAGGGCCCGCAGAAAGGAACAGATTGTGTGCTGCGCGGCGGCAGTTGGGCCGGCCCATCCCGCTGAACGCAGCCCCAACATCGGCTTTCGTTGTGAAAAGCCCTCTCACAGGAAATGAAACGCAGAGATCTCTGGAAACCCATTCTCGCGGCCCCGGCCATGAGCGCCGCCGCGCAACAACAGGAACAGCGGGCCACGCGCGGCTTGCCGCCTCTTACCATTACCGGCTTCAAGGTCATCACCACCAGCGGCGGCGGCAACTACCACTGGATCTTCCTGAAACTGCTCACCAGCGAGCCCGGACTCTATGGCATCGGGACCGCGGGCAATCACTTTCAGCCCTTCGCCGTGATCGCCGCTCTCGAAAAGCATCTCGGCCCCTGGCTCATCGGCAAACAGGTGGACCGCATCGAGGATCTATGGCAAAGCGCCCAATACCGCACTTACTGGCGTAATGGCCCCATCAACAACAACGTCCTCAGCGGAATGGATATGGCCCTGTGGGATATCAAGGGCAAACGCGCCGGGATGCCGGTCTACGAAATGCTCGGCGGGAAGACGCGCGACGCCGTCCCCTGCTACGACCACGTCGGCGGCCGCGACAAGGACTCCGCCGTTGCCGCCGTCCGGAAGTCGATGGAGGCCGGTTGGCGCTACATCCGTGTCCAATATGGCGAAGGCGGCTATGGCGGCGGCGGCTTCATCCCCGCCGGCCAGGGGAATCGTCCGGAGGGCGGCTACCAGGGCGCGGCCTTCGATGAGGAACTCTACGTCGATACCATTCCCGGTGTGTTCGAATTCGTGCGCTCGAAGGTCGGCTTCACTCCCAAGCTCCTCCATGACGTGCATTCCCATCTCAGCGGAAGGAATGCCGTGGAATTGTCACGGCGCCTCCAGCCGTATCAGCTCTTCTTCCTCGAGGACGTCCTTGCGCCGGAACTCATCCAGTACTACCGCCAGATCCGCCAGGTCTGCACCACCCCGCAAGCGGTCGGCGAGGTCTTCAGCCATCCCTACGAATATGTGCCCCTCGTCACCGAGCGGCTCATCGACTACGTCCGCTGCCGCGTGTCCGCCACGGGTGGCATCACTCCCATCAAGAAACTCGCGACGCTCTGTGAGTATTTCGGCGTGAAGACAGCCTTCCAGGAAGGCGGCGAAAACGACCCGGTCAACCTCCTTGCCGCCTATCACGTCGACATCTCGAGCACCGCCTTCGGCATTCAGGAAGAGAATCACTTCCCGCCCATAGTCCACGAAATGCTGCCCGGAACGCCCGAAATCCGCAAAGGTTACCTCTACGGCAACGGCAAACCGGGCCTCGGCATCGACATCAATGAGCAACTCGCCGCGAAGTACCCGCTGAAGGAAGCCCCCCGCGGCGGAGCCTACCCCACGGACCGCACGCTTGATGGAGCCGTCGTCAGGCCCTGAACAGTTCCGGCACGTCCTCCAAAGGAATCACTTCCGTGAGCGCATCGAGTTTGTATCGCTCCCGGCCCGGATAGATCACCATTCGTCTCTTCGCTTTCAGGTCTTCACACGCGAGATGAAATCCTCTGCGCGGCTGCGGCTTGCTGATCGACCTCTTCACCTCCACGGCCCATAGCTCGCCTCGGCCGAATTCAAGCAGCAGGTCGATCTCCGCGCCTGCCGACGTGCGATAGAACCACGCTTTGGCGGAGGAAGGGGCCAGGGAGGCCAGGTTCTCGACGACAAAACCCTCCCAACTTGGCCCCGCCGCCGGATGCCCCAATAACTGCTCCCGCTCCCCGATGCCCAGCAACGCGTGCACAATTCCGCTATCCCGCACGTACGTCTTCGGGGACCTCACCAGCCGCTTTCCGAGGTTCCTCTCCCAGGGCGGCAAGCGGCGAACCAGCAACAGGTCCACAAGTGTGTCCAGATAACGGCCGGCAGTCTGCCCGCTGACGCCCAATCCGGAGGCCAACCGGGAAGCGTGGAGCAATTGTCCCTGGTTATGCGCCAGCATCTGCCAGAACCGGCGTACCGTTTCTCCAGGAATTCGTGAGCTTAACTCCGGAATGTCATGCTCTACGTAGGTCCGAATGAAGGCCAGACGCCATTCGAGGCTCGCCTGCTCGCTATCGGCAAGGAAGCTGTCCGGAAATCCGCCGCGCACCCATAATTTGTCTGCCGCATTCTCGAGAGCACGAACTTCTGAAATAAGGAACGGCGTCAGTTCGAGATAGGCGATTCTTCCGGCCAGACTCTCGGAGGACTGCCGAAGTAGTTCCATCGAGGCAGAACCCAAAAGGAGAAATTGGCCGCTCCGCAGTCCTTTTCGCCGCCGCCGGTCGATGAGACTGCGCAGGATTTGAAAGATCCCCGGCGCGCGATGAATCTCATCGAGGATCACCAGTTTCCCTTCGTGTCCGGACAAATACAATTCCGGTTCGGAGAGCTTTGCCCGGTCGGATGGGAGTTCCAAATCCACGTAGACCGATTCGGCCGGCCACTGTTCGGCAATGAGATGCGCAAGCGTGGTTTTCCCTACTTGACGCGGGCCAAGGAGCGCGACAGCGGGAAAGCGGCTCAGGGTATCGCGGAGTGAAGCGCTGATGTGGCGCGGGACCATACCTTGCAATTATTCCACGCCGTGGAAAATTTGCAAGGTTCCGCTAGCGCCGCCCCCTTCCTCCCCGGCGGCCTTCACTCACCATCCCGTCCCAGCTCGGATCGCCCTGTCCCATATAGTTGTCCGGCAGTTTTCGCCAGTCTTCCCGCGCCAGTCCGTTCAAATCCCAAACCACTCTTCCATTCCGAACGGTCATCTCCGCCACCAGTTTCCGCGTGCCGTCCATCCGCGCCCCATACACATCGACGAAGCCGAACTTGCCGTTCTCGAGCCGCAGGACGGCAATGTCCGCGCCGGAACCCACCGACAGGTTCCCCAACTCCTGGCGTTTGATCTCCTTCGCCGGGTTCCATGTCGATCGCAGAATCACATCGTCCAGCTTCATGCCCAAGTTGAGGAACTTCGACATCACGTTGAGCATGTCCTTCATGCCCGCGTTCATGCTGCTGTAGTGCAGGTCGGTGGAGATGGAATCCGGAACAAAGCCCTGCTGGATGGCCGGCGCCGCCTGCCGCCACACGAAGCTGCCGCCGCCGTGTCCCGCGTCGAAGATCACCCCGCGCTTGCGCGCCTCGAACAGATACGGCCGCACCTTCTTCTGTGCATCAAGCATCGGCACGGCGGCGAGATACGTGTGCGTGTAAATATCGCCCGGGCGCAGCCGCTTCGTCACCAGGTCTTCAAACGGCCGCTCCGGACGGAAGTTGCCGAAGTCCACCATGATCGGCCGGTCGGTCATCTTCCCTGCCTCGATCGCGTTGTCCACCGCAATCCACTCCGGCCCGGCGAAGTGCGCGGTCTTGAATCCAACGATGATGTCCGGATGCTGCTTCGCCATGTCCGCCGCCGCTTTCGGGTCCATGTCTTCCTTGTTCTGTTCCACGGCGCCGCCCATCCCGGCTCCCACGATATTCAGCAGCGCGAGGACTCGGGTGCGGGCGCGGTCAATCACTCGCGCCTTGAACTCGGGGAAATTGCGCCACCCGGAAGTGCCCGCATCCACCACTGTCGTCACTCCGGAGCGGAACGTGAAACCATCCGGGTAGACGCTGAGCCGGCCCGAGGCGTACGAGTTTCCCATGCCTCCGGCGAAGACGTGGACGTGAATATCCAGCAGGCCCGGCGTCACGTACAGCCCGCCTACGTTCACCACCTTCCTGGCGCGCGAGGCAGGGATGTTTTCTTCCACCGCCGCAATCTTGCCGCCTTCCACGGCCACGTCGCGGACAGCGTTGATGTGGTTCTTCGGATCGATGACATGTCCGCCTTTGAGCAGCAGGTCATACTGCGCTTGTGCAAAGGCGAGCGGAGTGAGGAGGAGGAAAAGGGCGAATCGCATGCGATTTATTGTATGCGATCCGGGGAGGGAATCAGTGAGCGCCGCGCGAGGGAGGAGCGCTGCTCGGCGGAAGCCGCAACTCGAGTTCGAGCACTCGAGCCTCCAAGGCTTCGATCCTGCCTTTCGACTCCGCGTCGATGTTCCGCGAATCGGCCTCGATGCGCCGCATGCGAACTTCGACGCTTTGGGAATAGGAATGAAAAGCGCGCAGCAGGCTGGTTTCGATACCGCGCAGCATCTCTGTCAAGCGGTCAGTAACCTCCTCGATTATCCGGCTCTCAGCGGCCGCCAGATCGGCTTTCGTTGTCTCGAGTATCCGGCTTTCAGCCGCCGCGAGGTCGGCTTTCGTCACGAGTTCCTTGGTCGGATCCATCCTGTCAGCTTACACTCCTCATCCCCATTGTAGGTGTATTGTCAGTCATATGCTCCTGTATCCCTCCCGCCGCGATTTCCTCACTCGGTCCGCGCTCCTGCCCCTCACCGCTGCCCTTTCCGCCGCACCACCCAAGGAACCACAATCCTACGAACAGCGCTACCCCGACATGCTCGCCGCCTACCTCGCCGGCGGGCTTAACCGCCTCGCTACCCAATGGGACGGCAAGCGCGCCGCCATCCGCACCCCTGAGGCCCTCGAGCAGCGCAACGCCTTCGTGCGCCGCAAGCTAGTCGAAATGATCGGAGGATTCCCGCCCGGCAATCCGCTCCACGCCCAAGTCGTGAAAACCCTGGAAAGGCCAGGCTACCGCGTAGAGAATGTCATGTTTCAAAGCCGCCCGAACTTCTGGGTCACGGGCAATCTTTACATCCCCACCACGCGATCCGGGCCCATGCCCGCCATCATCTCCCCCTGCGGGCACTATCCGCTTGCCCGCATGCTCCCCCAGTATCAACTCGCCTACCAAAGCCTCGTGCACAGCGGATTCGTCGTCCTTGCTTTCGATCCCATCGGCCAGGGAGAGCGCCGCCAATATTGGAACCCGGAAACAAACGTTACCGAGGTCGGCAGCGCCACCTACGAACACTCCATGCCGGGCCAACTGCTCTTTCTCTACGGCGAGACCCTCACCGCCTACCGTGTGTGGGATGCTATGCGGGCCATCGATTATCTGGTCACACGTCCCGAAGTGGACCCGAAACGCATCGGCTGTGCGGGCCACTCCGGAGGCGGCACGCTCACTCTTTTCACCAGCGCCGTCGATGAACGAATCGCCTGCGCCGTCATTCACGAAGGCGGCACACGCAACCGCTGGCCCATGCGCCTCACGCCGTTCAGCCCGCTCGGCCCTTCGGACGTCGAGCAGAACCTGTTCCCCGCGGCCCTGCATGGTATCGACAACTCCGATGTCCACATTGCCATCGCGCCCAGGCCCCTGATGGCAACCATCGAACGCTACTCACCCGAATTCGACCATGCCGCCGCGCTCGTGCGGGAGCGCTACCGCCTGCTGGGGGCTGAGAACAAGTTCACCACCGTCGCGGCCGACGATCCTCACGCCTGGACCTACCGCCTCCGTCTCGCGACTGCGGACTGGTTCAGCCGCTGGTTCCATCACCGGCCGGGGCCCACCACAGAGCCTGAACTCCGCCCCGAGCGGCCGGAAGATCTGCGCTGCCTCCCGAACGGCTCCATCCGCTATTCCCGGCACGGCGAAACCATTTGGACCATTCTCCGGAACAAACCACAAGCCATGGAGGATCCCCGCAACTCCATCCGGCAACTGCTCCACTACCGCGAACTCAACGGCCCTCTGAACCCGCTCCGTGTGGCGGAAGTCCCACGCGAAGGCTACACCATCGAAAAGCTCGCCTTCCTCTCCGAGCCTGGCATCTACATTCCCACCTGGGTCTTCCAACCGAAACATCGCAAGCCCGGCTCGCCTACTATCCTCTACTTCAACGAAGCAGGTAAGGACAGCGACGGCTTGGAATTCGCGGGCTCGGAGGCTTCCGGACTCAAGCCTGGTGTCCTTGCCACCTTCGCGCGAAACGGCTATCAGGTCATCGCCGCTGATGTCCGCGGCATCGGCGAAACGCGGCCTCCGCACCAGCCCTCGAGCGGCGGGGAATTTCATCACCTCTTCGACACCGAGACCGCTCTCACGTACATGGGATGGTTCCAGGGCTCCTCATTGTTTGGAATGCGCGTTCAGGACGTCATCCGCACTGTGGACTACACACAGAGCCGGGCCGACAAAGGCTCGTCCCTTTGGATGATCGGCAAAGACATGGGCGCTCTTTGGACCCTGTATGCGGCCGCCTTCGATGCGCGCATCCAATCCGTTGTCTGCCACCGCGGATTGCTTTCCTACCGGCTGTTGACTGAGGGAGACCGCTATCTGCACGGCGCCGACATCATTGTGCCTCACGTGCTCGAACACTTCGATCTGCCGCAAGTTGTGGAGCTGATCGCTCCGCGCCGCGTCGCGTTGCTCTCGTCCGTTGATGCGATGAAGAGACCTGTTGCGGGCGCGACCGCCGAGGAGCCCGATGGCGACCTCGCCGCGCAATACATGCGCCTCCTCAGCGGCGGCCAAGGTTAGCGAAATGCAATCGGGATATAGTGTCTCTCTATGGGCTTCCGCTCCCTCCTTCTTGCCGTTCTCATCACGGCGCCGCTCCCGGCGGTGAAGTTCCGCGCCCAGGAGATCCAGAACAACTTCGGCGTGGTCTATGCCGTGCTCATCGCCGATGTCAACAACGACCGGAAGCCGGATATCGTCGCCATCAATCCGGCACAGGTAGTCTGGTTCGAGAATCCCTCGTGGACGAAACACGTCATCCTCGACGGCGCCACAAAGAAGGACAACGTCTGCATCGCGGCAAACGATGTCGATGGCGACGGCAAACTCGATTTCGCCCTCGGGGCCGACTGGCAGCCAACCAACACGCAAAGCGGCGGGAGCCTCCAATGGATCCGGCAGCCCGGAACCGGCGGCGCCTGGCCCATGTTTCCGCTCGGTGAGGAGCCCACGCTGCACCGCATCCGCTGGGGCGACCTCGATGGCGACGGCAAAGCCGAACTCGTTGTTGTCCCGCTCCATGGCCGCGACAACAAAGGTCCGCAATGGGAAGGGCAAGGCTCGCGTGTTCTGGTCTTCCACGTTCCCGCGGATCCGTCGAAGACTCCGTGGCCCATGGAAGTCGCTGATGACGGCCTCCACATCGTGCACAACCTCATTATCGAGAACGGCGAGATCTGGACCGCGAGCCGCGAAGGGGTCCACGCTCTCAAGCGCTCCGCGGACGGCAAATGGACCAAACGCAAGATCGCCGAGGGCAGTCCTGGGGAGATCAAAGCCGGCTCCATCAACCGCATTCGCCGACTCGCCACTGTCGAGCCCTGGCACGGTAATTCCATCGTCATCTACACCGAACCCACGCAGCCTCTGGACGCACAGTCCACCACGCTCAGCAAACCCACCGTCATCCCCGGCGGGCTTTGGAGCCGCGAGGTCATCGAGGACAAACTCAGCCAGGCGCACGCGATCGGATGGGCGGATTTCGACAGTGACGGCAGCGACGAACTTGCCGTTGGCTGGCGCGGCAAACCCTACGGCGTAGCGCTTTACAAGCGCCTGGAATCAGACAAATGGAGCAGGACGTCCGTAGATGACGGCATGGCGACCGAAGATCTTGCTGTAGGGGACCTCAACGGAGATGGCAAGCCGGAGATCGTCGCCGTGGGGCGCGCCACCGCCAACGTGCGGATCTACTGGAACGAAACACAACCGGAATGGAAGCGGCACGTCATTGCTTCGGGCTATTTCAACTGGACCGCCATCGCGGCGGAGTTCAGCGGCAGCCAGAGGACGGACGTGATCGCCGCCGACCTGCGCGGAAAGAAGATCTACCTCTATCCGGCGCCCGATTGGAAGCCGGTGCTGCTCCACGAAGGCATTGACGTGATTCACAGTGAAGTGATGGACGTCGACGGCGACGGCGACCTCGACTACATCGGAGCGCGTTACTCTCCGGGCCTCATCTTCTGGTTGGAGCACCCGGCAAACCCGCTCGCCGAACCTTGGAAGTACCACGTCATTGATGACGCCTCCAAAGGGGGCGTTGACGGCATCCACGGGCTCACCCAGGGCGACATCGACGGTGACGGCAAGCCGGATCTCATCGCCAACAGCGCGCAACCCAAAGGCGCGTTTCCGAATTCGCTGGCATGGTTCAAGATCCCTCCCAATCCTGCCGCCGCTCCGATGTGGGAGCGGCACGTCTTCGCCAACGGCAACGCACCCGGACTCAGCCACTATCACGGCGTCGGCGACGTGAACGGGGACGGCCGCAACGACATCGCATCCGCCGCCAAGATCGGACCCGACGGCAACTGGTTCGCCTGGTGGGAGCAGCCCGCAAGTCCGAACTCGCCGTGGACAAAGCACGTCATCTCGAAGGGCGAGGAGGGCGCCACCAACATCCGCATGGCCGATGTGAACGGCGACGGTAAGATGGACTTCATCGCCACGCGCGGCCATGGGAAGGGCGCTGTGTGGTTCGAAGGCCCCAACTGGACGCCGCATCAGGTCGACACGGACCTCGTGGGTCCGCATGACCTTGCGGTAGCAGACATCGACGGCGACGGCGACGCCGATTTCGTCACCTGCGCTAAGGACTCCGCCATCGTTGCGTGGTTCGAAAACGACGGGAAAGGCAACTTCACCATGCACACCATCTACACGAATCAATCCGCCTACGACATCCGCCTGGTGGACATGGACGGCGACGGGGATCTCGATGTCCTGGTCGCCGGGCAGCAGAGCGAAAACGTCGTCTGGTACGAAAACGCGCTCGACCGCACGCGTTAATGGGTCATAGCGTAGATGATGTAGTTGAGCCCGTAGCGATAGGCGAGCGCGGTCATCTTTTCGGGGTAGTAGGGAACATCGGCAAACTCCCAGGCATCGGCGACGTCGGTGTTGTAGTTCACGGCCACGACCATCCGGTTCTTCGGGTCATACATCGCCCGCCAGGCGGGAATGGTTGCGGGAGGTTGCACGATCTGAACCGTCCCTCCGGGGCCGCGCCGGAGGTGGCGTGAGCCGGGGATGAAAGTGAGGTCGTTCGGGCCGATGTCGTAGAGGACATGCATCACGGAATCCGCCATGGCGATGTCGGTGATGGGCTGTCCCGGCAGGACACGATTCATGGTCTCGCGGAAGATCTCCCACTGTTCCTCGCCCCAGAAATCGTCGACGACGAGGAAGCCGCCGCGGAGGAGGAACTCGCGGAGTCTCGCGGTTTCGGCATTGGTGAGACCCCACCATCCCGTTTGCGTGGCATAAATCCAGGGATAGTCGAAGAGGTGGTCGTCGGTGAGGCGGAGGTGGCGCGGGTCGCCGGCGTCGATGCGGGTGAGGCGTTGGATGCCGGCTGTGAAGTGGTTGTCGGCGGCGGGCCAATCGACCAGCCACCAGCCGGAACCCAGCCCGGCGCGGGAGGAGAATCCATAGCCGCGATGAAACTCCGGGAGGTCAGTGTACTCGACACGCAGGAAGTGGAACTCGGCCGCGCGGGTGGGCATGGGGGTGTCGTCTTCGTCCGCGGCGCGAAACCCGAAACGGCCCCTCTGCGCCAGACCGGCAGCGGCTATCAGAAACAGCGCGCTCGAAGCCACGCAAACAGAAAGCGGGACGCGTTTCATGGGATCACCAGCCGTCTTGCTCCTCATTGTAGCGGTAAGCTGGGAACTTGCGACGCCGCCACTTTCTCACACTTCCGGCAACCGCCGCGCTCGCCGCGCCGGGAAGCCCCTCCGCGCTATGCCTGAATGAAGACAACAGCCACTGGTTCTACACCCGTGCGGGGAAGACGCTGACGCCGGAGTTTGTCTCCTCCTTTGTAGACCAGTATGCCGGCACGCAAGTGCGGGAAATTCTGTTCTCCGGCAACTCGCAGCGAACGAGTTTCGCGAGCAAGGTGTGGGATCCGGTATGGAACGGATACGACCCGGAGGGCCCGGATGACCAGCCGTTGTTGCATTCGACGCCCCCGGAAGCAAGAGCGGGCGCGCGCAAGTGGATCCACACGGCGTGGGAGCTGTGGCGCAAGGGGATCGATCCCTACGAACTCTGGATTGCCCGCGCAAGGCAAAAAGGGCTCTCCCCCTGGATGTCGATGCGGATGAACGATCTGCACAACGTGGACGATCCGGAGAGCTACCTGCACGGCAGTTTCTGGAAGCAGCATCCGGAATTTCGCAGGATTCCCTGGCGCGCGGTGGACTGGCGTGACCGCGCTTTCGATTACGGCCGCGCGGAAGTGCGCGAGTATCATTTCCGGCTGGTGGAAGAGTACTTCGAGCGCTATGACTTCGATGGCCTGGAACTCGATTGGATGCGGTTCGGGTTTCATTTCCAGCCGGGGCGGGAGATCGAGGGCGGTCGACTGCTGACGGAGTTCATGAGGAGGACGCGGCGCCTGGCGGATTCGTGGTCACGCAAGAGAGGCCGCCGGATCCGCGTGGGGGCACGGGTGCCGTCGCGGCCGGAAACCGCGCGCGAGATGGGGCTCGACGGGGCGCTCTGGGCTCGCGAAGGTCTGGTGGACCTGCTGGTGGTGACGCCGTTCTGGGCGAGCATCGAAACGGACATGCCGCTGGAACTGTGGCGGCGCCTGGCGGGGGATCAGGTGACCCTGGCCGCAGGCCTTGAATTGCTGCTGCGGCCGTATGCCGGCTACCGGCCGCTCCAGTTCAATTCCATCGAAACGGTGCGCGGGGCGGCGGCTTCGTTGCTCGATCGCGGAGCGGATCGTGTGTATCTGTTCAACTACATGGATTCGCAGACGGAGATGCCGGACCGGGAGAATTACCCAACGCTTCTGCGCGAGTGCGGGCAACTGGCGACGCTTGCGGGAAAGAAGCGGCGGCATGTGGTGACCTATGCCGATACGTGGGCTCCGGGCGAGGCGGCGGCGGCGCAGTTGCCGAAGAAGGTCGAGGCGGGACAATGGGCGGCCTTCCGGCTGCACGTGGGTCCTCGCCTGAGCCGGGCGAGAGTGCGGTTGGAAGTGGAGGGCGGGGAGATTTCCGAACTGCGCGCAAACGGGGATCTCTGTAAGCCCGCGGGAAGAGAGGAAGGCGGGAAGCCGGGCCCGGCGGCGGGGTTTTCCTGTTGGGACGCTCCCCAAGGATTGAATGGATTCGTAGTGCTGGACCTTCGCGCCGCCAGCGCCTGCCATATTCATTGGGTGGAAGTGGCCGGTTGAATCGTGCGAAGACCCATTGATAGAGTGTCCTTTCCATGCAGACTACAAGGCGTGCTTTTCTCGAATCTCTCGCGGGAGCGGCCGCGGCGACAGCGGCGGGGCGGAAGCGGCCGAACATCATCCTGATGATGGCGGACGACATGGGATTCTCCGACGTCGGCTGCTACGGAGGAGAGATTCATACGCCGAATATCGACCGGCTTGCGGGCGAGGGTGTGCGCTTTACGCAGTTCTACAACACGGCGCGCTGCTGTCCCACGCGAGCGACGCTGTTGACCGGATTGTATGCGCACCAGGCGGGCATCGGGCACATGATGGATGACCGGCATCTGCCGGGCTACCGCGGCGATCTGAATCGCCAGTGTGTGACCATCGCCGAGGCTCTGCGGCCCGCGGGCTATCACACCCTCATGAGCGGCAAATGGCACGTCACGCCGGTTTCGGAATCGAAGCATAACTGGCCGCTGCAACGCGGCTTCGAGCATTTCTACGGCACGATTGGCGGCGCGGCGAGCTACTACGATCCGGTGACGCTGACCCGCGACAATACGTCCATCCGCGCGGAGCCGCAGCGTTATTACTACACGGACGCCATCGCCAACCACGCCGCGGGATTCATCGGCGAGTACGCGCGCAAGCCGGAGCCGTTCTTTCTCTACGTGGCGTTCACCTCGCCGCACTGGCCGCTGCACGCGCTGCCGGAAGACATCGCGAAATACCGCGGCCGTTACAAGGACGGCTGGGACGCCCTGCGCCAGGAGCGGTACGAGCGGATGATCCGCCTGGGCATCGTGGACAGGCGATGGAAGATGACGCCGCGCGATCCGGACGTTCCGGCATGGAAAGAGGAGCCACACAAGGAGTGGCAGGCTCAGCGCATGGAAGTATATGCCGCGCAGGTTGACCGCATGGATCAGAACATCGGACGGATACTGGCGAAGGTGAAGGAGGCAGGCATCGAAGAGGATACGCTGATCCTTTTTCTGGCCGACAATGGCGGCTGCGCGGAAGAGTTGCACCGCAATGGGAAGACATGGCCGTATCATGCGCCGGTGAAGACGCGCGATGGCAGAGCGGTTCGCTACGGCAATGATCCCGGCGTGGCTCCGGGACCCGCGGACACCTACGAAAGCTACGGAAAGGGATGGGCGAATGCGAGCAATACGCCGTTCCGGCTGTACAAACACTGGGTGCATGAAGGAGGCATCTCCACTCCGCTGATCGCGCGCTGGCCGGGAGTCATCGAAAAGAAGGGGACGCTCACCCACCAACCCGGCCACCTGATTGACCTGATGGCCACCTGTGTGGACGTGGCCGGCGCCACATATCCGCGGACCTACCAGGGCAATCGCATCACCCCTCTCGAGGGCAAGAGTCTTCGTCCCGTGCTCGAAGGCAGGCAGCGCGAAGGGCATTCAGAGATTTTCTGGGAGCACGAAGGAAACCGCGCCGTGCGGCAGGGGAACTGGAAACTGGTGTCGCGCTTCCCCGGCAGGTGGGAACTCTACGACCTGGCGACGGACCGTACCGAAATGCTGGACCGCATCGCAGACCATCCGGCAAAGGCCGAGGAGTTGAAGCAAAAGTGGGAGGCATGGGCCGGGCGGGCCAATGTCGTCCCCTGGGACCGGGTGCCGAAGGCCTAGCCTGCGGCTGCGGATCTCCGCGGTGGGTTCGAGGTTTCCTGGTGAGCGCGAATCTCACGGGCGGAATGGCATACAATTCCAACATCATGTTTAGATTCGCATTCCTACTGCTGGCGGCCTCCGCTGCCGCGCAGGTGAAGTTCCCTGCCCCGTATCCTGCTACCAACGACGTCCACTTGGAGAATCTCGTTGCCATTCCCATGCGCGACGGCGTGAACTTATACGCGGATGTCTATCGTCCGGTTGGCCAGGGGCGCTATCCGGTGATTGTTTCTCGCACCCCCTACAGCACGGAGCGCTATCCGAGCGCTTATACAGCGGCGGTGTTCTTCTCGCAGCGTGGCTACGCTTTCGTTTATCAGGACGTGCGCGGACGCCACGAATCGGACGGCAAGTGGGAGCCGTTCCGCAACGATATCGAAGACGGCTACGACACGGTGGAGTGGGCGGCAAAACAACCGTGGTCAAACGGCAAGGTGTGCATGGAAGGAGGCTCCTATCTCGGCCACGTGCAGTGGCGCGCGGCGATGGCGAAACCGCCGCACCTGGTCTGCATCGTGCCGCAGGTGGCTTCGACAAGCCTCTATCACAACTGGATCACGCTCAATGGCGCCTGGCGGCTGTCGTTCAATTTCGGATGGGGTCCGGTGCGGCAGGAATCGCGCATCATGCAGAACACCGGACCGCACACCATGGCGGGCGGTCCCCCGAGCCTCAGCTATGACCACTTGCTGTGGCATCTGCCTCTGATCAACATGCAGGAACTCGCCGGACGCCATGCGAAGTTCTACGACGACTGGATCCATCATCCCGACTACGACGACTACTGGAAGAAGATCAACGCCGAGGAGATGTTCGACCAGATCAATGTGCCCGTATACACGATGGGCGGATGGTTCGATATCTTCAGTCAGGGCACGCTGCACGGCTACGTAGGTATGTCCTCGCGCGGAAAGACCGAACAGGCGCGCAAGGGAAGCCGCATGCTGATCGGCCCGTGGGGGCACGGCAGTTCGCAGAAATACGGAGATCTCGATTTCGGCGTTCCCGCGCACGTGGATGAGTCGGCGGCGGCGCTGCGGTTTTTCGATTACTGGCTCAAGGGTAAGGATGACGGGATTGGTTCAGAGCCGCCGGTGACGCTGTATGTCATGGGGAAGAACATCTGGCGCAGAGAGAACGAATATCCGCTGGCGCGGACACAGTATCGCAAGATGTATTTCCACAGCGGCGGCGCCGCGAATACGGGCAATGGCGATGGCCGCCTCTCGTGGAATGCGCCGGCGGCGGAGAGCAAGCCGGACGCCTACCGCTATGATCCGATGAACCCGGTGCCAAGCACGGGAGGGAACAACTGCTGCGGAACGCCCACTCCCGCCGGACCCATCGATCAGCGGCGGATCGAAGGACGCGGGGATATCCTCGCGTACACCTCCGAGTATCTTGACCGGGACATCGAAGTAACGGGCCCGGTGAAGGTGGTGTTGTATGCAAGTTCCGATTGCGTCGATACGGATTTCGTGGCGAAGTTGATTGACGTCTATCCGGACGGGCGCTCGCTGCCCATGGCGGAGGGAATCGTGCGGGCGCGCTATCGTGAATCTCCGGCGACGCCTAAACTGCTGGAGCCGGGAAAGACTTACGAGTTCCAGATTGACATGGTGGGCACCAGCAACGCGTTCCTGAAGGGGCATCGCATCCGCGTGGACATTACGAGCAGCCATTTCCCGCAGTTTGACCGTAATCCGAATACGGGCGAACCATTCGGAACCACTTCCAATACGAAGGTGGCCACGCAGAAGATCTACCATACGGCGGCCCATCCTTCGCACATTGTGCTGCCGGTGATTCCGTAGGCAGCCCGGCCATTCAACGCCGGTCGAAGCGCCGGCCGAAGTAGAACAGCGATGCGGCCCAGATGGCCGCAAACGGCAACAGAACCAGCGAGTGGAACCGCGACACAGCGGTTCCGGCTCCGAACATCAGCACTGTCTGGATGATCCCGTGTGTGATGGAAGCGCCGGCAACGAAGCGCCAGCGCGGCTGAGGAACGGGAGACATCACGCTCGGCTCATGGCCCACCGCGAGTACGGCGAGTCCGGCGGCAAGACCGGGGAACGGGTCAAGCGGGGCCACCAGCACTGCCAGCACGATCAGGAAGGCGATGTCTTTGGCGAGCAGGATCTGCCAGCCGCGCAGGGGCATCAGCAGGTAGCGCGTGAATCCGCGCGCGGCGTCCAGAGCGAACAGCCGCTGGGCATAGGTGCTGAGCGAGAGAACCACCAGCATGGTGACGCCGAACAACGCATCGGGCTGGGGATCGGGCCGGGAAAAGCGGTAGTAGACTCCCGCGGCGGTCAACACAAGCCCGGCGTAGGTATCGAGCACGTGGAGCATCTCGCGAAGGTTCTTGCGCACCAGTCCTCCAAGGACGCCTGGAAGCTCGGGAATATCGCGCAGCAGGCTGAGACGGGGAGCGCTGCCGAGCAGGCGCTCCCCGAGGATGGCGGCGCCATTGGCGAACACGGCGAGAATGAGCAGCTCGTAAGAAAGCCCGCGAAAGCGGTCTCCGCCCCACAGCAGTATGCCGAGAATGAGCCAGATGACGGGACTCAGGAAGACGCTGGCAATGCGCACCAGGATGAGTTCTCCCGTGGTGAGCGGGAGAAGATGCAGCCTGTCGCGCGGAATCTTGCGCATCGGATCGGCGCTCAGGGGAAAGAACAGGAGCAGGCCGAAAACGACGTAAAGGAACACCGCGCTTGCCGGCTGGAGCGACAGCAACAAACAGAACAGGAAGAAATTGTTCGCGGTGATCGCATTGAGGTCGTGCAGTTCGCGCCACGTGGCCGTGGCGAGCGCTTTCAGGAGAGGTTCAATCCGAGCCACGGAATGTCCTCTGATTTTGGTTCCTCCACCAGATCGAAGTACATCTGCTCGAGCGAGGAGGGAAGTTCCCCGGCCGTGGAATTCCACACGATGCGTCCCTGGCGGATGAGGATGTAATGCGTGGCGATACGCTCGACGATGGCGAGACTGTGGGAGGTAAAGAAAACAGTCACGCCGCGCCCGGAAAGAGTCAGCAGCAGGTCGTGAATGGTCTTCGAGGTGACGGGGTCGATGCCCTCGAACGGCTCATCGAGGAAGAGCACCATCGGGTTATGGATCAACGCCATGGCGAGCGCGGTTTTCTTGCGCATGCCGTGAGAACAGTGGTCGGCATATGTATTCCGGCCGTGTTCGAGCACGAGCGCCCGCAGCAATTGGGAAGCGCGGGTGTGCGTCTCGCTCTTCGACAGGCCGTAAATGGGCCCGGCCATGTGCAGATGCTCTTCGACAGTGAGGTGGTCAAACAGGCCGAGCTGTTCGGGCAGCACTCCGATTCTTCGCTTCAATTCCACGGTCTGTTCGCTGACAGCGAGGCCGGCGACCGTAGCCGTGCCGGAGGTAGGCCGCAACAGTCCGGTGAGCATTCTCACCGTGGTCGACTTCCCTGCCCCGTTCGGGCCCAGGAAAGCGCAGAGGCTGCCTTGTGGAAGCTGGAACGAGATGGAGTCCACCACGGCGGCCGGCCCGTATTGGCGGGTGAGGTTGTGGCAGATGATCATGCGGGCGAAATTTCAGGTTCGCAGTACGGACGATATAATTGCAAATGTGTCCCCTACGGCCAAGGTTGAGGTGAAGCATTCGGTCTGCGCCCTGGATTGCCCCGATTGCTGTTCCCTGCTGGTGACGGTGCAGCATGGCAAGGCAACGAAGCTGCGCGGCAACCCGGACCATCCCATCACGCGTGGGTTTCTGTGCGCGAAGGTGGCGCAATATCTCGAGCGGGAATACAACCCCGAGCGGCTGCTCCACCCGCTGCGGCGCGTGGGTGCGAAGGGAGAGGGGAGATTCGCACGCATCTCCTGGGACGAAGCGCTGGATACGATCGCGGCGCGATTGCATGAAATCGCGGATCGGGAAGGGCCCGAGGCGATTCTGCCTTACAGCTACGCGGGCACCATGGGGCTGCTGAACGGCTCCGGCATGGACCGCCGGTTCTTCCACCGCCTGGGCGCTTCCCGTCTCGATCGCACCATCTGTTCTTCAGCCGGCAATGCCGGAATGCTCGAAGCGATGGGAGTTCGCTACAGCCTGGAGCCCGAACAGATCCCTCAGGCGAAGCTCATCATCGCCTGGGGCGCAAATATCCTGGGCACCAACGTTCATCTCTGGCCGTTCGTTGTCGAAGCGCGGCGCAACGGCGCGAAGTTCTATGTCATCGACCCGGTGAAGACCCGTACAGGAGCCCTTGCCGACAGATGGTACGGCATTCAACCGGGATCGGACATGGCGCTGGCGCTGGGGATGATGCATGTCATCCTGAACGAAAACCTGCATGACCGGGAGTACGTTATCGAACACACTCGCGGCGTGGAGGACCTGCGCCGCCACGTACAGGATTATCCGCCGGAGCGTGTGGCGGCGCTCACGGGGATCGCCAAGGAGGAGATCATCGGTCTGGCGCGCGAATATGCGACAACGAAACCCGCCGCCATCCGGCTCAACTATGGCGTGAACCGCAGCGAACGAGGCGGCCGCGCGGTGCAGGCCATCGCCTACCTGCCTGTGCTTACCGGCGCCTGGAAGGATGAGGGCGGCGGGATGCTCATGTCCACTTCGCAAACTTTCCAATTCAACCGTCTTGCTCTCGAAATGCCGGAGTTGCAGCAGCGCTCCGCGCTGGGCCGGGAAGCGCGGGTGCTGAACATGGCGGAGTTGGGGCGTGTGCTGGCGGAGACGAGAAATCCGCCGGTGCGCGCGCTGGTGGTCTACAATTCAAACCCGGCGGCCATTGCTCCGGACCAGACAAGTGTTCGCCGTGGGCTGACGCGCGATGATTTGTTCACCGTGGTGCTGGAACAATTTGAGACGGATACGGCCCACTATGCCGATATCGTGCTGCCGGTCACCACGTTCCTCGAACACACGGACCTCTATCTCGGCTACGGGCATCATTATGTGCAGATGGCGCGTCCGGCTCTGCCCGCTCCCCCAGAGACGAAGTCGAATGTCGAAATCTTCCGTCTTCTGGCCGCGCGGATGGGCTTTGACGATGCGTGTTTCGATGACAGCGAAGACGACATGATGCGGGGTGCTCTCGACTCGGGGCATCCCTTTCTCGAGGGCATCACCCTCGAAAAGTTGGAGCGGGAACGGTCCGTCCGGCTGAACGTCTCGGCGCCCGAGGAGCGCTTCCGGCCTTTTGCCAAGGGAGGCTTTCCCACCCCGGATGGGAAGTGTGAATTCCGTACCGGCGGTCTCCACTACACGCCGCCGGTGGAATCGCGGTTGGGGGATGAGAAACTGCGCGAAGCATATCCACTCGAAATGGTCTGCTCGAAGAACGACAACAGCATGAACTCGACCTTTGGCCACCGCGCGGAAACGGATGAGGACACCTCGAAACTGTGGATGCACACCGGGGACGCCGCTGTCAGGGGAATCGAAACTGGAGATCAGGTGCGTGTCTTCAACGCTCGTGGAAGCGTGCTGCTCAAGGCGTCCGTGAACGGCGCCGTCCGCCCCGGAGTGGTCCGGGCCCCTTCGGTCCGCTGGCCGAAGCATTCGCCCAATCGGGCCGGCATCAACACACTCACCTCTCCGCGTCTGACCGATATCGGCGGCGGTCCCACCTTCTATAGCTGCCTCGTCCAGGTGGAAAAGTGCGGAGACTGACCACAGCGGCGCTTGCCATCGGCCTGCTCGCTTTCACCGGTGGATGCAGGAAGCCGCAGCGGGTCCGTGCGGGAGCCGTGGATCAGGGAGAAAACGGGCTGCGTTCGGTGGTCAGCGTCGCTGATCCGCGGACGTCGGCGCAGTTGGTTCGCGGATTCCATGCCCTCGAATCCAATTCGTGGCGCTGGACCAAGGGCAACTTCACAGTCACGCTTCGCCCGCCGTTGAATGCGGACAAGGACGGCGCGTGGGTGCTGCTCAAGTTTTCCATGCCGGAGTCTGTGCTGAGCAGGGTGGGTCCCGTCCGGCTGACGGCAAATGTCAACGGGACGCCTATCGATGGGGAAACGTACTCGAAGAGCGGAGACTATACCTTTCGCCGGGAGGCGCCGGCTTCGGCATTTCATGGGGACGACCCTGTATCGATCGAGTTCGCATTGGACAAGTTTCTGGCGGCGGGCTCGGTGGAGGGGCGTGAGCTAGGGATTATCGTTTCGATGATCGGGTTGGAGGCGAAATAGGGTTCTTGTCCGCGGCCTTGGGGTGGAACCGGAAGATCTCGTAGAACCGGCGGCCGTGGTAGTCGTAAACGGTTTCGAGCAGTTCGCGCTGGTAGCCAAGGCGCGCGGCAAGCGCATTCATCCTCTGATTCACCTCCGGGAACACCTGCTTGTCGTCCGTATTGCCGGCGAAGATTGCCTTAGGGTCTTCCACCATGAATTTCACAAAGCGCATCTCGTCGGGTGTGGGCTCCGGGTGCATCAGAGGATCGCTCCCGAGAAGGAGCGGCAGACGCCCGGATGTCAGGAACCGGGTGTTGTCGAACATACCCCAATCGATCAGGTAGATTTTCGAGGCGTGAAATTTTCCCAATTCCGAGGCGAGAGTAAAATTTGCGTTAGACCAACTGGCCGCTCCGCCATCGCGGATGGCCTGGCGTAGATAGTTGTTGTTCACCAGCAGGGCGGAACCGCACAGCAGAACCGCCAATCCCACCTGGAACGGCGTCCCATGGCGGCCGAGTTTCGACGCAATCCAGGAGGCGGCAATTCCCACCAGTAGTAAAGGGTAGGGCCACAGCAGGATGGCATGATGCGCGCCGCCGCCCGCGCCTTTGGTGGCAAGCATTTGCGCCCAGGCCACGGCCATCATCAGTAGCAGGAACAGGACCGGACGCCGCCAGAGAGTAGCCAACAGGAGGGGGGTGAGCAGCAGCGCCCCCGCAAAGGCGTACCAATTGAGGTTCTTACGCCTCTCCCCGCTAAAATGCGCCAGGGCGAGCGAGGCCTTCTCGACAGCCGTTCGAGGTTCACCGGGGGTCTTCACCGCCCAATCTTCGTCCACCAGGTAGCCGAAAAGGACGGAGCCGTTCAAAGTGTAAGGCAGCAGATGGATTTTGTTCGATAGATCGTCGCTTGAAAAGGAGGCATTGCCGCGGAAGGTCTCCAACGGGCGGCGTATGTTGTAGATGACAAAAGGCAAGGCGCCGAGGAGAAAGAAAAATCCGGCGGTGATGATCTTCCGTGCCGTGAGAAAGCGCTTTACTTCAGTGAAGAAGACGATGAGACAGGCTAACCCGGCGCCGGAGAGCATCCATAAGAAAAGGGCCTTGTCCCAGAGACCGAGTCCGAGCGCGAAGCAGCCTCCGGCTAGGGGAACTAAACGGTTGGTTTGATAGGACTTAAGAATCAGAAAAAGGCCGGTGACATGACACAGGTGCTGAATGGCAACCGGGCCCCAGTCCATGGCGGTCGTCAGAAGATAGCTGGTGTCGGTGGCAAGAAGGGCGGTAGAGAACAGAGCAGTGGGCGGAGTCGTCGCGCGGAGGGCAAAGAAATAGAAGATGACGATGCTCAGCAGACCCAGCAGGAGAACCGGCACCCGCAGAAGGTAAACGGAGGGCGTCCAGATGTGCAGGAGAAGCCAGTAGAGGCCGGTTTTGACCGCCCCCAGATAGGTCATCACCATGAATGGAACTTTTTTCTTGAAGATGGAAATTTCGAACCAGCCGGAGCCGCCGGGGAACAGCGGGCTTGAAAAAATGGCCTCGTCGGTCTGGATTCCGATGTGTGGAATGATTGCCAATCCATTGAAAAGAAACAGAATGAGCAAAGGCACGAGGACAGCGCATGCAACCCGTGGGGATCTGGGGGAGGAAGACAACCTACGAGTATACCGCCCTGCGGGTGATACGGCTCAAGTTGCAGCGCGGGAGGGATACCCAGTGGCGGGATGGTATCTTTTGGGCAGACGGGGACGGCGCCGGATGGAGAGAAACAAGAGTTTGGACTCTTGGAGGGTGAAGAAAACTTGAAACTTTGGTGAAGAAACTCCGTCAATAAAGATTTGCGGAGACGTAATCAAAAGGGCCGGAGGAGACGATAAGAGATGCAATTCCCGCTGGAGAAAAAAGGTGAGAAAAGCGGCGGGCGATGGCAACTGAATTGCTGGTACGTGGTATACTGTGGAGACTCAAAAGCAGATTGGAGCCTTTGATGGGACGAGAGGGATTTTTGCGGCTCCAGCATTAAGAATCCTTAGCGCGGTCCACTAAGATTTGTGAAACCTTTCTCCTGGAGCCAGCGTCTATACGGTTTCAGAGGGAAAGAAGAAGGAAAACAAGAACAAAAATATCGATCCGAGAGGAGAGAGGAGCGAAAACAAAATGACGAAGAGCGAACTGAACAAGTTTAAAGCAATCCTGGAGACGAAGCAGGCTGAACTCGAGGCGGTGCTCCGCAACCGCGATGCAATCGCCATCGAAAAGAGTCCGGATGCCCTGGACGAAGTCCAGCACGCTGCCGAGCGTGAACTGGCCATCCGCAACCTCGACCGTGAATCCAACTTGCTGCGCAACGTGCGAGCCGCGCTGCGCCGCATCGAGGATGAAACCTTTGGCACCTGCGTGCATTGCGAGGAAGAGATCAGCCCGAAGCGACTGGCTGCCGTGCCTTGGTCGCCCTACTGTATCCGCTGTCAGGAGATGGCCGACCGCCATCGTGAGAGGTTCGACGATTCGGACCTTTTCGAAGAGATGATGACGGCAGCCTAAGCACCTTGAAATCTTATGGATGAAAGGCGCGGATTGTGTCCGCGCCTTTCGTGTCTGGTAAGGCTGCCAGGCCCCTTCAGACGATGCCGATCGCGGACTCCATTCTGCCTGCGCTGCTCTGATCGCGCCGGTAGGAGTGAAACTCCCGCGAAGCGCATTTGGTGCATGTCTGCGCGCAGAATATGCGCGCGTCCGTCAGCCCTGCCTCCAATAGTTGTCTACGGTTCACATCGACCAGGTCGAGAAATGAACTCGCCTGCCTTGAGCCGCTGTCCAGCCATGGCTCAAAACACCCCATGACTTCGCCTCCGACTTCATAGCAGCAAGCGCCGATTGCAGGGCCTATTGCCGCAATGAGGTCACTTGGCGCACAGTCAAATTCCTCACCCAGGCGGCGAATGGTCTTGATCGCAATCGAGTGGGCGCTCCCTCGCCAGCCGGCATGAATGGCCGCTACGGCCTGGCGGCGGGAATCCACAATCAGAATCGGCACACAGTCCGCTGTCCGCACCGTGAGGAAGATCCCGCGCCGATTCGTAATCAAGGCGTCGCCCTCCCCCAGCACGCCTTCCTGAACCCCAACCGTAACCACCACATCGGAATGGATTTGCTTCAATGTTGCGGATGGCCCGAAGTTCCAGGATTGCGAGTGACGGGTGCCGAAACCATGCTCCAGCCAAGGGTAGGCAAGGAGGGGGGAACACTGGAAAACCTGGCGTGAGTCCTTCTGAAAAAGGGGGGAAATCGGCGGCACCGCCCTCATCTTAACATGGGCGGTTACGGTTCACGGATCTGGTACAAGTCTTGCTCCTCATCAACGCTTACCCTCATGGATTTTGAGACTCTAGCGCAGGAACACAAGGACGCCGTTTACCGCCAACTGCTGCGCATGTGTCACAACCGCGAAGATGCCGAGGATATTCTCATCGAAGCCTTAGCCAAGGCTTTCCGCTCGCGAGACGAATTGCGCGACCCGGAATCCTTCCGGGCATGGCTGGCTCAAATCGCGCGCCGCACCTACCACCGAATGAGGAAGAAGCAGGCTCATCACCCCACCACCGGCATCGACCGGCTTCCGCCCGGCATTCCGGAATTGCGGTCAGCCGCTCTGCCGCCGGACGAAGCGGCCATGGAGGAGGAACTGGACGTTCACCTCAAACAGGCTTTCGATGCGCTTCCAGGGATTTACCGGGAGGTGTACCTGATGCATGACATCGAGGGATTGCCCGCCAGGGAAGTCTGCGCTCGCCTGGGACTGAGCCTGCCGGCCGTGAAATCGCGCTTGCGGCGCGCGCGGGAGATGGTCCGCCTTCACCTTGACCGGATCATACACCCTACCTGTTGAAAGCAAGAAAAAAGCCGCGGTTCACGAAGATCCGCGGCAGCTGGAGCTTACACTGAAAAAAGAGACAGGAAGGAGTGCCAGTCAGGCGCCGTGTCCGGCTCTCGAAACTAGCAGACACCTTCGCATGGTCTGTTCTGCCCTGTGCCGCTGTAGAGCGGCTGGCCGGGAGGTGAGTTGGCGCCTTCAGGGAGGCGTCTCAAACCGGAATACCGGCCGTTCCAGGCATCAGATCACGCGGCGCATCCGCAAGATGGTTTCGCGGAAGGCGCCGTCACGGCGCCTGTGCTGGCGAGATGAATCCATTTATTCGAAAGAACCCGGAGTTGCCGGTCTCAGCCTTTATTCTGACTTTCCGGTCGACTCTATATAGGAAGAGTCCCGCCGCTGCAAAAAGGATTCAAACTCGCCCTTCTCTTTATTGCCGCTCTTCCACTTCCAGGTGGTGCGCTCGAAAGGCAGATCCGGAACGGCTCGCACCCAAAAAAAATATTCCCGGAGGCATTTCTCGCCCTTCGTCCCGTTACCCTCCGGTTGACTTCCCCACCCCACTCCGCTATATTTCTGAAGTACTGATCTTTCAACGGCTTGTCGGTATCAGGGGTTGCATAGCGACGCTCGCTACGGTCCGCGTGCCGATTCCTGTAGCTGGAACCGCAGCCGCTGGCTCGGAGATATGGCGATGGCCGATCAACCAGAGGATCGCACCCCAGAGACGCCGATTTCGGCCGCTGGCGATGAGTACGAGCAACTGCTCGATGACTACTCTCACTTTGCCGCGCCGGCTGAAGGCGAGATTCTGGCCGGGCACATCCTTAAAATTACAGATAAGGAAGTGATTGTCGACTTCGGATACAAGTCCGAAGGCATTGTCCCCATCGCCGAGTTCCAACTTCCCGATGGCTCCATCACTGTGCAGCCCGGCGACTCCATCGACGTCATGGTCGACCGGCACGCCCCGCACGTGGAAGGCTACATCACCCTTTCCCACGAAAAAGCGGTGCGGCTGCGCAGTTGGGACACCCTCGAGAAGGCCTTTCAGGAGAGCCTTCCCATTCTCGGCCGCGTGATTGGACGCATCAAAGGCGGCCTGCTGGTGGATGTCGGAGCCAAAGCGTTCATGCCGGGCTCGCAAGTCGACGTGCGGCCCGTGCACAACCTGGATTCACTCATCGGAACCGACATTCCGGTGCGCATTGTAAAGCTCAACCGCCGGCGCGGAAATGTGGTGGTGTCGCGTAAGCTCGCCATCGAAGAGGACCTGGCTCATCGCAAGGAAGCGGCGCTCGATGTACTCGCCGAGGGCGCGGTGGTCACCGGCGTGGTCAAGAACCTCACCGATTACGGCGCGTTCATCGATTTGGGCGGTATCGACGGATTGCTGCATGTCAGCGACATGTCCTATGGACGCGTCGGCCATCCCGCCGAGATCCTTCATGTCGGGGATCAGATCACGGTACGTGTGCTCAAGTTCGACAAAGACAAGGAGCGCATTTCGCTTGGATTGAAGCAGCTTCACGCCGACCCGTGGGACTCGGTGGTGGAGCGCTATCCCATCGGGCTCCGCGTGATCGGGCGTGTCGTGTCCATCACCGACTACGGCGCCTTTGTCGAACTCGAACCCGGAGTAGAAGGTCTGATTCACATCACCGAGATGACCTGGTCCCGGCGATTGAAACATCCTTCGAAGGTCGTGAAGGCGGGCGACAGCGTCGAGGTTGTCGTGCTGGACGTCAAACCCGAAGAGAAACGCGTCTCCCTCGGGATCAAACAGCTCGAAGCGGATCCCTGGACCACGGTGGAAGAGCGCTACAGCATCGGTTCGGTGGTCGAGGGGCGCGTGCGCAAACTCACGGACTTCGGCGCGTTCATCGAAATTGAGGAAGGCATCGACGGGCTTGTCCACATCTCGGACCTGTCGTGGACGAAGCGCATCAAGCACCCGTCGGAAATGCTGAAGAAGGGACAGATGGTGCAGGCCGTCATCCTCAACATCGACGCGCACAACCGGCGGCTGTCGCTCGGCATCAAACAGTTGCAGCCCGACGCCTGGGAGTCTTTTTTCCGCTCGCACCAGGTGGGCGACATCCTGCGCGGAAAAGTCTGCCGCGCATCGAACTTTGGTGTTTTTGTCGAACTGGCGCCGGGTGTGGAAGGATTGTGCCACAATTCCGAGATTCCGGGCGCCGCCTCGAAGCGCGACGAACCCGCGCTGCCGGTGGGCGAGGAGTTTGATTTCAAGATCATCAAACTCAACGAGGCGGAAAAGAAGATCGGCCTCAGCGTGCGCGCCGTCACGGAGGAGGAGGAGAGGACTCGCCTGGAAGATTATCAGCGCCAGGCCGCCGCAGCCACCATGACGATTGAAGAGGTGATTCACCTGAAGGGACAGGGGGAGGGCCGGTAGACTGCCATCGCGTTCCGGCAAGAAATGGGAGAAAACACAAGAAATGACTAAAGCGGATCTAATTGAAGAAGTGTCCCGTGTCGTGGAGATGACCCGCAAGGATTCCGAGGTCATCGTGGAGGCCATTTTCGACAGTATCGTGAAATCCCTTCGCACAGGCGACAAGATCGAAATACGTGGATTCGGAAGTTTTCGCACCAGGCAGCGCCAGGCGAGGGTCGGCCGCAACCCGAAGACAGGTACGCGTGTCGAAGTACCTTCGAAACGCATTCCCTATTTCAAACCCAGCAAAGAACTGAAGGACTTGGTGAACCACGCGCAGGCTGTCGCCAGCGGGCAGGGAGAATCCGTGCCGTCCGCCTGATGGCCGCCGCATGGATCATCTGTGGAGCCCATGGCGCTTTCGCTACGTCAGCAAGGCTGGCGCCGGCGGTGAGTGCGTATTCTGCAAAAAAGCCTCGGAGCACCGCGACCGCGAAAATCTGATCGTTCACCGCGGCAAGAGTTGTTTTGTCGTGTTGAACCTGTTCCCCTATACGACGGGCCACATGATGGTGGTTCCTTACGAACATGTCCCCACACTCGAAGAGGCGGAGGAAGACGCCGTGCGGGAACTGATGCTGCTCACCCGCGAAGCGTCCCGGCATCTTCGCTCCGTCTACAATCCGAAGGGGCTGAACATCGGAATGAACATCGGGGAATGCGCGGGCGCGGGCATCGCCGGCCATCTGCACATGCACATCCTCCCGCGCTGGCCCGGGGACGTGAATTTCATGACCACGATCGGCGAGACCCGCGTGCTTCCCGAAGACCTCGACGTTACCTTCGAGAAGCTGCACCGCGCCTTCCGCCAGGGGTGAGCCTGATGGCTTCCGCCACAAAGCCTAAGCGGTTCAGCTTCGACCAGCCTGTCTCTGTGCTCCTTCCCGTTTGCGACGAGGTGGAGGGTATCGAGAGCGTGCTCGCGGAACTGGTGGAAGTGGTGTTTCGCCATCTTCCCGAAGGCTCGGAGTTTCTCATCGAGGAAAGCGGCAGCCAGGACGGCACCAGGGAACTCTTACAGGAGTTGCAGGAGCGGTGGCCATTCCTCGACGTCGTGTACAACGAAAAGCGGGAAGGTTTCGGGCCCGCCGCGCGCGCCCTCTATCATCGCGCGCGCTGTCCATGGGTTTTCTTCAGCGACTCGGACGGCCAGTGCGTGGCCAGCGAGTTCTGGCGGCTTGCCGGGCAGGCCGGCCACAACGATTTTCTGCTCGGCGTGAAACGCGTTCGCTATGATCCGCTCATCCGGCGCATCACCTCGCGGGTGTTCAACGGCATCGCGAGAGCCATGTTTTCCGTTCCCGGCTCAGACATCAACTTCGGGTTCCGCCTGGCCCGCCGGCAGGCGCTGCTCGACTGTCTTGCTCAGTGCCGCGACCTGCCCACGTTTCTCAATGCTGAGATTTCCATCTACGCTCATGCGCTCGGTTACCGCATTCAGCCGGTCGAGGTCCACCATCGCCCGCGCATCTTCGGATTAAGCCGGGGACTGACTCCCGGCTCCCTTCCCATCAACTCCTGGAAGGCCTTCATGGGCCTGTGGCGCATCCGAGACAAGGTGCGCCGGCTGCGCCATGGTTGACCTGGCCGTGGGGAAGACCGCCGCCGCCGCGGCGTCGCTCGCGTGGGAGTTGGGGGTGTTCCTCGTTCTTGGCGAGGCGCTGTGCCGCTGGATTGGAGGCTTTTCTCCCCTCCGGACGAGGTTGCCCGAAGCGGCGTTTCTCTTCGGGTTCTCCGGATATGCGCTCTTCGGCTACGCCGCCCTTCCCTTCATGCTTTCCGCGCGCGGCATCCCGGTCGCGGTGGCGCTCGGGTGGCTGTGCGTGTGGTTCCTGAGGGCGAGAGAGGGAAACAATGGCGCGGCGCCGGACTTTCTGGAGCCCTACCTTCAGTTTCGCCGCACCCGCGCATTTCTCTACTCGGCGGGCCTGCTTGGGCTCATGTGCCTGGCTGTGTGCGCCTCGCGCATTCCCTGGATGCTCGGTTTGCCCTATCACGGAGACGTCCTTGCCGGGGCCGGCATCTTCGATGATGTCCGCACACTCGGATTCCCCATCTCCCTGGCCGCGTACGGCTTCCCGTTGCTCAGTCCCCTTGCCGTGGGGATGCAGCTTTCCTACCCTCTGGGCGCGTTTCTTTTCCCGGCCGGTCAGATTGCGTGGTTCCCCCACTTTGCGCTGCCGATCCTGATTGCCGATTCCTTCCTTTCGGCGGCCTTCTATTCCACTGTCATCCTGTTAGTTGCCGGTTCGGTGCTTTCCTCATCCTGGAGCAGGATGCTGCTGGCCGCCGCCGCTTCGGTATCCGTGAGCTTCAATCTTTGGAACCTGGGGCTGTCGCCGCAGTCGGATTGGGTGAACTACTTCTACGGCTTCTTCCATTCGAACGGCATCTACACCACAATCGGTTTCACGCCATTCACCGGGATGCTCTATATCCCTAACCACGCCTTGGGATTCGCATCGGCGGTGCTTGCCGTGCTTTGGTTCACGAAGACGGGAGGAAAAGCAGGCCCCGCGCTTTTGTGGGGCTCCTTCACGGCGGCGGTCAGCATGGACATGACAGTCATGGCAGGTTTGGTCTGCCTGCTTCTGCTCGCCCCGCATTTGGTGCGAAGTCTTGTCCGGCGATCCCGTCCGGAGCCGAAGATCTACAACGCAGTGCTGGTTGGCGCTGTGTGTTTCGTGGTATTTGTTGCCGTGAACCTGCCGGCGTTATCCGGGAAGGTGGATGGGCCATTCGACCCGCTGTTTCCCGTGAACCGGCAGCTTCCCTACAGTATCGGCATGCTGGCATCCGCCGATGGACCTTACTTTCTTCTGCTGGCGCTGGGGGCACTGCTCGCCGGCTCATCGGGACAACTCGCGCGGCGATACTGGGGCTGGGTGGTCCCGGTGCTCACCGGGCTCACCTTCTGCGCCCTGTTGGAGTATCACTCCATCTGGTTCTGGCGATTTTCCTTTGCCGCGCACTGTCTGTTTGGTCTCCTGTGCGCCTTCCAACTCGAGCAACTGAGCAGGCGCAAGCAGGTGGCCTACGCCTGCGTCAGTTGCGTCGTGCTTGCGGCCGGATGCCTCCAATTCGCCGCCGACATCCGCGACCGGTGGCGCTTTGCGCCGCACGCCTCGGCTGGCCGGCAGCAGGCAGTACGCTGGATCTGGGAGCACACGCCGCTCGAGGCGCGCGTGGCCGAGTATCGTTCCGGTGAGGCAAGCTTCGCCACCGCGGTTGAATTTCTTCGCACCGGCAACCGCGCCGGTTTCCGCATCTACGACCGCAGCCACCCCCTGATCGGCTACCGTCACTATGAGAGCGCCATGCACTCCCTGGAGGCCGGCATTGACTCGAATGACTACATCCTCGTCGCGGCGGAATCGCGGGGCTTCGCGGGCCTGCTGCGCGCCTGCGGAGCCCCGGTTGCGTTTGAAGACAACGAAGCCCTGGTGTTCGCGGCCACCTCGACGTGCCGGGAAGAGTTCCGCCACCCTGAATTGCAGCGCCGCCTTCTCGACTATGAGAAGCAAGCCTACGCGCGGCAATCTTCAGAGAAGGTAAGAGATCCGGGAACGCTCCCGGAACAGTTGCTGGCGGACTATGTGAACAAGCACCCCGGGGAGATCGGATACCTGCGGCGGCGCCTCGACACGCTCTGGGAAAAAGGCATGTTCGAACAGGCGCGGCATCTCATTGAGCCGGTGCTGAAGGCACATCCCGAATCAGCGGAAGCCAACTACAGCTATGCCTTCACGCTGCACGCCGGCAATCTCGACGTGGGGAAATCCATCGGCTACTATGATGCGGCCGAGCGAGCCGGCTATGCGGCCTTTTGGGTTCACTACAACCGCGCCGCCGCCCTCCTGAAACTGGGGCAATATGCAAAGGCGCGCCAGGATGCGGAACGCGCCGTGGCGCTCGATCCCTCGCGGACGGACGCTCGAAGACTGCTCGAGAGTATCCCGCGGGCCGGCGCCGTATCCGGGGCGGCCAGATGATTGGCCGGGTGTGGGACCGGATGCTTTGCTCGGTTGGCGCCGCGACGGTGGCGGCCCTGGTCAACAATCAGCGGATCCGTCTGCCGCGGCAGTTGCGGCGGTCGGTGGGGGTTTCGCTGGTGAACCGGCGCGGCCTCTATTTCGAGGCTCCGGCGATGATTGGTTTGGAAGCGGTTCTCGAGGCCGGCGATACGGCGTTCGATGTCGGCTGCTCCTATGGCGTCTTCACCTGCCTGATGAGCCGGATGGTTGGACCCGCGGGGGCAATCTATTCCTTCGAAGCCAACCAGGATGTGCTCTTCTGGACCCGCCGGGTTCTGGCACTGAACGGATTGGATAACGCTTCACGTCTCATCCATGCCTGCGTCGGAGAATCCACCGCCGGTTCAGTTGACTTTTTTCATGTGCCGGGCGCCCACAGCGTCGCTTCGACGAGGAACCCGGAAATCCGCGCGTTTCACGCTTCGGCTGCGCCGCTGGCCGTGCCGCTGCTCAGTCTGGATGACTTTTGCGAAAACCTCCCCGCGCAGCCGCGTTGTCTGAAGATCGACGTGGAGGGGAGCGAATGCCTCGTGCTCCGCGGGGCCGCACGATTGCTCGCCTCGCAACGTCCGCACCTGGTGCTGGAGACGCATGGCCTGGAGGTGGATGGAATCGGAGGCAGCGTGGCGGAGGTGTGCCGGATGCTCGAGGAGTTGGGTTATCCGCTGCTCGATCTCGAAAAAGGCGAACTTGTGGACGCGGCCAGCTACGCTTCCCGCTACGCCAGGCAGATCGGTTATCTTCTTGCGTCGAGGAAGCTTCACGACCGAGACACGGTCCGGCGAATCCGCCGTTGCTGCGCTTCTAACTAAGGAACACGCGCAAAACGGAGCCCGCCCGCGCCGGGAATCCTTGAGGTGTTCCTCGTACTTTGGGGGCGCGGGACGTGCCCTTTGCGCTTCTTAGGTTCCTCACCTCCCTCCTCTGGAGTTCCGTGTCTATTCCACCGATATTCCTTCTATGGCCGCATCCGGGCCGGCAAAGGGTACCACTGCATTCGCAGCGCTTGCCGCAGCGCTGGTGACTACCTATTTTGCGTTCGTTGTCTTTGCCGGCTGGATCATTCTCCAATACGGGGTCAAGACAACCGATTTCGGATGGCAGACGCAGCATCTTGGCGAAGCCTTGTATGTCTCGTCGGTCAGCGAGCGCGGCCCCGCCGACGGCATCCTCAGCCCGGGCGACCGGGTCCTGTCTCTCGATGGCGATCCCGTCCTGTCCGAAGCGAGCCTGGGGTTGTCTCTGCGGTCCATTGCCGCGGCGAGCCTCTACACTGTCCGTATCGTCCGAAACGGAACCACTCGTGAAGTATGGCTGCGCAGCCGCACGCGAGCCGGTCTCTCCTTTTTCGGGGACAGGCTGCCTCTGCTTGGGTCGAGTCTCATCATCTTCTTCGCCGGTCTGGCAATGCTGCTGAACTGGAACAGCGTTCCAGCTCGCCTCGGCTTCGTAAGCGCGATGTGCGCCGCGCTCCGCATGGGAGCATGGGCGATTCTTCCGCTCAGCACTTTCTTCCGCCCGCAGGAATTCCATCCATACTACGTGTTCTGGTGGCCCGTCGCATTCAGTCTGCCGTTGGCGTTCCATGCCGTTCTCCGGTTTTCTCCGAATCTGACGCCGGCGATGCCCTGGCGAATCCTGCTGTGGATGATGTATGGCGCCGCTGGGACATTCGTGGTGATGCTGCTGATAACGGGCGCGGTACCGGCGCCTGTGCCGGAAGGGATCGCGTTCATCCATTGGGATCATGTGGAATATCCCCGGCCCTCCACGCTGCTGATGTACGGAGTTCCGGTGACGCTGTCGATGACAGTCCTGCTGAGCGGCGTCTGGGTATGGCGCATGTTCCGCCGCGAGACAGATTCCGGTTGGAGACGCCGCATGGAGTGGCTGGCGGCCGGTGGCATCTTTTTCGCCATTCCCGGGGCGTTCGTGGAAATTCTTCAATGGCAGGGGCTCGGACAGGCCGCCGTGAGCGGCGGGTGGCTGCCGGCGCTGCTGACGGTCTGCTTCACCTACGCCGCTACCGCCGAATATCTGCTCCGTCCCGTTGGCGTACTGCGTGGATTCGTGGGGGCGTTCCTGCCGGACCGCTACTTTCTCCCCCTGGACCGCAAGTACTTCCCGCACGAAGCCAAGGTGGAGGAGGATCTCCGCCAGGTGATCGTGGAGATCGAATCCTGCAAACAGGTGGAAAGCCTCACCTACGTCCTGACTCACGGGCTCGAGAGGGCGTTGGGGCCAGAAGGCGTGGCCATCAACCCGGAAGTGCCCATAGAGGAGATGCTGGAACTCGGTCCGAAGACGAATGGCCAGGCCTACACGCGAAGGGAGCGGCGGCTGATCCGGAAGGCCCTGGGCAAGTTCGCGGCGATGCAGCGCCGTGTTTCCCAGGCGAGCGTCCTCTCGCCGCCCGCTGCCGAGTCCACCAATCTGGATCTCTTGAGAGAATGCCCTACCTGCGGAACATGCTACGGCAGTGACACGGTACGCTGTCCGGCTGACAACACCGTCCCCGTTCTCACGCTCCCCATCGAGCGAGTGATCGAAGGGAAGTACCAATTGGAGCGCCTGGTTGGCAGAGGCGGCATGGGCGCCGTTTACGCGGGCAGAGACCTGCGGCTGAGCCGGCGGATCGCGATCAAGATCATGCTCAGCGAGTTGTTCGGCCACGAAAAGGCGCTGCAGCGATTCGAGCGCGAGGCGCAGGCGGCGGCGCGGCTAAACCACCCCAACGTGGTGCAGGTCCACGATTACGGGCCCATCGGCAAGATGGGGGCGTTCCTGATCATGGAATATGTCGAAGGCCGGAGTTGGCGGGAGGAGTTGGATGCCGGCTCAGGCCCAATCCCACCGTGCGTCTGCCAGCCCTGGATTGCGCAACTGCTGGATGGGATCGAGACGGCTCACGAAGCTGGGGTCGTGCACCGCGACCTCAAGCCGGAAAACCTCCTGCTGGCGGACCGCGGCGACGGCAGCGTGCAGCTCAAGATTCTCGATTTCGGCCTGGCAAGAATGCAACTGCTCGATTACTCCCGGGAGGAACGCCTTTCGCTTGGCGTTTCGACCATCGGGACCGTGGGCTACGTACCGCCCGAGCAATTGACCGGCGGCACTGCCGACCAACGGAGCGACATCTATGCGATCGGGCGGATCATCCTCGAAACACTGACCGGGGCGCTGCCGGAAGCGGGTGTGGAAGGCATCGAAAAGCCGCTCGCTACCGTGTTGCAGCGCTGCGTTGCCGTGGACCGCGAAGCGCGCTATGCGAGCATTTCCCAACTGCGGTGCGAACTGATGCCGCTGCTCGAGGCGATGGGAGCCGCTTACCAGGATTAGTTTCCAGCCCGGCAATTGCGATCAGGCGTCAGCGGTCGGCCGTCAGCGTTCAGCTTGGTTAGACCCGTCATCAATTGCCGTTCTCCCCGCGAGTTGCGGTGTGAGATCGGTTGTTTCCACCACAGCAAATCGCCGGTGAAGCCGATCGCTGTTTGAATGATAGATCCCGTCCGCAAGATTTCAAGTATCCTTGGCCATCGCCCACCAGAACGTTCTCGTTGGCCACCTTCGGCAGACGACGCAACACGGCTGCTGCCAGCCGATGCACTGCTCGCGGTACGTATGCGGGGAGAGCGTTCGCGGTAGCGATAGGAGAAGAGGGTCCCGTGCCGGCGCCGCTCGAAGATGAGCTGAGGAACATGGCGGTGGGCGAGGCCATCTTCCGGTTCGGGGCGTCCGGGAAGTGGGTAGCGCTGGGGAAAAAGGGAGTCTTTGACGCAGGCCAGGCGTGAGTGCTGTGGCGGCGGTGTGTTTGGCGGCGATCATTTGACGATGAGGAGCAGGTGGTTGGGGGAGAAATCGGGTTGATCGGGCTCAGGATCGGGGTGCGCTTGGTTCGCCGGCTCATTTTGAGGGGGTTTGGCAGGGCATTCGGCAGGCTTCGTTTTGTCTTTTTTCGAGTTTTCGGTTTCCGGAGGACCGATTGGGGCGGAAGCGGCATCGCCAGCAGGGGGGTGGCTCTGTTCTGTTGCGGGTTCTGAGACGGGTTGAGGCGGATCACTTTCAGAGGGGCGGGAGTTCTGAAGGAGCCGGAGTTGTTTGATGCCGCGGTAATAGGAGCGCTCGTTGAGGGTTTGATGGCGGGTGTAGCGTTCGAGCTTGGAGACGACGGCGGAGTCATCGGAAGCGAGCGGGTCAGCGCCGGTTTCTTCGTAGAGGGCGAAGGTGAGCTTTTCGATGCGGCGGATGTTCCAGGAGGCAAGGCTGATGCGGCGGAAGAGGTCCTCTTCCTGGACGCCTTGCGGCTGGAGTTCGGCGCGGAGGCCGGCGAGGAATTCGTCGTAGCATTGCCCGTCTTCGGGGGCGACGATGGCGAAGGAGGCGGAGAAGCCCTCCTTGAGGGCGTTGCGGCTGGAGGCGGCTTTGCCGGCTTCGGTTTTGGGGCCGGTGGATTTTTGCGAATTTTCGCGGTTGATTTCCGCGCGGGAGCGGGATTTGTTGAAAAGAGAGCCGAGCATGGGGATGTTCTTGCTGAGATGTATTTTGGATAAGGCCATAGGCTTTATCCGGCTTCAGGGTAACCCATGGCGTTTGCACGGGCGCGGGTGGAGCGCGGGAAAGGGTTGAATTCATTGAGGAAATAAAATTAAAGAACGCGTGACTGATAAAGGTTGCATCAGCGGCGCGGCGGTAAAACATCAGGGCAGACACTTTCGCCAGGGCCGCGCCGGTGATGTAACCGCGCGGTGAACTAAACCGCAACGTGCTGCCGGACTATGGGGATTGAAT
>WBZR01000166.1_pt1:0-65000 | contig 115683 bp, 98 predicted proteins | sample 5204231 | NCBI WGS metagenome assembly WBZR01 (sample SAMN12412403, study PRJNA552823) | activated sludge metagenome | isolation source: activated sludge from anammox sidestream of wastewater treatment plant... | place: USA: Virginia | collected 2017-08
TATTGCTGTCAGCCCCGGCAGTGCGCCATTGATAGGTCGGCTGCGACGGTGAACCCGATGCGCCTGCTGTAGAGTTTGCAAAGAAGTAAAGATTGTCGCCTGTTTGTCCGTTATCACCGTAATTGGGTTCAGGACCGGATGATTCTCCGCTTATCCTTAATATCGCAAAATTACCTTGATAACCAGAAGTCGCCGAGTAACCGCTTGCCCAGACTCCGCTTACCAATGTTCCGTATGGTGGTCCGCCGGATGCGGTAATAGCATCGTTAGACCGGGAAGATGTACCCGATACTCCATTATGCCTCATCTCTATCAACAGATGTCCGCCGGAATAAAGCCATGGTTGATTAAAGGTAATGTCCAATCCGAATGCATTTGGGTTTCCGCCGGATGTAAATGAATTTGCAGGTATAAAAAGTTGACCGCTCCGTACTTGGGTTTGAGTCCCTACAACATTTTGAGCAAATGCTAAACTCCTATTCTCCGGAGAAACCGATCCGCTAAGATAAATGTCATAGTCAGAATAAGTCACATCAGTTGTAGGCCAAGGACCGGTTGCAGAAGTAGGCAATCTGTATGTGATTGCAGTTAAATTTTTTCCCACCAATGCAGTTAACTGAGATTCGTGAATCAACCATTGGTAGGTTCTCGGAGTTGTTGCAGTTGGGCTTGTAAATGCTCCGTTACCTGCCACGAGTTCATTTGCATTTGGAACGAACACCAATGTTCCACCCTGCGCATGATCGAAACCGGCAAGTATTTTAAAACCGAAAGGACTTAAGTTGAAAAGTGTAATGCAGATTAAGATAAAAAGTGCAAAAATGTACTTCATAATACCCCCGTGATTTAATTTTAATGAAATAAATTTTAACTGATTTTTATCTTTGTGCTTGATATTAAAGGTTAAAGAAAGTAAACAAAGATTTGGAACAAGATAGTTATTTTCTCAGGTTATGTCAATATTTATACTAGCAAAAAACCGGTAAATATTAAATCCTGAATTTTGATTAACTGCATTTCCTGTAGAAACGTTCTTACATTTAATCCCCCCTCTGAGATTAATATATTGCATTCTATGAAAACCAAACAAAAGTATATAGTAACATCTGCATTAACTTACGCCAATGGCTATACTCACCTCGGTCACATTGCCGGCTCTTTACTCCCGGCAGATATTTATGTCAGATACCGGCGATTGAATGGCGATGACATTATTTATGTTTGTGGTTCAGATGAATATGGTACTGCAATCGAGATGTCCGCAATAAAAGAAGGTGTTTCACCAACTGAGATTATAAATAAATATCACGAGGCAAATAAAAAGTCGTACGCTGATTTAGGAATATCTTTTGATATTTACTCACGGACTTCAAATCCAAGCCATACTGAAACAGCCCGGGAATTTTTCAAGGTGTTGTACGATAAAGGCATCTTATATGAAAAAAACGATCAACAACTTTTTTCGGAAAAGGAGAATAGATTTCTTGCTGACAGGTTTATTGAAGGAACTTGTCCAGTGTGTGGATACGAAGAGGCACGTGGCGATCAATGTGAAAACTGCGGTTCATCTCTCTCACCTTTGCAACTTATAAATCCGAAGTCTAAAATTTCCGGTGATACTCCGGTCATCAAAGATTCAAAACAATTGTACTTTCCGCTGAGCAAATATCAGGATGATTTAAACCAATGGCTTTCGGCTAAGAAAAACTGGAAACCAAATGTAATCAACTATTGTAAGGGCTGGTTCAAAACGGGTTTGCAGGATAGAGCAGTAACGCGCGATCTGGATTGGGGGATTAAAGTTCCGATTGATAAATACAAAGACAAGGTGATATATGTCTGGATTGAGGCTCCGGTCGGGTACATTTCAGCCACAAAAGATCTGTTCACTGAACGCGGTGAACCCGATAAGTGGAAAGAATACTGGCAACAACCAGATACCAAACTTATTCATTTCCTCGGGAAGGATAACGTAATTTTTCATGCAATAATCTTTCCAGCTATGTTAATGGCTCACGGGGATTACGTTTTGGTTGACAATATCCCTGCAAATGAGTTCTTGAATATGGGTGGAGAAAAATTTTCCAAAAGTAAAGGCATAGGCAGTGTTGTAAAAGATGTATTGAAGGTTTACGAGCCTGATATTATCAGGTATGCAATTGCTTCAAATATGCCCGAGAACAAAGATACGGAATTCAACTGGGAAGACGTCGTGAACAAAAACAATAACGAGCTCGCCGCCATCCTCGGCAACTTTGTAAACCGGGTTGTGGTATTCACAAAATCAAAATTCGATAATGTTGTTCCGGCAAAGCACCACGAGACACAAAATGAGATATTCGATGAAATAAAAAAAGCGGCAGATTTAATATCATCTCACTTTGAGAAATTCCGGTTTAAAGATGCTCTCACTGAAACGATGAACTGCGCAAGAATGGCTAACAAATATTTCAATGATAATGAACCGTGGAATCTTATCAAAAACAATCAGGATAAATGCGCCGGAGTATTAAATAACTGTATCCAGATTATTCATTCGCTCGGAATTTTATTCTCTCCGTTTATACCGTTCACATCCGATAAAATTTTAAATGTTCTGAATAAGGATATGTCGGATTTCACTTGGGATAAAATTGGAGAAGAAGTCTTAAAATCCGGACACAGGCTCGGGGAGAATCATATTTTATTCCCGCAACTCGAGCTTCCGAAGCAGACGGAATCTGCTGAACAGAATCAGTTAATAACTATTGACGAATTCTCAAAAGTTAAACTTAAGACTGCTAAGGTGCTTTCGTGCGAAGCTGTTCCCAAAAGTAAGAAACTCTATAAATTAAAGCTTAAGTCCGGTAATATTGAAAAACAAATTGTTTCCGGTATCGCAGAACATTATTCCCCGGAAGATTTAATCGGGAAAATTGTTGTTATTGTCGATAATCTGAAATCAGCAAAATTAATGGGTATCGAATCTCAGGGGATGTTGTTAGCAGCCAAAAACAGTTCATCACTGAAAATAATAACTGTTGACGGTGGAATGACTGATGGAGCAAATGTCTCCTGATACTTTTAAACTCAATGCCCTTAAACTCTTTCGGATTTCAATATGACGTACAAGTTCAAACACCACTCATACGATTTATCATCGAGAACGTTTATTATGGGGGTTCTGAATATCACTCCGGATTCATTCTCAGACGGGGGGAAATATTACAAAAACAAACCTGACATTGATAAAATATTAAGAGACGCTGAACAAATGGTTGAAGACGGCGCGGATTTTTTGGACATTGGCGGCGAATCAACGCGTCCCGGTTCGGATAAAATTTCCGATGACGAAGAGTTACAACGCGTGATTCCTGTAATAGAAAAGCTGGTAAATTTAACCGATATTCCGCTTTCAATTGATACTTACAAAAGCAATGTAGCAGATGAAGCACTTAACGCCGGGGTTGAGATAGTGAACGATATTTCCGGCTTCAGAGCGGATGAAAAAATTGCTGAAGTTACATCAAGGTATGATGCGTCATGTATTTTAATGCACATAAAAGGTTCACCTAAAAATATGCAGGTTAATCCGGTGTACGAGGATGTTACGAATGAAGTCAAAGAATACTTGCAGGACTCGATTAATATTGCGGAATCTAACGGAGTTAAACAAATTTTCACTGATGTTGGGATTGGATTCGGGAAGACTCTTGAACACAACCTGAAATTGCTTAATGATTTGAGGGAAATACGTGACCTTGGCTACCCTGTTGTTCTCGGTGTATCCAGAAAGAGCTTCATTGATAAAATTTATCCTGTTAAAATTGAAAACAGATTAGAGGGAACATTCGCGGCTAACACCTTCGGGGTAATGAACGGCGCAAATGTCATACGGGTTCACGATGTAAAGGAGAATAAAAGAGCAATGAGAGTTATAGATGCAATAAAATTTAATAAAGTTTATAATGGTTCAAAAAGTTGATTTCGATAATTACGCGAACGAATACGAAAAAACTCTCGAGGAAGATCTCAAATTTTTCGGTGAGGATAATTCTTATTTTGCGGAATACAAAATTGACATTGTAAAAAAAACAATCGGCTTTGACCCCGGCTCAATACTTGATTTCGGTTGCGGGATTGGTCGCAATATTAAAGAATTCAAAAAATTCTTCTCCGAATCAAAAATTTCCGGATGTGATATTTCAACTAAAAGTCTTGAAATTGCAAAAGGTGAAAATCCGGACGTGAATTTTTTCTCTTTGAATAGTGAAAGTGTTAATACCTATATCAATAGTTTCGACCTTATTTTTGTTTCATGCGTTTTTCATCACATTGAACCTGAACTCCGGAAACTTTCCATCGAAACTATAAATTCACTTTTACGACCGGGGGGTGTAATATACATTTTTGAACACAATCCCTATAATCCGATAACACAAAAAATCGTGAGAGATTGTAAATGGGATGCGGATGCAATCCTGTTAACTATGAAAGAATCTGTTAGTCTTATTAAATCCGCCAATTTTAAAGTTGACCGGAAAAAATATACTTTATATTTCCCTGCAGCATTGAAATTCTTAAGACCGGTTGAAGGTTTACTAAGTTATATACCGCTTGGCGGACAATATTTCGTTAAAGCTGTTAAAACTATTTAACAAAAGAGTAATGAAAATTTTAATTCTGGCTTTAGCTATATATACTTCAAATTTTATGTTACCAACTTCAACAGATGCATCGCATTTAATAACCCGTTCTTTAATTTTACAAGATGACGATTTTCGTATCATCACAATTAAATGCGATGGAATGGCTTGTACCTCTTGTGAACGTACTGTTGAAAAACGTCTCTTAAAATTGAACGGTGTTAAAGAAGTGAAAGCGAACCACAAGAAAAAAACTGTAACAATTAAATTCGATAATAAGAAAGTTACAAAGGACAAACTTGAAAAGACAATTAACGATTCGGGGTATAAAGTGAGAGACAACTAACCCGGAATTTTTTAATCAATAATCCAGGAACAAAAAAAATACATACGAAATGAAGAAAACATTAAATATAATCGGGATAATTCTAATCACGACATTTTTTATTGCTGGCTGCGGGCAGGAACAATCGGAAACTGCAACCGATAATAATAAATCAACCGGAGAACCTTCTTCCGGAGTTAATAATGTTGATGAGGATAAACAGAATTTAAAACTGGTTAATATGGAGATAAAGTGTGAGGGTATGACTTGTACCGGTTGCGAGAAAACAATCGAAAAAAGTGTGATGGCTCTTAACGGCATGAAAAATGTAAAAGCCGATCACGAAAAAAAGATTGTTAAAGTTGAGTACGTTGAAGGTGCTTTAAGCGCTGAAGATATAGAGAATGCTATCACTGAAGTCGGTTACAAAGTAATTAAAAATTAATCTTCGTACAGCTTTTGACTTTGTAATTGTGAGGACAAATCTCTTAAAAGGTCTCCGCAATACTATGATTGTATCTCTACGATTTTATTATTTTAACGGAGAGAATTGTATTATAAAACGGAAAATTTTATGTCACTTTTTTTGACATTTCCCTGATATATTCTTTCCGGTAATCCAAAACTTCTTTAATTGTCCTGAAAATTACTGATGGTCTGGCTCCCGTTGAAATTCCGTCAAGTCGGGGTAAATGTTTAACGCCCATTTCAGTTACAGAATACCCGGCTAACTTTGCTTTCAACATTATTTCCGCATCAATAAAAGCATCCACAGATACTATATCAATCTTATCAAACAAATCACGTTTAAAAAGTTTAAACGCGCAGTCTATATCCCAATAGTGAATATTGAACAACAGCCGGAGAAAATAATTGTAACACAGCGAAGTGAATTTTCTGTACAGCGAATATTCCTTGTCGCGCCTGTAGCCTACAACAATATCTGTATATGGCAGCAAAGCTACGAACTTTTTAAGTTCACTTAAATCGAACTGATTATCGCCATCGGAATAAAAAACATACTCCATTTTTGCGTTTAGGAAACCATCTTTAAGCGTAGCGCCATATCCTAAATTTTTTTCATGGTGTATTACCCGGACTTTTTCATACTGCAAAGCCAGTTCATCCGCAACTTCAGCGGTTTTATCAGGGCTGCCATCTTCGATAATAATGATTTCGTAATCCCTGAGTTTCATCTCCTCCATAACTTTCACACATTGATGAACTACTTTGCCAATATTACCTTCGTCATAATAAGCGGGGAAAAAAGCTGTCAGACTTATATTTGAATTATCAGTCAATTTTTTTTAAAAATTCTGCAGTTAATTTTAATCCTTCTTCAATTGAAACTAAGGGTACTTTTTTAAATCGCTCCCTTACTAAAGAATTGTCGAGAATATTCACTTTTAAATCAACGTTACGGGAAGGTGAATAACGAACATCCGGCTTGAATTTCAGTACACCTGAAATTTTCTCTATTAACTCGTTAAGGTTTAAACCTTTTCCTGAACTAAGGTTAAAGACTTTTTCATTAAAATCTTTAGTTAGGGAATCTGCAAGGATTTCAACAACATCAGATATATAAATGTAATCCCGTACAACGCTACCATCGCCCCAGATTTCAATCGGGATGCCTTTTATAGCTTTATATAAAAATACTGCTACTGCGCCTTGTGCAAAGTGCGGACTCTGTTTTAATCCGTACGGATTTGATAGCCGGAAGACATTATAGTTCAATCCGTATAACTTATTATACATGAAAAAGTAATCTTCAATTGTTTTCTTTATTATGCCATAAGAGCAAATCGGATGACCGTATTGCGATTCTTTAACGGGCACTGTTTCCGGATTTCCGTAAACGGTTCCACCGGATGAAATAAAAATTACTTTTTTCACTTTCTGTAAAACACATTCTTCCAAAAGATGAAGTGTCGATATTAAATTTGTTTCTGCATCGTAAACCGGATTCCTGTTAGACGTTGCAGGTATTGTAGAACTGACAAGGTGAAAGACAAAATCAGCGCCTGCAAGTGAATTTTTCAAATCCGCTTCGTTATAAAAATCACCTTCAATTATTTTTATTCTATCCAGATATTCTTCAATATTTTTTTTTGAAAAATTTAGTTTATCGAACACGCATACTTCATACCCTCTCTCAAGTAACAACCCTGTGAGATTAGACCCGATGAAGCCACCACCACCGTAAACGATACATTTACCGCTATAATTTGTCGTCATTTTTTCTGAAATATAAATGCTGCGAATTTCTTATCAGGAGTTATTAACTGATCCAGCAAATCAAACCTTGTCGTATCCTGTAGCTCCGGTAAATTAACATCTAATCCCCACTCCGGTCTGTATCCGTAATGGGACTCCCATACAACAATTGACCCAGGATTTAACTCATTTAACCTGCTTGACTCAATTGATCCGAAATTTGAAGGATTATTTTTGTATGCTCCAGAATAGAATTTCAGGAATGAATGGTTTGCAAGAACTGTTTTTGAATCAATTTTTTCATAACTGTCAAGTTTCTCAGCGATGGATTTCATTGCGGCATTTTCCTGAGAAAGTTGTCGGGGTTCAAATAAAATCAGAAGTGAAATTACAGCTAACACAATCATTGAAATTGACAATTTATCGAGATATGAGCGAACGGATTGTCTGGACATAATCAAAGTCAGAATAAACGCAGCAATAATTATAAAGAGATTTGTAAAATCAGGTTGGTCAAGTAATTTGAACCCATCGGTTTTTTTCGATGAGAACAATAACGTGAAAAACACTGTTACAACGGCAAGAATATAACCCGAATTTCTGAATTTATCATCTGCAAGTTTATTAAAGCCAAGTGTTGCAAAAAAAACACAGACAGGTGAAAGATGCAGTAGATAACGCCAGTTACCGGGATTAGGTCCGTCGTTAATCATCGTAAGTACTTGAGCAATAAATATTGAAACGAAAATCACGTAAAATAATAAATACTTCACAAGGTATTCTTTTGCCTTAGATGTATCCTGAATGAATCCAAAGAAACCATACGCAAATAACAGCAACGAAACCGGTCCTATGATGTAAACATAGACCTTAAAATAATGAAACAATCCCTGCGACTGATATTCTAAACCTGCAACTTTTTGCATTTCACTCAGGATGAAAAGTATATCGCCGGTTTTCATAAACCCAAGTAAATCGTACAAGAGTGGAAAAATAATCATCCCGCTAAGCGCAATGTATCTTTTATCCCTAAGGAGAATTACAATAAACACGATCAGGAACAAAGCAAATTCCTGTCTCACAGTAAAAATATAGCCACCTGTTAATGCTGCGAGAAAGTAATGTTGCCGTTTATAAGACAAAAGCAAAATTGCAACTAAAAGCGCAGTAAATATTTCCGAATACGATCTAAATGACAGGTCAAAAAACAATGGTTGAAGCGCCAGAAGAACTGCACCTAAAAATGCATATTGAACTTCATAGGCTTTCAGCAATTTGTAGGAAAGAAATACAGCAAGTGATGCTATTAACGAATTCATCAGTAACACTGCATCATAACCTATTAGAGCCGGAAGTACCATGAATATTTTATATCCGGGCTTAGGTGCATTACCAAGAATTATAAACGGATCGTGCCAGAAATCAATCATATTAATATATTGTGCAATTTCATCATCCTGATAAAATCCTACTGATATATTGCTAATATAATAGTAAACGATAGTCAGCAACGGGATAATTAACCAGAAGTATCTATCAATCTGCTTTTCTAAAATCGGCTCACCAATTTTGTTTTGGGGATTACTTTTATGAAGTGATTTATTTCTGAATTTTTTATTCACGAGTAGCAAATATATCCATATATTGAGTTAAATAAAATTAAATATCGTGTAAACCGATTGACTGAAAATGCCTTTAATTACCGATGCTCATAAGCTATTTTGCGTAATATTTCATGTATCAGAAATTACTGGGAAATTCAGTTCAGATCAGGGAGCTAAATGAAACAATTAAACAAGTTGCTCCGACTGATATCAGCGTTTTAATAACCGGAGAGAGCGGAACGGGAAAGGAAGTTGTTGCAGGTTTAATTCACTACTATAGTCGAAGGAAAGACAAACCTCTTATTACCGTCAACTGTGGAGCAATTCCCGAAGGAATAATTGAGAGCGAACTTTTCGGACACAAGAAAGGCGCTTTTACCGGTGCTATTGAAGACAGACATGGGTATTTTGAAATGGCTGACAGGGGGACTATTTTTCTTGACGAAATCGGCGATATGCCATTGCTAACTCAGGTAAAGATTCTGCGCGTACTCGAGACCGGTGAATTTATGCGCGTCGGCGGGAATAAACTAATCAAGGTGAATGTAAGAGTAATTGCCGCTACAAATAAAGAACTTGCTGAGGAAGTCCTTGAAAAAAATTTTCGTGAAGATTTATACTTTCGCTTGAAATCTATAAATCTCCATATTTCGCCATTGCGGGAAAGGAAATCAGATATCCCAATACTGATAAATCATTTCAGCGTTGAATTCTGCAAAAAGAACCTCATTAAGTTTCACGGTATAAATGATGATGCAATGGATTTCCTCAATAATTATCATTGGGCTGGTAATGCGAGAGAATTGAAAAATTTTATCGAAAGTATTATAGTGCTGTACCCTGATAGGGAAATAACACTTGATGACGTAAAGCGTCACCTGATAACTAACCAGGATCCTGAAAGACTCTTGCCCGTTATCTACAAAAAACCTCATAGCGAGATACCGAATTTCGGAATGTTGATAAAAGGACTCGCTGAGATTAAATCTGATATTCTCGATGTAAAAAATCTCCTATCGAAAAATGAAATTAATAAATTGCTTTCAGAAAAGAATCGGGAAGATTTTCATATCCCGAAACAAAAAGCCGAAAACATGAAAGTGGAAGATGTAGAACGTGAGTTTTTGATATATACACTAAAAAATAATAACTGGAACATAAACGAAACTTCTAAACAGCTCAATCAGACAACACGCAATTTATATCATAAAATTAAGAAGTATAATATTCAACGAGAAGTTTGAGATTCAGAAACTATAATATCACTCTATTAATCCTGATATTTTCAGGAACCTTTTACTCATGTGGTGTTTACGGATTCAGACCTAAAAATCCACCAGAAGGGATTAAAACCCTTGCTGTTCCTTTGTTCGGTGATGAGAGCAATTTTTCCGAACCAACCGTTAGGGAAAATTTTACGGAAAAACTAAAATCCCTGATTGTTAACGACAACACTTTTTACATTACTGACCAATCGGAAGCGGATGGATTAATTTCATGTACGATTACAGCAATAAGCGATGAACCTTTAGTGATATCCGGTAACGAAAATGTATCGAAAAGAAAAATTAATATTTCTGTTTCGGTTGATTTCCAAAATCTCAAAACGCAAAAGAAAATCTGGAACCGTGTATTTACAAATTGGGGTGAATACAACTCAACGGATACGGGTTTTTCGGAACGTGAAATAGGTATCAACGAAGCTATAAATAAAATTTGTGAAGACATTTTAAACGACATAACCTCAAATTGGTAAATGATGACTACAGATGAATTAATTCTGGGAATTTATTTTATTTCATTAACCATACTTTTCTTTTTTGGCTCACACGGGTTTTCAATGGTTTATTATTACTTCAAAACATTCGAATCCCGTACAAAAGATCTCTCACTTGAAGAACTTACTATTCCGGATTATCCTGTCGTAACTGTTCAGTTACCATTATTCAATGAAAGATATGTTATACGCAGACTGATTGATGCCTGCACGAGGCTCGATTATCCGAAGGATAAACTGGAGATACAAATTCTCGATGATTCAACTGATGATACTGTTGATATTGTACACAATCACATTCAAAAATACATCGAACAAGGGTTTGACATCAAACATATTCACCGCACCAATCGCACAGGATTCAAAGCTGGTGCGCTTAAGGAGGGTCTAGAAATTGCACGCGGTGAGTTCATTGCAATTTTCGATGCTGATTTTATCCCGAGGAAGAAATTTTTGATTCGTACATTACCTTACTTTTTCAGGGACGAGAATATCGGGTTGGTTCAAACGCGCTGGGAACATCTCAATAGGGATTACTCTGTCATAACAAAAACACAGGCGGTTGCACTAGACGGACATTTTGTAATTGAGCAGGCTGTAAGGAACAGGGCAGGTTTCTATATTAACTTTAACGGAACCGCCGGGATTTGGAGGAAAAAATGTATTTTAGACGCAGGGAACTGGGAAGCAGATACCTTGACGGAAGATCTCGATCTATCATACCGAGCTCAGATGAAAGGTTGGATGTTTAAATATCTGGTGAACTTCACCTCGCCGGCGGAACTTCCGGTTGATATAAATTCGCTGAAGTCCCAGCAGTTCCGGTGGACGAAAGGTGCAATTGAAACAGCAAAGAAAATCTTTCCGCGTGTGCTTAAAACAAACTTACCGCTCACAATGAAACTCCAATCATTCGTTCACTTGTGGAGCAATCTTGCGTATCCCTTCATTCTTATAGCAGGTATTCTGAATTTACCAGTACTACTAATTAAACTGGGCGGAGAGTTCGATGAGTTTTTTAAACTAATGTCAGTTTTCGTTTTTGCTTTTATCAGCTCGTTTATGTTTTATCTTCATTCACAAAAAGATGTTTACCCGGACTGGCAAAAACGAATAATCTTCTTTCCTGTATTTCTCGCCGGTAGCATGGGAATGTCAATTAATAATACCAAAGCAGTAATTGAAGGTTTGTTTGGAAAGAAAAGTGAATTCGTAAGAACTCCAAAATTTAAAGTTAATCAAACAGGTGATACAATCAACGATGTAAAATACATAACCAAAAAAGTTCCATTTACTTCTCTACTTGAGGCAGTAATGAGCATTTATTGTTTCGTTGGAGTTGGGTTCGCTGTTGCCTATGCACAAATTGCTGCAATACCATTTCAGCTTATGTTTGCGCTGGGTTTTGGTATGGTTTCTTTTCTATCGATTAAACAGGTTATAGAGCATAACCACGCCGTAAGTAAACTAAAAGCAGCATGAATATGTCTCTTGATAATTACATTAACACACTAAAATCAAAATTAGAGGAAAATTATTTCTCAACTTCCTTCATCAGGCTTGCAAACATTTATCACATTACAAACCGTCATGACGAGTGCATAAAAATTTGTAAAATCGGGCTGAGTATTTATCCTGATTATTTAACGGCAAAACTAATTTTGTTAAAAGCCTTAATAAGGCTTGAATACCTTGGCGAAGCGGAATCTCTCTTCCGGGAAATTGAAAATAAAATTCAACAACTTGAAATTGCTGATGTCCTTCGTGCAAAAATTGAAGCGATTAAAAGGGAATCAGTTCAAGAGAGAATATATTATCCGGAATCAGAATTTTCTGCTGTAAAATTTCTCAACTACGCTAATGAATTCACAAAATTAATAAATCCGGACAGCAAACTTAATTTATCGGATTATCTGGATACACGAAAAGGAATTCTTTTCGATAAAAACTCATTTGAAAACTTCGAAAAGGAGTTTAACCGGATTTCGATAGGTGGGAAATCTGAAAAAAGCGAACTTTCAAAAAAACGTAACAACGATGAAGATCAACCATCAGAGTTATTTGGTAACATAAAATTTATTTCCGAAACGCTTGCCGATATTTATGCAAAGCAGGGAAATTTCAAGGAAGCTTTCAATATGTATAATTTTCTGATAAGGGCGGGAAGTCCAAATAAAGAAAGAATTGAACGCAAACTTGATGACCTCGAGAGAGATCTGATAATGTATTAATCCTCTTCCGGAAGTTTCGGCTTTACTGTTATTACCTTTTCACGCTCCATTACAACTGTCCCGCTGCTAAACCCTTTCTTTTTTTTAACGTACTTTCTCTCACAATATGAAACAAGAACTCTCGATGCATTTCTTGCTTTTGAGTAATAAGCCGCAATTGACGCTGCAAGAGTAATAATATCTTTATCAACTTTAATACCCTTTGCGTGAATTCTAAGAACGGTATGAGAACCCGGAAAACCTCTAACATGAAACCACAAATCGTGCGGTGAACTGAAACTTGTAGTGAGTAAATCATTTGAACGGCTGTTTTTGCCTACCCATACTTCATAATTCCCACCAATTTTAAATCTGCGAAACAATTTCTTTATATCTTCTTCTGTCTTCTCTTTAAAATATTTCTTTTCCATTTTAACGATAGATTTAAAATCAGAAATTTGATTCAATTCGTCAATCTCTTTTTCAATTTTTTCACGCTTTACCCGAAGTCCCTCCAATCTTCTTTCTAAAGTTTGCAAGGATTCCCTCTGCCCTTTGTATTTATTGAAATACAACCGCGCATTCCCTGTTGCATTAAGCTCCGGCTTCAATTTAATTGAAATGTTTCTACCCGATAAATCCTTACACTTAAATATTTTTGTACCAACTTTAATATTATTTAAATTCGACAAAATTAAATTACCCTTCCCAAGTAATTCGTCTGAATTTTCACAAGACACTTTGTGCAAACTTAGAGAATTAATCTTTTTTATCGTGTCGCGAAGTTCCAAATGCTTGTTTCGTAAGATGAATTCCTTTACTGTTCTCTCTTTGTAAATACGATATTGACTCTTCATTGTATCTTCAAAAATTTCATGGAACGAGGTTGAACAGGATAACATAACTGAACCATTCGTTATTTCAATAGGCGATATGTAAATATCGTGTCCGTTTTTGTACGAATAAAACATTTTAGGTTCTGGTTTTTCAATTTGATCGAAAGCATCTTTTATTTGATCACGCAAAGAGTCGTTCAGTTCATCCTCATAATAAATATTAATGTTTCTCAATACCTGAGCCCGTACAAATTTATTGAAATGGAAGAAATTTGATTTAACGAAATCCTTAGTATTCTGACAAATTCTATTTTCGGGTTCAGGTAGAAAATCTGAGACCTGCGTTAAAGTTAGTTCAGTTGAATTTTTAAATGCATCTATAATTAAACCTGAATCGGTCAATAGGATATTCATTTTTGACCTGATAAATACAATAAGCAACCGGTTACCGTTGTCAAGCTGCAGCTCCAATATTCTGTCATTAACTGAACATTGCACCTTCTCAATAATATTCCCATTACAACCAGTAAGGGTATTTACCGCATTCTTATCCGGTTTTCTAAAGCTATCAACATACTTTACAAATTCGAGATTGCTTAGAAAAGAACATTCTAACGCACCTTCATTATCAAGAATCGCAACGAATTTACCTTTATCAAAAGTCATCGTTACAACAATTTTCCTTCCGGAAATCAAGTTGTTTAGCACCGATGCAACTTTTCTTAATGTAAAAATATCGAGTATCATAAAAAAACCAACCCTTGAATTGAGTTGGTTTGAAAGTAATTTTTATAAGAAAATTTCTTAACCCTCTTTCAGTGCCTCAGCTCCACCTACAATTTCAAGAATTTCTTTTGTGATTGCCTCCTGCCTTGCCCTGTTATACTGAAGGTCGAGGTATTTTATAAGATCGCTTGCATTTCTTGTCGCGTTATCCATAGCAGTCATTCTCGCCGCTTGTTCGGCAGCGTTAGATTCGAGCAAAGCTTTCCAGAACTTTACTAGCATTTGACGCGGCACAAGATCAGATAAGATAGATGCTGCGTCAGGTTCAAAAATGTAATCGCCGGTTTGTTTGCTACTCTTTTTTTCAGCGTCGGGTTCGTCAACAATAGGAAGGAATTTTTCGATTCTCGGGATTTGTTTGATCATCGAAATAAACTCACTGTATATAAGATACACGCTGTCAAAAGAACCATCCAAAAATCCCTTTTTAATCTGCGCAACTGCATTTTTAGCAATTTCAATCCTCAGATTTGAAAATACATTCGGGTAGTTATCAATTACATGGTGACCGGATTTTTTGAAATAATCAACTGACTTTTTACCTACGGCAATAATCTTTGTATCTTCTCCGAACTCATTTATTTTTTGGGTAGCAAACTTAATTACATTTGTATTAAATGATCCGCAGAGTCCCCTGTCTCCGGTAACTACAACAACAAGGTTAATTTTAACAGGTCGCTGTTCCATTAGCGGATCTGAACCCGTATCTGCCGCTGAAGATAATTGTTTCAATAATTCATCAATTTTATTAGCGTAAGGTCTTGCTGAAACAATTTTGTCCTGTGCTCTGCGGAGCTTTGCAGTGGCAACCATTTTCATTGCACGTGTAATCTTCTGCGTATTTTTAACCGCAACGATCCTGTTCTTTATTTCTTTTAACTGTGACAAACTCTACTGATTTTAAAGTGATGATTTAAACCTTTCCAGAAAACTTTTGAGAAGCTCATCAAGTTTCTGCCCGGTTTCATTATCAATTTCTTTCTTTTCTTTTATGCTGTCTAAAATATCCTTGTTTAAACTTTCCATCTGCTCTAATAATTCGCGTTCAAACCTACTTACTTTCTCGACCGGAATTTCATCAAGATAACCCTTGGTAGCAGCATAAATTACAACAACCTGATTCTCAACCGGAACCGGCGAATATTGTTTTTGTTTGAGAATTTCAACCAACCGTTGACCGCGCCTCAATTGTTGCTGAGTTGCTTTATCTAAATCAGATCCAAATTTTGCAAAAGCTTCAAGTTCCCTGAACTGTGCAAGGTCAAGCCTCAATGTTCCTGCAATTTTTTTCATCGCTTTAATCTGTGCATTTCCACCAACCCTCGAAACAGAAATTCCAACGTTAATTGCAGGTCTGACACCGGCGTTAAACAGATTCGGTTCGAGATAAATCTGACCATCAGTAATTGAAATTACGTTTGTCGGGATGTAAGCAGAAACGTCACCTGCTTTTGTTTCGATCACCGGTAATGCGGTAAGCGATCCACCGCCCAAATCATCGGACAATTTTGATGCCCTCTCGAGTAATCTTGAGTGCAGATAAAATACATCACCCGGATAAGCTTCCCGTCCCGGAGGTCTCCTCAAGAGTAGAGAAACTTCACGATAAGCAGCTGCCTGTTTGGAGAGGTCATCGTATATGACAAGCGCATGTTTACCCTGATCCCTGAAAAACTCACCAAGCGTCGCGCCGGAATACGGTGCAATATATTGAAGCGGAGCAGGATCTGAAGCTGTTGCAGAAATTACGGTTGTATAATCCATTGCTCCTGCATCTTCGAGGCTTTTAACAACCTGTGCAACTGTTGATCCCTTTTGTCCGATTGCAACGTAAATACAATAAACATCCGTGTCCCTTTGGTTAATTATAGTATCAATTGCAATAGCAGTTTTCCCCGTTTGCCTGTCACCAATAATCAACTCCCTTTGTCCCCGTCCGATCGGTATCATTGCGTCAATAGCTTTAATACCGGTTTGAAGCGGTTCCTTTACCGGCTGGCGTTGAATAACACCTAACGCTTTTCTTTCGAGAGGGAGGAATTTATCCGTTTTAATTTCACCTTTACCGTCAATCGGTTGACCTAGCGGGTTAATTACCCTGCCGAGCATTGCGTCACCAACGGGCATTGAGGCAATCCTTCCGGTACGCTTTACCTGGTCACCCTCTTTTACAAGCGAAGAATCGCCGAATAGAATACAACCTACGTTATCTTCTTCAAGGTTGAGCGCAATTCCAAACACTCCGTTCGGAAATTCAATAAGTTCGCTCGCCTGACAATTTGAAAGCCCGTAAACCCGGGCAACACCGTCTCCAACATATAAAACTGTTCCAACTTCGTAAACATCCAACTCTCTTTCAAATCCCGAAAGCTGCTTTAACAGAATCGAGGAAACTTCATCTGATTTTACCTGAACCATTTATATCTCCAGTTTATAAACTTTTTTAATTTAATGATACACCACCTTCTTTGAACTTCTTTAAAAGTAGTTCAAGTTGACGTTTAATGCTTGCATCAAGAATTGTATCTTTAATCTTAATTTTGAATCCACCAATTACCGATTTATCAACTTTGAAAGTGGGTAAAGAATTTAATTTTGAATAATGATCGATTTTCAATTTGATATCTTTCTTCTCTTCTTCCGTAAGCTCAACAGCAGTAACGACTTCTGCTTTAGCGATTCCGTTGCGTTCATCACGAAGCTCAAGAAAATCCTCAAACACGTTCTTTGTCTCAGCTTCCCTTTTCCGTGAAACCATTAACGAAATTAGGCTGAACGAGAGTTGATTAATTTTCCCTTTAAAGATTTCGGTTACGATAGATAATTTTTTATCTTTATCTATCACCGGACTTTGAAAGAATAGTTGCAACTCGCGCGAGTCGTTAATTGCTTTTATTACTACAGCCGCATCCTTGACTATAACATCGGTCAATGATTGCCTGTCAGCTTCTTCAAGTAATGCAGTTGAATATCTTCTTGCAATCTTTGAGTTAACCATGACGTTAGTTTTTTGTTACCTTCGAGAGAAAATCACCGATAAGCTCTCTTTGCTTTTTTGCATCAAGGTTTTCAGAAATAATTTTCTCAGCCGCCTGAACAGCAATTTCGGATATTTTATCTTTCATTTCACTCAGCGCAGATTCCTTTTGCTTTTCAATTTCCACCTTGGCATTATCTAAAATTTTGCGGGCATCTTCGTTCGCTTTTTGAATCAGGTCTTCCCTTACTTTGTTTGCCGCATCTTTTGATTCGTTGATAATTTTCATTGACTGAGCATTTGCATCAGCAAGATTTTTCTTGTTCTGCTCAATTAGCTGCTCAGCTTCTTTGTTCAATTTTTCAGCGTTCTCGATTGCATTCAGAATTGATTCTTCCCGTTGATTTAAAGCTCCGATCAATGGCTTCCAGGCAAGTTTCTTGAGAAGCAACACAAACAAGACAAAAACCACCATTGTCCAGATTATTAACCCCGGATTTACTGAAAGCAATGAAGGTTTATCACCTTCCGAAAAAAGCAATACGAATGAATGAAAGAATGACAGTATCAATTCCATCAGTCTTAATTTATCTTTCTAAAAACGTTTAGCTCTTTATAGCTAAAAGAATGCAAATAACAAGTCCGAATAGCGCAACACCTTCGATAAGCGCAGCAGAAATAATCATTGAAGTTCTTACATCACCAGTTGCTTCTGGTTGTCTTCCCGTAGCTTCCATTGCCGAAGCGGAAAGTTTACCAATGCCGAGTCCTGCACCAATAACGACTAATCCGGCGCCAATTCCGGCTGCTAACCATGCTAATTCCATTTTAGTTTTCTCCTTTAAGGTTTTTTATTTTTTTTTAATTGTGTTTATTAATGATCCTGATGCATTGCCATACTTACAAATAATACTGAAAGCATTGTAAAGATGTAAGCCTGCAACAATGCAATAAAGAGTTCAAGACAGTAAATAAATAATGTAAACGGTAATGCGATTGCGATACCGGCGTAACTCATGACAAAAATTAACCCAAGCAACGATAGTATAATAATAGAGCCTGCGGTGATATTTGCAAACAACCTCATTAAAAGTGCAAACGGCTTGGTGAATAAACCAATAAACTCTACGATAATCATCACCGGTAAAACAAATCCGGGGATGCCGTGAGGTACTAACCCTTTAAAATACCCGATAACTCCGTTCTTTTTCATCCCTTCTATCTGGGTAATAAAAAAGGTTAATAATGCCAGCGCAGTAGTTACACTTAAATTTTTTGTCGGCTGCGCCATAAAGGGTATCAGTCCGAAAAGGTTACTGAAAAGTATGAAGAAAAATAAAGAGAGGAAGTAAGGTAATAACCTTAATCCCTCTTTCCCCATATTGGGTAAAACTATCTCGTCACGGATAAAGACTATAATGATCTCAACAAAATTGCCGACACCTTTCGGGGCTTTATTCCTAACATTACTCTTTGCTGCAAACGTTAACAGCAAGACAGAGAAAATGGAAACAAGGAACATCATGAAAAGTGTCTTTGTGATGGAAAAATCTATGACCAAAGGACCTACGTGAACCGGATCAAATTTCGGCAGGTGAAGTTTTCCTAAAAAATAAAAATCCACATAATCGTGGTCAACGACTTTCTCAACAATATCCAACTGTCCACCTTCAGATTCCTCGGCACTTACGGTTGAAATTCCCGCAAAGGATATTAATACAATAAGTATAAAGATTCTTAACAAATTTCTAAGTGGGAAAAAATATTTCTCCAAAATTTAAACTGTCTTTTGATGATTATTTTTCTTAATAAAGTTGATCCTGTCAATTAGAAACTTTAACTCGAGGATCAGATAGAATACATAAAACCCAAAAAGAACAAAGACGAATTCTGTAACATTAACGCCAAAAACCAGAACCACTATCAGAGTAAGCGCAAGTAAAAAGAACATTCTCACAAACATACTCCCAAAGACCATTAGAAAGAACGACTTGTTTGACTTTCCCATCGCGCGGTCAACAAACCACGCACCGGTTAAAACGTTTATAGTTGCGAAAATAAAGGCAGTAAACAAAACTGCAGGACTGACTTCAATTCTGAAAACTGACAGACCTATCAACACAAGGACGAAAGCAATGCTGCCTGAAACAATGCTTATCATCAAAAATTTTGAAAACGTATTTATGACTTTTGATTTTTTTTATCCTCTGAGGAAAGTCTGGTTATTGTCAGATAAAAATTATAAAACCCTGCAGCAAAACCAATCATAGTCAGAACAAGCGTAAAAATGAACTTTGTATCAAAAACCTTGTCAAGCCAAATCCCAACAAACAGAAAAACAAGAATAACAACTGCAAGTTGTATTCCAAGTCCGGAGTATCTCATCGCATTTGAATTTGTGCTCAGAAATCCCCTGTTTGTTTTCCTTAAAATTTCGGATAAAGAACGAAATTTTTTATTTGGGTTGTTGCCGTTTTCAGGCATTTCAAAAAAGAATTACAAAGATAAATAAATCGTTTTTATTAATCAATTGAGTAATTCGTTAAAAGTTTACAAAGGAATATTACCGTGCTTCTTTTTAGGATTTGAATCAACCTTAGTTTCCAGAATCTCAAAAAACTTTATCAGTTTTCTTCTCGTTGTTCCGGGTTCGATTATATCATCAATAAATCCTCTTTCAGCAGCGAGATAAGGGTTGGCAAATTTCTCTGTAAACTCTTCAGTCTTTTCTTTGAGCTTCGCTTCTTTATCTTCAGCAGATGAAATTTCTTTTTTGAATATAATTTCTGCAGCGCCTTTTGCACCCATAACAGCAATTTCTGCCGAAGGCCAGGCAAGGTTTACATCACCGCGTACATGCTTTGAATTCATAACGTCATAAGCCCCACCGTAAGCTTTGCGCGTGATAACCGTAATCTTCGGGACGGTTGCCTCACAAAAAGCATAAAGTAATTTAGCGCCATGTCTGATTACTCCCCTCCATTCCTGGTCCGTTCCGGGCAGGAAGCCGGGTACATCTTCCAATACAAGCAACGGGATATTAAACGCATCGCAAAACCGGACAAATCTTGCTCCTTTAATTGAAGAGTTAAGACAAAGTACTCCCGCAAGGACCATCGGTTGGTTTGCGACCACTCCTATTGACCTGCCTGCAATCCGTGCAAATCCAACAATTATATTTTGTGCATAGTTTTCATGTACTTCGTAAAATGACCCTTCGTCAACAAGCTTTGAAATTATCAATTTCATATCATAGGGTTTGTTCGGATTTTCCGGGATTATATCATTCAGTGTTTCATCATCAGATTCACCGCTTGTATCAAAACTAAAAACCGGAGCTTCATCCATATTATTGGAGGGGATATAAGAAATCAGTTTCCGAATACTTTCGTAACATTCAATCTCATTCTTCATTCTGAAATGCGAGACGCCGCTTTTTTCGGAATGTGTTTTTGCTCCACCGAGTTCTTCAAACGAAACATCTTCATTGGTAACTGTTTTAACCACATTGGGACCTGTAACGAACATATAGGAAGTGCCGTCAACCATATAAACAAAATCAGTAATTGCGGGGGAATAGACAGCGCCACCGGCACAGGGACCAACAATAGCTGATATCTGCGGAATCACTCCACTCGCAAGTGTATTGCGTAGGAATATGTCCGCGTATCCACCGAGCGACACAACACCTTCCTGAATCCTTGCACCACCACTATCGTTTATCCCGATTACCGGCGCACCGATTTTCATCGCGAGGTCCATTATCTTACAAATCTTCTTCGCGTGATACTCCGCAAGTGAGCCACCAAGAATAGTGAAATCCTGAGAAAATATGCAGACTGTCCTGCCATGAATTTTCCCAGTCCCGGTAACTACGCCATCTGTATAAAACCGTTGCTTGTCGAGTCCAAAATCAGTTGATTGATGCCTCACGAACAAATCGAATTCTTCGAACGAACCCTTGTCCAATAGCAAGTCAATGCGCTCCCGGGCCGTTAACTTTCCCTTCTCGTGTTGAGATTTAATTTTATCTTCGCCACCACCGAGTTTTGCGATTTTTTTAATTTTTTTAAGCTCTTCGATTTTTCTGCTCATTGTTAATAATTTGTTCGTTTTATATCTGCTCCGAGATGTCGCAGTTTCTCGTCAATCTGTTCATAACCCCTGTCAATATAGTACGCTCCTTTAATATGCGATTCGCCCGAGGCAATAACACCGGCAATTAAGTATGAGAATCCGGCCCTAAGGTCAGGTACTTCAATTTCAGCGCTGTGTAATTTTACTGCACCTTTCACAACTGCGCTGTGATAATAATTTGAATTAGCGAAACGGCAATGACCTCCGCCAAGGCAACTGTTGTACAGTTCAATATCCGCCCCCATTTGTTTCAGCGCCTTAATATAGCCAAACCTGTCTTCGTAAACGGTTTCATGAAAAATCGAAACTCCACGCGCTTGTGTCATCATTATTACAAAAGGTTGCTGCCAATCTGTCATGAAACCCGGGTGAACATTAGTTTCAACCGCAATAGATTTAAGTTCATCAGTATAGTAAAACCTTATCCCGTTATCTTTAACCTCATAGTTTCCCCCGACCCTTCTGATAGAATTTAAAAACGTAATAAGGTCATCCTGAATTGCATTTTCAATAAACACATCACCCTTTGATGCAATGCCTGCGCACGCAAAAGATGCAGCCTGATTTCTGTCGGGTATGACAGAGTGTTCCACACTGTACAATTTTTCAACACCTTCAATCGTTATCCGTCTGTCCGTACTGATTTCAATAATAGCGCCCATTTTTTGAAGAAATTTTATGAGGTCGATTATCTCCGGTTCAATTGCTGCGTTCGTTAAAATTGTCCTGCCCTTTGCAAGACAACTTGAAATGATAATATTTTCAGTAGCGCCTACACTGGGATAAGGCAAGTTTATATTTGCGCCTTTTAACTGATCGGCCTCAATATAGTAATATTCACCTTGCTCGGTTACAGTGCATCCAAGCTTTTCAAGAGCTTCGATATGAAAGTTAACCGGTCTGTTACCAATCCTGCATCCGCCCGGAATCGGAATTTCCGCTTTGCCCGTCCGGTGTAACAATGGACCGGCAAGCAATATCGCTATTCGATTTAAATTTCCTAATTCAAATGGCACATGTGATGAAACCACATGAGGAGTGGAAGTTATTAAAGTATCGTTGTCTATCTCAACATTACTTCCAAGTTTTTGACAAATACGTGAGGTGATAGTAAGGTCCGCGATTTTATTTGGAGAATTATGAAGTAAACATTTCTCGTTTGTAAGAAGGCTTGCAACCAGCAATTTTGTCGCGGAATTCTTTGCACCGCTTACTTTTACACTTCCGTATAGCGGATTACCTCCGTTTATGAGAAACCCGGCTTTGATATTTTCAGTCAAGTTTTCTTTAAATTAAATTGATCAAATGAATGTGAATTGCTGCTGAGGTTTAAACTTACAACTTTCTTGCAAATGTTCATCGCATCTTCACCGCTTGCAAATAAGAATTCAAGTGCGTCGGTTTCATTAAACAAAATTGGCATCCGGTTATGTAGATTTTTCATGAAAGCATTTGGAGTGGTTGTTATCATTGAACTATAGACAATTTCATCTTTAAAGAAATTAATTCCGGCTATATAGAACAATTCATCATCCGAATGAATACGTTGTGGAACTTTCCCTTCACTGGTCTGAACCCATTCGAAAAAAGCAGTTGCAGGAATCACGCATCTGTTGTTATTAAAAAGTGTACCCCAAAACTTTTTTGAATTTAATGTTTCCAACCGCGAATTGAATACAACTGGAAATTTCTTTGTATCATCAAACTTAATCCCCCATTGTGTTGATTTTATAAACAACGCGTTATTTTTTCTCATAACCGCAATTATTTTATCAGTAGGTGCAATTTTTTCTGATGGGAATTCTTCCCAGTTTTCAATATCGTAAATTACCTCACCATGAAAATTATTTTTCAACCTTTTGAAAATTGACTCACCCGATTCTTTATTTTCAAATCTCGAACACATAAATTATAGTTTCGCAGGTAAGATTTTATTTTTTAACTCACCAAACCCAACCCTGTAACCATCTCCCTGACAATAGCCGTTAATAATCACAGTATCAAAGTCAGCGAGAAATTTTCGCTCTTCACCGGAAGATAATTTAATCGGATTATCTCCACGCCATGTAAGTTCCAGCATCGAACCTCTTGAATCATCGCTATCGCCTGAAATTGTTCCGGAAGCTAATAAATCACCGGGTCTCATATTGCATCCGTTAACAGTATGGTGAGCAAGCTGCTGTTCCATGCTCCAATACAAATGAGAAAAGTTTGATTTACAAATCACCTGCGGTGAATCCATTCGGGCTGATTGAATCGCTAATTCAAGCTTAATATCATAAGTTTTATTTCTTCCGGAATTGAGATAACTTAACGGTTGCGGTTCCTGAAAGACTCCGGACATGGCAAATGGTTGCAATGCTTCTAGTGTAACTATCCACGGTGAGATGGAAGTTGCAAAATTTTTAGCGAGAAACGGTCCGAGCGGAACGTATTCCCATTTTTGTATATCACGTGCGCTCCAATCATTCACAAGCACCAAACCGAAAATATGGTTTTCAGCTTCTTCTATCCGAATCGGATTTCCTAATGCATTACCCGTTCCGATGAAAAAACCCACTTCAAGCTCGAAATCTAAAAGTCCGGATGCACGAAATTCGGGCTGAGTGTTGTCGTTTGCCTTAACCTGTCCGCAAGGTCTGTGAATATCTGTGTCGCTCATAATAACCGAACTTGCCCTGCCATGATATGCAACTGGTAAATGTAACCAATTCGGCATTAATGCATTCTCTTTTCCACGGAACATTATTCCCACATTTGTTGCGTGTTGCCTCGATGAATAAAAATCAGTGTAATCACCTATATCAACAGGCATGCGCAAGCTAACATTTTCAATTTCCAGCAATACTTTCTCCCTGACCTCAAGGTTATCCCGAAGCTTGGGATTATCTTCTGACAGTAAATCCTGTATCGCAATCCTCGCCTCATGCCAGCAATCTTTTCCGAGCGACATGAAATTATTCAATGTTTTATTCTCAAACGGTTTAGTACGATTGAATTCCAAATCATTAAAATAACCCATCTCGCTCAATATCGATAAATCGAGCACGTAATTGCCTATTCGGGTACCAATGCTAACCTTCCCGTCAACCTTCCTGCAAAATACTCCATAAGGAATATTTTGAATGGGAAAGTGTGAATCCGCTGAAACTTTTATGAATGACACTTGCATCTTCAAAATAATTTTTTGTATTTAATGACAATATTTCAAAAACATTATAACGTTTACGACGATACCAGTTTAACCTCAGCAAATCATCGTGCAAAATAAATTCTTTTCCCGATTTCAAATATCAAATTTTAAATTCACGACTTGTCAATTCCTAAACCTTCTAAAGCAAACCCATCGATTTCATATCTTCCAGAGGTTCATTAAAAGAACATGACCCAAAGGATAATAAAAACTCTTCCCTACCGGCGGAAATTTCATTGAGTGTAACCCGATATCCATTCCACGAAAAATATTCACCTGAAAATTCAAATCGGGTAGCATTTTCATCTTCAAGTAAATTTACCATTTCATGATGTGAAATATTGTGTGTGTAAGCAATGACTCCGCAACAAAATATATTAAAGAAACCGTGCATTTTGATATTAACAGATTTATTGAAATGCCTTAACGGATGATGTAACCCGGCAGTGCATTTCATAGGTATATTACGGTCGAGAAGTTCGTGTATAACAAATGCAACCTGATCAGTTGCCGGAAAAGCTTCGGCAGTTAATCCACCAGTGCGGAGTTTGAATATTACATTATCGAAATTAAGATTGTGCCTCTTAATTGCTTCAATTGATTTTCTTGTGTTGTGTTTCCAATCATCAATTAACGTAACTTCAAAAGCAATAATCACGTCTTCACCGATAATCTGGCTGATAAAGTCGGAACAGGGTTCAATCAGGTCGTAAATTGTGTCAGAGTTTCCTGAAGCAATCAATACTTCAGGAATTTTTACTTCAAATGTTTTCGATTCTGTTACGGTGGAATTCTTCGATTGAAAAGTATGCCAGTTTTTCAAATCATATTCAAGGTTCATAAAAAAATCCTCTTTGTCCAATCCGCCTTTACCTAATACAGAAACCGGATAAACTCTTTCAAAACTTTCAGGGATTTCATACAGTAGAGATTGTAATTCGGATAGTTTTTCGGCAGGGCAGATAAATTTCGAGATGATCTTTTGATATTTCTCATTTTTGTATTTAACGTAATTCGGGAAAGCCTCATCCAACGGCAATTTCGCCGGTGGGAATAAACCTGCATAATCTATTAAACCGTTCAGAAAAATCTCTAAGCTTTGAGTCATTATATAAATCGGGGTTTTAGTTTGGAATTAATCAAACATACTCAGATTGAACGGTATATTAAATTGAAAAGAAAATGGTGATGCAAACTTTCCGGAGAATTAAAAAAATGGATTAATCATTTGAGGGTAACTTACTTACTATTGCGTCTTCCAGTCACCCATTAATTAGATTGAATGTTCCCTAATACGTCGTTATATTTGTGGTTCTTAATCAAGGTCCATTCGACTAGGGGTTAGGTCGTCACTCTTTCACAGTGAAAACACGGGTTCGAATCCCGTATGGACCGCTGACAATTAAAAAAAGGCAGTGATAATATTCACTGCCTTTTTAATTTTTAAGCCGGTTGCAGATTTAACTTACAATAAAATTTTCTTAAGTTAAACTCCGGTTATTTTATTAAGAGCATACGCTTGGCTTCAATGAATTTACCCGATTCTATCCTGTAGAAATAAACACCGGAAGAAATACCCTTTGCATCAAAAGCATAAGAATAGAATCCCGGCTCAAGCTGTTCATTAACAATAGTAGCGACCAGCCTACCTGTAATATCAAACACGAGAAGTTTTGTTATACCTGATACAGGTAAACTAAAATCAATCTTTGTAACGGGGTTGAATGGGTTGGGATAGTTTTGAGATAAAGCATAACTTTCCGGGACACCAATTTCCACCACATTTTGCAGCTCGTGATCAGCGCTTGAATTGCCATTGTTATCAATCTGTATCAGCCGGTATTCATATTTTCCGGTTTGCAAGTTCAGGTCGTTAAAACTATACTGCCGTTGTTCAAATACAGTACCACTCCCTTCAACGCTTCCAACGGTAATCCAATCTTTACCTTCCGCGTATTTTCTTCGCTGAATATCAAATCTAAGGTTGTTTTGTTCCCAACCTGTAGTCCAGTTAAGTAAAACATCATTGCCATCAACGCTTGAACTGAAAGCAATTAGATCCACCGGCAACGGAGAATCTGTTTCAAACACGCTCCTGCCGTGAGTAAAAGCCAGAAGTTTCATCGTTCCGCTTTGAATGACCAGCTCATCAACAGGTACAAATGTAGGCATTCCTGAAGAAAAGGTAGTCCAGTTTAAACCTGCGTTTGTAGTCCTGTAAACTCCGGTTTCTGTGCTGATATAAAATGTAGAGGATAACACCGGATCAAACACCGCAGAGTGAACCGGAACATTCGGTAAGTCACCGGATATATCTGTCCACGATGATCCCTCGTTCGTGGAGAGCCAAACGTGCTTCGACATGAGAGGCGGAGTAATATTATAACCTGAATAACAGGCAATGAGCGTATCGTCGTTTGATGGTTTGGTGACAATTCTCCTTACCCAGGCACCATTATGGCCGACAGGTGAAATATCAGTCCAGGTGTCAATTCCAACTGCGGGGTCAAGCGATGAACACTTAAAAATTTTACCGTCCGTAGTCCCGGCAAATCCCATGAAATTTGCAGTAGGTTTCACTACAGTAACTGCACTTACAAATTCTCCGGATGATAACGTTCCACTTGATGCATTCCAGCTTGTTGCTCCGTTGGAAGTAATCCATACGTTATCGGATCCTGCAACCAGAACATCGGAATTATCCGGGTTCATGGAAAACGGAGCAATGAACAGACATTTCGATGGATCGGTTGCATCGGTTAAACCTGTAATACTGGTAATCCAATTCGAGCCTCCATTCGTCGTTTTGGCAATCTCAAGGTACACATATTCTTCATAAGCAACCGAAGCGTCTGTCTGGTCAACCGCTGAATATCCGCCATCACCACCGAAAACTTCATCCCAGTCCGTTCCGGATGTGAACTTCAAATGACCGTTGTCCTGTGTCCCGCCGTACACTGTTGACCCTGTCGAGGAAATAGCTCCACTGTAAAACTGCGTTATCTCTAAACCTGTATTAAGTGATGTCCAGTTTACACCCGAATTAGTTGATTTGTAGATTCCACCGTCGTTGCCGGAATAAACTGTTCCTGATGTTACAGGATCAAAGGCAATAAAGTGATGATCGGCATGGACAACAGGTGTACCATAATAACTATGCCAGTACGTCAACTGCGACCAGTTTGAACCACCATTTGTAGATTTCATCATATCAACTCCGCCAACGAATAAGTTATCCGGGTCAAAAGGATCGACCGCCATGATATTATCGTACCATCCTTGTGTTCCAAGATATGACAAACTTCCGGTTGATGAAATTTTTGGTGGATCAGTAACCGAACTCCAGCTAACACCTCTATTGGTTGACTTGTAAATTCCTTTTAAACCTGCATCACCTGCAGGTGTTTTATCGGTAGATTCAAAAACTGCGTAAACCGTATCATTATGGGATGGGTCTTGCGCAAGTGTAATTCTACGGTAACCAGATGACGGCAAACCGGAAGTCACTTTAGACCAAGTAGTACCTCCGTCGGTAGTTCTGTATATTCCACCATAAGTTCCTCCATTATTGTTTACTGCATAAAGAATCTCCGACGCTGTATATGGAAGTACATCTGTAGGATTAAAATAATTATGGCTGAAATCAGTTGAACTTATTTTCGACCAGGTTCCGCCGTCATCCGTTGACTTAAACAATCCACCGGCTAAAGTATATTCCCCGCCACCTTGTTTAGTTGTAACATTCTTGGTTGCGGCATAGATATTTCCTGAAACATCAGCAGCCATCTTTAAAACATTTCTAAAAGAGGAAGATGTAGTGCTTGACAAAAGTGTCCATGTGTCTCCGAAATTTGTTGATTTGTAAATACCTCCTCCGTAAACTGCGTCACCATTTCCCCAGCCTTCGCCTGTTCCGGCATAAACAATATCCGGGTCAGTAGGGTCAATTACCATAGACCCGATTGCAATCGGATCAAATGCATCTAATTTTGAATCCCAAGATGCGCCGCCATCAGTGGTTTTCCATACACCACCGCTTACCGCTCCAATGAGTATCCGGGAAGTTACAGTGGGATGAATAATAATAGACCTTATCCTGCCGCCGACATTCCCAGGTCCTTTTGCGACCCACGAAATTGATTCACCAAAATCAGTCCCGGCAGGCATTAAATTTTCTTTAGTGTATTCCACAGCATCCAATCTGTATCCAATCAAGTCAATGAATTTATCCCTCGTCTTCGTGGTTGTGGATATCATCTGATAACGGTATTCAGCTGCGGCGAAAGGATTATCAGTGTTCCCCTGAGTTCCCTTTTTGGGTTTAGGTGGTTTTTGCTGGGTTGATTGATTCTCAGGCTCAACCGGTGCTTCAAATGGAGAGTTAAAGAAAATTAATAAGGCAATTATAATGAGAAATGGAAACAAAAAATAAACGATGTACTTCATAATCCCTCCTTTATAAAGTTAATTAATAAATTATCCTTTGGAGTAAGAATTAATCGTTCTAGGATTAATACAAACTTAAAATATTTTCAAACTAAATGCTAATGGATTTATTTTGCTTTAAAAAATATTATCCTGATTTTTTTATACCAGTGGGTCACTTATGACACCCTTTTTTATATACAATATATTACCTTTGCATACTTTGAAGGGCATATTTTCGAAGCTTGGTTTCTGAAAGAATTTAGCGAAATCCTTGCTACATATAATATGTAAAATGGGCTTAAAAAAATTAAATGGGATAGACCGATTCAGGGAAATGTTGTTCACCTGAGGTATGGTGATTTGTTTAAATTATTTCTAATTGAAATTTCTAAATCGAAGTAACCGAAAATTGTTAACCTCAAAATATTTTATGCATTCAGACATTTTACACCTTGATTAAATCTTATATCACTTAATGAATTGTATTACCCGAACTCTATTTATATTTTGCCGACTTGAATCCCTCTATTATATACAAAAGGAAATACATTCTTGCATCCAAATCGGAGCGACGGATAAATCTTCTTCAAAAAATAGGTTTGGATTTTCGTGTCATTCCAAGCGATATAGAAGAACTTGAAGGGGAAGATATGCGACCGCTTGATGTTATAAGATTCAATTCTCTTGCAAAGTCAAGGAACGTAGCGTTCGGTGCAAATGGTGAGATTGTTATAGGAGCTGACACCGTTGTTGTGCTTGACGGTAAAATAATTTACAAACCGGAAAATTATATTCATGCAAAAAAAATTTTATTGTCGCTAAGTGGCAGAAAGCATCACGTCTATACAGGATTCAATTTAATTGACACTAAATCTGGAGATGAAATTTTTAATTACGAAAAAACTTCAGTTCACTTCAGAGATTTGACAGAAAGAGAGATTAATTACTATTTAAAATACCATAAACCCTTCGATAAAGCCGGAGCTTATGGAATTCAGGATGATTTCGGATGTTTCTTTATTGAAAAGATTAATGGTGATTTCTATAATGTAGTAGGATTACCGCTACAAAAAGTATATATGAACTTAATGAAGCTCACCAGTTAAATTGTTTTCAAAATATAAAAAGAAAATACTACTTTCAGCGGCAATAGGCGCATTAATCTTTCTCGGTTTTAGTATATATGCGGATTTTGATAACCTCGTCTCAGCATTGGTGCGCTTTAACTGGTACTACTTTCCGATAATACTTACACTTTCATTTGGAAATTACATATTCAGATTTTTTAAGTGGGAATATTACCGTAAACTGATTGGTATTGATGTCAGTCCAAAACTTTCTTTTCTGATTTTCCTGTCTTCGTTTGTAATGAGCGTTACACCCGGTAAGCTTGGTGAGATACTAAAATCTTATTTAATAAAAGAAGAAACTGGTACACCCGTCTCTAAGTCTGCACCTATAATTCTTGCGGAGAGATTAACTGATTTCATTTCGATGATTCTTCTTTGTCTTGTCGGTGCATTTGTATTCGATTACGGTAAAGAGATAATAATTTTAATCGGAATTTGTTTTCTCGGATTTACAATTATGCTTAGCTCACGAAAAGCTTCGTTTTTTATTATTTCACTCTTTGAAAAAATTTCGTTCCTCAAAAAGAGAATTCACCACTTCCACAACGCATACGAAAGTGTATATCAAATGATAAGACTTAAACCACTCTTGATTGCACTTACGCTTAGTATTATTGGTTGGTTCATGGAATGCTTTGGTTTTTATATTGTACTAAATGAATTTTCCGTTGATGTTGAGCATTCTGTTACGGTCTTGACGGCGACCTTCATATATGGATTTGCAACGCTTGTCGGCGCAATTGCGATGTTGCCTGGTGGACTTGGATTGACTGAAGCGTCGCTCACGGGCTTATTGCAACTTCTGAAAATTCCCAAAAATATTTCCGTCGCATCAACGATAATAATCCGGCTCGCTACCTTGTGGTTTGGTGTGTTCATCGGAATTGTTTCCGTATATTTCTATCAAAGGTATTCTAACAAAAATATTTCCGAGCTGAACGTAAACAAGGTTTGATAAATAACTTGAAGTATATAATCGATAAATATAATTTGTGTACTTAAAACAAAATCAATTTGCCACTGGCCTTTACTACTGTTTAGTAATTTCATTTCTGTTTGAAAGAATCAATTAATCCAATATAATTATTATGTCTGAAAAAGAACCGGTGAAATTCGGCACTGACGGTTGGCGTGCAATAATCGCAGACACTTATACATTTGAAAATCTCCGTAGAGTATCGTTAGCCACTGCTAAAAATTTCATCAACCATCCGAAAATAAAAAACGGCATTATTATCGGTTACGATACGAGATTCCTTTCAGGTGATTTTGCGCTTGCCGCCGCAGAAGTATTCGCGGATGAAGGAATTAAAGTCTTCCTAACTGATAGTTTCGTTACAACCCCTGCCGTTTCTCTTATCTCACGGAATAACAACCTAGCTCTCGGTGTGATGATAACTGCTTCACACAATCCATATAAATACAATGGATTCAAACTAAAGGACGAGTTCGGTGGCTCTATGAGCACAGATGAAATTGCAAAAGTTGAATCTTTCCTCCCGGATATCCGAAGTGTTTCAACAGATAAAAAATTTGATGAACTTCAAAAATCCGGAACTATAGAATACTTTTCCGGCAGACAGTTTTATATTAATTACTTAATGAAGAGCATTGACATTGATAAGATTAACGCTTCAGGATTAAAAGTTATTTACGATTGTATGTACGGAACTGGACAGGGTGTTGTAAAAGAAATCTTACCCGACGTCAATGAATTACACGCAGAGCTGAATCCCGGCTTTGGCGGTGGAGCACCTGAACCCGTTGATAAAAATTTATCCGAAATAAAGAGTATTATCAGAAATGGAAGTTTCGACATCGGACTTGTAACAGACGGAGATTCCGACAGGATTGCAATTATTGACGAACACGGAGATTTTCTTGATGCACAAAAAACATTCGCGCTGTTACTTAAATATTTGTATGAAGTGAAGGGTATGAGAGGAAAAGTAGTTCGTGGATTCTCAACAAGTGAAATCATAAACAGGTATTGTAAAAAACACGATATCCAATTAATTACAGTTCCGATTGGCTTTAAACACATTTCAAAGGTCATGATTGAAGACGACGTTTTAATAGGCGCTGAGGAATCAGGTGGAATCGGTATCAAAGGACACCTACCCGAACGTGACGGTGTTTACAATGGATTGCTCTATCTTGAAATGCTCGCCACAACCGGGAAAAGTATCTCACAACTTAAAAAAGAACTAAGCGATGAGTTCGGCGATTACTTCTATAAAAGAAATGATGTACACACAACAGAGGACTTAAAACTGAAATCACTTGAAAAGTGCAAAGGTTTGTCCCCCGGTGATACAATTGGCGGGAAAACAATTATTGACATAGATAATCTCGATGGATTTAAATTCACTTTTGATAACGGATGGATTCTTATAAGAGCTTCGGGAACAGAACCGCTTCTGAGAATATATTGTGAGACGAACGGTAAAGATGAAGTTGAAAGCGTGCTGTCTGAAACAATAGGACAATTTAATTTATAGAGTTTAAAGGATGAAATCATTTATATATTTACTGTTAGCTCTTGCATTATTCGGATTGATTAACATATCGAATGCAGATGCGCAGGTAAAGAAAACAGATAATGACGATTCTTTTGAATCAATGTTTGGATATGGTTCACCTGACTTTTCAGGTTCGAAAATCAATGCAGACGCACCTTCACTGTTCGGCTCACTTACAGATGCTAATGTTCACTCAAATGTTATTCCTCTCGAGGGGAAAATAAATCCCGAGAAATATATTGTTGGTCCGAACGATCTATTCACTTTAGGGGTATATGGATTTATCAATCAGCAAGTACCATTGTACGTTTCACCTGAGGGAACTGTTATAATTCCGACCGTCGGTGAAGTTATGGTTTCAGACTTGACATTAGCTGAAGCCCGTTCACGGGTTATCGCCACAGTGAAAAAAAGGTACTATTCAAGCGACGTCAGCTTTACACTTACAATGCCCAGGACGTTTATTGTAAAAGTATCAGGATTAACTCAAGGAAGTTTCGAAGCAACATCTACAATGAGGATTTCAGACCTTGTGAAACGGATATTTTACGATACAACCAATGTATCCAGATTCATTTATAAATCCGATAATGACCGTGAACACTTTATTACACAACCATCACTTCGAAACATCGAACTGATTAGAGATAATGGCACACGAAGAAATGTTGACATATATAAGTATTACATGACAAACGACGATAAATATAATCCTACATTGCTCGATGGTGATATGATAAAAATTCCAAATGTCCTTTTACAAAATAATTATATAACTGTTACCGGCGCTGTTCAGCTTGGCGGAACTTATGAATGGGCCCCTGGTGATAACCTTGAAACATTAATTGGACTTGGCAGAGGATTTGACATGCACGCTGAATCTGACAGTATCCTTCTCTACAGGCCTTACGGCGAAGCAAAGGATTTTGAAATATTTGAACTTTCGTATGAGCGGGATAAAGATTTTGAAATCAAACCTTACGACAGGGCTTTTGTTAAGTTTAAATCAGATTACAAAAAGAAAGTTACCGTACTTGTACTGGGTGAAGTGCAAAGGCCGGGGTATTATCCGATTTCATTTAAAACTACAAGGATTAAAGACGTAATTGAAATGGCAGGTGGGTTGACTGAAAATGCCTACTTGCCGCTTTCTATTTTATTCAGAGATTACGATTTGGATTATACTGAAAATGATACTGCGCAGATTTTGATTAACCAACGGGCTAATGATGTCATAGTTTCGGAAAAAGATAAAGACAACTTCTGGTCGGATTTCCTCGCACGAAGGAACAGGGTTATAGTTGATTATGAAAAACTCTTTAAGGAAAACGATCAGACACAAAATGTAATCCTTGAAGATAAGGACATTATTTACATCAATGACAATAAAAATATTGTTTACGTTTACGGGCAGGTACAGGCGGAAGGTTATATACCGTACAAACCCGGTGAAGACGTAGATTACTATATAGAGCGGGCAGGCGGGTATTCGCTTGCGGCTGATGAAGGAAACACAAGAATTATAAAATTTAATTCACGGGGGTGGTATGAACCAGGTGAAGTCGAATTACGATCCGGAGATTTTATTTACGTCCCGCGTGAATCCAAAATTGAATTTAAAGATTGGATAACTATCGTGGCTCAGATCTCTGCTGCAATTGTCGGTATAATTTCGGCGATTCTGATTTATGTGAATACTAAGAAGGATTAAGAAGGGCTAAATGAATTACATAGATATTATAAAATTATTTGTTCAGCATAAAAAAGTTTTTATTATAAACACAACTATTGCAATTATATTATCAGTAATAGTTACTTTGTTTGTAATGGATGAAATCTTCAAGTCTACATCGCTTATTAAATCTTCTTCACAGTCAACCGGTCTGGGAGCATTGTTAGGGCAAGGAGTACCTGATATCGGGGGTCTTGAAGACTTATCGGGTGGAATTGGAGGTGGAGCTTCAGCAAAAGAATTGGCACTGTACGAAAATATTTTGTTCAGTAGAAAAGTAATCGAACAAACTATTACCCGCTTTAATTTAATGGAAGAATATGATTACGAAAAATTAGACGATGCGATAAAATTTTTCCGTGAAGAGATACTTGAAGTCGAGATAAATAAAATGGCTGGAACGATGGATATCGCGGTTTTCGATAAGAGCCCTGAAAAGGCGAAAGAGATGAATGAATTTTTAATAGAACTGTTAAATATTGTTAACATTGACTTAAATGTAAACAAAGCAAAAAGCAACAGAGAATTCATCCAAAGCAGATATGATCTTGCCAAAGTTAACCTAACAAACGCAGAAGATAGTTTAAAATTTTATCAAGAAATATTTGGAGTAGCACCAGATTTACAGATTAAAGCAACCGTTCAGGCTGAACTTGAATTAGAAGTTCAAATAAAGACTGAAGAAGTTAAATTAGAAGTGTTAAGGAAATTTTTAAGCCCAGGCGAAGCTGAAATTATTACTCAGGAAAAGAAAATCGAAGCGTTATACCAAAAATTAAATGAAATTAAATCTACCGAGTATGGTGCAGAAGATTTTGGCCTAAAAGGTGCTCCAGATGTTGCAATGAATTATTTAAGGTTAACAAGAAATTTAGAAATTCAAAATAAAATACTTGCTTTTTTATTACCTTTACTTGAACAAGCAAAAATAGAAGAAAACAGAAAAACACCAACTCTCTTAATTATTGATCCGCCGAGCCTACCTGACAAGAAAGCAAAACCTAAGAGGTCAATAATAGTAATTTTGTCTACTTTAACAGCTGTCTTATTTACCTTCTCTTTCTTTCTATTAAAACAAAAATGGACTGAGCTTCGGGACAAAATAAATAGTTAGTCTGTGCAATATCTCAATAGACACGATGCATTATTAATATTCGTTATAAGCTTGCTTCTCTTATCAAGTCTTGTTCATGCATCACTTTATAATACCTCTTTTACTTTATTATTAGGAGTTTTTGCCGGGATTTTCATTATCAGCTTTTTTCTTATCACCCGGGCAATTAATGATGTTGTTATTAATTTATCATTTTTGATTGTCATTCTTTCTTTTTTTAATTTTACAATTGCACCTTATAGTAAGTACACCGAAGAAAGTTACAATTATATTTTTGCACCAATACTTTTTTTAACGATTCTATTTCATATTACCGGAAATGAATATAAAAATTCGCTCATTAAGTTTAATACATTTGATAAATTTTTAATATTAACATCATTCTTATTTTTAACACTCTCCACTTTCGTATTTAATCCTCGTGAAATATCAGAATTTGAGGGGATCCTAAAATATATAAATTTCAGTGTTGGTATTTACATATTTTCAGTCGTTCTCGCTGGTTTTTTATATAAAAACGAAAATATTCTTTTTAACTTCATGAGGATTATTTGTCTGATTGGTATTCTTGCCGCGATCTTTGGAATAATGACTGTTATTTATCCTGACTTAAAACCGGATAATGAGTATCCCGGTACCGCCATTTCTTTTTTTAAACATCCAAATGCAACTTCGTCTATGTATAACTTTAGCATTCCGCTTTTGGTTTGGATGATTATATGGAAAAAAAAGGAACTATCTTTATTAGAACATAAATTTTATATAATTGGATTTTTCGTTTCCTTGATTGCATTACTTTTTACTTTTAGTAGGTTTGGAATTGCAACTATATTTCTTTCTATATTAATAATCTTTTACGGATATTCAAGAAAGTTATTCGTTTTCTCTGTAATCTTTACAATACTTGCGGTTGCATTTGCAATTACACAATTTTTTACTACCAAAGGTGCAATAACAATATTGGGCAGATTAGGCCTTTTGGAAACTTCATTCGTAATGATGTCTGATAATATAAAATTATTGTTTGGTTATGGTGGCTCACGTACCAGAGAAATTTTTGAAGGAGTAAAATTTTCTTTAGGTGTGATTGATTTAAACAATAACCCTCATAATATCATTTTATTCTCAATCCTGATGTATGGGTTGTTATTTACTATTACTTCAACAATTTTGATTTTTAAATATTATTATAAGGCATTAATGTTGGTTTTGAAAAAAAATGCCGATAATTTAACCGTCCTTTCATTTTCGTTATGTACCGGAATTTTTGTAAAAAATATGGGTGAGGATTTACTTTTATTTCCGGAGTTTTTTATGTGGTATTTGTTTTTAATTTTTTTCGGAATACTCTTGATAAAAATAATGACCCTTGATTACATGCAAACGGATACCATTTCTAAATGAGTTTAAAAAATGAAATATCTATAAATCGGTGGAATAAATTTTCCTATATTTTTATTTCAGTAGTAAATTTTTCACTTTTTACTTTAATATTTAAACTATTCGACTCTTCACTCATTGGACTGTATGTTCTTTTGTTATCCGCATTCGTTTTAGGTGCTAACTTAGACTTAGGTTTTGGAGTATCTACAGTAAAACATATTGCGGAAGCTACTGAGAAAAAAAACTTTCAATTCATCACGGAATATTTTTATACATATTTAATTTCATTTTTCATTTTATCTGTTTTTATTCTATCATTACAATTTGCATATTACTATTTTTTTTTAAGGACGCGATTGTCATATCCTGTTGAAATTTCCGATCATATTTTTTTAATTCTTTCCTTTAACTTCGTTTTTAGTTTCGTTTACAACTTTTTTAAATGCTTTCTTGAAGGAATGGCTAAGTATATTTTCATTGCAAAGGTTTTAATCGTTTCTCACATTTTACTATTCGTTTTTTCAACCATTTTTGTTATAATTTATAAAGATATTTTTGTTTTTCTCTATGTACAGTTGGCTATTTCGATATTTATTTTTGTTGCCTTGATTGTAAACATTTATCGCTATCAAATTTTAAATTCACGAAGAAAATTTTTCAACTTTAAATTAATCAAAGATAATATAAAATATGGCGCGAAAATTCAGATATCGTTCGCTATCGGTAATAGTCTCGATTATATTATTAAGTTTATAGTTAGTTCATTTTTATCGCTGAGTTTTGTTGCCATATATGAATCTGCCAAAAAGGTTATTACGTTTATTAATGGATTTATATATTCATCACAAAAAGTAATAATTGTCAAATTAAGCCATTTAAATATTCTCAATAAAATTTCAGAGGCAATTCATACCGATATTAAAAATTATACAGAATTATCCTTAAAATATATAATTCTCTTTTTCGGTATATTAAATCCCTCTATACTGGTTTTCTTATATTTTTGGTTTGGTAATTTAGATAGCTCCACAACTTTTCTTTTGCTTGCCTTACCTCAGACTTTAATTTGTTTGATGATTGCTATGTATAACGTAATAATTATTGAGGGTCGTGGAAGTTTTATAATTGTGATTCAAATCATTAACGTTTTGTCCACCACTGTTCTTTTATATATGTCAACTAAATTAACAGGTTCTTATTTAGGACTAATAGGTTATTTCATTGCAATAGTTATTAATTCAATCATAATTGTTTTCTATTTTTATAAACACTTTAATTTTAACTTTCAGCATTTTTTCAAGGATATTGGATTTTTTCAAATTATTTCCCTTCAGTTTTTTCTTCTTATACAAATAATACTTTTACATTTTAATATAAACTTTATAGTTGTAGTTACTGTATCACAAATTGTATTTATAATTGCCTACTACAAAATCCTGCTTGAATTTTTATACATAATTTTTGACAGAATTAATCAGCTAATACTGAAATGAAATTTTCAATAATTACTCCTTCATTAAATCAAGGAGAATTTATCAAAGATTGTATCGAATCAGTTTTATCTCAAAATTACAATAACTTTGAGCACATAATAGTTGATGGCGGTTCAACTGACAATACGATTAACATTATAAAAAATTATTCTCATTTGAAGTTATTAACAGGAAGCGATTCCGGACCGGCTTCTGCAATCAATCGTGGTTTTAAAGTAGCTTCCGGTGATATTTTAGCTTGGTTAAACTGTGATGATTATTATGATTCAAATGTTTTCGAAAAAATATTAAATGTATTCAAATCTAATCTTAATGTTAAATTCGTATATGGAAACTTAACTTTTGTCAATAAGGAGAAAAAGATCGTTAAAAGAGATAAAACAAAAAGGTTTAATTTCAATTCATTGATAAATATTTCACCTGACATAAGACAACCCTGTTCCTTTTATAAAAAGGGGTTAGTTGAACAAGTTCAGTACTTAAATGAAAATATCAAAATTGTTTTTGATTTAGATTTTTTTATTAAGATGAGTAAAATTTCTGAGCCATATTACATTGATGAAAACCTGGCATTTTATCGGGATCATGATTCAACATTAACCCGAGATAATATCCGAAAACAAGGTTGGGAAATATATAAGGTGTGTAGAAAATATAATGCAAAACTCTTTACACCGGTTACAAGGTTAATACTATACAGATTAATTAAAGGAAATTTATGAAAAAAGTATTGTTCGTTATCGATACTATTGATGTAGGAGGAGCAACAAAACTCACTTTCGACGTTATAACAAATCTAGATAAAAATATTTTCGATTACAGAATATTTTACCTGAATAATCCAAAATTCAAGGAAAGCAATTTACTTGATTATTATAATCTGAGCGACAAATCTACATATTTAGGAGATGGTATCTTTAGGTTTTTTAAAAGACTTTATTACATATATAAATATTCAAAAGAATATCGTACTGTACATTCATGTATGGAACAATCTAATCTCTACTGTACATTTATAAAATTTTTCTTTAATCGGAAAATGAATCTAATTATAACATATCATGGGCTGGACAGATATTTTATCGAAAAAAGAATTAAGTTTTCTATTACGAACATTATAAATAAATTCCTTTACACCACTTTTCAAAACTGGCTTTTCAAGAAAACTGATAAATTTATTGCCGTCTGTTTCGCAATTAAGGAATATCTGATCTCGAAACGATCTATTAACGGAAATAACATTGAAGTTGTATATCATGGTTTAGATTTAAATTATGCAAGTGAGTTGTTAAAATTTTCTGATAAAACAAAAATGGTTAAAGATAATTACGTAATCGGTTATGCGGGAAGATTGGCAAGTCAGAAAGGTCTTGAAAAGTTAGTTGAGATTTTACCAAAATTAATTTCAAAAAATCCTGAGGTAATTTTAGTATTAAAGGGTGACGGGGAGTTGAAGTCAACTCTTATTAAAAGGATACATGAATTAGACATTCAAGATTATGTCATATTCGAAAAGTTCGAAAAGAATGTATATTCTTTCTATAAAAAATTGAATCTGTTTATATTGCCTTCCTCGTTTGAGACTACTAATCTCACGGTACTCGAGTCCATGTATTGTAAAACGCTTGTGCTTTGTACAGATGTCGGTGGATTACCGGAAATTGTAGAAAATAACTATAACGGTTTTTTGTTTTCTTCTTACAATTTTGACGAGATTTTAAAGAGAATTGAATATATTAAAAGTCTGGACACCGGGATTTTGGAATCTATAAAAGAAAACGCTTTTCAAACGGTGATTAACAGATTTAATTTGAAAAGCAATGTAAAGAATATTCAAAAAATATTATCAGAATAAATTTATTTGTATTGCATGGATCAAAAAAGTAATCTCTTTTTAAAAAGTTTTATCTATTCTAATTCACGAAGTATCAAATTTATTATCATTTTTCAGTTACGAAATTTCAATGGCGAAGAAAAACTTTGTAAACCTTATTCTAATTTCATCTAACTGGGAACTCAACCATAGGGAAAGACTTCATAATGCTTTAAACGATACTCTCGGCAAATGGAGCGAAATACAGTTTGTAGAGTACCCATTCTCAATTTTTATTCACACTCTGATAAAGTTTAGGTCAAGATTTTTTCCTTTATTGAAATATGGCAGGAAGAGAGAAATTAATAATAAAAAAATTTTTACACCTATAATATTTTTTCACGACAAAATTTGGAAACGTGTAAATTTTACCTTTAAACTTGATTCTTTTCTGATACGTTGGCAATTAAACAGATTTATTAATTCAAAATTCAGTAAGTCCTCAATAATTTTATGGTGTTATCATCCGCATAATTACTTAGTCATAAAAAGTGTCAAACGAAATTATATTGTTTATGATTACTATGATAATTACGCATATAATAACGATGGTACACTGAATAAATTATTAGATGAATTAAATGAAAAAACTGTCATGCAGGCAAATTTGATTTTCTGTACAGGACAGATTATGTTTAATTACGCCAAAAAAATAAATTCGGATACATATTATGTACCTAATGGTCACGATTTCAATTTAAATGAAATGCAAAAGATTAAAAAATTTGATTTCAGATTAAAAGGCAATATAATAGGTTATATTGGAAATATAAGAGATTGGATTGATTTTAACCTGATTCAGGATTTACTGGATTCATTACCCGAAAATAATAATTTAGTGTTTGTTGGACCGGTAGAAAGAAATGTAAAGGGAAAAATAGAACTATTAAAACTTAACAAAAAATTTAAGCATTACAATAAAGTACCTTATCATAAAATTCCCGGTTACATTAAAGGGTTTAACGTTGCTATCATACCTTTTAAATTAAACAAGTTTACTGAAGGTGTGCTACCAAATAAGTTTTTTGAGTATCTTGTTTGTGAGACTAAAATTGTTTCAACAAATTTACCGGATTTAAAATATTATTCAGAGTTTGTGAATATCGCTGATTCAAATAAGAAATTTATCGAATATTGTATTTCTCCAAATACATTGATTAACCCTGTAATGTCCGCTAATTATCAAACAGCTGTTGAAGATTCAACTTGGAATTCAAGGGGAATAACTATGAACAACATCCTTCTTAACCTATTAAACAACTCCGGTTCCTCCGAAAATCACAACAGAAACAATAAATCCATCTAAAAATTTGCCTACATTTCATATTGTATATATTATATCAAACCTTGAACGTGCCGGAGCACAAATCTTATTGCTAAATTTGGTTGACATTATAAAGAAAACCAACAAATTTAAAATTTCTGTTGTTACAATAGATTCTGGATATTTAATACCAGCCTTTGAAAATATGGGAGTAAATGTTTATAATTTAGCTGAACGCGGACTCTTTAACCCTAAGATATATTTTAAGCTGAAAAAAGTCCTCAAAGAGTTAGACCCGGATATTGTTCACACTCATCTGTTAAAAGCTGACTTTTACGGAAGACTTGCAGCAAAAAAAAACGGGGCTAAACACATAATTTCCACTTGTCATAATGATTCTACCATTCATAAACGTTCTGCAAATCCTGATAGGAAAAACATTTTTGACCGTATCGATAATTTTATCCTCGATTTCACCAATAGTAATGTAATCTGTATCTCACAAAAAGTCAAAAATTACCTTTCATGGAGGAAGAGTAATTTAGATATGAGCAGAGTAGATGTAATTTATAATGGAATAGATATTTCAAAAAGCAGATTAAAATTAACAAAATCTGAAAGGCTGAAATCCCGTCAGTCATTAAATCTTTCCGAAAATGATTTTGTGGTTACAATAATAGGTAGGCTGGAGGAACAGAAAGGTCATTTAAAATTTTTGGAGAATATAAAAAACTTTTTAATACAAAACCCGAATATAAAATTTTTATTCATTGGAGATGGTTCTTTACGGAAAGAGATAGAATCATTCACCAGTATCCATTCACTTGATAAGCAAGTAACTCTCTTAGGATACAGAAACGATGTTGATGAGTTAATAGAAATTTCAGATTTAATTGCCGTTCCTTCATTATGGGAAGGGTTTGGATTGGTAGTTGCTGAAGGAATGATAAAACAGAAACCCGTTATCGCTTCCAGAGTGGGCGGTATTCCGGAAATCATACAGCATGAGCATAACGGATTTTTGTACGATATTGAAAATCAAAATGAGTTATTAGAGACATTTTCTGGAATAATGTCAGGTCAGTTTAATTTGAAAAAAATCGGAGATAACGCAAGGCAAACTATAATTGAGAAATTTGATATAAAAATTACGGCTCAAAAGTATATTGAATTATACAGAAGGAAACTAAAATCTAATATTCAAAATTAAAATCCCGTGAAATTATATCTGAAAATATTTCTACAGAAATTCTTTTCGGCACTTCCGAATGGTGAGAAATTAAATTATCACCTCCAAAAGAAGATAACCAAGACACTCCCAATAAGTGATTCTGACTTTATTAAGAAAACTGAGACTGCTCAATCTCATCTTGAAAATTATAAGAAATATTCAAGTTCAGATACATTACCAAAAAACTATTACGAATTCGGAGCAGGATATGATTTGGTAATTCCAATTACAATGTCTCTTTTAGGTGTCAGCAATATTAGATGTATTGATGTTCGGGAATTAGCTTTTCCTGACTTGCTAAATGATACTATCAAAAGATTTCAAAAATTTAAAAAGGATTTGAACTTTAATTTCTCAATCCCTGCTGAAATTCCGGAGTTTACGTATGAAAATTTTACATCAGTTCTAAAAGATTAATTTGATATTGGATACATTGCCCCGTTAGACGCAAGGGATACAAGAATAGCTGATTCGTCAATTGACTTCATCGTTTCAAACGCAACTATGGAGCATATTCCGAAAGAAGTGTTAGATGGTATTATGAAAGAATGTTATAGAATACTAAAACCTGATGGTATCATGTCTAATGTCATAGATTATAGAGATCATGGTTCGTATTTCGACGATTCGGTTTCCGTATATAATTTTTTGCAATATTCAGAGAGAAAATGGAATTTCCTGAATCCTTCAATCATGTTCCAAAATAGGATGAGGCATAGTGAGTATGCAAAAATCATCAATAAGTACAACTATAAAATCTTGTTGGAAAATACATCACTCCCTACAGAATCTGAAAAAGAACATTTATCAAAAATGAAACTTGATGAATATTTCACAACGAATTTTAGTATGGACGACATTGCCATTCAAGGCTGTATATTCGTCTTGAGTAAATAATTATTCTGTAATCTAATTTTAAACTATACAATATTGATACAATTTTCCGTCATTATAATCACATGGAACGCTAAACATTTCCTTACGAAGTGCTTAAAATCTGTCTATGAGAAGAATAGGGGTTTCCAGTTTGAATTAATTCTAATTGATAATAATTCTTCAGATGGCTCTGTGGAATATGTACAATCAAATTTCCCACAGGTCAAATTAATCTTAAATAAAAATAATAGAGGTGTAGGTCCGGCAAGGAATCAGGGATTGAAAATAGCGACAGGGAAATATATCCTCATCCTTGATGTAGATACAGAATTGATAACTGAAAATACATTTGAGAAAACGTATGAGTTTATGGAGTCAAATCCCGGTACTGGAATTTTAGGGGCAAAATTGTTATTCCCGGATAACTCACTTCAATATACTTGTAGAAGATTCCCGAGTGTATGGGTAAAACTTTTTAACAGATTTGAGAAGCTTGAAAAAATCAGAAACTCCCAAATAATGAGAGAACATTATATGTTTGACATAGACCATAATGAAACTCAAAAAGTTGACTATGTTATCGGAGCATTTCAGCTTCTGCGAAAAGACATGGTGGATAAAATAGGTTGTTATGATGAAGAAATTTTTTACGGACCTGAAGATATTGATTTCTGTCTGAGAGCCCGTATAGCAGGCTATGATACGGTATATTTCCCGGAGGTTGAACTATACCACTTCTATCAACGGATTACAAAAAAATTATTCACAAAAGCTACCTTCGAACATATAAAAGGATTGTTCTATTTTTTTAGAAAACATAAATACATTTCAAAACCAAAATTGGAAAACAAATCTTGAAGAAAAGCAAAATTCTTATTGTTTTTGGAACAAGACCTGAAGCTATTAAAATGGCGCCTCTTGTAAAAACTTTAGAGAAGCATAAAAAATATTTCAATACAAAAGTTTGCATAACGGCTCAGCACAGGAGTATGCTTGATCAGGTTTTAACCGTTTTCAACATAAAGCCCGCTTTTGACCTGAACATCATGAAAAAGAATCAAAACCTTTTTGATATTACAGGAAATGTTTTGGTTAAAATGGGCGAAGTATTGGATAACTTCAAACCTGATCTTGTACTTGTACACGGTGATACAACAACAACTTTTGCAGCTTCACTGGCAAGTTTTTACCATCGCATTCCGGTCGGTCATGTTGAAGCCGGGCTTCGTACAGGAAATATATATTCACCGTGGCCGGAAGAAATGAACAGGAAATTAACCGGTAGTATAGCTAAATATCATTTTGCACCGACTAAAATATCCAAACAAAATCTCGAAGCGGAGAACGTCAGCAGAAAATCAATTTCGATTACGGGTAATACAGTAATTGATGCACTGTTAATGGTAACAGAAAAACTTAAATCCAATAAAACTTTATCGAGTAAAGCAAAAAAGGAAATCGAAGATCGTGGCTATAAATTTGATAAATATAGAAAACTAATTTTAGTAACAGGACACAGGCGTGAAAATTTCGGCCAAAAGTTTATCAATATCTGCAAAGCCTTGAAAGAAATTGCTCTAAAATTTGAAGATGTTGATATTGTTTATCCCGTACATCTCAATCCGAACGTTCAAAAGCCGGTTTATAAAATTCTCTCCGGTATCAACAATATTTACCTTGTTGAGCCACTGGACTACCTTCCGTTCATTTATGCAATGGATAAGTCATTTATCGTTATAACCGATAGTGGTGGTATCCAGGAAGAAGCACCGAGCCTCGGCAAACCCGTACTCGTCATGAGAGATACTACAGAGCGCCCTGAAGCTGTCATTGCAGGTACTGTCAAACTTGTCGGGACAGACTCAAAAAAAATATTTGAACAGGCTTCAAGATTGTTGACTGACAAGAAGTACTACCTTAAAATGTCAAAGGCTCATAATCCATACGGAGACGGTAAAGCATGTGAGAGAATTGTTGCAACCCTGATCAAAGAACTGGTACCTTGAGGAAATAATGTGTGTTCTTTTTAAAAGATTTCAGGTTAAAAACATTTTTTGCAATTTACCTTTTAAGTTAAGTCAATAAATTGAATAGACGAGTTGAGTTAATATTATTAATTCTTTCTGATTTTATTTTCATAAATGTAGCCTGGACTTTATACTATTATCTCCGGGTTGAGACAGGATGGATAATTTTAGCAAATGCTCCTGAATATTTAGTCCCGATGTTTGTAGTATATTTGTATTGGATTTTGATTTTCTCAGTGTTAGGATTGTATCAACACTGGTTTGTAAGATCCCGCTTCGACGAGTTTTCTTCAGTACTGAAAGCTATTTCTCTTGGATGTATTGTTTTGTTCTTTGCAATATTCATAGATGATTTCCTCAAAAATGCTACGGTTATATCCCGATTTCTGATAGTTGTTTATTGGGCTTTATTAGTTTTCTGGGTTTCATTGGGTCGTGTTCTGATTAGAGGATTTCAAAGAAATTTATTATCAAAAGGCATTGGTCTCAAAAACTGTGTCATTGTAGGCTCAGGTAAAAAAGCTCACGACTTAAAATCGCAGTTGGATAACTTCAAACAATTGGGATATACATTCAAAGGCTTTATAACTCCGTTTCCTGACAGAACGACTGACTTACCCGAAGTGATATCAATGCAAGATTCTTTGGAATATATTGCACAGCATAATGCTACCGATATTCTGATAGCTCTTGAACCGGAAGATAAGGTGAAGCTCATTGAGATTTTAAACTTCTACTCAAAAGTTGATGTTGAAATAAAAATCATGCCCGATATGTATGAGATTATAAGCGGCATGGCAAAGACATCGCAAATTTACGGAGTTCATTTAATCTCAGTTACTCCGGAGCTGATGCCGATAAGCTCAAGAATTATAAAACGTATCATTGATGTTTCATTATCAACATTTTTATTAATTATAACATCACCGATTTTACTCATAAGCGGCTTAATAATAAAATTTACATCTCCGGGACCGGTTTTCTACTTTCAGGAAAGAGTTGGACGAAACGGAAAAATTTTTATGATAATTAAACTGAGAACCATGTACCACGATCCGACATATTCTCAAGACACTTATTGGACAGAAAAAGATGATCCGCGGATTACAAAGTTCGGTAGATTCTTACGCAAAACGAGGATTGACGAAATTCCGCAGTTTATAAATGTAATTAAAAACGATATGAGCATTGTAGGTCCCAGACCGGAACAACCTAAAATGATAAAATTCTTGTTGAAAGAAATACCTTACTATAATAAGAGGCTTAATATTAAGCCCGGAATTACCGGATGGGCACAGGTGAAACACCACTATGATGAAAGCTTAGAAGACGTAAAAACTAAACTACAATATGAATTTTATTACATTGAAAATATGTCACTCTCATTAGATTTCAAAATAATTATTAATACGATTTTTGTGATTCTCTCTTTGAAAGGGCGATAAAATGCCAAAAATTCTCGTCATAATCCCAACATATAACGAATCGGAAAATATAGTCAAACTTATTCCGGAGATTTTAAAATTTTCTGACAGAGAAAATTCGTTTGATATTTTGGTAATTGATGATAATTCACCAGACGGAACTGCAAGACTGGTTGAAGAATTACAAAATCCTTCGGTGCATATTTTAAAGCGGGAAAAGAAGCTTGGGCTTGGTACAGCTTACGTCAAAGGATTTAAATACGCAATTGAAAACAATTACAATTATGTTTTTGAAATGGATGCTGATTTTTCACATGACCCAAAATACATCCCTGACTTCATCAGCAAAATATCTGAAGGATACGATCTGGTTGTTGGCTCAAGGTACATTCACGGAATTTCAGTCATCAACTGGCCGATCAGAAGACTAATCCTGAGCTATATGGCAAATATCTATACCCGCACTGTTACAGGATTAAAAGTTAAAGATACAACCGCCGGTTATGTTTGTTACAGAGTTTCTTCATTGAGACAATTAAATCTTGATTCGATAAAATCCAACGGTTACTCTTTTCAAATCGAGATGAAATTTAAAATGTATAAAATGGGATTTAAAATTTCTGAAATCCCGATAATATTTATTGACCGGCGGGCGGGGGAATCTAAAATGTCGCGTAAGGTCGTTCACGAAGCTTACTTCATGGTATGGAAGTTAAAACTTAAGTCAATGTTTAATAAACTCTGATGTCACTGTTATGAAGGACATTTCCGTCATAATAGTGAATTACAATGTGAAGGATCCCGTTGACAACTGCATAGCTTCAGTTTATAAAGCTAACACTTCACAAAATTTTAATCTCGAAATATTTCTTGTTGATAACAATTCTGTTGACGGTAGCCCATCACACATTCGAAATAAATATCCCGATGTAAATGTAATTGAACTCAAAGAGAATGTAGGTTTTTCAAGAGCAAATAATGTTGCATTAAAACAAGCAACCGGCAAGTACATTCTTATTCTGAATCCTGATACTTTACTCGAGGAAAATACCTTCATTAAATTGATAAACTTTATTGACAAACACCCTGACACCGGAGCAATTTCTTCAAAACTTATCAAGCAGGACGGTTCGCTCGATGCCGCATGTAAACGCAGCTTTCCGACACCTTCTGCCGCTATACCGAGAATGTTAGGGCTATCCCGGCTTTTCCCGAAAAGCAAAATTTTTTCAAAGTACAATCTTACTTATCTCGATGAAAACCTTACCCACAAAGTTGATGCAATTTGTGGAGCATTTATGTTTATCCCAAAAGTTGTGTTTGATAAAGTTGGTTTATTTGACGAAGATTATTTCATGTATGGCGAAGATCTCGATCTTTGTTTCCGAATTAAAAAAGCAGGATATGAGATTTATTATTATCCTGAGGTTACAACTATCCACCTGAAAGGTGAAAGCACAAAGAAAACCAATTTATCATACGTGAATAATTTTTACGGTGCGATGAATATTTTCGTGAAGAAAAATTTTACGGGAAGTTCAAGGTTTCTTTCATTTATTCTCAGACTTGGAATTTTTTACAGGTCTTTTTTCTCATATCTCGTAAGAATAATTTTTAATTTATTGAACCCGCTGGTTGATGCAGTACTGATTTTTTCTGGGTTGATTATTTCTGTAAAGTTAAGGTTTGAAATGTTTCCGAATGAACCGTACCTTTTTATCATCTCCGTTTATACATTAATCTGGGTTTTGCTATTAGCAGTCTTCGGTGCTTACACAAGGAAAAATAAACTATCGTTGAAGGCAGTATTTATAGGCGTTTTCTCTGGTTTTTTTGTCAATTCTTCAGTAACATATTTTTTTAAAGAGTATGCATTCTCTCGCGAAGTTGTATTAACTTCAACTGCTATAGCATTACTGACTTTGACTTTCTGGAGATCAATTCTGTTGATTTATAATTTCGTGAAGTATCGTAATATTACTTTAAAATCCGTTAATTTGCTGGTTGTTGGTAGTAGTAAGTTTCATCAGAATATTGAAGATAAACTGAGCTCGGTTTACAATGTATTTTTATTTGATGAAATCTCAAACAGGAAAGATACACAGAGCCTGAAAGAGATAATAATTTTTAATAATATTGATGAAGTTGTATTCACAGATAATTCATTTTCAAACAGCGATATCCTCAGCACAATATGGGAATTCAAAAACCGGGGTGTAAGTTTCAAAGTCCTTCCGTCCGGTAAAGAACTTATACTTTCAAAACTCCAAAGTAATATTGATGAACTCTCATTCATTGAAATTGAATACAATATCAACAACAAATTCAATATATTTTTAAAGCGGTTTTTTGATATATTGATTTCTTTATTAATGTTGATCTTTGTTTATCCGTTCATCTGGGTTTACAACAGGTTAATCAGAAATAACCTTTCAAGGCACACCTCAAAACTCCTCAGCCTGCCGGAAGTATTTTTCGGCAAATATAGTTTTGTTGGAATGCCGATGTGGTTCGAGACAAAAGGGAGAGAATATTTCGGGAAAAAAGGATTAACCGGTTTTATCCAAATATATTATCATGAAGGCATGACACACGAAGAAATGACCGAGTACAATATTTTCTACGCTAAAAACCAAACCTTATTACTCGATATTGAAATAATTTTGAAAACCATATTTTCGTTATTCAGAAGGAAAGCAAGAAATGGCAAACATAACTCTTGAATTTGAAAAGCCAATCGTGGAGCTTGAACAAAAAATTGACGAGATAAAGGAAATGTCAAGCGGAATGGATATTTCAAATGAGTTGGCTAAACTTGAAAAAAAGGTAATAGAACTTCGTACACAGATTTTCAGCAACCTTACTCCGTGGGAGGTTGTTCAACTTGCACGTCATCCTGAACGACCCTTTTCCTTAGATTACATTTTCAACATGACGACGGATTTCATTGAATTGCACGGCGACAGGTTATTTGGTGATGATAAAGCTATAGTCGGTGGTTTTGCAAGATTAGAGAACAGAACCGTTATGATAATCGGTCAACAAAAAGGAAGGGATACAAAATCAAATTTGTACAGGAACTTTGGTATGCCCAATCCCGAAGGATATAGAAAGGCATTAAGGCTAATGAAGCTGGCGGAAAAATTTGAAAAACCTGTTATAACTTTGATAGATACTCCCGGTGCTTACCCTGGAATTGGCGCCGAAGAGCGAGGTCAGGCGGAAGCAATTGCTAAAAATCTGTTTGAGATGGCAAAGTTAAAAGTACCGATTATAGTTGTTATCATTGGTGAAGGCGCATCGGGTGGCGCACTTGGAATTGGTGTTGGTGATAGGGTGCTAATGTTAGAGTATTGCTGGTATTCTGTAATTTCACCTGAGTCGTGTTCTTCCATATTGTGGCGAAGTTGGGAACATAAAGAAAAGGCTGCTGAACAATTGAAACTCACAGCAAACGATTTACTCGAGCTTGGTATTATAGACCGGATTATTCCTGAACCACCTGGTGGCGCACATCGTGACCACGTACTTGCAGCAAAGTTATTGAAAAAAACTTTGATTGAAGAACTTGATCAGATTTCTAAAATAAAAAATGAAAAATTTCTTGAAAACCGGATTGAAAAGTTCAGCGCAATGGGTTTTTTTAAAGAATAATTTATACTGAATTTCAATCATAATTTTTTTGTTTGCAAAGTAGAATAATTAGTATTGCAATAAAAATCTATAATGCTCATAATTACAAAAATTCAAACGCATATCCGGAAAATTCATACCATTCTTTAACGAATCAAACTTACAATAATGTCACTGAAAAAGTTATATGTATTAGCCCTTTGTTTATTCTCAATAATGTTAGTAAGTGATGCCAGAAGCCAGGAAGGCGGAAATAAATATGCGGGTGAATTTCTCGCTATCGGTGTTGGCGGAAGACCACTTGGGATGGGCGGTGCTTATGTTGCATTAGTAAATGATGTAACCTCGGGATATTGGAATCCTTCGTTACTCTCTCAAATCAATTACCCGCAATTTTCACTTATGCATGACGAGAGGTTCGGTAATCTCGTTAATTACGATTACGGCGCTGTTGGTTTTCCATTCGGTAAAGATGCTTCACTCGGATTGAGTGTAATTAGAATGGGGATTGATGACATTCCCGACACCAGAAATGCGTATGTAAACGGACGAATTGATCCGAATTTAGTTACAAGATTCAGTACTACTGATTACGCTTTTTATCTTACTTACGCTAAAAAACATGATGAAAATTTTTCTTACGGCGCTAACCTGAAAATTATAAGGCGTAACATTGCAGAGGAATCAGCCTGGGGGCTCGGATTGGACTTAGGTGTCTCTTATAATATTAACAATAAAATTTTCTTCGGTGCGAATCTGCAAGATATAACCACTACATATCTTTCCTGGTCAACGGGGAAAAAGGAAGTAATTACACCAACTGCAAAGATTGGCAGCGCTTATAAAATTCCACTGTTTGACGGAACGCTTACCCCTGCAATGGATTTCGATGTCAGATTTGAAAACAGACGGGAATCTGCAAACGCAAATCTCGGTCCGGTTTCATTCGATATGCACGCGGGGATTGAATATACATTCAAAGATATGTTCAGCATCCGAACAGGATATAACGATATAGGCAATCTCACGCTCGGAGCAGGAGTTAAGTTGCCTAAATTAAATATTGATTACTCGTTCGCAAAATTTGACGGTGATGCAGACCTCGGGAATACACACAGAATCTCGCTCATCTTCACTTTGGAAGAAGAGAAGTTTCAACGGAAGTTAGAAAAATAATTTCAAAAACGAGATTTTAATTTAAAGGTGGGAAAAATTATTCCTGCCTTTTTTTATTCACTTCAGTACTTCCCTATTGACAAGCCCTTCGGGGATTCTCCCTTCAACAAAGTCTATTATATTCTGAGCAGCCTTGATCGACATATTCTGGCGGGTATTCAATGAAGCACTCGCAATATGCGGACACATGACAATATTATCGAGCTCTTCAAGTCCTTTATGAAAAGCCGGCTCAAATTCGTAAACATCAAGTCCAGCACCTGCGATCTTATTTTCTTTAAGCACCTTATATAAAGCAGCTTCATGTACAACCGGACCTCTCGATGTATTAATCAGATATGCCGTAGATTTCATCATATTCAATTCTTTTTCACCAATCAGGTGTTTCGTTTCATCTGTCAACGGTACATGCAGAGATATAAAGTCAGACTCTTTTAAAAGTGTTTCCATATTTACGCTCTGAGCGGGAAAATCCAAAGTATCCTCACGGACAAATTTATCCATATACAAAACTTTCATGTTGAATCCGTAGTATGCTCTGCGACCCAGGGATTTCCCGATATTCCCTAAACCAATAATCCCAAGCGTAGAGCGATTGACTTCTCCTCCAAGAAATTCCATTGCTCCCCAGCCAGTGAATTTCCCGGAACGCAGAAATTTATCCGATTCAACTACCCGTCTGGCAACAGCAAGCATCAACGCAAACGTAAAATCGACAGTCGTTTCATCAAGTGTTTTAGGTGTGTTGGTAACATAAACCCCATACCGGGTTGCGGCCTTTAAGTCTATGTTGTTAAAACCAACTGCATAATTTGAAACCATTTTCAAATCAGGACAATTACGGAAAACCTCCTCGTCAAACGTATCTGATAACAAGGATAACACAATATTTTTATCCTTCAACATCCCAATCAATTCTGTCTTTGAAATAACTCCAACAGTTTTCCGGTATTCTATATCATACTTCTCCTGAAGCATAAGAATTCCCTTATCGGGGATTTCGTGTGTAACCAATATTTTCGCAATCATTTCAGATAGATTATTCTGTTTTCAAAATCAATATTTGAATTCATATATTCAACCAACAATTTAGTTGTTGCCCGAAGATATTTACCGGCAAAATTTTTCAGTTCATTACTGTCAGGTTTGTTTTCGAGTTTGAATGCTGAAAATATTGCATCAATTCCTTTATCGAAAACGCTCACTGCATCCTGTGTTGCTACACCCGTAATCGCGTAAACAGTTTTACCGAGATTCTTCGCAAGCTTTGAAATTCCAACAGGAGCTTTTCCATACGCTGACTGTTTATCCATTGACCCTTCACCAACTATTACAATATCCGAATTTGCCAGTTTATCTTTAAGTCCGATGAGTTTCATAACACCTTCGATACCCGAAATAATTTCAGCATTTAGGAAATTTTTAAAAGCATAGCCCAGTCCACCTGCTGCACCGGCTCCCGGGAAATTATCTTTATAAGAATATTTTTCATTTAAACATTTTGAAATCCTCGATAACTCATGGTCTAAAATATTAATCACAGTTTGACTTGCTCCCTTTTGGGATCCATAAACAAACGTTGCTCCGTGTTCACCAGTTAACGGATTTTTTACATCGGAAAGTACTTTGATACTAATAAGATCTGTTTCTGTACGCGGAACAATATCTGACACAAAACCCAAATCGGAAGCCGTATATCCGTAATCAAAATACGGTTTCAACTGATCGCCATTTTTATCACAAATTTTAAATCCAAGTTCCCCGAGCATCCCAAGTCCGATATCGTTTGTTGCAGTCCCACCGATTCCGATAATGAGATTTCTGCAGTTACGCGCGATAACTTTATTAATAAGCATTCCTAACCCCGCTGAACTCGCTCTTAATGGATTAAGTTCACTTTGTTTTAGCTGGGTTATGCCAATGCATGATGCCGCTTCCAGAATTGCTGTACTACCATTCAATGCAACTTCAGATTCAATTTCCCTGCCGAAAACATCAACTGACTCTACCTTAATTAATTTTGCTTTTGTGGAATACGCAATTGCTTCAACTGTTCCTTCGCCACCATCGGCCACTGGTATAACCTCACAAGTGAAGCCTGATGCGTTAAATACATCCTTAATAAGTTCGCCTGCTGATCGAGAGGAAAACGTTCCCTTAAATGAGTCTGTGCAAATCAAAACTTTCATGATATTATGGATTAGTCCCCCACAATTCAATATCTTTTACCATCGTACGATGAGGAAGATTTGCCGCCAATAAAATTGATTCTGCCACATCTTCCATCCTCATTAAAATTCCTTTTCCGGATTCAGATAATTCAGATTCAGGCAATTCCCTTATATCAACAGACGATGGTGTTATTGTTATTACCCGAATATTAAACTGCCTGAGCTCTTTAGCAATACATTCAGAGAAACCGTTTAACGCGAACTTTGAACAGGCGTAAGCTAAGCCTCCGATATAACCCCTCTTCCCCGCTGTTGAGGATACATTTATAATTGTTCCACTTGAATTACGTATCATTGTCTGTGAGACAAGTTTTGTCAGTTGCACAACTGCCCTGATATTAGTATTCATTATTCTGTCGAAATCTTCTAAACTAATTTCCTGAAGCTTAAAACTTCCGAATTGAGCTGCGTTATTAACGAGGATATCAATGGTTCCATATTTTTCAAGCGTTGATGATACAATTAATTCGGCGCTCTCCGGATTTGAAATATCCGCTTCAATTAATAAATTTTCACCGTTATTTTGATTAATTTTTTTAAGTGCTTCTTCAAGCTCGTTTTTATTTCTTGACACCATAACAACTTTAGCGCCTTTTTTCAAAAACAATCGTGTACATTCCCGTCCTATACCTTTCGATGCTCCGGTGATTATTACTACTTTCTTATTGAGATTATTTTTCATTTTTATTATTTAATAAATCTTGAAGTGGATCAATATGCTTCAACAATATCAGTATGCTGATGGATGCACAAAAAGTAAAGAGCAGAAAATTTTGGTCGTTAGTAACAGAATTATTTAATGTAAACCTATTTACAAATCCCGGAAAGAAAACCAAAGGCAAAACATACAAAATCGAAGCTGCTATACTCGCAAGATGAACATTCGATTTAATTTTATGCGCAATGAAGTAAAATATTAACCAAAATAATATCATTAGAATATTAACCGTAAACATAACACCCATTGCGGTTGAAAGTCCTCTGCCACCTTTAAATTTTAAGAAGATAGAATAATTGTGTCCGGCGATTAAAAGAACTGACGGTAAGATTAATAATGCGAATGAAAGCTTAATAACTCCGGTTAGTATTAACACGGGAATTAATCCTTTCAAAAAATCAATCAGGAAAATAAAAATTCCTGCTTTCCCTGACCCTGTTACTTCAAACGAATTCATCGCGCCAACATTACCGGTACCTTCGAGCCTAATGTCTTTATTGTACCTTCTTTTTACTAAAATATATGCAGTTGGGATTGACCCGGTAATGTAACATAAAATACAGATAAGGATATAATTGATTATAACCTCTTGCACTTTATTCTATTTCAAAAGGACGTGCTACAATTACACCAGTTTGTTTACTGTTACTCATCAGATACTCCTGTAACTCGTCGTTTGTAATCATAACCTCTTTGGTTTTTATATTTGCGTGCATAAAGTAAGTTCGCCCGTTCTCCTTAAAAACAAGCCCTGTGTGAGTTACATCAAGCCCGTCAATATTAGTCGTGGTTGCGATGATATCTCCGTTTTGAAGATTGTCATAATATGACTTCAATTGTTGCTTGGGAATGTAGAATAATTGTCTGGTATTTAAATTATCCTCAATTAATTCCATTTGATGTAAATAATCGGGATTGTTTTGAAGTTGCTTGTAAGAGTTAACGTGACTCGACATAAAGTTTATTCTTTTGTCGTAAGGAATTCCTCCTATTGATTCGGTTATATCGCTTACAATACCTTTTTGCTGGTTATCATAAATCCAATCCGTGAAATAATGTAGCCTCGATGGATATCCGTCAATAACCCCATTCCGGTACCGTACTTTGGTTAATTCATTTTTATAATCTTCAAAAGTCAATTTATTTAATTTGATTAACCTTGACATAACAAGCACATTTTCAACAAATGTAACACAATCCAAACCGGTAACCATTATAATCAGACCTTCGGATTTTATATTTTTATCGAGTGTGCCACCAACATACTCTGTACCAAGAAACTTTTTCCCGACTTCAACAATTAATTCACTCATCGGTAACTTTGCCAAACTACCGTCAAATGATTTCAGAATCTTTTTACATTCTGCTTCTTCAATATCATCAAATAAAATTTTTCCGAATGCAACACATTGGTTCGATGAATTGATAACGAACAAAATTAGCGGAACAACAAATTTCAGCGTTTTTATGAATTTCATTTTTTTAATGTCTTTTGATAAAAATAAGAAATTTTTAACTTGATAAGAACTTAATTTCAAACCTCATTTTGAAAGTTACTATTAGAAAAGCTGATAAATCTGATTCTTCGGAAATAATCAGATTAATAAAAGAGCTTGCGGAATTTGAGAAACTCGAACCACCTGATAAACTTGCCTGTAGGAGATTAATTAAAGATGCATTCTCGATTAATCCACCATTCGAAATTCTTGTAGCGGAAAATTATCAAAATATTCTTGCATACGCTTTCTATTTTTATACTTACTCAACTTTTAGAGCAAGAAAAACTTTGTATCTGGAAGATATTTACGTTTCGAACTTGTATCGCTCGCATGGAATCGGACAACGTATTTTTAAACAACTAATCAGAATTGCAAAGAAAAACAGGTGCAGCAGGATGGAATGGTGCGTACTAAACTGGAATAAAAATGCTATCAAATTCTATGAAAAAATCGGGGCAAACCCGTTGGATGAATGGACCTATTATAGGTTAGTGCTGGATTAAGATTAATTGCTATTCTGAGATTCTGCAATCGGACAAAAAGTCGTTATCTTAAATTTGTCAAAAAGGTTCTTCGTCATGTACTTTATCCACCTGTGCATCTATCAATTCCATATCTAAACGAGGATGTGTTTCAGGGTTTTCAAATGAAGCAAACTCACTAATAAATTTCAGCTCAAGGTCATCTATTGGTCCGTTCCGTTGCTTCCCGATAATTATGTCAGCACGTCTCTTTAAATCTTCATATTCAGGATTGTTTGGATCACGCTTCATATTCATTACTTGTCTATGTACAAAAATTACTACGTCCGCATCCTGTTCCAAAGCACCGGATTCCCTTAAATCTGCAAGTTGTGGGCGTTTCTCTTTACCACGTGCTTCAATACCACGATTTAACTGCGCGCAGGCGAGTACAGGAATATTGAGGTCTTTTGCTAATGCTTTTAAGCCCCTTGAGACCTCAGCTACTTCAAGATCTCTCCTCTCTGCACTCCCAGACCCTCTGACAAGTTGTAGGTAATCAACGACAAGCAGATCAATCTTGTAATCATTATACATCCTTTTAGCTTTAGCCCTCAGTTCGTGAATTGTTAATTCACTCGAGTCATCAATAAAGAGATTCACTTTCAATCTGTGGAAAGTAGTTTGAATCCTACTCCATTCCTCAGTGGAACATCTGCCTGCCTTGAGCTTTTTACCGTCAACCCGCGCTTCCTTTGAGAGCAACCTGATTATTAACTCACGAGTGCTCATTTCAAGACTGAAAATCCCAACACTTTTCCCGCTATCAATGGCTGCATTTCGTGCGATATTCATTGCAAATGCTGTTTTCCCGTGTGAAGGTCGCCCCGCTATAATGATTAACTCGGATTTTTGCAAACCGGAAGTTAAATCATCCAGCTTATGATAACCTGTTTGAACTCCGGTAATAGTACCCTTCTTATGAATCAGTTCTCCAATCTCTTCAACGACATTAGAAATTTCACTTGAGAGCTTCACAGCTTGCTTTTTGGAAAGCGCATTTGATACATCCAATAGTTTGTTCTCCGCCTCTCCAATAAGCTGAAACGGGTTCATTGATGAATCAAACGCTTTGTCAACAATTGATGATGAAATATGAATCAATTGACGCAAAACATATTTCTCGTATATTATCCTTGAGTAGTATTCAATATTCGCGGATGAAGAAACCATACCCGTAAGGTCAATCAGATAGTCGCTATTACCTACTTCATTTAACGACCCCATTCGTTCAAGCTCTAATTTAACTGAAACACAATCAATGGGTTCATTCTTCGCTTCAAGATTTGTTATCGCAGAATATATTATTCCGTGTTTCGAAACATAGAAATATTCAGGTTTCAGGATATCTTTTGATTGAAGATACGCAAGATTATCAATTAAAATTGCGCCAAGGACTCTTTGTTCGACGTCAATCGCCTGAGGTGGTAATCTGTCAGTTTTAAAATCAAAGTTTTCATTTAAAGTAATGATCTCTTTCTGTTGCGATCTCTTCTTAGCCATTTTGTAAAATTTTATCGTATTCTTTCCTTAAAAATTTAACATCAGCCCAGGTTAATATTTTCCAATTTGGATTTCTAAGCAATGCTGCAGGGTGGAAGGTTACAATAGTTTTAACACCTTGATAGTCATGCAATGTTTCACGGAGTTTACCGAGCGGTTGTTTAGTTTGGAGCAAAGTTTGCGCTGCAAATTTTCCCAGTGCAAGAATCAGTTTTGGATTAATGAGTTCAATTTGTTTTTTTAAATACGGTTCACAACTTTCTATTTCATCAATTTCTGGATTCCTGTTACCCGGCGGTCTGCATTTGAGAATGTTGCAAATATAAACCTGATCCCGTTCCAATTCAATTGACGCAAGAATCTTTGTCAGCAATTGCCCAGCCCTCCCGACAAACGGAAGCCCTTGTTCATCCTCATCCGCACCCGGTGCTTCACCGACAACAACAATATCAGCGTTCGGATTACCCGAACCGAAAACAAATTTTTTTCTGGTTGCACCTAATTTGCACTTCATACAATTTCTGATATTAGATTCTAATTCATCAATACTTTTGCTCGTTGTCCAATTGTATTGCATATTCCGGGATTCTGATGTTTCCATAAAAATATCAGGGTTTAACCTATTGTCGTTAAAATTGTAACCAGAATTTTCACCTCTAATTTCATTAGCATAAAGCAGAAAAGAATCGTAATCATTCCTGAAAGATAAATAACCTGATATAGCTTTTAAGATTTCTTCCATTAATGAAACTGTAAGATGAGTAATAAGAACTTAGCGCATTAAAAGTAATTTATCAAGTATCGCATTTGCGACCTGATATTTGCTCATAATTTGTAATTTCAATTCTTCCGAACTTGTAATCAATGTAACGATGTTAGTATCTGTCCTGAAACCTGCACCCTTTTCATTCGGATTATTAAGAACTATCATATCGAGATTTTTAGTTTCAAGCTTACGTCGTGCATTATCAACCGTATTTTCGGTCTCAACTGCAAACCCGATCAACTTAAAACCTTCCTTGTGTTTACCGAGATAATGTAAAATATCGACTGTTTTCTCAAAGTCTATACTGAAGCGATCGTTTAGTTTATCCTTTTTAATTTTTTCTTTCACCGGTGAAACAGGTTTAAGATCTTCAACAGCAGCTGACATTATCACAACATCCGTTCCGATTAAGTTTTCTTGAATTTTGCTTAACATTTCATCAGCAGAAACTACATTGATTCGTTTAACATCTTGAATATCCGGAAGTCCTACCGGTCCCGAAATTAGAACAACATTTGCTCCACGCACTGATGCTGCCCGAGCCAATTCGAACCCCATTTTCCCTGAAGAAGGATTCGAAATATAACGAACCCTGTCAATGTACTCATGAGTCGGACCAGCAGTAACAATGATTTTTTTGCCAGCGAGATCTGTCTGAGTTTCAAATTTTGATAGAATCCGGTTAAAGATGGTATCAGGCTCAGCCATTCTCCCGTAACCTGTTAATCCGCTTGCTAACTCCCCTTCTTCAGGTTGAATGAGATCATATCCCAACGAAAGTAAAGACTCGAAATTTTTTTGTGTAACCGGATGAACAAGCATATCGTGATCCATAGCCGGGACGAAGATAACCGGACTTCGGGATGAAAATAGAGTGGCTAAAAGTAAATTGTCAGTAATTCCATTTACCGCTTTTGAAATTGTATTCAAAGTAGCAGGAGCTATTACAAACAAATCTGCCCAGAGTGCAAGATATACGTGAGATGTCTCAGCATTTATTACCGTATTAGTTTCTGACACATCTGAAAAAAAATTGATGTGCACATCGTTACCTGAAAGGACTGAAAGAGTTAGAGGTGAGATAAAATTAACAGCGGAGGGTGTCATTAAAACCCTGACATCTGCATCCGCCTTTTTTAATAATCTGATAAGGGTACAAATTTTGTAAGCAGCGATTCCTCCGCTGACACCTACTAATATTTTTTTCCCCTTAAGCACATTAATTATCTTCTTTGTACCTGAAAGTTAAATCGCCGTTCAACCAATCGCTGATTGCCTGGTGAGCGGGTTTTTGACGAGCCTCGAATTCCAATGAAATATCAAGTTTGTCTAGATTCATAACTGTATCGTTCTCAGTATTCTTTGCAATAACCGGCTCCAACCTTTTACTTAATTCAATTTTAACTTCATCGTTAATCTGCTTTGACCTTTTAGAAACTATGACAACCGCTTCATAAAGGTTCTCAGCCTTAGATTCAAAGTTCTCTATATCTAACGTTTGAATTGGCATTATTTACTCCGTTATGTTTTATATTTATTGTAAATTTCCTGAACTTTTTTTACTGCTTCATTCAAATCTTCGTTCACAACAATGTAATCAAAAAGGTTTGCTTTCGTAAGCTCCATCTCCGCCCGGGCAACTCGTTTATTTAATTCAATCTCGCTTTCAGTGTTTCTTGACTTTAAACGCTCTATCAGTGTCTGAATATCCGGAGGTTGAATAAATACTGTAATTGCGTTTGAGCCGTATATTTTTTTTATGTTGAGCCCGCCATTTACATCAACATCAAAAATAATATTTTCATTCTTCAAATGTGAGTCATCAATTATTGTTTTCAATGTACCGTAATAATTTTGATCGTAAATTTTCTCGTACTCAATCAGTTCATTCCTTTTAATCTTATCTTCAAAATCCTGCATTGACAAGAAGTAATAATCTTTACCGTGAACTTCACCGGGTCTCTTAGCTCGGGTTGTCGCTGAAACTGAAAATTTAAGATCCGGGTTATTTTCAACCAATTTTCTGACAATAGATGTTTTTCCTGCACCTGAAGGCGCTGAGATTACTAATAGCATTTATTCAATATTCTGTACTTGTTCCCGAATCTTTTCGAGCTCTTCCTTAATAAATGTTACTTTTTGTGAAATAATTGCATCACCGGATTTTGATGCAATTGTATTTGCTTCACGGTTGAGCTCCTGAATTAAAAAATTCAATCTTCTACCCGAATGTTCAGGTGAATTTACATGATCAATGAAATACTGAACGTGACTTTCAATTCTGGTAATTTCTTCAGTTATATCAAATTTTTCACTGAGCATCGCAATTTCAAACTCAATCCTTTTATCATCAATTTTTGACGGGTCTTTTATTATTGTGTTAACTTTATTAATAAGTTTTTCCTTTTGAAAATTATAATTATCGGAATACATGCCAAATATCGTTTTACTCTCAGACCTTATAGATTCTATTCTTTGCAAAATATCCGTTTTCAAAAATTCGCCTTCTTGCTTTTTCATCGCATTCAGATTTTCTAATGCATCTCTCACAACTTCATAAATAAATTCTTCCTTATCATCATTCATCTCTTCCTTTTGATCAAATGTTATGACATCTTCAAACTTCAAAATATGGTCAAGTTTAATCCTTTCTTTCGAATTAATTTTTTTTCTCAATTGCTTTAAGATATCAACATAGAACTTTAGCTTTTCTGGATCAAGCATTTGTTGACCGTTATCTTCAGAACCATTAACAATGGAAATACTGACTGACACTTTTCCCCGCGAAAAATATTTTTTAATAAAATTTCTTAAATTAATTTCAAGCGGTTCAAGGGACTTTGGGAGGCGCAATATCAACTCAAGGAACCTGCTATTAACAGATTTCACTTCTACCTGATAAACCCTTCCATTTAATTCCCCCTCCGCTCGCCCGAAGCCTGTCATGCTAACAATCATTCTACGTCACATAATTTTGATTGAGACTTTCAGTTAATATATCAAAAGCATCATCAACATTATCAGCGTAATGAAAAAGGTCCAGATCCTCGACCGAGATTGTGCCATATTCGGACATCTTCTCGATGTTGATTATATTTTCCCAATAGTCTGTTCCATAAATGAGTACAGTAATTTTTTTCCTTAACTTTTCCGTTTGTATCAATGTAAGGATTTCGAATAATTCATCAAGCGTACCAAACCCGCCGGGCATGATAACAAGAACTTTCGCCAGATAAGCAAACCAGAATTTCCTCATAAAGAAATAATGAAACTCAAAATTTAATTCAGGCGAAATATAAGGATTTGGGAATTGTTCAAATGGGAGTGAAATATTCAAACCCATTGAGAAACCTTTAGCTCTCGACGCACCGCGATTTGCAGCTTCCATAATGCCCGGACCTCCACCAGAACAAACAACAAATTTGTTTGGTTTTTTAAGACCCATCGCCCATTTGGTTAATCTGTAAGAAAGCTCTTCCGTATCCTGATAATATCTGGATATCTCAATCTGCCGCTTTGCTTTTTCAAGTGAAACTTTTAGTTGATCATCATTGGGACTATACTCAACCATTCGCTCTATTTTCTCGTATTCGTTAATTGATTCTTCACGAGATTTGATCCTCGCTGACCCAAAGAAAACTATGGTGTGATTTATTTTATATTTTTTAAACCGTTCAAGCGGTTCAAAATATTCAGCAAGTATTCTAAGAGACCTGCCGGAGGGAGCGTTCATGAAAGCGTCATTCTTGTAGGCTTTTGGTGCTTTCGGGAGTGGTTTGTTTTTTTTAGAGTGTTCTTCCGCCATCTACTTTTATTGTTTGTCCAGTTATAAAATTATTTTTTTCTGTTAAATATCCGATCAATGCGGTTATATCATCTGATTTGCCGAACCGTTTCATTGGATATTTCTTTATTTCGGTAAGATTAACATTTTCATTCATATCTCCATCGATCATAATTATGCCTGGGGCTATTGAATTTACCAAAATTTTCGGAGCAAATCTTTTTGCAAGTTGTTCGGTAAATTTAACCACTCCAGCTTTAGAAATGGAATAAGGGATAAATGAGCTCCAGTTTTCAAAAGCGCCTATCGAAGAAATATTAATAATTCTTTTCGGGAAATCAGTTTCATGTCTCAGCATATATTTAACCGCAAGTTGAGAGCAAAAGAAAACTGCTTTTAGATTTATGGAAATTGTCTTATCAAAAAATTCCTCATCAATTTCCAAAAAATCTTTTTTTTCAAAAATTGCAGCATTATTGACAAGAAGCTCCGTATTCGGATATTTTAAGAAAATACCGTCAAAGCAATTTACAATTTCAGAGGTAAATCTCAAATCACATCGAATCAATTTGTAATCATCAGAAATTACCTTTGCACGCTCAATAAAATTTTCTTTTACCAGATCATCCGAAGAGTTATAGATTGAAATAACCCGAAATCCATTTTTCAAGAGAAAAAGAGAGATGTCCCCTCCTAATCTTCTAACTCCACCGGTAACAATAGCCGTAGGTTTTAACATAATAAACGCGCCCTCGGGATGAGTCGAACATCCGGCCAATAGTTTAGGAAACTACTGCTCTATCCACTGAGCTACGAGGGCAGGGAAATAAAATTATATTAAATACAAAAATGATACAATATAGATTTTTATAAAAAAAGCCGTTACTTCAGGAAGCAACGGCTTTAAAAAAAACCCGGCGAATCCTACTTTTCCGTGCAGTTGCCCACACAGTATCATCGGGGATTCAGGTCTTAACTTCTCTGTTCGGAATGGGAAGAGGTGTTGCCCCTGAATTAAATCACCAGGAAAAAAATAAAACATAATTGATGCTACAGCATGCTATCTGAGCTAATAATAAAAAAAATGGCAAGTCATTCGACTTATTAGTACTGCTCGGCTAAACATGTTACCATGCTTGTACCTGCAGCCTATTACCAGATAATCTCTCTGGAGTCTTATTTCCCGAAGGAAGGGATAATTAATCTTGAGGCGAGTTTCGCGCTTAGATGCTTTCAGCGCTTATCTCGACCGAATATAGCTACTCAGCGATGCCACTGGCGTGACAACTGATACACCATTGATTCGTTCGCTCCGGTCCTCTCGTACTAAGAGCGACCCCTCTCAATTATCCTGCGCCCGCATAGGATAGAGACCGAACTGTCTCACGACGTTCTGAACCCAGCTCACGTACCGCTTTAATTGGCGAACAGCCAAACCCTTGGGACCTTCTCCAGCCCCAGGATGCGATGAGCCGACATCGAGGTGCCAAACCTCCCCGTCGATGTGAACTCTTGGGGGAGATCAGCCTGTTATCCCCGGCGTACCTTTTATCCTTTAAGCGACGGCGTTTCCACACACAACCGCCGGATCACTAAGTCCTGCTTTCGCATCTGTTCGACTTGTAAGTCTCACAGTTAAGCACCCTTATGCCTTTGCACTCTGCGCATGATTACCAACCATACTGAAGGTACCTTTGAAAGCCTCCGTTACAATTTAGGAGGCGACCGCCCCAGTCAAACTACCCACCTAACACTGTCCCCAACCCTGATTCAAGGGTCCAGGTTAGAATTCAAACAAAGCAAGGGTGGTATTTCACTTTTCGACTCCACCATGGCTAGCGCCACAGCTTCACAGTCTCCCACCTATTCTACACATGCTTTGTCCAAACACAATGTTAAGTTGCAGTAAAGGTGCACGGGGTCTTCTCGTCCGTATGCGGGTAACCGGCGTCTTCACCGGTACCACAATTTCACCGAGCTCGTGG
>WBZR01000166.1_pt1:70000-115683 | contig 115683 bp, 98 predicted proteins | sample 5204231 | NCBI WGS metagenome assembly WBZR01 (sample SAMN12412403, study PRJNA552823) | activated sludge metagenome | isolation source: activated sludge from anammox sidestream of wastewater treatment plant... | place: USA: Virginia | collected 2017-08
GCAAGCGATGTACCCCAACCGCCTGCGCCGAGAACTGAAACTTTCATTGAATTTATTTTTTTGCCAGAGGTGCTTTAATCTTACATACCCGGATCAACCACAGACTCTCAAATCTGTTTTCGTTTCCCCGCAACAGCCTGATTATATTTGTGCGGTGATTGTATATCAAAAATACGGATATCGCAATCGTGAAAAATATTAATGTCCCGTAACCATTGATTTCAACATGAAAAAAATTTTCACGGATGAACATTGTTACCGGTAATGAAAATGAAGCAACTATTGACCCGAGTGATACATATCCGGAGGAAATGAGTATCAGTACAAAAAAACCAAGACTGATGGAAACATCTACAGGTGACAAAGAAATCAACATACCCAAAGCGGTATTAATACCTTTGCCTCCCTTAAAGTTTACAAAAACCGAAAAAGTATGCCCTAATATTGCAGAGACACCTGCAATGATTTTAACTAAAGTAATATCCTCAAATGGCGTATGATTTGCAAAAGGTAAATGTGAATAGAAAAAAGATGAAACGAATAAAACTGCAACCAAACCTTTCGTTATATCCAGTACTTGCACAAGTATGCCAAGTGGAGTTCCGAGAACTCTGAACGCGTTTGTTGAACCAAGATTTCCGCTACCGTATTCTCTCAGATCAATGCCCTTAAACAATTTGCCAACAATGTAAGCAAAGGGTATTGAACCAATCAGATAGCTTACCAGAATCATTATTAGAATTGAGAGCATTGTTAATCCGTTTTAGTCAAAATTAACAATTTAATTTATAATACTGAAGGTTTATTTTGCAAGATAATCATTTTTTTTGTGAATAAGATTATTCGCTAAAGCCGAGTTGAACTTGAACACCTGATCAATGTTAGACACTTTCAAAAGATACATATCCGTTTCATTGTCGAGTTTTTTCAAGTAAAGTGTAACCGGTTCTTTCTCTTTCCGATACAAAGTTATCCTGTAATTAAATGATTCGTCCACATTCAACGGTTCATCCCAGAAAGTTTGAGTGTTGAAATTCTGCATTAAATTTAAGAAACCATCAACTGCAGCGGTATCAGCCGGTTCCCCGCCTACATAATAATTTCCAGTTGAATCCCAGGTAAAATCAAATTTTTCGTCGGGGAAATTAAATTCAACTTTTTCAATTTCAACTGCCGGTATTGAGAAAATAGATTTATCGCGCCAGTCATTTGCATCCTGTCTGACAAAATTGTTCCTTAAAAAACCACTTGCAAGGTAAACTTTCTCATCACCCGGGAGCTTTATAAAAGTCTGCGCCGCTCCCTCTGATGCATTTCCAATCTCAAAGTCCGCAACCATCTCACCCTGTTTAAATATTTTAAACCGAACGACGTTTGTATCAATGAAACCAAAATTAACATGAGCTGACGGATTTTCGGATACTATACTTTCAATTTTGTAATTTTGTAAATCCGATAGTAAACTTGGTATAAATTTTTGCTCCAATTTTTTATTCAGCGGCTCGGTCATCCTCCATTCATTTCCAACAAGCTCGAAAACATACTTCTGCCCTTTTTCTTCAAACTCAATTTTTGTTACCGAAGCAGAGTCAACTGTAAATAATTTTTCCGCTAACGAATACGAAGTAGTTTTTCCGCCCCTGTCAATTACAATGAAGTAAACAAGAATTAAAAGAACTACAAATACTGCTGAATAAATTAATATGCTTTTATTCTTCATCGTTTGAAATTTCTTTTTCTTTAAAGTCTGTTTTCAAGTTTCTCCTTCGTGTACTTCTCTTGTTCCAAATGTATAAACCTATCAACATTACAACTGCCGGTGGAAAAATTAATGAGAAATACTTAATAAAATTTTTAGTTTCATCAGTTACCTCTTCTATCGGAGCTTCTGAACTTATCTTATTCCTTATATCGCTCATTCCTACATCATCCATTAAATAGTCAACCATATTTGCGAAGAAAATAAAATTCTCCGTTGGTGGTCTATTTTGTTCATTGATAAACTCCGCATCACCAATTGCAATCATTTTAGTTTCAGCTGATGTCCGAGGCATAAACTCAAGTGTATCCTGTCTGGACCCGGGTACTGTATCATGCGGGATCGGTTTACCCTCGAAATAACTCGTAAAATTCCCCTCATAAATTGCACCAACCGGAATATCAGCCTTATCAAACAAGGTATCAATTGCATTCTGATTTAAATTTTGGAATTGCTCCAAGTTCAGAACGAAAAAGCCTTCAGCAATTCCTGACCTATCGGAAGATGACAGCAGTTTAGTAACTTTTAACCCTTTGCTCTCTCCATAGGGAATATCGACCGAGCTTGCAAATGAAAGTGTAACGCTCTTTATATTATTGAATGCTGTAATATCACGGTTGATATTTGTAACAAGAGGGAAGTAAGGATAATTTACCGATATCGGAATGCCGATAGGAGATTGTACCGTAACCTGTGCACATTGAAGATCGCGAACTAAATTCATATTCACCTTAAGACCGTAATGTTGCATCATCTGTTCGATATTTAAATTAACCTGATCTCCAATGATTACTTGTTGTTGGAAATTTGGTATTACTTTATTTAAAAGCCAGATCACTTTACCGCCACGCATGATGTACTGATCTATCAAATACATTCTGTCTAATTCAAAATCTTTCTTTGGACCTGCAACAACTAACAGTTCGATATCTTCGGGGACAGGGTTATTCAATGATACATTCACAGGTACAAGTTCATACTGTTTTGTAAGAATCGAGTTCAATGTTTCGAAACTATTTATTGCGTACTCTTCTTGTCCTTGAAGATATCCTATTTTCTTCTGTTTCTCGTTTGTAATCCGTAATATTGCGGTTGTCAGTTCGAATTCAAAGTTATCAATTGATTGTATCAATGGTAATGCTTCCTGCTTTCCGCCATACAAAAGTACCAATCCAAGGAAAGCATTTTTCACTTCAAGCTTATCCTTATCAACAACCTGAACCTGAACCGGGTTAATGCCATACTTCTGAGCTTCCTTTTGTAAATCTGCTTCTCCGGATTCTCCAATAGGATTATAAAATTCATAATTCAAATAACCGTTGGAATATGTTCTATAATCGTCAAGTATATCCCGAACTTGTCTTCTTAAATTATTATATGGTGCCGGTAGGTTATCACTAAAATATGCTTTAATAACCAAATTGTCCTGTAGATTTCCTACCAAATCTTTACTAACCTGCGAAAGTGTGTAAGTTTGATTCTTCGTAAGATCAACTCTTGTAAAAAATCTCATCCCCAGTACATTAAGGAGCACGATGATTCCGATTATCAGAGCTGTTTTAATTATTGTCTGCTTTTTAAGGTCTTTTCTTTTCATTCTAATACTCTTTAAATATTTTTACCATTTCCTGCTTTCAAGTGAAAGCTTTGTTAGCAACAAAAAAATTGAAATTCCGCTTAAGTAATAAATAATATCCCGTGAGTCTATCACACCTCTTGCTATGCTGGAGAAATGGTAATCCGTTCCAATATATTCCAAAATGGTAGCTAAGCTTGTCGGAAGAAAGATTAACACTTTATTCAGCATAAACAGAATGAACACAAAAAGGAAACTAATAATAAAGGCTACAACCTGATTTTCCGTAAGAGATGATGAAAATATTCCGATGCTAATGTAAAGCGCCGACATCAGGATTAATCCAATGTACGCAGAGAAAATTGCACCGGGATCAATCGGGCCTAACATTGTTAGCATTATGACGTAAACGATTGTTGGTAATAAAGTAATTATCGCGAGGGTTAATACAGAGAAAAATTTCCCTAAAATTATATCAACATCTGATATTGGTTTTGTCAGAAGAAGTTCAATTGTACCTGATTTTTTTTCCTCAGATAGAGTTCTCATAGATATCGCAGGAATAAAGAATAAATAAATAAAAGGGATCATATCAAGTACGCCGCGCATTGTTACAAATCCGCCAACGAAAAGAGTGCTAGTAAAAAACCAACCGGTAATAGCAAGAAAGACTACGATTATTATATACGCCACCGGAGATGTAAAAAAGGATCTAAGTTCTTTAGTCGTTATTGTTAAAATATTCTGCATCTGAAGTTTATTTTATTGTAAGTTCACGGAAAATGTCCTCAAGCGAAGTAGTTTCCTGATAAAGCTCAAGCAAGGTTAATTTTTTCTCAACTAATTTATTAAATATTGCCTCTCTCAAATCAGAACCTTTTGAAGCTAATATTTCGTAACGTAGTTGTTTTTCGTCTTCCGATACTTGCGATATTTTTTCAATTCCCGGAATACTTTTAATCTCACTTTCAAATTTCCCGTTCAACTCTCCTCCTTTTTTCACCGTAAGTTTAATCAATACCTGCCCTTGGAATTTTTTCTGAAGTTCATCCGGTGAACCGTCTGCAACAATTTCACCTTTGTTTATAATTAGTACCCGGTCACAAACAGCCTGTACTTCCTGAAGTATATGAGTTGAAAGTATCAATGTTTTTTGCTTACCGAGTCTTTTAATTAAATTTCGGATTTCAATTATTTGATTGGGGTCAAGTCCGGAAGTTGGTTCATCAAGGATCAAAACGTCAGGGTCATGAATCATTGCCTGCGCTAATCCAACCCTCTGTCTATAACCTTTCGAAAGTTGACCTATATCCATGTGTTTAACCTCTTCCAGTCCACAATCTTTAATTATCCTGTTCAGAGCTGAACTTATTTTCTCTTTAGGAACCGATTCCAATTTCGCAGCATATTTAAGATAATCTAAAACGTTCATATCCAAATACAACGGATTCTGCTCAGGTAAGTAACCTATCTTCGCCCGGACAATTTTAGGATCATTTTCAGTATCGTTTCCCTCTACAGAAATTTTACCTTCAGTGGGTGTGAGATAAGTTGTAATCATCTTCATGGTTGTAGATTTTCCCGCACCGTTCGGTCCGAGAAAACCGACTATTTCGCCGGTATTAATCTCGAACGAAATATTCTTTACCGCCGGATGGTTCCCGTAATACTTAGTTAAATTTTCTACTTTGATTGACATAATTTAAAATTCAAACCTTTAAGTTACCGTTGCTGATTTTTATTTTCAAACCATTAAGATTTATAGCCTGACCGGAATGGTTTAGTGGTGTGTTTCCTTTGAAGAATAATTTTCTTTGTAATACTTTTCATATTCACCGCTCATAACTTTCCTCCACCAATCCTCATTTTCCTGATACCATTTTATTGTATGTTCTATTCCTTCCGGGAACCGGTATGCAGGTTCCCAGCCAAGTTCTCGTGTGATTTTTGCTGAATCAATTGCATACCGCCGGTCGTGTCCGGGGCGATCTTTCACATAAGTTATAAGCTCCTGACTTCTTCCCAGTTTTTCAAGTATGAGCTTTACTATGTCAATATTAAACCATTCGTTATTACCACCGATGTTATATACTTCTCCCGGGTTTCCTCTTTCGAGAACTGCAAGTATAGCAGAACAGTGGTCATCAACATACAACCAATCGCGAATATTTTTCCCGTCACCATAAACCGGCAAGTGTTCATCATTCATAGCTTTTACTATCATGAGCGGAATCAATTTCTCCGGGAACTGATAAGGTCCGTAATTATTTGAACAGCGGGTTATCAATACCGGTAATCCGTGAGTATGATAATATGCGTTACACAACAAATCTGCGCCGGCCTTGCTTGCTGAATACGGACTGTTGGTAGTTACCGGTGTTTCCTCTGTAAACTTTAACTCAGGCATATCTTCCGGCAGCGATCCATAAACTTCATCAGTTGATACCTGAAGGAATCTTTCACCACCGAGCTTCTTGAATACATCAAGTAAAGTCTGTGTACCTAAAACATTCGTAATTATAAAATCCTTTGACCCAAGAATACTTCGGTCAACATGTGATTCAGCAGCAAAGTTTACAATTGTGTCAATATCGTTTTGAACCATTGTCTTTTCAACAGCGGCGGAGTCGCATATATCACCTTTTACGAACTTATAATTTGGATTAGATTCTATCTCAATTAAATTTTCAAGATTGCCCGCATACGTGAGCTTATCGAAGTTTGTTACTTTGTACTCCGTATTTTTTAAAACAAACCGGACAAAATTACTGCCAATAAATCCGGCTCCACCTGTTACTAAGATATTTTTCATAATTAGTTTTTATCTGAAGAATAACCCCAGGTTCACACTTAAATCCGTAAAGAATCCATTAGCTTTAATGTTACCCGGAACGTTAGTAAGTTCTATTCCATTTTCATCCTCCCAACCGGAATCAAAAGTGAACGAATAACCGGTATTGAACTTAAAATACAGAAAAGACTTTGCCTGGAAGCCTATTCCAACTTTCGGTTGTATTGTATAAAATGTTTGTCTGAGATTTCTTGAAATCGTCTGGCTGCTGCCATTACTACCGATTTCACCGAAAACAGTATTCCAGTTCCCGTAATTAGGATCAATCTGGAAAAGCTTCACCGTATATGAACCCATCCCGAAATTTGATCCAAATGTAAAATCAAAATACTTTCCCAATAGTGATACATATTCCGCACTCAATCCACCCATCCTATAAACCAGGGATGCTTTTTTCTTCAGGTTTCCGGATGAAACTTGATTTGAATTTAGAGTAAATCCTGTTCCCATATAACCAAGTCGTAATCCCGTAACTTTCGGAACATCCAGATAGCCGTGTCCACCGAGTGTTACTGCGCCATCTGTATTGAGGGAAGGAATCCCTGCTTTATTAAGTTCCGTGTTAATCGTACTGATATCGGGGATATACCAGCCGGCAGTAAATCCCCCGAATATTGAAAATCTACTTACGAATTGAGCATTTGCGATTTGTGATAAAAGAATCCAAATTAAGAATGTGATAACAATCTTCGACTTATTCATACATAAAAAAATTTAAGCAAGCTATAAAAATTAAGCGTGTCTTTAAAGTAAAAACATTTCCCTAACAAAAGCAACCACGATAGCGAAAACATATTTACAAACCATCGCCCGACTATGAGTTAATACTCTCACGGGAGCTTTTAATCAGATTTTGAGAATGCATTATATATTTATTTATAATTCAAAGCCGGTGCGAGCCATCTTTCAACTTCCGTAACACTTAAACCTTTACGTTTCGCATAGTTTTCCACCTGATCCTTTCCAATTTTTCCGAGCCCGAAATATTTTGCTTCAGGGTGTGCAAAATAAAATCCGCTTACAGATGAAGCCGGGTACATAGCAAGCGCATCGGTAAGCTTGACTCCGCATGAATCCGTTTCCTTCAACATTTCAAACAATATCCGCTTTTGATTGTGGTCAGGGCAGGCGGGATATCCCGGTGCAGGTCTTATCCCACGATATTTCTCAAGTATCAATTCTTCATTGGAAAAGTTTTCACCCTTAGCATATCCCCAGAACTCATTTCTAACCCTTGAGTGCATTAACTCCGCAAAAGCTTCTGCAAGCCGGTCAGCGAGCGCTTTTAATAGAATAGAATTGTAATCGTCGTGTTGAAGCTTGAACTCCTCGAGTTTTTCTTCGATTCCGATACCCGTAGTTACAACAAAACCACCAATGTAATCCTTCACACCTGAATCAATCGGTGCAATGAAATCTGCAAGGGAAAAATTTGACAAACCTGCAGATTTTTTGTTCTGCTGTCTTAAACAGTGTATTGTTCCAATTGCTTTAGACCTGGAGTCATCATCGAATAATATAATATCATCACCTTCTGAATTAGCCGGCATAAAGCATATTACCGAATTAGCTGTGAGCCATTTTTCGTTAATTATCATATCGAGCATTTCATTTGCATCATTAAATAAATTCCTCGCCTGCTTACCGAATTTCTCATCGTCTAATATTGCCGGATATTTCCCCGATAGCTCCCATGTCCAGAAAAACGGTGACCAATCCAGGAAATTCCGGATTTCATTTAAAGGATAATCTTTAAATTTTTTTACCCCCGTGAATTCAGGTTTAGTGAAATTATCCTCATCAAGATTTATTCTGAAACGATTCTTTAAGGCGGCTTCATAACTGATATAAGTTTTCTCACTTCTGGTTTTACTGTATCGTTCGCGGATATTTTTATATTCCGAGCGAACTTTTTCAATAAAAGTATCCCGGTTTTCTCCGAGCAAATCGCTTACAGTAGTTACAGACCTTGATGCGTCCATGACATGAACAACCTGAGACCTACTGTAATTTGGTGAGATCTTAACCGCCGAATGTATCTTTGATGTAGTAGCACCGCCTATGAGAAGAGGTACATCAAACTCTTCACGTTCCATTTCTTTTGCAATATGGATCATTTCATCAAGTGACGGAGTAATTAAACCACTTAACCCGATTATATCAACATTATTTTTCCTCGCTTCATCAAGAATTTTTTCGGACGGAACCATCACCCCGAGATCAATAACATCGTAATTATTACAACCGAGTACAACTCCGACGATATTTTTCCCTATATCGTGAACGTCACCTTTAACTGTTGCCAGCAAAATTTTACCTTTGGATAATGACGACTCATCTTTTTGCGCTTCAATATATGGGAGCAGATAGGCAACAGCTTTCTTCATTACCCTTGCGCTTTTTACTACCTGTGGGAGAAACATTTTTCCTGAGCCAAACAAATCACCAACCACATTCATTCCATCCATTAGCGGTCCTTCAATTACTTGAAGTGGCTTATCAAATTGGGTTCTGGCTTCTTCGGTATCATCTTCGATATATTCTACTATACCGTTTATCAAAGCATGAGAAAGTCTTTGATTCACCGCAAGTTTTCGCCAGCTTTCGTCCTTTACCCGTGTTTTTGATTCGCCTCTAACTGATTCTGCAAATTCAAGTAACCGTTCAGTTGCATCAGAGCGTTTATTCAACAATACATCTTCAACCCGCTCCAACAAATCTTTCGGAATTTCTTCATACACCTGTAACATCCCGGGATTTACAATTCCCATATCAAGACCGGCTTCTATCGCATGATACAACAATACGGAATGCATCGCTTCTCTAACGACATTGTTTCCCCTGAATGAAAATGAAATATTGCTTACTCCACCGCTTGTAAGCGCACCTGGCAAATTCTCTTTTATCCATCTTACGGCGTTAATGTAATCAACTGCGTAATTATTGTGTTCCTCAATTCCGGTTGCAACGGTAAGAATATTCGGATCGAAAATTATATCTTCGGGATTGTAACCAACCTTTTGAGTGAGTATATCATAAGCTCTTTTGCAAACTTCAATTTTCCTTTCAAAAGTATCAGCCTGACCTTTCTCATCAAACGCCATAACTATCACAGCGGCACCGTACATCTTAACTTTTGTCGCTAATTCAATAAACTTTTCCTCACCTTCCTTTAAAGAAATCGAATTTACAATTCCCTTTCCCTGTATACATTTCAATCCGGCTTCAATAACTGACCATTTCGAAGAATCAAGCATGATCGGTAGTTTTGATATATCCGGTTCAGATCCTATCAAATTCAGAAACTTTACCATTACTTCTTCAGAATCAATCATACCTTCATCCATATTCACATCTATTATCTGCGCACCGCCATCTACCTGATCGCGAGCTATCGTCAATGCCTCTTCGAACTTCTCTTCCTTAATTAACCGTTTAAAAACAGATGAACCGGTAACATTTGTTCGCTCGCCTACGTTTACAAAATTCGACCCTTTAAAAATTGTTACACCATCAAGTCCGCTGAACTTCGGGAGCCTCTCTCTAACCGGGATTTTTCGTGGTGCATAGTTTTTTGCCAGATTTGCAAGCTCTTTTATATGGGCAGGTGTAGTACCGCAACACCCTCCGATGAGATTCACGATACCTTCTTCAAGATATTCCTTGATTTGAGCAGCAGTAGTTTCTGGGGTTTCATCATATTCGCCGAACTCATTCGGTAACCCGGCATTTGGATAAGCGCTGATGAAAAAAGGTGCTTTGTCAGAAATCTCAACAATATGTGGTCGAAGCAATTTGGCACCAAGTGCACAATTAAATCCAATGCTCAATAAATCAACATGCATCATCGAATACAAAAAAGCTTCAACTGTCTGACCTGACAAAGTCCTGCCGCTCGCATCTGTAATGGTCCCTGATACCATAATAGGAACTTTTAGATTCCTCTCACTTAGTAAATGCTGAATTGCAAACAATGCTGCTTTTGCGTTAAGCGTGTCAAATATTGTCTCGACAAGTAAAATGTCCACGCCACCGTCAATCAATGCGACTGCTTGTTCATAGTATGCATCGCGCAGTTCGTCGAATGTTGTTCCACGCTTTGAAGGGTCATTAACGTCGGGAGAAATTGAGGCAGTTTTATTAGTCGGACCCATTGCGCCTGCAACGAATCTCGGTTTTTGTGGAGATTTATCTGTAAAAATCTTTGCAACTTCTTTGGCAATTTTTGCTGATTGGTAATTCAGATCATAAACCAGTGATGAAAGCTTGTAATCTGCCTGTGCAATTGAAGTTGAAGAGAACGTGTTGGTTTCAATAATATCAGCACCTGCTTCGAGATATTGCGCATGGATATCTTTTATTATATTTGGTTTAGTAATGGATAAAAGATCGTTATTTCCTTTTAGCGGGTGAGAGTGGCTTTTAAACTTGTCTCCTCTGAAATCATCTTCACTTAACGAGTGACGTTGAATCATTGTCCCCATCGCACCGTCTAAAATCAGTATTCTTTTTTCGAGGAGTTTGTTAATTTCGTGCATAAAAAAATCCCTTCGGTTTAATTTAAATTCTATAAGCCGGAAGAGATCAGTTGATTTTCAATTTTTCTGACTCTCCGAACTTATCTTTTCCCTATACTTAGCGGGATAGGAATTAGCACCATTTTTCCGGTACTGTAACGGAACGGTTGCCAAGGTTTCTTCGGGCCTACTCCCTCCACCTTTCGTAATAAGTCAGAGTCTGCGAATGAACTGTTTAAAATTATTGCATGTAAATAAAACTTACAATGTAGAAAATGTAAGTTGGGTTTATATAAATACTATGACCGGGAGCAAGCGTTGGGAAAACCCCGCCTTTACAAGCGGGGTTTATATGAAAGGGTATTTTATTTTTTGATTAATCCATCATCCTGCGAAGAAAGGTAGGTCGCTTCAGCTCTTCTTCAAGTTTTAATTCGTTATAATTAAAATCCGAATCATCGGAGGCAATATCTTTATCGTCATCGGCAGATTTCAATTCGGCAAAATCTTCGTCAATTTTCAAACTGTTTTCCGGATCCGATTGGCGCCTTTTAATCGCCGGAATATCCAGATTTTTCAATTCCTGGTCACTTGGGACAGTGTAAATTTTGCCACTATTATTGCTGAATATTTGTATTTGTCCGTTACCTTTCTTCGTGCTCAATAAACCTTCTTCTTTTTTCTCTTTCCTTGCGGCATGTTTTTTAAATCCCGTAGCAATTATAGTTATCATAATTCCCTCCTCAAGTTCTGAATCATTTACGAGCCCGAAAATATATTTCGCATTTTCTCCTGCTTTATTACTAATGTACGTATTTGCTTTCTCAATTTCTTCGATTGTAACGTCACCGCTTGAACAAATATTAACGAGCACTGATTCCGAACCGGAGATGTCAATTGTTTCAAGAAGTTTATTAGTCAGCGCATCTTCGGCAGCTCTGATTGCACGGTCTTCTCCGGTTGCAAAACCTGTACCGATTAAAGCATCTCCTGTACCTTTCATAATGGTACGCACATCGGCAAAATCTACATTTATATGTCCGGTCTTCGTAATAATTTGTGAAATTCCCTTCGTTGCATTATACAAAACACGATCAGCAAGTTTAAACGCCTCTTCAAAAGTTACTTTTTTATCAATTTCTTCGATGATCTTTTGGTTTGGAATGACGATGAGGCTATCAACTTCCTCTTTCAGGTTTTTGATTCCTTCTTCCGCAAGTGTCTGTCGTGGTTTTCCCTCAAAATTGAATGGTTTGGTTACGATACCTACAACGAGCGCATCAATGCTTCTTGCTACATTAGCAACGAAAGCAGAAGCGCCCGTACCTGTACCACCGCCCATTCCGGCAGTAATGAAAACCATATCACTGTCCTGCAATGCGTGCATTATCTCCTCTCTGCTCTCTTCCACTGCTTTCAGAGCCTTTTCCCGATCCATCCCAGTACCGAGACCTTTGGTTACATTTCTCCCGATTTGAATCTTCTGATTCGCCCGGTTACTTTCCAACGCCTGAATGTCAGTGTTTATTGCAATGAACTCAACACCTTCAATACCTTCGGCGATCATAGTATTGATAGCATTGCCTCCTGCACCACCGACTCCGATAACTTTTATTTTAGCGCCGGCATTTTGGTTAGCCATTAAAGTGATTGGCATTTTTTTACCCTTTCATTAAGTTTAAAAAACTAATTTAAAATATTTATAACTCGTCGAACCATTCTTTAACTTTCATAAAGATGTTCTTAAAATTGAATTTTTCACCCTTGTTTTGTTTTACCTTTTTGAATGCCCTGTCTTCCGAATTCATCTGACTTATCCTATAAAGAACTAATCCAACTCCAGTTGCATAAATCGGGCTCTCAACCTCCTTAATCAATCCACCCGAGAGACCGGTTGGAATTCCAAGGTTTACGTCAGTCCCCAGAATGTATGAAGCAAGTTCCTTCGTGCCTTTAATCAACGACCCCCCGCCGGTAATCACTACACCTGCATGAAGCTCATTTGCGATCTGAGAATTCTTAATCTCAATAGCGGAGAGTTCGAATATATCGTGCATCCTTGCCTGAATAATTCTTGCAAGAATTGTTTTCTTTGTAAACCTTGGTTCATTCGGGCGGATGGATTTAACGGGAATGTCATCGTCGTTGATAATCTCCTCAATCGTTGCGTAACCGTACTCTCGTTTAAGGCGCTCAGCTTCTTCATCAGTAATTCCAAGCGATTCAACAATATCATTCGTTACCAGATTACCGGCAATTCCAATTCCGGCAGTGTATTTCAAGACTCCCTTTTTAAATACGGCAATGTCTGTCGTTCCTCCACCAATATCTATCATTGCAACCCCCACTTTTTTCTCGGTTTCATTAAGGACTGAACAAGAAGATGCGATTGGTTCAAGAACGATATCATCTATATCTACACCGCTGTCAAGTACACATTTGGATAAATCGTCTATGCTCGAAATCAGTCCGGTAACAATATTAAATTTCCCTTCTACCCGTATCCCGAACATACCCGCAGGATTTTCGTATATGCCATCCTTTCCGTCAATTATATATTCCTGAGGAATAACATCAATGATGGTTGTATCACTTGGGATTTTGATTAACCGTGCCTGTTCAATCAACCGGTCAATATCCTGATCCTGAATCACTCTATCCGGATTATTGATTCCTATTACGCTTGAACTTTGAATACATCTGATATGATGTCCCGCGATTCCGACAATAACAGAACTAATTTCAACATTTGCTTTTGCCTCCGCTTCATCAAGCGCCTGACGGATTGACTTTACTGTTTTAGTCGGATTCACAACGATTCCCCGATGTAACCCATCGGACGGAGCTTTGCCTATTCCAAGTATATCAATATTATTCTTGTCTCTGATTTTTGCTACTATTACGCAAATTTTCGTAGTGCCTACATCGAGACCTACTATAAATTCATCGCTAAGTGAATCAGTTTGTTTTTTCGTTTTGTGAGCCATCGCTTAAATATTGATTTAATTTTTCCTTTGCAATTACCTGCTTTTCAAAGCGGAGATCAACATATTCGATTTCTTTTTCGCTTTTGTCCGGCAGGATTTGTTCTAAAAATCCTCCGAAACATTTCAACTTAAATTGAAGTTTGTCGCTGTAGCTTTTCTCTGTATCGCCTTTATCCATGCGCGGAAAGTAAAACGGTATCGATCGGTAGTTCGAATAAATAATAATCATGTCACGTTTGTTCATGCAAATTTCCGAAATATAACTGTATAAAGTTTTACTGTTCGTATAGGCAAGGTTTATGAGAAATATCGCGGTTTTCAGTTCAAAACTTTTTTTAAGACTATTAATATTTTCAGGATCATTTTTCAAATCAATCCCACTTATTACCGGCAAATCGTAAAGCATTCCGCTATTTTTAAAAGAGAAAATTTCAAAGTCACGGTCAACAAGCATAAGTTTATTGTAAAAATTTATTATCGCTATCGGCTTTTTTTCCACAATTTCAATAATGAGTTCTTTCGGAGGTTGTTTCACAACGCTCACTTTTTTAATTTCAGGATGGTTTAAAATTCTGTCCTGAATCAACTCGAGGTTTACTTTTTTAAGGTCTATAACCGAATCGTTTTCAAGTTTGAGATATTTTAAAATGTCATCTTCAGGAATTGTAAAATTACCCCGAATCGTTATCTTGTTATAATGTGAATCGGTTCGCCACTTGTTGGCCAATACAACTGCGGTAACAATCAGAAATACTATCAATGGAATAAAAATGATGAGCTTGAAATTTTTCTTCATATTTTTATCCCTTTAAGATAATTGAGAAAAAATGAACAATAGTTCGTAACGTTCCCGGCTCCCATGAAAACTAAAATATCACCGTCGTGTACAATTGATGAAAGATAAAGATTCAATTCATCAACTGTTTTCGGAATCAATACATCCTTTCCGTATTTTTCCACCAGGTCAGTTTTAATAACCGAACTTTCTATACCGGGAATTTTTTCTTCACGCGCCGGATAAATTTCAAGCAAAACAATTGAATCACTTAATGCAAGTGCATCGGCAAACTCACTGTGAAAATCCTTTGTACGGCTATACAAGTGAGGTTGAAAAACAGTAATCACATTACCTTTCGAAATTTCCTTTAAAGCATTCAATGAAGCTTTTACTTCTGTCGGGTGATGAGCGTAGTCATCATAAACATCAATTTCATTGTTGTAAACTAACTGAAGCCTTCTGTCAACTCCTGAAAATCTTTCAATTGCTTCGGAATATTTCTCTATAGTTATCCCCAGCTCAGATGCTATACCAAACGACGCTGTGGCATTGAGCGCATTGTGAATTCCCGGTACACTTAATTTTACATAGTCGCCATTAATTTTAAATTCAGCTGATTTTCCAATCGACTTGTAATCTGAAACAACGAGAAAATTATCGGCAGTCAAACCATAAGAAACCGCTCCAATACCCGAGCGCTTCACCAACCCGGATACAACTTTATCATCACCGCAATAAATAACTTTCGCTCCGGTTTTGGATTTACTCAGGAAAATTTCAAACGATTCCTCAAGGTTCGCCTGTCCGGAGTAAATATCTGAATGGTCGAGTTCAATGCTTGTAATAACGATGAGATCCGGTTTCAGGTAGTGGAAGCTACGGTCATATTCATCAGCTTCAACAACTGCGAAATCTCCGCTACCGAGTCTCGTGGAAGCTCCTTGCATAAACTCCACATTCCCTCCTATAAAAAGTGTCGGGTCAAAACCGGAATCAATCAGCACTTTTCCAATCATTGCGGATGTAGTCGTTTTACCGTGCGTTCCAGCTACTGCAACTAATTTTTTATCGTTAACCGTTATACCAAGCAGTTCGGCGCGTTTGACTATCTGCAAACCGCGTTTCTTTGCCTCGAGAAATTCCACGTTTGATTCAGACAAAGCTGGAGTATAAACAACCACATCAGTATCGAGCGGTATATTTTCCGGTGAATGATTATAGTTCACTTCAATTCCAAGTTTCTCAAGCCTGCCAGTGGAGATATTTCTTGTAAGATCACTACCGGAAATTTTCACTCCGTGCCGGAGATAATACTCTGCTAAAGCATTCATACCAGCACCGCCAATACCGATGAAATGTATTTTATTGCTCTGGAATATTTTCTCTTTTGTAAGGCTCAATTTTCTTTTTGCAGTTGCTTGTTAATTTCAGTGAATTCTTTATACAGTCTCGACTCGTTTTCAAATTCGCCGAGCCTTATCCTTAAAGGCCTTTTCCGTCCGCGCAATTTTATTTTAACTAACCTAACCGCTCCCCTGTATCTCCGCTCCTTTAACTGACGTGAAAATTTCATAAACACTATGTCCGAAAAAAGGATTACTCGCTCACCGAACCTGTTTCTGATTAAAAATCTGTCCTGATCAATTACTATTTCCCTTCTCCTTATATATGCGGAGACCATCAATACGAGAAAGAAAATTATAAAAATTGAAACGATGTATATTAACGGATCTTTAAATACAACTTCAAATTTCTCTTCACCAAAACTCCCTTTCAGCAATACATAAAGTATCAGGAATACCAGATAAAGGATTAGCGACTTATAATAAAAATCAAGATTGTACTTGTAAATACGTTGTTCCATAATTAAACCGACAGATTCATTATCACATCAGCAATTTTTTTTGCTGCTTTTGTATCCTCAAATTTCTTTATGTTTTTTTCCAGATCGTTTAATTTCGACTTATTATTTTTCAGCTCAAGTATTAACGGAAAAAGTCCCTTTGCTACATCCTTCTGAAGTATTATAAACGCTGCACCTTCAGCCTCCAGAGATTTTGCATTCGACTCCTGATGGTTATCAGTTGCATCCGGGAACGGAATGAAAATTACTGCTTTCCTAAGTGAAGCAAGCTCCATAATACTTGTAATACCTGATCTGCAAACAACCAAATCTGCTGCTGAATAAACTAAACCCATATCATTAAAAAAGTCCTGTATAAGTACATTCTCTTTATTCGCAAACTTTCCTGAAAGTTCACCGAAGTCGGATTTACCTGTTTGCCAAATGAGGTTAATTTCATTTTTTAAGAACTCTTCTACCAAACTCCCAATCGCATTGTTAATTCCGCGTGCACCCTGACTCCCGCCAAATACAAGAACTGTAAATTTATCGAGACTTATTCCAAGTTTGATTTTAGCTTCTTGCGGATCGGAAATTTTTAATGCGCTTCTTATCGGGTGGCCGATTTTAATTATGTTGTCTTTTCGCTTTAGTAACTCTTTCGTACCCTCAAAATTCACGACAACTTTATTTACCTTGGGAGCGAGGAATTTAGTAGTTAAACCCGGATAATAATTCCCTTCCTGAATAAGCGTTTTCTTTTTCATAGAAGTTGCAGAATACAAAACGGGCAAACTTACGAATCCCCCTGTTCCAATCACGACCTGCGGATTAAATTCCTTTATTATTTTTTTACTTTTTATAACTGATCGGACGAGTTTAAACACTAATGAAAAATTCGACAGGGACAAGTTCCTTTTCAGCCCCTCAATACTGATTGTCTCAAGCCGGTAACCATTCTGAGGAACCAGCCGTTCTTCGATTTTACCTTTGGCACCAACAAACAAAATATCCGATGAACTATCCATTTTTTTTAATTCGTCCGCAATTGCCAACGCCGGGAAAACATGTCCACCCGTACCACCGCCGGCAAATAAAAAATTCATGATTGAAATCCATTTAGTTCCAAATCCTGAGATTTTAAATTCCTTCCGCTTGAAATATTTAAAAGTATCCCGACAGCAACTGAATTTATTAACAGCGCTGTACCACCGTAACTAATAAATGGCATGGGCACCCCGGTAGTCGGAATCAAGCCTGTTGATACGCACATATTCACAATTGCATAAAGGGTTATTAAAGTAGTTAATCCAATAGCGACGTATTTTCCGTAATCATCGTTTATCCTCTTTGAAGTCGCAAATCCCCTTACCGCGATGAAAGAGTAAAGTATTATAACCGTCATAGTTCCAATGAAACCATATTCTTCCCCGATCACAGAGAAAATAAAATCAGCGTGGGCTTCCGGGAGAAAGAATTCTCTCTGCATAGAATTTCCGGGTCCAATGCCGAACAACCCACCGTTACCGAATCCAATAATCGCCTGATAGAGTTGGTAGTTTGACTCTCCGCCGGATGAGTATTCAGCGTGTGATGTCAATCTGCCAATTATATAATTTTTAGAAAGGATAAAGATAATAATGAGCGGAGTTAATGCGAGCACCGAAAATATTACGTGCTTAATTTTTACATTTGACATTAAAAGTAATATCATACTTGTTGTAAAAATTATTACAGCAGTTGAAAGGTTCGGTTGCAGCAGAATTAATCCGGTTACGAGGATTATATAAAAGTACAACGGCAGATATCCTTTATATAGCCAATGAACGTAATCCTTCTTTTTTACAAGTAAAGCCGAAAGGTAAATTATCAGTGCGAATTTTGCTATGTCCGACGGTTGAAAACTAAAAACTCCAAGATTAATCCAACGCGATGCACCCTTAATCTTCGTTACACCTAAAATGAAAATCAATAATAACAGACCGATTGAAACCCAAATGATTATCTTGCCGTACTTTTGAAATACTTTATAATTAATTTTTGAAAAGCCAATAATGCAAATTATCCCCAAAATTACCCGAATCGCGTGCTGCTTTAAAAATAAATCAGGGTCTTTAAATGTATAAGCTGCAACTGTTGAACTCGCACTGTAAACCACTGCGATACTTCCGAACATCATAATCAGCACGGGCAGCAATAACCAGTAATCAACTCTTTGCTTTTCGTCAGTCATTTTCATTAATCAACTTTTTTACACTTTTTTTGAACTCAGATCCTCTGTGTTCGTAATCGTTAAACATATCGAAACTTTTAAAACCGGGCGAGAACAGCACTGGTATCCCCGCGGTCGCGTGTGAAAATGAAATTCTTACAGCATCATCAAGCGTCTCAGCAATTTCAACCGGTAAGTACCTCATAAATTTTTCTGCTAAAACTTCTTTCATTTCACCAATACAAATCAGAGCCTCAACTTTCTTTATTACTGTATCAAAAATTACATCAATCCGGGCAGTTGAATTTTGACCACCTGAAATAAGCACAACTTTCCCGAAACTGTTCAAACACATTAGCATGGAATCAAAATTAGTTGCTTTAGAATCATTATAGAAATCAATCCCGTTTAATGTACCACAATGTTCTATCCGATGCTCCACTCCTCCAAAATTCGCCATACTTTTCCTGATGCTCTCAATCGGGATTCCGTAAGAATATGCGACAAGGCCCGCTGCCAAAAAATTTTGAGTGTTGTGATCGCCGATTAATTTTATATCATTTCGTGGAATCAATTCAAATGTGAAATTTCCATCTTTAACGAAAAGTATTCCATTCTTGTAAAATGCACTGTACTTTAATCCATCCAATTCTGTCTGCTTGTTTTCAAACGAAAACGCTGCTTTCGGAATTCTTAAAGTTTTTGCCTTTTCACGTATCTTGTTTTCATCGGCATTGTATATGAATAAATCATCCCCATCCTGATTTGTAACAATTTTAAATTTTGCATTAAAATAATTCTGAACATTCCCGTGCCACTCAATATGATCCTCCGTGAAATTCATGAAAACTGAAATTGCTGGTTTAAACTTTAACGTATCTTCTAACTGATAACTGCTAATCTCGAGAATGATAACAGAAGTTTCAGTTATGGTATCGAGCTCTTCCGCAAAAGCCTTTCCAACGTTTCCGCAGATTCTTGCATCCAGTCCTGCATCCTGAAATATCTGTCCGGTCAGGATTGTTGTAGTGGTTTTTCCGTTCGTCCCGGTAATTGCGATTACCGGACAAATACAAAACCTGTACGCTATTTCCACTTCACCGAAAACCGGAATCCCAAGTTCTCTCGCTTTAAGTATAACAGGCGAAACAGGATTAATTCCGGGGCTTTTCACGATTACATCGTTTTCAAATACTTTTTCTGAATGTCCGCCAGTTTCGAAGCTAATATTCTTCTCCTTTAACGAACCGGGGATTAAATAGCTCAAACTTGCTTCCGGATTGTTATCTGAAAGGAAAACTTTAAAACCACGTCCGTTCAGGAATTTCGCAATAGCTATCCCGCTTCTTCCTGCACCAAGAATTGTAAAAGAACAACCGTCAAATTCACCGGACTTATTCATCGAATCTTAAAAGTTGATAGGGTTAAAATTGCAAGTATTATTGCAATGATGTAAAATCTCATTACAATTTTCGGTTCAGGGATTCCTAATATTTCATAATGGTGATGCAATGGCGCCATTTTAAAAATTCTCTTCCCTTCACCGGTTTTCAATCTGCTGAATTTGAAATAATATCGTTGTAATAAAACTGAAACAGTTTCAACTAAAAAAATTCCACCGAGTATCGGAAGTAAAAATTCTTTTTTAACCAAAATGCTCAGCGTACCTATAGCACCACCGAGCGCAAGCGAACCCGTATCGCCCATGAATACCTGCGCAGGATACGAATTCCACCACAAAAAACCCAGTGTAGCGCCTGCAAGGGCTGTACAATATATTACCAATTCACCATTCCCCTTCAAGTAAATTATATCCAGATAATCTGATGTCTCAATATTTCCGGAAACGTAAGCAATCACTGCCAGCGTCAATGCTACAATTGTTGTTGTTCCCGTTGCAAGACCATCGAGACCATCCGTTAGATTTACGGCGTTTGACGTTGCTATTATAATGAATATTATAATCGGGATATAAAAGTAACTGAAATCAAACTCAAAACCTTTAATAAACGGAATAGTTGTCAATGAATTTATACCATTAAACTGAGGTGCAAAATAAATCACAAGCGCTACGACTAATCCGATTATAAATTGCCACAGTAGTTTATATTTTTCTATTAATCCTTTTTGATATTTTTTTACCACCTTCAGGTAATCATCCGAAAAACCGACTGCACCAAGTGCAATAGTAACGAACAAAATTATCTGAACGTAGATGTTGGACAAGTCACCCCAAAAGAAAACAGGTGTAAGTACCGAAAGCAGAATGATAATGCCACCCATTGTAGGAGTTCCGGCTTTAGACCAATGAAATGCAGGCCCATCTTCTTTCTTTGCTTCACCAATCTGCTTCTTCTTTAAAATCTTGAGAATTTTCGGACCGACAATAAACGTTATAAATAACGCCGTAATCGCCGAAAGCGCTGCCCTGAATGTAATGAACTGGAATGCGTCAAATCCCGGTGGGTTAAAATGTGCGTTTATATATTTTGCAAGGAAGTAAAGCATTGTGTCATAAATTAACTTTAGATTTGATTGTATCTATAACTTCCTCGAGCTTCATACCGCGGGAACCTTTTACATAAACAACATCACCTTTTTTCAATCCGGACAATACCATTCGTGACAACGACTCCTTATCTTTGAAATGCAGATTTACTTCAAGTTTTTTTGCAGATCGTGATGTATGAAATGATTCACTACCGAAAGTGTATAGTTTTTTAAATCCCATTTCACTAACGAGCTTTCCAATTGCGCTATGTTCCCTTCTGCTCACACTACCCAACTCTAACATATCACCTAATATTATATGAGCAGTTCCTTTAATCTTCATGTCTTTCAATGATTTTAAACCCATCTCAACCGATCCCGGATTGCTGTTGTATGTATCGTTAACAAACGTAATACCTGACTTAACTTCAACCTGCATTCGCTTAGAGCTCTGCAATTTAAAATTTTTTAAAGCTGATTTTATATCGGAAAGTTTAACTCCAAATACCATTCCTGCAGTGTATGCTGCAAAGCCGTTATATATTGAGTGCCGCCCAAATGTAGACACTTTGAATGAAGAATATTTCCCGTCATTATGTCTTGCTTCAAACTCAGGTTGTAACTTTCGATTATATCCCTTGAATCTGGCGGTGAATTCAGCTTTATGGTCATATGAGTATGTTACATCACCGGAAATGAAATTTTTACGAGCATAAGCGCGGATGTATTTATCATCTAAGTTATAAAAACAAAATCCGTTTCCGGTTTTCATAATATAGTCGTACAACTCAAATTCTGCTCTTGCTACTCCTCTTTCATTTTTAAAGAACTCAAGATGTTCCTTTCCGATGTTTGTAACTAAACCAAAGTTCGGTCTGCAAATTCTGCAAAGATATTCTATCTCACCGAAATGATTCGTCCCGACTTCAAGCACACAAAACTGATGCGATTTATTTAACTTTAGTAATGTTAATGGCAAACCGATATGATTGTTTAGATTTCCTTCGGTTTTAAGCACTTTATATTTTTCGCTCAACACTGCTGCCACAAGATCTTTGGTCGTCGTCTTACCGTTAGCTCCACCTATACAAAGAACTGGTACATTAAATCTTCTCAGGTGGTTACCCGCAAGTTCCCCTAGTGATAAGGTGGTATCCTTTACGCCTACTATTAAAGCATCTTTATACTTTCTTTTCAACTCGGGAATTTTTGAGGTGTTAACTACAATTGCCTTTATTCCCTTCTTTAAAACATTATCAATATATTTGTATCCATCAGTATTTTCACCTTTGATTGCAAAAAATATTTCATTCTTCCTTACAGTTCGTGAATCAATTCCTACAGATGAAAAACTTTTTAAACTAAACCCTTTCGGTTCCCAAATTTTCGAACCAGATAATTCTTTAAGTTGCGATACTTTTATCATTCGTCTCTTTTTTCTACTGTAAGATTCATATACTTCGAAACTATTTCCTTGTCATCGAAATGACTTCGGATACCTTTAACTTCCTGATACGTTTCATGACCTTTACCACAAATTAAAATTAGGTCGCCGGATTTTGATAACTCAATCCCCCGTTTTATTGCTAACTCCCTATCAGTAATCCTTTCGAAATTTGTTTTGTTTTCAATCCCTGCAACAATCTCATCAATTATTGAATCCGGGTTTTCAAATCTCGGATTGTCTGAAGTAATAATCACATAGTCAGATAACTCCGTCGCATATTTCCCCATTACCGGTCGCTTCAGCCTGTCGCGGTTACCTCCGCAGCCGAAGATGGTAATTACTCTGCCACCAGAGTCGCTTTCATTTATAAGATTTATGGCAGATTCAATTGCATTCTTCAATGAGTCGGAAGTATGAGAATAATCTATTACCGTATAAGCATCATTGGGTAATTTTATCAGATTGAATCTACCATCAACCGGAGCGAGGGTTTCAATTGCACTTTTAATAGATTTGTAATCAATTTTCATTTCAAATGAAGTCGCTATTCCCGCTGCCAGATTGTATAAATTAAATTTACCCGTGAGATTTGAGACGAAGAAGTATTTTTCCCCGTGATGTTCTATAGTAAATTCGGATCCATCTAATGAGAGCGAATAATTTGTAACTTTGTAATCAGAATTTTTAAGCAATGAATACGTTACTTTTCCCGCTTTTGTATCTTCGAGAATTGCTTCACCAAATTCATCGTCAGCATTTGAAACTGCAACTGCGTCCGGCTTTAGTTCATCAAAGAATTTTTTCTTCGATAAAAAATAATCGTTCATACTATTGTGAAAATCAAGATGCTCGGGAGTAAGGTTTGAAAAAATCCCGATATCAAAATCGAGACCAGTTACGCGATCTAAATCAAGCGCTACTGAAGATACTTCCATTGCACACGCGTTAACACCAAAAGTTCTCATATCGCTCATTATCGAATTTAACTCTATGGATTCAGGTGTTGTAAGCATAGCCTTGCTTAAAATATTATTGTATTGATATCCCAAAGTTCCTATCAATCCTGTTTTTATGCCAGCGCTTTCAAAAATTGATTTCAATATAAAAGTAATGGTTGTTTTCCCGTTCGTCCCTGTTACTCCCGCCAACTTCAAATAGTTTGAAGGATTGTTAAAAAAAATACATGCAACTTTAGCCATGACTAACCGAACGTCTGAAACAGGAATAATTGCAGGTTGTATCTTTAACTCCGGTATGCTAACTCGCTTGTCACATATTATAGCAATAGCCTTCTTGTTTATTGCCGCCTGAATATATTTGCTCCCGTCTTCTTTAAATCCCGGAATCGCAAAGAACACGAACCCTTCTTCAATCTTTCGTGAATCATAGGAAAGCCCTTTAACCTCCACATCATCGGTGATTTCGTATCTAATATCCGCTTTCAATACTATCTCAGACAGCAACATATCACACTACAAATTTTGATCACAATAAATAACAACTTTGGCTCCGGAGAATAGAGATGTCCCAGCCGGGGGGTATTGACTGATAACAGCCCCGGAGCCGTTAATTTCAATTTCAAAACCTGACGCAATTAATTTATTAATTGCATTTCTCAAGCTAAGTCCCGTTATATCGGGTAAAGTAAATTCTTCGTTTTTATTTTCAAACCCGGAAACGACTAATGCAACTTCCGGTTTTTCGTTCATGGGATATTTAAGGTTAGGAGAAGGGTTTTGTAATACCACGAACATCTTCTCATTTCCTTCATTATTTTTTATTTCTTTTCCGGTTTCATCGGTAACTTTATAGCTGAACGATTTCTCGTTTAAAATTTTGATCGCGTCCTGCAAAGTCTTATATGTTAACTTCGGAATAAATACTTCATCTTCGTTTGAGGTTAAATTTTCATCAACTTTCATTTGATCTCTACCGGTAATCACAGGGTTATATAATTCATCTATACTCTTATAGTCAAGGATTTTCGTGGCAATTCGTTTAAAAACCGGTGCAGATATTTTTCCACCGTAGTAAACACCTGAACCCGGATCATCTATCACAACAGCAATCAGTATTATCGGATTATCTGCAGGGAAATAACCAATAAATGATGACTGATGGTGGCTGCTTGAATATGAACCATCTACCAGCTTTTGCGCGGTCCCGGTTTTTCCGGCTACTAAAATTCCGTCAAGTGAAGCCTCCATTCCCGTCCCTCGTTGAACAACCCCGGTAAGTAACTGTGAAATAATTTTTGAAGTATTCGGTGATACCACCTGTCTGATTTCAATTGGTTTATTCTCAGATTCTGTTTCACCGCTCGCGTTCAATTCTTTCATTACAATATATGGCTTCATATACATTCCATTATTCGCAACACATGAATAAGCTGCCGCCATCTGCAATGTTGTAACAGAAACCTGATAACCAATTGCAAGATAGTCCAGTGACTGCGGTAAAAAATCTATCGGGCGTTTTAATGTACCGCTGCTTTCACCTGTTAGCTCTATCCCGGTCGGAATTCCAAATCCAAAATCTCTCGAGTATTTGTAAAACTTTTCCTTACCGAGTACGTTTGCAATTTTTATCATCCCTGAATTGCTTGATTGCTCAACAGCCTTTTGAAATGAAATGGATTCGGGAGAATTCACGTTTGTTAATTGTGACCCAGTAACTCCGTACGATTCGCTTTCAGTGCGGATTATACTGTTGATATTGGTTATCCTTTCCTCCAATGAAGCAGCAACTGTAATCAATTTAAATGTTGAACCCGGCTCAAACTGATCAGTTATGACAGCATTTCTGAATCCTGCTGTATCTGCCGGTCTGATGTGTGAAGGGTCAAAAGTAGGGTATGATGACATTGCGAGAATTTCTCCGGTTTTCACAGAGATAACTACAGACCTTACTCCGACAGCTTTGTGTTCAATAGCAGTACGGTATAGTTCTTCTTCTACAATCCGCTGAATATTGATGTCTATTGTTAGTACAACATTGTTGCCTTTTACCGGTTCCTTCCTTGGAAATTCTGTCGCTGGTCTGAGGTTGCCTTTACCATCACGTTTCATTATCATGAATCCTTCTGTCCCGGACAACTGATCGTTAAGCGTTTTCTCTATACCTGACAAACCATCGTTTTCATTGTTCGTTAACCCAAGTATTTGCGATGCCAGTTGATTGTAATTATAAACTCTGGTTGGCTCTTTAAGAATAATTAATCCGTCATATTTCAGCGTGTCCAATCCCTGAATTTTTTGTGCATCAATTTTTCGCTCAAGGTAAACAAAAGATGTATTCGGTGTACTTAACTTCTCGAGATAAAATTCTTTCGGTTGACCCAACCTGCTTGCAAGGTGTTGTGCAATTTCATCCGGCTTCGTTACCATGTTCGGATCTGCTGCAATGGAGACATTAAATGAATTGGAAACTAATAGATTCATATTCCGGTCAAAAATTAAACCGCGCGATGGATATAAAATTATTTTTGATTCGTATTGTTTCCTCGCCGATATCTGATACTTTTCCGAATCAAGGATTTGAATTGAGAACAACCTGAACGCGATTATTCCAAAAAGCACGAAAAACAAAAGCAATAATAAATTAGTTCTGCGTCTTATGTTCACAGCAGTAGTATCTTTTATAAAATAAGTCAATTTGCTTTTACTATGATTGTTTCACCTCCTGAAGTCGAATTTTCATGGTACTTTATACCTAACTTCTCTCCGGCAAGCTTGCTTATCCTGTCGTATGTTTTTAGTTTCTCCAATTCGGTTACTAAAAAATTATTGGTCTGCTCAATCTGTTTGATTTCTTTCCGAAGCAAATTATTTTTCACAGACAGTGAATTCACTGTAATAATGTTATTAACCCAAAATATCATCACGATTGACACAAACATCAGAACAAGCAAAGTATAAAAAATTGAAATTTTCCTCTTTGAATTTGAATTGTTCATATTCGCATTGCTGCTCTTAATTTTGCACTTCTGCTCCTGGGGTTGTGTCGAATCTCTTGTTCAACGGGTATCACAGGCTTTTTAGTCAATAACTGTAATACAGGTTTTGGATTTGCTTCTCCCCGGGAATATTTTGATTTCTTCTGCTCTCTTGAATTATCCTTAAAAAAGTTTTTCACACTCCTGTCTTCAAGCGAATGATATGAAACAACTATGATTATCCCGCCGTGATTCAGGATATCCAACGATGTGTTCAATAAATTTTGCAAATCTTCAATTTCATTGTTTATAAAAATCCTTAAAGCCTGAAATATTTTCGCAATAAGTTTAATCCGCGCTCTGCCCTTTATATTAAAACTGGATTCAATAATTTTCAATAAATCATTGGTAGTCGAAATGGGTTTGTTTCTGCGCGCTGAAATAATATTACGTACAAATTCAGCCGGATTGTATATCTCACCGTATTTAAGAAACATTTCTTCAAGATCTTCAGGAGAATTTTCATTTAATACTTTTTCTGCGGTCAGTTCCTTCCGTTTGTCGGCGCGCATATCAATCGGGGTATCCTTCATGAAACTAAACCCATCTTCCGCTTCGAGTTGATACGAAGATAATCCTAAATCAAGAACAATACCCGATAAAGAATCAAACCCTGCTTGTTTTACTAAACTACGAATTTCCGCAAAAGAACTATTGAAAAACTTAACGCGTGACCCAAACTTTTTTAACCGATTCTTTGAGAAACTGATAGCATTAATATCTTTATCAACCGCGATTACAGTTGAATCAGGGATTTCACTGAGTATAGCTTCAGTGTAACTACCACCGCCGAGAGTTCCATCAAAAAAAACCGGATTTCTGAATTCCGTACTTTTGAAAATTTCGATTACTTTATTTAAAAGAACCGGTATATGATACTCGGCTTCCAAATCAGACTAGTTATCTGCCCTTAGTATTTCTGAAACTTTCTCGGCAACTTCTTCAAATGTCAGATCTTGTTTGTTATCGTATTCTGATTTTGTTTCAGGATTCCAAATTTCCATTTTATCTATCAATCCGATTATCATAATTTCTCTTTTCAACTTACCAAATTCAATAAGTTGTGAGGGAATCAAGATTCTGTTTTGTGAATCGAGCTCACATTCATGCACATACATAAAAAATTGTCTGATAAAATTTCGTTGCTGTGGATTGAATTGATTATAGTTAACCAAACCAGCGGTCAACTTTTCCCATTCGTCCATTGGATATAAAAGTAAACAATCATCAAGCCCGCGTGTAATGATAAGTTTGTTATCCGCTTCAGGCTTTATGAATTTTCTGAACTTCGCAGGTAGAATGAACCTCGACTTGCTATCAAGACTTAATATTGAATGACCCTGAAACATTCGTTAGGAAAGTTTATTTTGGGAGGAACTTCCACTTTCCCCCACTTTACTCCACATGATTACAAAAATAACTAAAACGATTACAAAGTCAAACAATAAATTTTTTAATGCATTTGCGGTTGTGCTTTAACGAGGGAAAGATGATAATCGTGGAAAACCAAAAAAGGGTAACCAATTCAATTATGGCTACCCTTAATATGAACAATATTTATTAAATTTTATGCCTCTACCTGTACCTCAACAGGAATTGAACCAATAGTTTCATCACTTGAAAGCGGGATATATTTTTTATTCCTCACAATCAGGTTTCTGAATTTCCTGTTACCGGTACCTGCAGGGATTAACTGACCGATTACAACATTTTCCTTCAGTCCGTGCAGGTTATCAATTTTTCCTTTAATTGCGGCATCGGTTAATACTTTAGTCGTTTCCTGGAACGAAGCTGCGGAAATAAAGCTATCAGTCGTCAAAGAAGTCTGAGTAATTCCCAGCAATACAGCATCAGCAGTTGCGGGTATCGCATCCCTTGAAACGATCTCCTCGACTTTCTTATTCTTCTTCTTTGCTGCAGATTTTAATTCCTTCAGATCTTTCTTTGAAATTAAATCACCTTCCTTCAGTTTATCAATCGGACCTGGATTCTCTATATATAACATTCCCTTCAAAGCTTCATTTTCTTCCGCGAATAAAGTTTTATTAACAACATCGCCCTCAAGGAACTTTGTATCTCCGGGATCAGTTATTTTGACTTTCTGCAACATCTGCCTTACAATCACTTCAATATGTTTATCATTAATTTTCACGCCTTGAATTCTATACACTTCCTGTATCTCATTAACCAAATATTCCTGAACGATTGAGACTCCTTTGATTTTAAGAATATCAACAGGATCCAATGCACCACCGGTCAATGCTTCACCAGCTTTAACAATATCACCATTTCTCACAAGTATATGCTTACCTATTGGAATTTTATAATCAACTTCTTTGGAACCATCGTGACTGATAATTTTGAGCTCTCTGTTTCCTCTGGAAAGTTTACCGATTACAACCTTACCTTCGATTTGCGCAACTTTAGCCGGATCGCTTGGTCGCCTTGCTTCAAACAATTCGGTTACTCGTGGCAAGCCACCGGTAATATCACGTGTCTTACCGGAATCTCTTGGAATCTTAACCAGAATTGAACCAGCCTTAACCTCAGATCCGTCGTCAACCAACAGGTTCGCCTTAGCAGGGATCAGATATTCGCTGAGTTTTTTACCTGATTTTGTGCTTACAATGTGCAGGGTCGGACTCTTGGTTTTATCTTTACTGTCAATAACTGTTTTCTGGTAGTGTCCTGTCTGATCGTCTTTAATCAACTCATATTGCTTACCTTCTTCCATATCAACATATTTAACTATACCATCATTTTCAGCAATGATTACAGAGTTATATGGATCCCAATCGTAAAGTACCGCACCTTTTGTTACTTTCTGTTTATCTTTTACAAGAAGGTTCGAACCATAAGGCACCTGATATTTCGTTAAATCATTCCTGTTCTCGTCCTGAATATAGATTGCTCCGTTTCTGCTCAACGATACGTAAGATTTGCCAACTGACCCTGAATATTCGACCAATTTAAGGTTATCAAATTTGACCTTTCCCTCGTACTTTGAATGAATTTGGGATTGTGCAATAATATTACTTGCAGTTCCTCCAATATGGAATGTTCTCAGTGTTAACTGAGTACCGGGTTCACCAATAGACTGCGCTGCAATTATACCGGCTGCTTCTCCAACCTGAACTAACTTTCCGGTTGCAAGATTTCTACCATAACATTTCGCACATACTCCCCTCTTCGATTCGCAGGTTAATACCGATCTTATCTCTACCATACTGACCGGTGACTCTTCAATCTGTTCGGCTTTTTCCTCAGTTATTTCTTCGCCACTTTTAACGATTACCTCACCTGTCAGCGGGTGAATAACATCACTGACAGTTACTCTTCCGAGAATTCGTTCTGATAATTTTTCTTTGATATCTTCACCTTCTTTCAGTGCTTCAGTTTCAACACCTCTGGTCGCCCCGCAATCTACTTCGGAAATTATTACATCCTGTGCAACATCAACCAACCTCCGAGTAAGGTATCCGGCGTCTGCAGTTTTAAGAGCAGTGTCAGCAAGCCCTTTTCTCGCACCGTGCGTAGAGATAAAATATTCTAAAATTGAGAGCCCTTCTTTAAAATTCGCAAGAATCGGATTCTCTATAATCTCACCAGCTTGTCCGGTAAGTGATTTCTGTGGTTTTTGCATAAGACCTCTCATCCCGGCGAGCTGAAGCACCTGATCGGCTGAACCTCTTGCACCAGAATCAATCATCATAAATAGTGAGTTGAAGCCATTCTTCGATCTCGTCAGGTTGTTAAGAAGCTCAATTTTAACTTCATCCCTGACGTGAGTCCAGATATCAATAACTTTATTATACCTTTCATTTTCTGAAATAATGCCTCTCGCTTTTGACTTCTCAATAATATTTACCCTGTTTTGAGCATCCTCAATAATTTTCCACTTCTTGTCCGGAACCTCAATATCATCAATGTTTACCGATAAACCACCCATCGTCGCATATTTGTAACCGATTTCTTTCAAATCGTCGAGAAACTTCGCAGTCTTTTTATTTCCTACTTTGTTGTAAATCTTCCCAATGATTTCAATAATTTTCTTTTTCTTTAAAAGTTCATCTATAAATAAACCGTATTCTTCCGGTACAATTTCATTGAAAATTACCCTTCCGGTTGTGGTTTCAATTATAGAACCATTTTTCCAACGTAATTTAATCCTTGCATGTAATCCAACCTTCTTCATGTCATGAGCATAAATGAGTTCATTAATAGATGAGAACATCTTACCTTCACCCTTATCACCTTTGAGCTCCTTTGTAAGATAATATGCTCCAAGTATCATTTCCTGATTTGGCACGATTATCGGATTACCGTTTTGAGGAGACAAAATATTGTGTGACGAAAGCATTAAAATTGATGCCTCCAACTGTGACTCGCTTGACAAGGGTACGTGAACTGCCATCTGGTCGCCGTCGAAGTCTGCATTGAACGCAGTACAAACAAGTGGGTGTAACGTAATGGCTTTCCCTTCAATCAGTATAGGTTGGAATGCCTGAATACTGAGCCTATGCAAAGTTGGTGCCCTGTTCAACAAGACAGGATGTCCATCAATTACATTTTCAAGGATATCCCAGACTTCAGGTGGTCTTTTATCAATTAACTTCTTTGCAGTTTTCACAGTTTTCACATAATCCCTGCCAATAAGCCTTCTGATGACGAACGGTTTGAAAAGCTCAAGTGCCATCTCTTTGGGTAATCCGCATTCATGAAGTTTCAGGTCAGGTCCTACAACTATAACAGACCGGCCTGAATAATCAACTCTTTTACCGAGCAAATTTTGTCGGAATCTTCCCTGTTTACCTTTCAGAATATCAGATAGAGATTTAAGCGCCCTGTTCTCAGACTTGACAGCAGTAACTCTTCTTGAATTATCAAGGAGTGCATCTACTGCTTCCTGAAGCATCCGTTTTTCATTTCTAAGGATAACTTCCGGAGCTTTAATGTCAATAAGTCTCTTCAGACGGTTATTCCTTATAATAACCCTTCTGTACAAATCATTTAGGTCAGAAGTAGCAAACCTTCCACCTTCCAGTGGAACCAACGGTCTGAGTTCGGGCGGGATTACGGGAATAACTTCAAGAACCATCCATTCGGGACGATTTTCTTTTGCTCCCTCCCGAATCCTGAAAGCTTCGAGGACTTTAAGTCGCTTTATATACTCGGTCTTTTTTAATGCAGATAAATCGCCTTTCAATTCCTTCCTTAACCTGGTAATCTCCTCTTCTACCTTAACACGCTTAAGCAATTCCCTAATTGCGATTCCACCCTGTGCGGCGAGAAATTTCTTTGGATTGTCATCCTCAAGGTTTCGTTCTTCATCTGTCATTTCACTCAACGCCTGCAAATATTCTTCCTCTGTGATTAAGTCAAGCACTTTAAATCTATCCTGCTTCCCCGGATTTATCACAACATAAGATTCATAATAAATTATTCTTTCAAGTTCCTTGTTCGTTATGCCAAGTAAGTTTCCGATTTTCGACGGTAATGATCTAAAATACCAGATATGGACAACCGGAACTGAAAGTGAAATATGTCCCATATTCTCGCGACGTACACTTTTCAAATTCACTTCTACACCGCACCTGTCGCAGACAATACCTCTGTACCTTATGCCTTTATACTTTCCGCAATGACATTCCCAATCTTTTACAGGTCCGAAGATTTTTTCACAAAATAAACCTTCCTTATCAGGCTTGAATGTGCGGTAATTAATCGTTTCAGGTTTTGTAACTTCGCCTTTTGATTGTTGCGTAATCGTCTCAGTAGATGCTAATCGGATAGAAATCTTATTGATTCGTTTCTTTTGTAATTCAGATTTGAAAGCCATATATACCTCTTAATTTAATTGCGTTTTTAAAAATTGGATTAGTCTTCCAGCTCTACATCTAAACATAAACCTTTCATCTCTTTCATCAGTACGTTAAATGCTTCAGGAACTCCAGGTTCAGGGAGATTGTCTCCGTTGACTATAGCCTCGAAGACTTTACTTCTACCGTTGACATCATCACTTTTTACAGTAAGCATTTCCTGAAGAATATTTGCGGCACCATAGCCTTGCAGCGCCCAGCATTCCATCTCTCCAAACCTCTGACCACCGAACTGAGCTTTTCCACCGAGAGGTTGTTGTGTGATTAATGAGTATGGTCCAATTGACCTTGCATGAATTTTATCATCTACAAGGTGAGATAATTTGAGCATATAAATGTATCCAACTGTTACTTTTTGATCGAACATTACTCCCGTTCTTCCATCGAACAGATTGCTTCGGGAATTTCCCGGTAATCCCGCCTGTTCAAGACATTCCTGAATTTGCTCTACCGAGGCGCCATCGAAAATTGGAGTTGCAAACTTAACTCCAAGCTTAGCTGCTACCCATCCCAAAGCAGTTTCGTACAATTGACCGACATTCATTCTTGAGGGTACACCGAGCGGATTTAATACAATATCAACAGGTGTTCCATCCGGCATAAACGGCATATCTTCAACCGGAACAATTTTCGCAACAACACCTTTGTTACCGTGTCTTCCTGCCATTTTATCGCCAACGGAAAGTTTTCTTTTTTTGGCGACGTAAACTTTTGCCAGTTTAACTACTCCGGTTGGCAATTCGTCTCCAAGCGTTACCTTAACTTTTAGTCGTTTGTACCTTTCTTCAATTTCATTCAACTTATACTCGTAGTTCTTCAAAATATCTTTAGCTAATGAATTAGCCTTCTTATCGTTCGTCCAGTTGGGTTCAACTTCAAAATTAGCCGGATTGAAATTACTTTTCTCCAAGAGATCCTGAAATGTTTCTCTTTTAATGGTAACTCCGCTCTTCAGGATAATATTATTTTTCAAATCCCTGATACCCGTAGAGGTTTTCGATTCAAATAAAATCCCAAGTTTTTCCGTCAGTTTGCGGTTAAGGTTTTTAATTTCTTCCTTTCTGGACGCTTCATACTTATCAATTCTCTTCTTTTCTTCTTTCTTGTGTTCAGTATCACGGGTCTTTCTGGAAAATAATTTTCTATTTATGACAATACCTTTCAATCCCGGAGGAGCTTTTAATGACGCATCTTTAACGTCGCCGGCTTTGTCACCGAAAATTGCTCTAAGGAGTTTTTCTTCAGGGGTTGGTTCAGTTTCACCTTTAGGAGTTACTTTACCAATCAATATATCCCCCTCTTTCACATCTGCACCGATACGAACAATACCGTTATCATCGAGGTCTCCGATAGCATCATCAGCTACGTTAGGAATTTCTCTCGTCAACTCCTCTTCACCTCTTTTCGTATCGCGGACTTCCAGCGAGTATTCTTCAATATGAATGGAAGTAAATATATCCTTTGATACAATTCTCTCACTTATTACTATTGCATCTTCGTAGTTAAAACCGTGCCACGGCATAAATGCAACAAGTACGTTTTTCCCTAATGCAAGTTCACCGTTTTGAGTTGAGGAACCATCAGCTAAAATATCACCTTTTTTTATTTTTTGTCCTTCAGTTACTATCGGTTTCTGGTTAATACAAGTATCCTGATTTGTCCTTAAAAACTTTATCAGATTATATTCAACCGTTTGCAAATCTTCAAAGCTAAGGAGACTTTCTTCAGAGTTCTCCTTAATGTTATATCTAACAACTATCTTATCTGCAGAGACACTTTCAACAACTCCGTCCGCTTCAGCGGTGATCATTGAGCGTGAATCTCTTGCAACCACTTCCTCGAATCCTGTTCCGACATACGGAGCTTCTGTTTTGAGCAATAAAACAGCCTGTCTCTGCATATTGCTTCCCATTAGCGCGCGGTTTGCGTCATCGTGTTCCAGAAATGGTATTAATGCGGCAGCAGAGCTTACGATTTGATTTGTCGCAACATCCATATAGTCAATTTCATCTGGACTTAAGAGCGGGAAATCACCCTTATATCTCGCCTTTACCTTTTCGTTCATGAAATTACCTTCTTCATCCACTGTTTCATTTGCCTGCGCAATCCGGAAGAAATCTTCCTTCTCAGCTGATAGATATTCAATCGTATTCGTTACTTTGCCATTGACAACTTTTCGATATGGCGTTTCTATAAATCCAAAATCGTTTATTCTCGAATGAATACAGAGCGAAGAAATCAGCCCTATATTCGGACCTTCCGGAGTTTCAATCGGGCAAAGGCGACCGTAATGTGTATAGTGAACGTCCCTGACCTCAAAGCCTGCCCTCTCTCTTGACAGCCCGCCCGGACCCAAAGCGCTGATCCTTCTCTTGTGAGTCATCTCTGAAAGCGGGTTTGTCTGGTCCATGAACTGTGAAAGCTGGCTCGTCCCAAAGAATGATGCGAGTGCACTTGTGATAGGTCTCGCGCTGACAAGCCTTGCTGGTGTAAAATTTTCTTCATCGTGAACGCTCATTTTCTCACGAATGGTCCTCGTCATACGCGATAATCCCAGTCCGAATTGTTGACCGAGTTGTTCTTTTACTGTTCTTACCCGCCTGTTTCCAAGGTGGTCAATATCATCTACACCTTTCTCGTTATCTATCAAGTCGCGAATATAACTGATGATAGCAACGATATCTTCGAGCGTAAGGATTGTTATTTCGGGGGCAATTTTTAAACCAAGTTTGTAATTAATTTTATATCTTCCAACATCGCCTAAATCGTATTTCTTTGGATTAAAGAATAATTTCTCTATGTAACTTTTTGCGCTCTCACCCTCTGCTTCCATCATAACCTGACTCTTAGACTTTGATAATGTTGCGCTACTGTCCTCTTTTTCCAGATACTCTTCATCCTCTTCGTCGTCTTTCATAATAGTAAATGAAATCACTTTCTCACCATCAGTCAAATCAGATTTAATAAGTTTTACTTCCTTTAATTTTGCCTGAGCAATATCAAGTAAATTCTCTTCGGTTAATTCAACGTTCTCATTAATATCGAGTGCATCACCGGTTTCTTTGTTAACTATTTCCTCTGCTGTAGTCCTGCCGACAAAATCTAGGTAATTATTGTTATTGATTTTCACCGTTTCAACTAAACCGAACAATTCGAGCATTTGCACTTTTTCATTAATACCAAGTGCTTTAAGCAACGTGGAAAAATAAAACTTTTTCTTCCTGTCAACATAAGCATATAAGAGTTCGTTGATATCTGTCGTGAACTCAACCCATGACCCTTTGTAGGGAATTACCCTTGCAGAATATAATTGCGTTCCGTTAGCGTGGGTTGATTCGCTGAAGACGACACCGGGTGATCTATGCAATTGACTAACAATAACCCTTTCAGCGCCGTTAATTATAAAACTACCACGGGAAGTCATGTTGGGAAGGTTTCCGAGGTAAACCTCCTGTTCAATATGGTTAGTAAATTCCTTTGCAGAAGCTGTGGGCTTAGATGAGAGTCTGAGTTTAGCTTTTATCGGAACTGAGTATGTTAATCCCTGTTCCTGACATTCAATAATTGAATACGGTGGTTTTTCAATTGTATATTCAATAAATTCGAGCAGAGCGGTTTCTCTCGAGTCAGTGATGGGAAAGTTATCTTCAAAAACTTTTTGAAGTCCGGTAGATTTTCGTTTATGCGCCGGCACGCCCTCTTGAACAAATTCTTTGAATGACTGAATTTGTATGTTTAGAAGATCCAGAGGTTCATGTGTAACTGAAGATTTTGAAAAAGTTAATCTCGGATTTTTACTATTAATGGGTTTCAGATTAGACATAATTTCTGATGACTGCATGAAGTTTCACCTCCTGTAAATTTAACAAACAATCCCACCCCTTTTTAGAGAGGGGAGGGATTGATGAATTATTCTTTGATTACAACAAAAATGATACGAAGTTAGTTTAGATTTGCTTCGAAAAATTACTTCAATTCAACTTTAGCTCCAGCGGCTTCAAGTTCTTGTTTAAGCTTTTCAGCTTCTTCTTTTGAAATATTTTCTTTAACGGGCTTCGGCGCACCGTCCACAAGATTTTTAGCTTCCGTAAGACCTAAACCGGTTGCATTTTTAACAGCTTTGATAACATTAATTTTTTGTGCGCCAGCTTCGAGCAACATAACCGTAAACTCCGTTTGTTCCTCAGTAGCAGCAGCACCATCACCTGCAGCCGGTGCACCAGAAATCATCATGGGAGCTGCGGCGGTAACTCCAAATTTTTCTTCGAGAGTTTTCTTTAACTCTGAAGCCTCGCTTAATGTGAGGTTAGATATTTTTTCTACTAATTCTTCTACGACTGACATGTTATTTTCCCTTGTTTGATTTTAAATTTTAATTAATTGTTGTTTTTCTTGGCAACCTCTTCGATTACACTGAAAAGGTCCCTCATTAATGCGTTTATCGAGCCTACGATTCCGGAAGCCGGTGAGTTCAGACTTCCACAAATACCTGCAATCACTTCCTCTTTCGTAAGCATACTTGCCAACATATTCAACTGCTCACCACCGAAAATTTGATTATCGAGGTATGCAATTTTCAATTTTGGCTTTTCAGACTTATCAAAAAATTTCTTGATTATTTTGGCGGGGGAAACCGGATCTTCACCTGCAAAGATGACTCCTGTTGGTCCGACTAAATATTTCGAAAATTCTTCGACTTGTTCGGAATAATTGTCCGAGTCTCCGAGAGCTCTCTTAAGTAAAGTGTTTTTCACTACACGATACTTAATATTCGACTTATGAAATTCATCTCTTAACTCATTGGCCTCAGCAACGGTCATTCCGGTAAAGTCGGTAAAATAAAGAGCTGTCGAATCATTGAGCATAGTCTTTATCTCTTCAGTAACTTCAATTTTTTTGTTTTTTTCCATATCCGATCAATAAATTTTCGTATTTAAATACGTTTTTATCAAACCCCAGAAGCAAGGGTTTGATTATATTTTATTATGAGTGCGTAATTTCTAAATGTAACTTATGCAGCCCGCTTGACATCGAGCAGATTTCTGTCAATTTTTACTCCGGGTCCCATCGTAGTCGCGAGTGTAACCGCTTTAACGTAAGTCCCCTTTGCTGCCGCAGGTTTTAATTTAATAACTATGTTCACGAAAGTCGTAATATTTTCTAACAATTTATCTGCATCAAAAGATAACTTGCCAATTGCCGAATGTACAATACCGGTTTTGTCAACTCTGAAATCTATTTTACCAGCTTTAACTTCCTTAACTGCCTTTGCAACATCCATAGTTACAGTCCCACTTTTAGGATTTGGCATTAAACCACGCGGCCCCAGGATTTTTCCGAGTTTTCCAAGTTCGCTCATAGCATCCGGAGTAGCGATGATAACATCTATGTCTGTCCATCCTTCTTTTATCTTTTCAAAATATTCCTCGAAACCAACATGGTCTGCTCCTGCATCTTTTGCTTCCTGATGCTTATCAGGTTTTGCAATTACGAGTACCCGCATTTCTTTACCCGTTCCATGAGGCAGCGATACTGTTCCCCTCACAACCTGATCAGCATGCCTTGGATCAACCCCAAGGTTCATTGCAATTTCAACGGATTCATCGAACTTAGCTTTTTTTGTTCTTTTCAGAATGTCTATTGCCTCAGCAATACTGTAAGCTTTGTCTGGTTCAAATAATGAATTATTTTCTTTCTGCCTTTTGGTAAGTTTCATTTCAAAATATTTTAAACTTTAATAAATTTTACTCAACCGTAATTCCCATGCTTCTCGCGGTACCTTTAACCAGGTTCATTGCATGTTCAATATCGCGGGCATTCAAATCCGGCATTTTGGTTTCGGCAATTTCCTGCACCTGTTTAAGTGAAACCTTCCCCACTTTATTTTTGTTTGGTTCGCCGGAACCCTTTTCCAACCCAGCAGCCTTCAAGAGGAGTACAGCAGCAGGCGGTGTTTTTGTAATGAAGGTAAAAGACTTATCGGAATATACCGTTATTACAACAGGGATAATTAATCCTTTTTTATCCTGTGTTCGTGCATTGAACTGCTTACAGAACTCCATTCCGTTGACACCCCTTTGGCCTAGAGCAGGTCCGACAGGAGGCGCCATTGTCGCCCCACCCGCAGGTATCTGGAGTTTAATATAATCTGTTATTTTCTTTGCCATGGAATAATAATGTTATTTTTCTTTTTCAATTTCAGTAAAATCTAATTCAATCGGGGTTTTTCTACCAAAAATACTGACCATCACCTTGACCTTCATCTTATCATTATTAACTTCAAGTACATTTCCGCTAAAATTATTGAATGGTCCGCTGGTTACCTTAACCGGGTCACCTTCACAAAGCACAAAATCTACCTTTTGTTCATTCATATCCTGATTCAACTTAATTTTTAATCTCGCAACTTCTTCAGGTGATAAAGCAACCGGTTCAACTTTAGCGCTCGTGCCCTTTGGTCCTACCATATTTAATATTGAAGGGATACTATTAATGAAGTGCTTCACGGCTTCATCAAGGTCGGCAACGACTATAATATACCCCGGGAGAAAATTTTTATTTTTTATTTTCTTCTTGCCGGATTTTATCTCATAAACTTTTTCGTAAGGGATGATGACTTCTTTAATTTTATCTTCCATCCCCTCATTTTTAATTTCATTGTCAAGATATATCTTCACCTTCTTTTCATGACCTGAAATTATCCTTACTGCATACCATTTGAACCTATCATTATCTTCAGTGCATTCGGTTGAAGAACTTTTTTCAGGTAAAACATCGTCCGATTTCTTTTTATCGTCGCTCATTTGTTATTTTAAAAAATTACTTTCAAAATCTCGCTAAAACCTTTATCAACTATATACACGAATAATGACATCAGGAGCATAGTTAATATTACGATTTTCGTGTAATCTCTCAATTGTTCTTTAGTAGGCCAGGAAACTTTTTTCATTTCCTTAACAATATCTTTAAAATAGTTGATTATTTTTTCTTTCATAATGGTTATAATTTCAGATTCGGCATGGCAGCACGGGAGGAGGGACTCGAACCCCCAACCAACGGTTTTGGAGACCGCTACTCTACCAATTGAGCTACACCCGTAAAAATCAAATTTAGAGCTGATGACCGGGATTGAACCGGTGACCTCGTCCTTACCAAGGACGTGCTCTACCAACTGAGCTACATCAGCTTCAAGTTTTTCAAAGATCGGAAATATGCTAAACTAAATATTTTTACCCCTCTTCGTAATGAGCGGGAGACGGGACTCGAACCCGCGACCAACAGCTTGGAAGGCTGTGACTCTACCAACTGAGTTACTCCCGCGTATCCGCCTAAATTGCAATTCAGGTGTGGGTAGGGAAGGATTCGAACCTCCGAAGACCGAAGTCGACAGATTTACAGTCTGTTGCGTTTAACCACTTCGCTACCTACCCATTTATGCGAACATATAATTTATGTAAAATGGTTTTTTAAATCAATATACAACTCAAGGAATTTTCAGTGGAACTGAATTGATTGAAAAGTAAAAGTCGCCGGATTTATTTAATGCGTTTTTAGTTTAATATTCATTAAACTGTCCAGGTATTTTTTCTGTGATTGCAAAAATGCCAATCGTTGTTGAATTGCCAAACGCTCGTAATCTGTTAATGCAGAATAATTCATTGACTGGTCAGGTAACACCGCAATATACATTGGGATTGATTCCTCAACACCACCATTAATAAACTTAAATTTTCCTTCCTGGATAGATTCCAATGTAATATAATCACCTTCGGAAAAATTATACGAACCGGTATTGAGCGCTACTTGTTTGCCGGAGGTTGACTTGACCGCAATAAGCCCGCGACCAAGATTTCCCGTAACCACGCCGGAAATGACAATGGTTTCATCCGGAGAATAAATTTCTTTTTTTGTTGACTGTATATTTCCAAGGTCGTTTTTCTTCTCCCGTATTTCCTCAATTACATTTTTATACTTTACCAGTTGAGATATTTTTTCCTTTAGCAAGTAAACGTCACTTTGTAACGATTCCCGAATCCCCCTGAATTTATCTTCCGGGAAATGATTTACAATCTCTATAGCTGATTCAATTGAATATTTAGATTCGGAATAATTTCCGGATTTGTTATAATCGTTGGCTTGTTTAATCCTCTCTTTAAATTCCTTCAACGCCTCTAAGTAAATCCGTTTATCAATTTCCCTGTACGCACTTTGAAGTTCCGAACTATTTACTTTTTTCAAATATTTTTTGGCTGTGCGCCAATCATCCAGGTATAGTTGTTTTGCGAGATAGGCCGACATGAAATTGATTTTCTCATCTGCTTTATCCCGCCATTTACCATCTTTGGCATGTTGCCGGAAGTTTTCATATTTTGAAATTTGAATCTCAGTATTCATAATATCGCTAATGTTTTCAGATGATTCAATTTTTTTAAATTCACGCTCATCTTCTAACATGACAAAATAATAATAAGAGGCCACACCAATGAAAAGCATCACTATAACAATAAAAGCCGTTAGCGCATTTCCGATTCTCTTTCGTCTTATTTCAAGTGGAATGTTGTGGTTAATAATCTCAAGTCGGGATTGGATAACGGACGTGTCAAATTCATTACAGTAACGTAAAGCGCGGTTATAAAATACTGAGGCATTCTGGTAATCACCGGATTCAAAAAAATTATCACCTTCCTCAATCAGCTTTGTTTTCACATTAATGTGAGATACCGCTTTGTTATAGAGACGTTTAAGGTTAACATTATTCTTGTCTAACTTTAGCCTGCTTTTGCACTCGTTAATCGCTTCAATATAATTTCTTTCATTGATTAGAAATTCAATTTCTACGAGTTCATCCGGTTTCAGAGAGTCTGATAAATTGTCATCTGATGATGTTTTATATCCGCAACCGTAAACAGCGCAACCGTCATTTTCCAGCCAGCAATCAGGATGATATGGCGTCTGACACCGCGGACAGATTACTACATCCGAATTTAATTTAATATTCGAATGGCAATATTCACAGGTTTTAAGTTCTGAATTGTACACCTTACAAATTATTTCAGCAATTAAATTAAATCAAGACATTGCGAAATATAAGACATTAACGATGAGGTAAACACCTAACAAGATAAGCAATATCCCCACTGTCTTGTTAATGGTAATTAAAGTTGTAGATTTTAATTTATGGGTATATCGTTCCAGAATTTTCAGGAGTGTGTAAAACCAGGCTACCGTACCGATCATAACTGATAGCCCAAACACAAATCCGGTAAAAAAGTTTGAATCAAGAATCCGATAACTTTTAAGGTAACCAACAATAGCTATCCATGAAGCAGGCAATGTTATTGACGACAGGCAAAATAATACTCCGGTAAAAAAATTTTTTATGAAGAAGCCGTTCCTTTCTTTCTCCCGGGATACATGGAACAGCTTTTTAAATTTTTCCTCCCTATCGTGAAGAATTTCCTCTGAATGTTTTATATCGTCTTCAAAAATTTCTTCGGACAACGTATGTGAGGAGTTATCAATCTGAATTTTTTTGTTAATTATACTGATACCATAGACGATAACAACCAACGATCCAAGCAAAGCGCCGATTAATTTTACTGCCAATTCATGTTCCTCAAAAAAAGTGATTATAGATGCAGGTAGGACAGTAACAACGAGCGCAACTCCGCCATACGTAATCATCACATATATCATGTCCATGAACCCGGCGCCGGCGCCAATTGCAAGTCCCTCTCCAATTTGCTTTCTGAAACCTTTTGACATTACAGCGAAATTTGTGGGACCCATCGGGGGCATCGAAAGGATGTAACCAAGAAGAAAACCTACGAATAAAGCAGTGAGCAAAAATTTTTTGGTAAACTTAAATATATATGCACCAAGATTCAATTAAATATAACATCAGAATATGAGTTGCATTTTTTAGTTTCCGTTAACAAATTTAGAATTATGGCGCTATGGAAGAGATTAATACTGACCCTAATTTTAGTAACAATGCTCAATCTTAGTCCGCAAATAATTTATTTTCCGTCGCGTATAAAGGTACGCTCTAAGGAAATATTTTCACTTGAAAACGACGAGATAACAACAGAGCTCATCTGTGTGAATGAACAAAAGAAATTCGCCGAACTCGTTTCAATCAGTTTATTGTTAACCCTGAAAACTGAATCTGCGATGGTTAGCAATTTCAGTTCAGCTTCTTCTTAAACTCTTTTGGGTTAATCCCCAGATCAATTAACTTCTGGCGCAGAGTTACAGGGTGGAAGTTGATTTCCCGTGCAGTAGCAGAAATATTACCCCGGAAGAGTTTCAAAAACTTCGTTAGAAATTTTCTCTCAAATTCCCTTACGACTTCTCTCTTGTTTTCGTTAAAATCGTTCGTCAGAAGGACTTTTGACTTTTCTTCTTTTATGAACATTTTATCCGGTAACAAATCCGGTGTAATTTTTCCATTCTCTGCCAGAATACTAACCCGTTCCGCAATATTTTTCAATTCCCTCACATTTCCCGGCCAATCGTAGTTTAACAAAGCTGCCCGCACTTCAGAGGAAATTTCTCTAATCCTCTTGCCGTAAAGATTTGTATAGTTCTGGATGAATTTGTTAAAATAAAGGATGATATCTTCAGGACGATTGCGCAACGGCAATAGATTGTATTCAAATACATTCATAATATAATACAAATCTTCCCTGAACAATCCCTTCGAAATTAACGAAGGTATATCATTTGAAGTAGCTGCAATTATCCGTGCATTTGTAGTTTGAACCTTGTTTTCATTCACCCTTGAAAATTTCCTGCTCTGGAGAACTCTAACAAGCGTGTATTGGAGTGCAAGGTCAACGCTGGTTATATCGTCAAGAAAAATTGTACCGTTCTCTGCAATCTCAAGATAACCCAACTTTGCCACACCTTCGCCTGTATCCGAAACCCCGAACAGATTCGATTCCAGTTCCTCTTTTGAAACCGACGAACAGTTAACAACCACGAACTGCTCTTTTGCACGATTACTGTTGTGGTGAATATATCTTGCGAGATGTTCCTTACCGCTACCACCTTCACCGGTAATTAATATAATTGAATCTGAATTGGAAGTTTTCTTTGCCTCGTCTAATATTTTTCTGACTGCGTTACTTTCCGTAATGAAATCAAAATGCCCTTCAATACTGTCTAACTGTTGTCGTAGTAATATTACCTCTTTTAGCAGGCTAAGGGTTTCAAGCCCGCGTTTCATTATCAACTGAAGTTCATCGTTATTAACCGGCTTGGTCAGATAATCATAAGCACCAAGTTTTATAGCTTCCACTGCTTGCTTTATCGAACCGTATGCGGTGATAAGAATTACCAATATTGAATTATCGAGCTCCAATGCGCGTCGTGTTAATTCAATGCCGTTCATCGCCGGCATATTGAAGTCAGTCAACAAAATATCGTACTTTGTCCCTTTCAATGCTTCAAGTGCGGACTTCCCGTCTTCTACACTATCAGTCGTGTAGCCGATCTTTTGTACAATTTTCTCCAAGAGAATTCTTGAGAATTTATCGTCGTCTGCAATTAGTACATTTGGCATAATAAAGACTAAAAGAGTTTAAAAACACTGAATTTTTATAGATTATACTGCACAAGTTGATGAAATATTAACTTATTCACTCCTTCAAGTTAACTTTAGGTACTAAAAGAAACAAGTAATTTCTTTAACAATTCGGAATAATTACAGTATCATGACTAAAAAAATTTTATTATTTTTCCATTTATGAGACGAAATTCTGATAACTCTAATCGAACAAAAGAGTATTACAGAAAAATTGATAATCTGAACATACAATCAGAGGAAATCCGAAGTACAGATTATTCAAAATCGCTTGAATATGCAAAAGCTGCTGCAAAACTTTCGAGAGAAAAAAATTATAAATCCGGGCTTGCAGAGGCTTTCAGAAATATTGCTGTTACAAAGTCAAGGTTATCTGATTTTAAATCAGCGATAACATATTTAAACAAATCGCAAAAGCTTTTTTCAAGTATCGGGGATTTGAACAGTATTGCAAAAGTTTACAACATTTTCGGGATTATTAGTCGAAGGAAGGGGAATTATTTCAAAGCTGTCGAATATTACAAAAAGTCATTAAAGATACACAAGTCAGCCGGAGACAAAAAAGGTGAGGCAATATGTCTGAACAATCTCGGATACGCATATACAAGCCTCGGTGATTACCTAAATTCACTCAATTACCATTTCGATGCATATAAAATATTTCAAGAAATTAAATATAAACTTGGTGAAGCATCCAGCCTAACAAATCTTGCATTGATTTACAAGGAACTCGGTGATTACGAATCCGACCTAAAATACGAGCAAAAAAGTCTGAGAATAAAAAAAGAAGTTAAAGATGTTCGGGGAGTATCAAATTCTCTTGTAAACATTGGCAATACCTATACGAGGTTAGAAAATTTCAATAAAGCGATTCAATATTTTGAGGAGGCATTAAAATTAAAAATTGCAATTGAAGATTTTCCGGGCAAACTTTATGCAACAATCGGGTTGGCTAATGCTTACATAAAAACAGGTTTACTTGATGATGCCGATAAACTGCTGAAATTATCATTAAAAGAAGCTAAAGTATTTAACAGTAAATCCGATGAGGTTATGGTTTTGATCACAATCTCAAGCTACAATTTAAAAATTAAAAATTACAAAACTGCTCTTGAACTGCAAAAGAAAGCATTAAACATTTCCACCAAACGGAAATTTAAAGAGTATATATATAAAATTCATGATATCCTGTCAGACACGTATAAGGAAACGGGAGATTATAAACATGCACTTTATCACAAAGAGCTTTTCATAAAATTCAAGAATGAAATTTTAAGCGAGCAATCCATAAACAAAATCAAAAACCTTCAGATATTGCACGAAGTTGAAACAGCTGATAAAGAAATTGAATATCAGAAACTCAAGAATACTGAATTAGCCAACGCCCTCACAGAATTAACAGCAGCACTCGATGTTTCAGACATTATATCACGAAGCGATTTAGATGGTAAAATCAAATATGTTAACAGCAATCTTGTTAACATTTCAGGTTACTCCTCTGAAGAACTAATAGGTTCAAGCTACTACATTTTCTGGGCTGATTATCACAGTCCGGAATTTTTCAAAGAGCTTTGGGATACGATAAACGCGGGTAATGTTTGGAAAGGAGAAATAAAAAACCGAAGAAAAGATGGTTCATTTAGTATTACGACACCTGTCGCCTTTAAATTATTATGGTATTTCGTTTAACTCTTTATACAATTTAATGTGTTCGCGTACAACTTTCAAACTCCTTCCGGTTATTGATTTTATTGCTTGCTCAT
>WBZR01000059.1_pt2 | contig 115469 bp, 122 predicted proteins | sample 5204231 | NCBI WGS metagenome assembly WBZR01 (sample SAMN12412403, study PRJNA552823) | activated sludge metagenome | isolation source: activated sludge from anammox sidestream of wastewater treatment plant... | place: USA: Virginia | collected 2017-08
GAACGGACATCGCCATGTTCCAGCAGTACATCCACCGGTCGTAGCCGAGCTCGTGAAACTTGTGCACCACCTTGGGGAGCAAGGGGACGCGCTCCAGCGCGGAAGTGGCCTTGGCGTCGGTTTCCGCGCGATAGTCGTCGGCGCAGATTCCTGGGAAGCGCTTCCTTTTCTTAGGCACGATGAGGGTACGAGGGGCCAAACCCAGGGTTGCGCTGGTTAGGCAGCCTTGCTCAGTTCGGCAAAGATTTCGGCATAAGCCTGGAAGCCGTTCCTAACGTCCTCTTCGATCTTGGCCAGGTCGTCCAGGCCCAGCCCGATCCGTCCGAGTGCCTCTGGGTCGAAGCTGTAAAGTCCGACGTCAATCCCTCTGGCGAGATCGAGCCGCTCCATGAGCCAGTGTGCTATATGGACGCAGTCCACGAGTTCGGGAGCAATCTCCGCCTCTCGGGGGGAGTGGTGGTATCGGATCGCGGAGACGATCTCTTGGGGAAGGTTCCACAGGTCGCCCAGCCTGCCGCCGACCTGGCAGTGGTCGAAGCCAAGGATCTTGCGCTCCGCCTGATCGAAGGTGAGGTGCGCACGGCGCGCAAACTCCGCCATGACGGTGACCTTGTCCTCGAGGCGAATGCTCAGCGCGACCTTGCCGATGGCATGGAGAAGGCCCGCGGTGAGGGCGGTGTCGGGAGCGACCCGTCGCGAGGCTTTGGCCACGAACTGTGCGGCGAGGCCAGTCCCGAAGGAAAGGGTCCAGAGCTCCCTTGGGCCGAGGGCGTAGCCTTTGAGAGGGCGGTTCATCCATGGAAATGTCGAAGCGACGAGGCACAGGTTCCTGACGCACCGCATGCCGAGCACCACGACCGCCTCTTGGAGCGAGCCGACCTTGCGCGACAGCCCGTAGTAGGCGCTGTTCGAGAGGCGCAAGACGCGGGCGCTCAGCGCCTGGTCGCGCGAGATGGCCAGCGCGACCGAGTGCGCCGAGCTCGTCGCAGACTCGGCCTCGCGCATGACCTGGATCGCCGCTGCAGGTAGCGACGGTAGATCTGGTGTTCGCGAGACGATCTCGTCCAATGACGGCTTGTAGTTCATGCACGAGCCCCCCGAGAAGGATGTTTTCCACATTTGGTGGCGGAACCTTGGGTGAAACTCGGCCCGTTTTCCTACTTTCTCTCGGTCACCCGTAAAAATACTTGACTTGCCGAGAATCCCGCGGCTATCATCGGCAGTCCTTTCGCCCGCAACGCCGGGCGGCAAGGGGCGACGAAGCCTCGAGGGACGAAGCGACATGAGGGTACGGCGCTGCTCCTCTCCAGCCGTACCCTACTTTTTCCCCTAGCTCGGCCTCACTCGTGTACACTTGCCACCGATGGCCGACTCTGACTGGGCTCCGGTACGGGAAGCGCTGGCGACGGCGCTCGCCAGGGGTTTCCGCACCGTCGAGTTGAAGAGCGGCGATTGTAAGTTCAAGGCGGTTCTTGGGGCCTTCCCGTCACCCGCCGTGCCGAGCGAAGAGGCAGAACGCAGCCTGGACTGGACGGTTCCCGTGACCTCGAGTGCGGTCGGTTACTTCCGGGAGCGCGGTGAGCCGCTGGTCTCGGGCCGGGTCGTGAAGGAAGGGGAGGTATTGGGCGAGGTCGTCGCCCTCGGTCTTGCGAACGAGATCGCGAGCCCAGGCAGCGGGATCGTGGAGTCGGTCTTGGTCGGAGCGGGCGACGTGGTGGACTTCGGGCGAGTGATCGCCAGGATCAAGCCGCAATGAAGCGCCTTGGTCGCGGGCTCGTCGGTGTTCTCGCTTCCGTCGTGATCCTTGTCGGGCTCGCTGTCGTTTTTTCCGTGGGCAGTGGAATCTTCGGCGAGAAGGTGCCCGAGCGCAAGGACAAGCAGGGAGAGACGCTGGTGGGACGCTCGATCCTTCGTGCCAAGGACACGAAGTGCATCAGCAACCTCGGACAGGTACGGCAGGCCATCGAGACGAACAAGGACCCTGTGGACGACGTGAACCCCGCCGACTTGGGTTCGATCGGTCTCAGTCCGGACTTCCTCAAGTGCCCGATCGGCAAAGAGCCTTACACCTACGACCCTTCGACCGGCAAGGTGAGTTGCCCGCACCCCGGGCACGAGGAGTATTGATGTTCACGAAGGTACTAGTCGCCAATCGAGGGGAGATCGCTTGCCGAGTGATGCGGGCGTGTCGGGAACTGGGGGTCAAGAGCGTCGCCGTCTACAGCCAGGCAGACGAGGGAAGCCGGCACGTCTCGATGGCGGACGAGAAGGTGTGCATCGGGCACGGAACCAATACGGAGAGCTATCTCAACCTGGCGAACGTGCTCATGGCGGCCGAGGTGACCGGGGCCGAGGCGATCCATCCGGGCTTTGGTTATTTCAGCGAGAGCGCGGACTTTGCCGACGCGGTCCGCTCCCTCGGGCTCAAGTTTATCGGCCCTTCGCCGGAATCCATCCGGGCCATGGGGGACAAGGCACTCGCCAAGGCAGCTGCAACGGGCGCGAACGTACCCGTGGTGGGTGGGTCGGACGGTGCGGTGCCCAACGTGGACAAAGCATTGGAGGCGGCGGCCAAGATCGGCTATCCGGTCCTTCTCAAGGCGGTTGCGGGTGGGGGTGGCCGTGGGATTCGCGCCGTCGAGGACGCCGAGGAGCTCAAGCGCGCCTTCGAGATCGCCCAAGCCGAGGCGCTGGCGAGCTTTGGGAGCGATGCCCTTCTCGTGGAAAAGCGGATCGTGCGGCCAAGGCACATCGAGGTTCAAGTGCTCGGTGACGAGCAGGGCAAGCTCCTCCACCTCTACGAGCGCGAGTGCTCGGTGCAGAACCTGCGGCATCAGAAGATCATTGAGGAGGCACCCGGCAATCGCCTCACCGAGGAAGCCCGAAGGGAGATCTGTGAGGCGGCCGTCCGCGCTGCCGCCAGCGTTGGCTATTACAACGCAGGCACGGTGGAGTTCCTTTACGCGGAGACCGGGGATTTCTACTTCTTGGAGATGAACACAAGGATCCAGGTCGAGCATCCCGTCACGGAGGAAGTGACCGGAATGGACCTCGTGCAGTGGCAGATCAGAATCGCCTCGGGGGAGAGCCTGCCGTTCGAGCAAGCCGATGTTCGCCTTCAGGGCCACGCGATCGAGGCCAGGATCACGGCGCAAGACCCGGAGAACGACTTCGCGCCGAGCACGGGCGTGATCACAGTCTGGCAGCCGCCTGGCTTCCGCGGCGTGAGGCTGGACACTCACGTCTCTTCGGGTTTCGTCGTCAGCCCCTATTACGATCCGATGATCGCAAAACTGATCGTGCGCGGCGAGGATCGGGCCGATGCGGTCCGCAGGCTTGCCGTTGCCCTGGAGGAGTTCCGCATCGAAGGGATCGCCACGAACGTTCCGTTCCTTCGTCGGCTCGTCGCCCATCCCGACTTCCAGGCCGGTGCCGTGCATACCGGCTTCGTGCCCAGCTTCCTCCAAGAGTCGCTCGTTGAAGCCTAACCATCGCGCCCTGGCGATGCGGAGGAAGGTTCGCGAAGCGGTTCTTCGCGCCCTCTATTCCTATGAGACCGGGGGCGAGCCTTCCCTGCCGGAAGGGCTCCCCTCCGCGGCACGGGAGCGGTACTTGGCAGAGGTAGCCTCGGTCCAAGGCGATCCCGAACTCTGGGACGAGCGGTACGGCCCTCACTTGGCGGTGGGTTGGAGCATCGAGCGCGTGGGCTTGATCGAGCGGCTCCTCCTGCGAATGGCTTGCTGGGAGCTTTGGGAGGCACCGGACGTCCCCGAAAGAGTCACATTGAGCGAGCACGTCGCCTTGGCCCGGAAATATGTGGACGGTGCGGGTGCCACCTTCGTCCACGGTGTCCTGGGGAGCGTTTTGGCGAGTTCGCCCAAGTCGGGGGTCGGTGAGATCTCAACCGCGGACGAGGGATGGTTCGACCCGTCCGTCACGTCCGAAGAACCGAAAGACGAGGGCGAGCGCGGGCTCGGCTGGACTCTGAAGCAGGAATGAGCATCGGTCTTTTCGAGCCGACCGGCGGAGAAGGGATGCCCTTGGCGGCAAGGATGCGACCGCGCTCGCTCGCGGAATATGTCGGCCAGGCCCGACTGCTTGCAGAGGGGCTCCCTTTGCGCACGGCCATCGAGGCTGGCACGTTGGGCTCGGTCGTGATGTGGGCTCCGCCCGGATGTGGCAAGACGACCCTGGCGAGGATCGTCGCTGAGTCCTGCGGGGCCGCGTTCGAGGCGCGCTCTGCGGTGACTTGCGGTGTGGCTGAGATTCGAAAGCTCGGCGAGGCGGCCCGCGAGCGGTTGGGGATGACCGGACAGCGCACGGTTCTTCTGCTCGACGAGATCCATCACTTCAACCGAAGCCAGCAAGACTCGCTCCTGGGTTATCTGGAGGACGGCGTCCTGACCCTCGTCGGGGCCACGACCGAGAACCCGTACGTCGCGCTGAACGGTGCCCTGCTCTCGAGGGTGCGCGTGCTCCCGATGAAGCCGCTTGGCGCCGAAGACTGCGAGCAGATCGTGAGGAGGGCCTTGGAGGACACAGAGCGCGGATTGGGATCACGAGGTCACTCGATCTCGGGGGACGCCCTCCACCATTTGGTTCGAGCGGCAGGGGGCGATGCACGGGTGCTACTCACGTCGCTAGAGGCGGCGGCGAGCGCGGCACGCTCAGGGGAAGAGATCGGGATCGAGGAGGTGGAACTCGCCCTCACGGCTCCCGTCGTCCGTTACGACCGCCAAGGAGACCAGCACTACGACACCATCTCTGCGTTCATCAAGAGCGTCCGCGGCTCCGATGCCGACGCCGCCTTGCACTATCTGGCCCGGATGATCCACGCGGGCGAGGACCCTCGGTTCATCGCCCGTCGGCTCGTGATCCTGGCGAGCGAGGACATCGGGAACGCGGACCCCATGGGGCTCGTCGTCGCTACGAACGCGCTCCTGGCCACGGAGAGGATCGGGATGCCCGAGGCGCGGATCGTGCTCGGGCAAGCGACCTGCTATCTCGCCGAGGCGCCCAAGAGCAATCGGGCATACCTCGCCATCGAAAGGGCATTGGAGGATGCGGAGAAGGGAGCACTGCCGCCCATACCCCTGCACCTGCGCAACGCCCCCAACGAAGAGCTCCGAAACCTCGGGCATGGAGCCGGGTACCTCTACCCTCACGACGACGAGCGGGGATGGGTGGACCAGGCGTATCTTCCCGAGGGCGACCTGGCAACCCCGTACTATGAGCCCTCAGACCGTGGGCACGAGGCAAAGATGCGCTCGCGTCGCAAGGCGCGGGACTGAGGCCGGGAGTCTGCCGCCCGGTATCATCAGTGGCATGGCGATCAAGGTAGGCGATTCGGTCCGTGTGCTCAAGCGGCCCCTCACGGAGCAGGACAGCACCGTCCACACGTTCTTTCAGCACATGCAAGGGCTGACCGGGGTGGTCGAGAACGTGTACACGAAGGACGAGGTCGCGATCAAGATTGACCTTGAGTGCCTGCCCGCGATCCAAGCCGGGGTTCACAAGGCTGCTACGGTGCGGATGCGCGAGAAGTTCGCCGACTCCGTGGGCGAGGAGGGCCGCAAGGGCCTCGAGAAACACGAGTTGGATTTCGTGCCGCACTACATGCTCCTCGTTCGCGAGGCTGACCTAGAGAAGCTCTGAGGCCGGGCCGACGACTGGCCGCATGCCAGAATCAGCCAATATGGCAGGCCACAGCAAGTGGAAGAACATCCGGCTCCGCAAGGGGAAGCAGGACGCAATCCGGGGCAAGCTCTTCACCAAGCTCGCCCGGGAGATCATTGTCGCGGCGCGCTTGGGCGGAGGCGATCCGGCGGGCAACGCCAGGCTTCGCCTCGCAATTGAAAAGGCGAAGGAGAACTCGCTCCCCAAGGACAACATTGACCGGGCAATCGCCAAAGGATCCGGCGGCGGCGAAGGCTCGAACTACGAGGAGATCGTCTATGAAGGAGTGGGACCAGGGGGCACGGCGTTCATGGTCGAGGTGTACACGGACAACAAGAACCGAACGGTGGGCGAGCTTCGTCACGCCTTCAGCAAGAACGGCGGGAACCTTGCCGAAAACGGGGCCGTTGCATGGCAGTTCAAGCAGGTCGGGCAGATCATGGTCTCGCGGGGGGATGCGGATGAGGAGTCCTTGACCCTGACCGCGCTGGACGCCGGAGCCGAGGACGTTACGGCGGACGACGATTGGTACACCGTCCACACCGCGGTACCCGAGCTCCACGCCTGCAACGATGCTCTCAACGCGGCCGGGCTCAAGACCCACGACGTGGGCTTGACGAGGGTCGCGACCAACGAGGCCAAGCCCGCCATGGACGACTTTCCCAAGATCCTGCGGCTCGTGGACGCCTTGGAAGACCTCGACGACGTCAAGGAAACGTACATCAACGTCGAGATTCCCGACGACATCGCCGAACAGGCGTAGACGGCGAGCACGACGATGGCAGTTCGGAGCCGTGTTCCGCGCGCTGTGCTGGCGCTCTTGGTGGTGAACTTGGTGGGAGCCCTGGCGGCCTCCATTGACCCTGCCGTCTCCTCCGAGCTCGGGTTCGACCCGTCTGCTCCGAGCGTCGTTTCGGCGACTGCGAGCTTGATTCTGCACGCGAACCTGGCCCACCTGTTGGGAAACCTCGTGTTCTTGGCCGCGGTCGGTCCGGCGGTGGAGTTTGCGAGCAGTTCTTGGCGCTTGGTCTCCCTCTACTTGCTGGGCGGTTTCGCTGGGGTGGCCGCCCATTTCGTGGTGGCGAGGGCCACCGGGGATCACAGTGTCCTCTTGGGGGCGAGCGCCGGGATCGCCGCAATCGCCGGGTTTGCGGCTCTTCGGTATGCCCGAGTTCGGGTCCCGCTCGCGCCAGGGCTCGCGGTTCAGGTCGCGTGGATCGCAATGGCCTGGGTCGCCCTCCAGGCCCTGGGCGGCTCGCTTGCCTTTGGCAGGTTTGGGGGGACCTCCTACGTCGGGCACTTGACCGGGTTCCTGGTCGGATTGGCGACTGCGTTCCTGACCCGGGCACCGGGCGAAGAGTCACGGGAGTTCGGGCACTCGGTCTTGGACGTAATGAACCATCGCGGGCCCGGTGCCGTCCTGGCCGCGACCCAACGGCACCTGGAGGACCATCCGGGCGACGTCAAAGGCCTCTGGGCCAAGGCCGAGGCGCTGGAGACGCTCGGCGAGGCCGACGAACGGGTGCGCACGATCGCAGAGATCGCCGGAAAGGGCCAGGGCGAGGACGCGGTTCGGGCGGCTCGGATTCTGGCGAGCGAGGGCCGGGCCGCCGTCTTACCCTCCATCCTCAGGATCAGGCTCGCCCAGCAGGCAGAGCACGCAGGGACGGCATCGGCGATCCTGAAGAGCGTGACCGAAGGTGAGGTGGACGACCCGCAAAGGCCCGAGGCTCTCCTCGCCCTCGCGGAGGTCCAAGAGGGATCGGAACGCGAAGCGACCCTGAGAACCCTCCAGACCGAGTTCGCGCTCCACGGAGCGACCGAGGTAGCTCGCAAGCGGGGACTCCTTCCTTGACCCTCAAGCAGCGCTGGAGGAACGTCCGGCCCAGAATCTTAGGCCCCCTCGTCTTCTGGATCGCACGCCTGATCGGCATGACGCTCAAGATCGAGACGCGAGGCTATGAGGAAGCGGGCGACCTGCCTGGGGGCAAGGTGTTCGCGGGCTGGCACGGCACCACGTTCCCCGCCGCGATCCTGTTCCAAGGGAAGGGCGTCTTCACCATCGTCAGCCTCAGCAAGGACGGCCAGATGCAGGATCGTATCTTTCGGGGGTTTGGCTTCCGGACGATTCGCGGCAGCACAGGGCGCGGTGGGGTCCACGTGCTCAAGGAGAGCATCCGCCTGCTCCGTAACGGGGAGACCATGGCCTTCACGCCCGACGGCCCGAGGGGCCCGAGCGGGATCGTCCAACCGGGAATCCTGCACATGGCCCAGCGAAGCCGGGCATGGATCGTGCCCACGGGGGTCGGAGCCGACCGCGCTTGGCGTGCGCCTTCCTGGGATCGGTACCTCGTCCCCAAGCCGTTCGCCCGTTGCGTGATGATCTTCGGGACCGGTATCCAGGTGCCGGAGAAGTGCGACGACGCTGGGTTCGAGGCCGTACGGCAACACGTGGAACAAGAGCTACACCGGCTCCAGTCCGAGGCTGAGGGCTACTACGAGTCTAGTTCTCGCCCAAGTTGAGTGTGCTTTCCCGAAGCGGCACGATCCTAAGCCGCTCGATCCGACGGCCATCCGTGCCGTCTACGACGAACTGAAAGTCCCCATCGTCCACGACGTCGCCTTGTTTGGGCTGTCGGCCGAACAGTCCGAACACATAGCCGCCGATCGTGTCGAACTCTTCGCTCTCGAAGCCGGTTCCTGCGACCTCGTTCAAATCGTACAGGTTCGTCTTCCCTTCCGCGAGGAACCCACCGTCAATCTTGACGACCTCGGGCTGTTCGTCGTCGTACTCGTCCATGATCTCTCCGACCACCTCTTCGACGATGTCTTCGACGGTCACGATCCCGGAGGTGGCGCCGTACTCGTCCTGCACGACCACGATCTGGACCTTCTTCTGCCGCATCTCCTGGAGCAGTGCGTGGAGGTCCTTGTTCTCGGGTACGAAATGGGCAGGGCGGAGGATGTCCGCAAGCTGACACTGCTCGCCATGGTGGAGCACGCGGAGCAGGTCCTTGGCATGGACGATTCCCACGATGTGGTCGTCGGTGCCCGAGTACACCGGGATCCTCGAGTGGCCCGATTCCTCCACGATCCTCGCGACGTCCGACAGCGCGGTACCCACCGGTACTCCGTCAATGTCCACGCGAGGGGTCATTACCTCCCTCGCAACGGTGTCCCCGAACTCGAAGACGGAATGGAGCATGTCTCGCTCCTCGTCCGCGATCCCGTGGACCTCGCCTGCCTCAGTGAGAATGGCCTTGATCTGCTCCTCGACCTTGTTGGAGACGTTGAGCGTCGCTCCTGCCCCGAACCGTTTCGTCACCAATCCCCCGAGTTGTAGTGCGAAGAGCACGAAAGGCTGGCTGATGGCGGCCGATGCCCGGATGAACCCCTCCAAACGTTCCACCGTGCGAAGCGGGCTGCTCGCGGCGAGGGACTTGGGCACGACCCTGCCGAGGATCAAGTGGAACGCTCCTACTGGCAGTGAGACGATGACGGCGGCCGCGAGCAACGCTGGCAAGCCTGAGTCAACGCCCCAAGCCTGTACCGTCCCTCGAAGCGCGTCGGCCGGTGGGAGGCAAAGCAGCATGGTGAGCACCAGCGAGGCGTGCCCGCCAAGCTCGCAAGCGGACGCGTAGTTCTGCCTGCGCTCCCACAAATCTCGAATACGAGGCTCCTGGATCCGTTCCACCTCGGCCTCGCGCAAGAGGCTGAGAGCCGTCTCGCCGGCCGTGAACGCAGCGGAGATCGCGAACGCACCCACCAGCCCCAGCACGGAGCCGAGCAGGGTGGACGGATCCATCCGGGCCTGGGCGACGATCATCGAACCGAGGATCACCGAAGGGAAGACGAAGGCCAAACCCAGCACCAGGGCGGAGGTGGCACCTCGAAGGTTGCGGTGGTAGGAACGACTACGGCTACTGTCCCCAGGTTCGCTGCTCATAGGTGGCGGGCTGCACGACCATTGTACTGCATCGGTCAGTTCGCTGAGATTCCAAAGAGCAGGACAGCGATGATTGCCCCCACCGTTGCCCCCAGGCTCAGCTCGAAAATACTGTGGAACTTTGCCTCCCAACGACTCTGGGCGATCACGGCGGCGAGAAGGATCGCAATGGCTCCCACGACCGCGTTGTCGGTGAGGAAAACGACCACGGTCGCGAGAAAGAACCCGAGCGCGGCGTGCCCGCTCACAAGCCCGCCCTGGAAGACCTGGCCGTGCTTGCCGAGCCCCTTGCCGATCACCACGATCACAGTGCAGAGGAAGACGCCTGCGATCAATCGCAACGGAACCGATGCTCCAATGCTCTCGGAGGTGAGGGCGATCCTGATCCGCTCCCATTGGTCGTCTCCCACCGCGATCATGAGCCCGACGATGATCGCCATCACCGTGGTGATGAGCACGGCACCGGCAGCGATGTCCTTGGCGAACTTGGCGAGCGGGTGGAAGTTTGGGCTGACGAGGTCCACGGTCGCCTCGATCGCACTGTTGAACATCTCGGCCACGAGCACGAACGTGACCATGAACATGAGGACGAGGATCTCTCGAAGGCGCAGGTTCAGGATCAGGGCCCCCAGGACGGTCACCAAGGTCACGTACAGGTGGATCCGCATGTGCCGCTGGGTGCGGAAGGTGTGGACGATCCCGGTGAAGGCGACTCGAAACGGGGCGATCGGGTCCCGACGCGGCACGGTGCTAGTTTGCCCCAGGATGCGCGAGAGATTCCCAGTGTGTTTGCTCAGGGACGCCGAGCTCGGCGAGGGCCTCGTTGGCCAGGCGGATCATTTTCTCCCTGCCTTCCTCGGTCTCGTCCTCGAAGCCGCACAGGTGCAGCGTGCCGTGGGCTGCGAGGAACATGGCTTCCTGGGTCGGTTCGAGCCCTCGGGCCTTGGCGCCTTCCAACGCATGCTCGATGGATACGGCGACCTCTCCTAGAGGCGCACCCGCGAAGTCTGGGCCGGGGAAGCTGAGGACGTCGGTCGGACCTGCGACGCCGCGGGTTCGAAGGTTCAGATCCGCGATCTCGTCGCTCGTGAGAAGGGCGACCTCGACGCTGCCCGGCCCAGGGGCGTACCGAGACAGCACACAACGAACGGCGGCCTCGACGCCGTTGGCGTCCAAGGGGCAAGGATCCGGTGCGCTTACGTGGACGACGGGGCTAATTTCGAGTCCCGCGCCGACGAGCCTGACGTCGCCGCTTCTCGCTCGGTTTCTCGTAGTGGGCGTGCTCCTTGAGGTCGCGCAAAAGGCCGCTCTGTTGCAGCTTCAAGTTGAAGCGCTTGAGGGCAGAGTCAATGGACTCGTTGGGTTGCACGCTAACGTAAATCAAGGTCGGCTCCGAGCCACGACTATACCTGGACGGTCACGAGCCTGGCGCCAGGTCCCGCCTGCACCCTCTCGAACCCGCCGAGCGTCCTGAAGCACGGGAGCCCTCCCGGTACAATCCCACTATAAACCAAGGGTCGGCGAGCACGAGCGACCCACTCCAGGACGAACCCATGGCAAAGCCCGACTCCATTGACGTAACACCTTCGGCCGAACTTGACGGCGAAACGTTGGCCAAGAGGGTGGACGGAACCTACACGGCCGCGGACATCCAGGTTCTCGAAGGGCTCGAGGCCGTGCGTCGCCGCCCTGGGATGTACGTGGGCGACAATGGCCGCAAGGGCCTTCACCAGATGTTCCGTGAGGTGCTGGACAACGGGGTGGACGAGGCCTTGGCAGGGCATTGCGACCTGATCACAACGACCCTGCACGCGGACGGGTCGGTGAGCCTCGAGGACAATGGTCGCGGAATCCCGGTGGACCTTCACGAAAAGGAGGGGGTGAGCGCGCTTCAAGTCATCATGACCAAGCTCCACGCGGGAGGGAAGTTCGGCGGTGGCGGCTATAAGGTCTCAGGCGGGCTCCACGGCGTGGGCGTGAGCTGCACGAACGCCCTGAGCGAATGGATGGTGACCACCGTCAAGCGAGGCGGGAAGACCTACCGCCAAAGGTACGAGAAAGGGATACCGGTCACCGAGGTCGAAGAGGTGGGGAAGTCGAAGGGGACGGGGACGCACCAACAATGGATGCCCGACCCCGAGGTCCTCACGGAGACGAGCTACGACCACCACGTGATCGCAAACCGTCTCCGCGAAGTGGCGTATCTGAACCCGAACCTCACCTTGGTGTTGGTGGACGAACGGAACCCGGACAACAACGAGACCTTCCACTTCGAGCGGGGGATCGTCCAGCTCGTGGAGGACATGAACGAGGCGTACGACCCGATCCACAAGCCCATCGCGTTCCACCGGGTTCGAGAAGGCATGGAGGTCGAGGTGGCGATGCAGTACACGAACTCGTACCAGACGACGCTCCTGGCCTATTCCAACAATATCCATCAACCAGATGGTGGAACCCACGTCTCCGGCTTCTACCAGGCCTTGACCAGGGTGTTGAACCAGTATGCGAGGAAGATGAACTTCCTCAAGGAGAAGGACAGGAACTTCACGAACGACGACGTGAGCGAGGGCTTGGCGGGAGCGATCGCCCTCAAGCTCGAAAACCCCAGCTACAACTCCCAGGACAAGGTCAAGCTCGTCACGCCCGAGGTCCAGGGGCTGACGAACTCGCTGGTCGGCGACGGCCTCACGACCTACCTTGAGGAGAACCCACAGGTCGCAAAACGGATCGTGGACAAGTCCATCATCGCGCAACAAGCCCGCGAGGCGGCGCGAAAGGCGGCGGAGGCCGTGAAGCGGTCGAACGCGATGGACAGCTTTGGCCTGCCTGGGAAGCTTTCGGACTGCGTGAGCAGGGATGCCGAGATTTGCGAAATCTTCCTGGTCGAGGGTGATTCGGCGGGAGGTTCAGCGAAGGGCGCCCGGGATCGAGTCACGCAGGCGGTCCTCCCGTTGCGGGGCAAGATCCTGAACGTCGAGCGCGCCCGGCTGGACAAGGCCCTCGACAACGAGGAGATCAAGTCCCTCATCGCAGCCTTGGGGGTCGGCATTGACGTCCGCACAGCCCGAGTGGACGAGGGCGAGGTGCCCATGGACGAGGAGAAGAACGGCCATAGCGAGAACTTCGACATCACGAAGCTGCGCTACAACAAGGTCATCATCATGACGGATGCCGACGTGGATGGCGAGCACATCCGCACCCTGCTCCTCACCTTCTTCTACCGCTACCTCAAGCCGCTGATCGCCCACGGTCACCTTTACCTCGCGCAACCGCCGCTCTACGTCATCAAGGTTGGTAGCAGCGAGCGCTACTACGCCTCCAGCGAGAAGGAACGGGACGAGATCGTTTCTGGGCTCAAGAAGAAGAGGCACTCCGTGCTTCGCTTCAAAGGGCTCGGCGAGATGAACGCCGACGAGTTGGAGGAGACGACCATGCGACCACAGACGCGCAAGCTGGTGAAGGTCGAATACGACCCGCAGATGGACGTGGAGGTCGAGCGGATGTTCAGTCGCTTGATGGGGGAGAAGGTCGAACCACGACGAGAGTTCATTGAGCGGCACGCCCGCGAGGTGACGAACGTGGACTGGCACTACTAGCGCCGGAATGGTCCCTCACGAGCACCTCACCTTCCCCATTCGGTCGGATCGGCTCTCGATGAGCGTCGCCGTGAGCAGGCGGGTCGCATCGGAGCGATCTCCGTTCCAACAGATTGACATTGTGGACACCGATGCCCTGGGCAGGATCCTCCTGCTCGATGGGCACATCCAGCTCGCGACCCTCGACGAGGCCGCGTACCACGAGCAATTGGTCCAGGTGCCTGTGCTCAACCTCCCGACGGTAAGGACTGCGCTTGTCGTCGGAGGCGGGGATGGCGGTGTGCTTCGGGAACTGGTCAAGCACGACCGGCTCGAATGGATTGACATCGTGGAGATTGACGAAGCGGTCGTCCGATTGTGTCAGGAGCACTTGCCCGATGTGAGCGCAGGGGCCTACGATGACCCCCGCGTCCACCTAATGGTGGAAGACGCCTTTGCCTTCGTTCGGGACGCCCGTCGCACGTACGACCTAGTCGTGGTGGACAGCACCGACGTCTATGAGGGCGAGGAAGGGGAACTGAGCGAGGCGTTGTTCACCGACGCCTTCTACCAAGACGTGCGCCGCGTTCTCTCGCCCGAAGGGATCGTCGTCACACAGGCGGACAACCCGGTCTTCTGTCCATACTCCGTTCGAGAGGTGACGGAGTTGCTGGGCCGCGTATTCCCCAAGGTGGGTCAATACTGGGGCCCGGTGCCGTCGTTCGGGGGCTTCTCTGCTTTTTGCTGGGCGAGTGTGGAAGGCGGGATCTCGCCCCGATGGCCTGGTGCCGAGGTCGCGTTTCGGGCCTTGTCGGCCACGCTCTACGAGGCAGGACAGACCGCACTGACCCTCTGACGCTCCTCTATGGGCGGTAAGTTAGGGAACATGCTCGATCCTCGTGTTACCCGGCTCGCCGAGCTTCTCTGCGACCATTCGACTCGCCTCGATGCTTCAGACACGGTGCTCGTCCACGCCTCGGACGTGCCCAACGTGGCGGTCGCTGAGGTCGTCCGCGTCGCTCGCTCGCGCGGTGCCCGAGTCGCCGTCCGCCTGGAGAGCGAAGTTGTGAGGCACGCGCTCATGCTCGCGATGGACGAGGCCAACGCGGCCTTGATCGCCACGAACGAAGCCTTCGAGATGGACAATATGACGGCGTATATCTCGTTGCGCGGCAGCAACAACGTGTTCATGGCGAGCGATATCCCCGACCAGGTGATGTCGGTTTGGCAACGGGTGTACGCCACTCCCGTGGTCTTCGAGCGGCGGGTGCCGAACACGAAGTGGGTCGGATTGCGCTGGCCCACCTCGAGCATGGCCCAGCAGGCGAGCTTGTCCACCGCCGCCTTCGAGGACTTCTACTTCCGGGTCACGACGATGGACTATGCCCGGATGGAAGAGGCCGCAAAGCCATTGAAGGATCTCATGGATAGGACGGACCGGGTCGAGCTCAAGGGCCCTGGCCTCGACCTCAGCTTCAGTATCCAAGGGATCGGTGCGGTGAGTTGCCACGGTCGGCGGAACATCCCAGACGGCGAGTGTTTTTCGTGCCCGGTGAAGGACTCGGTGAACGGGGAGATCGCGTTCAACACCGTGAGTCTGTACCAGGGGCAGGAGTTCAGCGGGATCCGCTACGTCTTGAAGGACGGGAGGATCGTCGAGGCGACTGCGGGCGAAAAGACCGAGAAGCTCAACGAGATCCTGGACACCGACGAAGGGTCCAGGTTCATCGGCGAGTGGAGCCTGGGCTACAACCCCCACATTCTGCATCCGATGAAGGACACGCTCTTCGACGAGAAGATCGCTGGGAGCTTTCATTTCACGCCGGGCAACGCTTACCCACCCCCCGGCGGCAACGGAAACAAGAGCGCGATCCACTGGGACACCGTGATGATCCAGCGACCGGAATATGGGGGAGGCGAGGTCTGGTTCGATGGTCGCTTGGTTCGCAAGGACGGCCTTTTCGTGCTCCCTGAGCTCGAGGGCCTGAACCCGGACCGCCTCGGGACGGCCTAAACAAATCCGGGCCTTCTTCCGATACCCCGATGGGGGGAACCCGCACGACTGTGCGGGCGAGCGAAGAGGTGACCTTGGGGAGCATCGGTGTAGACGAGTGCGGGAAGAGCGACTACTTCGGCCCGCTGGTGGTGGCGGCCTGCCACCTTTTGCCGGATGAGATCGAGCGACTAGGCGAGTTGCCTGAGAGCGGGAAGATCCCCGTCGAGGCGTGCTTGGAACTGGATGCGAAGATCCGCAAGTCGAGCCGGCACGCGATCGTGAGCATCCCTCCTGAGAAGTACAACCAGCTTGCGAAGAAACTGGGCTCGGTCTCGAAGATGATGACCTGGGCGAACTCGCACGCCCTCTCCGCCCTCTGCGAAAAGACCGATTGCCCCAATGTTTTCGGCATCGAGCTCGGGAACAAGGAGGCGGTGCGGCTCCTCTTGGCGGGCCAGGGCTTCGAGGTGACGATCGAGGACGGTGAACGGGTCCGGTCGCAAGCGTCCTATGCTGCCGCGGGCATCCTCGCCAGGGCCGAGTTCGTGCGGCACTCCAGGAAGCTCCAGGGCCCACACGGAGAGACGTTGCCGCGCGGTGCCAACGATAACGTCGTGACGGTGGCTTCGAGCCTTGTTCAGACTCACGGTAAGGACGTGCTCCACGGTTTGGCCAAGACGCACTTCCGAACCACGGGCAAAGCGTTGCGGATGGCGGTCCAGGCCCAGGTCAAGCCGAAGGGATAGAATCTGCTCGATGGGCACCCTTGTGCTCGACGCAGTAGGGATGAAAAGGACGCTCGGGCGCATGGCGCACGAGATCTTGGAGGCGAACTCGGGTTCCGAGGGCTTGGTGGTGGTCGGAGTCTTGCGCCGCGGTTATCCCCTTGCCAAGCGGCTCGCCTTTGCGATGACCCAGATCGAGGGGACGACCGTCCCGTGCGGCAAGCTCGACGTGACGGCAAGTCGCGACGACGATCGGCTCGCGGTAGGCGATGACACAGAGATCCCTTTCGCCATCACGGATCGGATCGTGATCCTGGTGGACGAGGTGGTGTTCACGGGCCGAACCGTTCGCGCCGCACTCGATGCGCTTCTCGCGCAAGGTAGGCCTGCCGCCGTGCGGCTGGCTGTACTCGTGGATCGGGGCCACCGAGAGCTGCCGATCCAGCCTGATTTCGTGGGGCGTACGGTCGAGACCGGTCTCGAGGAGAGGGTCATCGTGAAGTTCCACGAGTTCGATGGTGAGGACTCCGTCCTGCTCGAATCGGGCGCCCAGGCGGTTCGAGGGTGAGGCAACTCCTCGCGATCCGCTACTTGAACCGGCCGGACATTGAAGACATTATCGAGCGTGCGGCGGCCCATCGCGAGCGCATCAAGGAGAGGAAGCCCGTACCCCAGCGGTCCCATTTGAGCGTAGGGCTGCTCTTCTTCGAGGACTCCACCCGGACTCGGGTCAGCTTCGAGCAGGCCGCCGCCTACCTCGGCCATCGGACGGTTTCGTTCACCACCGTGGGGAGTAGCCTCCGGAAGGGAGAGACCCTCCGCGATACCGTGCTCACCCTCCGCGACGAGGGATTGGACGCGATCGTCGTGCGGCACCCGTCGTCCGGTGCCTGCAACCTTGCCGCACGTGAGTTCGGGGGGCCTTGCGTCAACGCTGGCGACGGGAGTCACGAACACCCGACCCAAGCCTTAGGGGATGCCCTGACGATCCAAGATCGCAAGGGGACGATCGAAGGCCTCACCGTGGCGATCGTGGGAGATGTCGTACACAGCCGGGTCGCAAGGAGCAACGCATGGCTCTTGAGCAAGATGGGTGCGGCCGTCAGGCTCTGTGGCCCGAGCTCGCTCATGCCGTCCCAGATGACCAAGCTCCCAGGAACTCACTGCTACGATGTGCGCGAGGCGGTTCATGGAGCCGACGTCGTCATGTGTCTCCGTTTGCAAAAGGAACGGATGGCGGACGGTCTAGCCGGATCGGTGAGGGACTACGCGAACAACTTCCAAGTGAACCGCCGCCTGCTTGCCCGACACGCGCCCGAGGCCATCGTGATGCACCCTGGCCCGCTGAACCGCGGAGTGGAGATTGACGACGCTACCGCCGATGGGCCTTCCAGCGCCATTGGGGATCAGGTTCGCAACAGCGTCTTCGTCCGGATGGCTGTGCTCGACTGGTGCTTCGGCGAGGTGACAGCTTGAGGACCGCCCTGGTCGGAGGAAGGATCCTAGATCCTTCCCGCGATCTCGACATCGTGGGGACCGTGGTGATCGAGAATGCCCAGGTCGTCGAGTGCGGCGTGGACGTGAAGGCCTTGCCCGACGACTCCACGGTGGACTGCCAGGGGCTCTGGGTCAGCCCTGGTCTGGTGGACATGCACGCCCACCTCCGTGAGCCGGGCGAAGTTCACCGCGAGACCATCGCCACCGGGACCCAGGCGGCAGCGGCCGGAGGGTTCACGACGGTGTGTTGCATGCCGAACACGTCCCCGCCCCTGGACAGCCCCACGCTCATTGACTTCATCGTGGATCGGGCCGCGTCCCCCAAGGCGGGCGGGATCTTCGTCGCACCTATCGGTGCGCTCACGGTCGGACTTCGCGGCGAGCAGGTGTGCGACCTCGCGGCCCTCAAGGCGGCCGGGGTCGTCGCGGCCAGCGACGAGGGTGGGCCGATCCAGAACTCTGCCGTGATGATGCGGGCAATGGAACAGGCCGAGCAGGTGGGCCTTCCGTTGCTCTTGCATTGTGAGGACACTGCCCTTACCGGCCAGGGCGTGATGAACGACGGGGCGATGAGCGCGATGCTCGGCCTCAAGGGCATCCCGCGGTGCGCCGAAGAGGTTGCGGTGATGCGAAACTGCCTCCTGAGCCTTCACACAGGCTGTCGCATCCATATCTTGAGGGTGAGCACGTGGGGCTCGGTCGAACTGGTCCGCCAGGCGAAGTACCTGGGTGCACCCGTGACGTGCGAGGTGTGTCCGCACCACTTTGCCTTCACCGACGAGGACGTCGCCGAGTTCGACGTTCATTTCAAGACGACGCCGCCCCTTCGTAGCGAGGTGGACGTGGACATTCTGCTTCAGGCCCTGAACGACGGGACCGTGGACGCCATCGCGAGCGACCACTCCCCGTTTGCGACCTACGAGATCAACACGCCCTTCGACGAGGCCCCTTTCGGGATGGCTTCCCTGGAGTGTACACTTGCCGCCACCCTGACCTACTGCACCCAGAGCGGGGCTCTCTCGCCTTTGGAGACCATCAGGAAGCTTTCCACGAACCCGGCACAGATTCTTGGCCTCGATGCTGGGAACATCGCCCCCGGCGGAACCCCCGTGGCACAAATCGCCTTGATTGACCCGAACCACGAATGGACCTTCGACCGGAGCCGGACCTTCACGAAGGGAAAGAACAGTCCGTTTCACGATGTGGCGATGATGGGCAAGTGCGTGATGACGCTGTGCGGCAGCGAGGTCTACCGTGACTCCGCATTCGACGAAGGGAGGTTGAGTGCCGCGACCGCGCTCTAGCTTGGCGATCCTCCTCGTCCTGGCAGGTTGTTCGCAGCCTTGGAAGTCCGATCCGAACGTGAGCCGTCCTGGCTTGCCGGTGAGCGGCAGTGTCCTTGCTCGGAACATCGCAGGCCTCATGGCCGATCTCGACGAACGGATCGCGAAGGGGGCGGTGAAGGCGAGCGAGAAGGACGCGCTGGTCGCGGACTATCTGAATCGGGAGCTCGCGGGGATTGACCCCAAGAGGATCCGAGACGACGAGTGCTGGCAGTTTGGGGACGCATACCGCCTCAAGGGTGACTGGAAGACCGCGAAGGGCCTCTACGAGCGGGCCGTCACCTCGGCCAAGAACGAGGATCGGAGCGTGAACGACCGGTTGCGGCTGGCTCGGGCCATGGCCCACTTCGGCGAGAACCAGGCGGCGATCAAGACCGTACGGAGCACGTTCACCGCCAACCCCTCGAACAAGGCACCGATCCTCATGGCGGTTCTCTATGAGATCGTCCCGGAGGCGAAGGGTGACGGCAAGGAGTTTGCGAAGCTCTTGGTGGACGCGGTTGTCCAGCACCAGGAGACCATCGTAGACCCCGAGACTCCAGAGGGCGCGGCGTTCCTCGAGACTCGCTTCGTCCACGTCCGGGCCGCGCTGCTCTTGGCCGCGAGCCTCTATGCCAAAGCGGGCGACCAAGTGACGGCTCGCACGGTGGTGGAGCGTGCGGAGCGGCTCTCGGGCGAGGTGGCGAGGATCTAGCCATGTTTCCCGTGATCTTCCGTCTGCCCAATGGGTTCGAGCTCCGCTCCTATGGGGTTTTGCTCGTGACCGCAGTCTTGGTCGCGGTCTGGATGGGCCGGCTTCGAGCACCGCGATGGGGCATCGCGCCCGAAAAGGTGTGGGACTGTGCGCCGTGGTTGGTGCTCCCTGGCGTGCTCGCTGCGAGGCTGGCCTATATCGTCCAACACTGGGACTTCTATTCGACGAACCCACAGCAACTTTGGTCGTTGCGCTTCGAGGGTCTGACGAGCTTCGGAGGGCTGATCGGAGGCATCTTGGGCTTCTCTCTCTGGCGTCGCATCGCCAAGGTCGGGTTCTGGGAGTTCATGGACGTGATCGCGGTGCCGGTTCTGGTGGCTCAGGCGATCGGGCGTATAGGCTGCCTGCTGAACGGCTGTTGCTACGGCAGGCCCAGCGACCTTTGGTGTGCGGTCCCGGTCGGCGCAGGGACGGAGCGTCACCTTCCCGCCCAACTGGTGGACACTGCCCTGCTTCTGATCGGAGCGTGGATCCTCGCTCGCCGCGAGAAGGCCGCACCCCCGTTCGGGGCGTCGTTCGGCGCGATGCTTGCCGTCTTTGGGGCGAGCCGGTTCCTGTATGAGTTTCTACGGGCCGGATCGGAAGAGGAGTTCCGGGCCGGGATCGTATCGAGCGCGGTGAGCTACCTTGGCCTGACGAACGCTCAATGGCTCAGTCTCGCGATGGTCATCCTGGGGGCAGGCATAGCATGGGCCCGCCGTCCTCGACCGAAAGCCTCTGAAATCTCGGTTTGAGGGTTCCGCGCGGGGCGCTTCTCAATGCCGCCGCGGTCCTCGTGGGTTCTTTACTGGGCTTGGCGATCGGCTCGGTCTTGGTGCCGAGCCTGAAAACCCTGGCGATGTCGGGCATGGGCCTGGTCACGGTGGGGCTGGGAATGAGGATGTTCGTGCCGAGCAAGAACCCGATCTTGGCCGCAGCCGCCTTGGTGGTGGGAGGGGTGATCGGAGGTGCGCTCGGCATCCACCATGGGATGGATTGGATCGCCGATCAGATGCGGCTCGGCCTGGGCGGGGGCGAAGGGTTCAACGAGGGCTTGGTAACGGCCACGGTCCTCTTCTGCATCGGTCCGATGACCCTGCTGGGCTGCATCGAGGACGGGATGCGCAACAAGCTCGATCTGCTGGGTGTGAAGTCGCTCCTCGACGGCACGGCGGCCCTGTTCTTGTCTGCAGGATCGCAGACCTTCGGCCAGGGCGTACTGAGCTCGACTCTGGCGGTCTTGCTGATCCAGGGGACACTGACCCTGGCGGCTCGGCCGCTCTCGAAGGTGGCGGAACGGCCTGGCGTCATCGAGGAGATCACCGCGGTGGGGGGCTTGATCCTGGTCGCGATCGGGCTCGGGCTCCTGGGCGTCGTCGAGATTCGGAGCGAGAACTTCCTCCCTGCGCTCCTACTAGCACCGCTTTTTGAGCTTGTTTCGGCGCGGTGGGCCCAGCGGCCGGGTAAACCTGAGGCATGAGCGGCCGAGCCGTCCCAGTCCTCTTCGTCCTCACGGCTGCCGCCCTGTCCCAGGGCCAGAACCGGCTCGCGAGGTTCCCGTCTGCCAAGGGCGCGGGCGAGTCCCGAAGCCAGCTTGGGAAGGAGTGGCCCAACCGCACGGTTGCGACACGATGGGTCGAGGGCGGGAAGTTGGCCTGGCGCTCCGGGGACCAGTGGATGCTGCTCGATCCCAAGAACGGCAAAAGCGAAACGACGGACTCTCTGCCGGACGAAGTAACCCAAGCCCGACAAGGCGGGGGACGGCGCGCACCGGGCCGGGGCGGGCAATACGACACTGCGGTCCATCCCGATGGCGCGACCAAGGCGGTGTTCCGTGAGGGCAACGTGTTCCTAGAGTCCACCGACAACGAGCCGATCCCCCTCACGTTGAGCGGAGGCATGGACGGTGTCAAGTTCGGGCAAGCGAGCTGGGTCTATGGGGAAGAGCTCGGTCAGAACGAGGCGATGGGGTTCTCGCCCGATGGCAGGTTCCTATGGTTTTATCGTTTCGATGAGAGCAAGGTCGTGCCCACGTATATCATGCATGGGCAGGCGGGCTACTCGGCAGGCGCTCGGGTCCAACTCTTCCCAAAGCCAGGATTCCCGAACCCCGAAGTCGGACTCGAAGTGTACGACACAACGACCGGCAAGACCGTTGCAGTCGCGACCTCCTCTAGCGCGGGCTCGCCCGAGACTGGTCACTATGTATACGACGTTTCCTGGTCGCCCGACGGCAAGGAGCTTGTGTTCCGGCGGACGGACCGCAGGCAGCGGACCATGCAGGTGTGCGCCGCCGACCCTGCCACAGGGAGCGTCCGGGTGATCGTTTCCGAGTCGAGCCCTAGCACGTACAGTGAGAACAAGCTTGGATTCACTTGGCTCGAGACCCTTCCTGGCGGGGAAGCCTGGAAAGGCAAGGTTCTCTACGAGCACGAGCGGAACGGCTACTTGAACCTCGGATTGCTCGACTCCAAGACGGGCTCGCTGAGCCCGGTGACCGAGAACCAGGTGGACTTCCTCAGGATCGTTCGCATTGACCTCGCGGGTCGCCGAGTTTTCTATATGGCGGCTGCCGAGGACAATGGGGCGAAGGGACAGCTCTATGTCGCGAACATGGACGGGAAGGGGAATCGAAGGTTGACCGACCCTCGTTTCAACCATAGGGTTGATCTCTCACCAGATGGCGCATATTTCGTGGACACCTTCCAAGCCACGGACGCGCCCCCTGCGGTGAGCCTCCGAGCGCTCGAGGGCAAAGAAGTGGCGGTCCTCCTCCCTCCTCTGTCGAAGGCCGCCGGAGAGTTCCCTTGGCCCGAGCGGGTCACCTTCACGGCTGCCGACGGGAAGACTCTGCTCCACGGCACGCTTTTCAAGCCGAGGAACTTCGACCCTTCGCGCAAGTACCCTCTGATCGTGGACGTCTATGGAGGGCCCCTCGACGCGCACGGATCCAGCCATAGCGAGACCTTTCGCAGACCCCCTGACGAGGTTCACTTCGGGTTCCTCGTAGCGACCTTCGAGAACCGGGGCACGGGTGCTAGGGGCAAGGCCTTCCGCGACGCGACGTATGGCAAGTTGGGAATTGTGGACATGGACGACCAGGCTGCCGGTGTCCGCGAGCTCACGAAGCTGCCCTATGTGGACGCCAAGAAGATCGGTGTGAACGGCACATCGTACGGCGGCTATGCGTCCCTCATGCTCCTCTTGCGCTACCCAGACCTCTATGCCGCGGCCAGTGCCTCTTCGTGCGTGAACGACTGGCGGAACTACGACACGATCTACACCGAGCGGTACATGGGGCTTCTGGAAGAGAACAAGGCCGGATACGACGCTGGGTCCGCCCTCACCTATGCCGACCGCCTTCAAGGGTGGCTGATGCTCTACTATGGAACTGCGGACGACAACACCCACCCGGAGAACACGCTGAACATGGTGCGGAAGTTCTCTCAACTGGGCAAGTCCATCGAGGTGCAAGTGGGAACCGATGCCGGTCACTCCGGCCTCAATCAGCAACGCATGATGGAGTTCTTCCTGGAACGGATGGTGGGCGAGATCCCCGGCTAGTCGAGGGCGAGCCGAAGTAGGTTGAGGGCACGGGCGACAGCCCGCTCCCGGATCGTTGCGCGGTTGCCCGGCAAGAGCGACCGGTGCGCAACGCAGCCGCTCGGACCGACCATCGCGATCCAGACGAGGCCGACCGGCTTCTCCTCGCTCCCGCCGCCCGGACCTGCAATGCCGGTGACGCTGATCGCCCAGTCCGCTCCAGCGGCGCGTTGAGCACCCTGGGCCATCTCCACGGCACACTCCTCCGAGACCGCACCGCGCCGCTCCAAGGTGGATTGCGCGACTCCGAGCAGGCTCGCCTTGAGCCCGTTCGAATAGGCGAGGAACCCGCCGAGGAAAACATCGGAGGAACCTGCGACGCTGGTCACCGCTCCACCGAGGAGGCCTCCGGTGCAACTCTCGGCCACGGCAAGGGTCTCGCGGCGATCGCACAATCGAGCGACGACCACCTCGGGCAGTGTGCTTGATCCGAGGGCATAGACGTTCGGCCCCAGCCTTTCTCGGACGGCCTCCGCCATAGTCTGTGCCGCAGCCAAGCCCTTGGCCGCGACCCTCACGTGAACCTCGGCCGTCTTCGCATAGGTGGCCACGGTCGCCAGAGGGCTGTCGAGCATGTCTCGGAGCTTTTCCTCCACGAGGCTCTCACCGATACCGGTGACCCGGACCGTGATACTGACTAGTGGCGGGTGCCCCAGGGAAGCGAGGCGGTCGCGCAGCCACGTTTCCACCATAGGGTTGAACTCTCGTGGCGGACCGGGGAAGCAAGCGACGACCTTGCCGTCCGCTAGCGGGAGCCAGAGGCCGGGAGCCGTGCCGTTCGGGTTCGGGATCGGTTCGCTGCCACGAGGGAGGTGCGCCTGCCGAGCCTGGGATTCGAGCCAGGTGAGGTTCCGCCTTCGAAAAAGCTCTTCCAGGTCGGCGAGCGTCTCCGCGTGTTCGACCAAGGGGAGGCCAGTCGCCTTGGCGACGCCTTCCCGAGTCGTATCGTCCTCGGTCGGGCCCAGCCCACCGATCGTCACCACGAGGTCGGCTCGGGAAAGGGCTAGCTGGATCGCCTCCGCAATGCGGCCGACATTGTCGCCGACGGCTTGACGGTGATAGTGGTCCACGCCACAGTCGGCGAGAACCTGGCCCAGTCGGGCCGCGTTACTGTCCACTGTTTGGCCCAGCAAAATCTCGGTGCCGACTGTGACCGTCTCTGCCCTCACGGTTCGATTTTGGCGCGGCGGGTCAGTCTCGGGTCCGGGTCTCGAGGAAGAAACTGGGATCGCCGGGCAGTTCTCGCATGCGGTACACGGCCCATGGCGTCGTCATCGCCATGGTGACTGTCTCGCCCGGGCCCGGCGTGGTGAGCCGGGCTGTGAGCCTCCACGACTCGGAGTTGGGCGAAGTCGTCACCCGGATCCAACTGACCTCGAATCCCCCGGAGGAACGAAGTCCGCCGCTCGCTAGGACCAACATTTCGCTCCCCCAGTCCATCCCGTGGAGCGGGCCTTGCAAGGTCGCAAGCTCCTGTCGGGCCTCTAGGGTGAGTGAGAGTTCTTCGGCGAGGGAGTCCCACAGCCGCTGGGAACGCACGACCACGGCCCGCGCCTCGGAATAGGGGCTATGAAGTCCCGAGGCGACCGGCGTGACCTTCATCAGCGTTCCGAACATTCCAGGGGCGGCGCACTGCGAAGCGGCGAGGGAGGCGAGGAGCATGACCATGGGCGCACCGAGAAGATTCCTGTTCTCCTAGGACGTCCTGGCAGGGCTCAAGTTTCTTGGTGCCGGGGGCGGGACTCGAACCCGCACGGGTTTTGGCCCAACGGTGTTTGAGACCGCCGCGTCTACCATTCCGCCACCCCGGCGCCGGGCGAATCGTACCTGGGTGCGACCAGGGAGCGCCTAAGCACCGGACGTTACGCGCGCGGAGGGCAGTAGCCCCAGGATGCCGTCTCGCGAGGCGATGCGGCTCCCGTCCGTCGTCGCGGTGGCTGCCCCAGATGCCAGGCCGAAGGACAGTTGCTCGAGCGGTCCCATGCCCGCCACCATCGCGTGGAGGATTCCGGCGACCATGGAGTCTCCGCTCCCAATCGTGCTCTTGGCCTCGACGGCGATCGCTGGCCCTGAGAAGGTGCCGCTCGGGCACGCCATCGCGGCTCCGAGCGACCCTGCGGACACGATTGCCACCGCCGCTCCGCTCGCCGGTCGCATGGCAGCCTGGATTCGGCGGGCCGCCTCCCGCGCCCCCGCAAGGTCGAGCACCTCCCGACCCAGGTACCGGCCTGCCTCGGCTGCGTTCGGCTTGACGATGTCGGCCCCCGCCTCGATGGCGAGCCGCAGGGAATCGCCGTCCGCGTCCGCCACGACCCGTGCGCCGGTGCGGGCGGCAACGCCGACAAGCGCGGCGAAGTCCTTCGGCTCCAACCCTGTTGGCAGGGACCCGCCCAACGCGATGTGCGAGCACTGGGGACCGTACTCGGCGATCTTCGCGATGAGAGCCTCGACCTCGAGGCCGGTCGTGGCGGGACCCGGTGCCCCCAGCATTGTAGGCGGCCTTCCCGAACCGTCCTCAACGAGCACGTTCGACCGTGTCTCGCCAGCGACGTCCACAAAGTCGTGGCGCACGGACTCTGCTTGGAGACGGTGTCGAACGAACGCGCCGTTCCCCCCGGCCACAAACCCGGTCGCCACCACCACGTTCCCGAGCGCGGCGAGAACCCTGGCCACGTTCACGGCCTTGCCACCTGCGTCGGTCTCGATCCGCAAGACCCGGTTCGTGTCGTTCAAGACGAGGCCGTCCACGAAGTACACGTGGTCCACGGCGGGGTTTGGAGTGACAGTGAGGATCATTGGGACATCGTCTCCACGAGCAGGAGCCGCTCGGCGTCCAGTGTCCTCTCGTGACTGAGGACGTAGCTGAGCGGATGGCAGACGAGCTTGCCCCCGTCCACCCCTACCATCTCCCCTTCGAAGCCGCTGGCGAGCCGATTGGCGGCGAGCGCTCCCAGCCGTAGCGCAAGGACCCGGTCGAAGGCGGTCGGGCTGCCTCCGCGTTGCATGTGTCCTAGTACGAGGTAGCGGGCCTCGATCCCCGTGTGCTCAAAGATAAAGTCCTTCACGTCCGAGGCGCGGGCCGCGCCCTCCGCGGCGATGATGATCGAGCTCCTCTTTCCCCGGGCGTGGGATCGCTTCAACTGGTCGCACACATCGCTGATGCGGTAAGGAAGCTCGGGCAAGAGTACGGCTTCGGCTCCGCATCCGAGGGCCACTTCGAGCCCAATGAAGCCATTGGCACGACCCATGACCTCGACCACGAAGACCCGTTCGTGGGAGTGGGCGGTGTCCCTAATCTTGTCAATGGCTTCGAGCGCGGTGTTCACCGCCGTGTCGAAACCGATGGAAAAGTCGGTTCCTGAGATGTCGTTGTCTATGCTGCCAGGGATTCCCACGACGGGCACGCCAAACTCCTCTTGGAGTGCCCTCGCCCCGGCGAGGGTGCCGTCCCCACCAATCACGGCAAGCCCGTCAATCCCTTGCGCTTGGAGCATTTCGTAGGCCTTCTTACGCCCTTCGAACTCGCGGAACTCGTCGCAGCGGGCGGTTCGAAGCACGGTCCCGCCCTTGTCAATTATCCCGCCCACGGCCTTGGAGTCGAGCGGCACGGCTTCCCCTTGGATGACGCCTTCCCATCCGTGCAGGAACCCGGTCACCAAGAGGCCACGGGCGAGCCCTGCCCTCACCACCGCCCGGATCGCCGCGTTCATCCCAGGGGCGTCGCCCCCGCTCGTGAGTACTCCGATCCGCTTCAATGCTGCGCCTCCGCTGGCCTGGGCCAGGGCTGAAAGGGGCTTTGCCCTGGATGGATGTGCAAGACCGGGATCGCTAGTGTGTGACGTGACCGGAGGCGTACGCCGCGCTCCGCTCCACCCAGCCGCAAAAGTTCTCGAAGTTGTCGAGGATCTCGCGCGGCATCCGAACGTAGTCCTTCATCGGCCCAGCCGAAGGGTCGGCGACGAGCGGTTCGGCCCCGTCCATCGTCATTGCCACGTCTTGATCCCCCGGCGAGAGCTTCAACCCAATGTCCTCGCCTACCAGGTAGGCAAACATCTTCGTACCGGAGTAGATCGCCATACCGTCGAACATTCTGCGGGCACGGACGTCCAAGCCTTCGGCCGCCTTCATCATCTGCTCGTAGCGAATTGGCCGATATACCATAGGTCAGGTTCCTTCCGGCGTTCCGCGAGCCGCCACCCGTTGCCGGGCTGGGCTCGAGACTCCGGAACGGGCCCATTCTACCTCCTTGGCAACCCGTGCGACGGGATGCCCGCGTGCCCCGGTAATCTTTGGGGGTGGCGCGACGACTCCTGGTCCTGGACGGCTTCAGCCTGCTGTTTCGCGCCTTTTACGGCACCCGGTATCTGAGCACGGCGGACGGTCGCCCCACGAACGCTCTCTTCGGGTTCGCCCAGACCCTGGTCGGGCTGATCAAAGAGCTCGAGCCGGAGTGCGTCGTGGTCGCCTTGGACAGCCCCGGTAAGACCTTCCGTCACGGGGAGTTTGCCGAGTACAAGGGCACAAGGAAGGAGACTCCGCCCGAGCTCATGGTCCAGCTCGACTTCTCCCACGACTTCATCGAGTCGCTCTCGATCCCGCTGCTGAGATTGGAAGGGTTCGAGGCCGACGACATCGTCGGGACCCTGGCGAGGATTGCTCCTGAGAGAGGCTTCGAGACCACGATCGTCACGGGAGACCTGGACTCGCTCCAGCTCGTGGACGAGCACACCTCGGTCTATGTGCCGGGTATGCGGGGCGCCGATGCCGTAGTCTACGACCGGGACCGAGTGATCGAGCGGATGGGCTTCGGACCTGAGTTCGTCACGGACTACAAGGCAATGGCGGGAGACTCGAGCGATAACATCCCAGGAGTGCCCGGCATCGGGGAAAAATCAGCCACCCAGCTCATTCAAGAGTTCGGTCACGTGGAGGCGATGCTCGAGAGGCAGGGGGAGGTGCCAGAGAAGTTCTGGAAGAAGATCGGGCCGAACATCGCCCAGATGGAGATGAGCAAGCGGTTGGCAACGATAGACCGCGAGACCCCAGTGTCCTACGATTTCGAACCGTATAGGCTCGATGTGGCCCATTTGGAGCGTGCGCGAGCGATGCTCGAATCCCTGGAGTTTCGGACGCTTTCGAAGCGGTTCGTGGAAGCCTTGGACGGATACCTCACGGACACGGCAAGAAACCACGAGGCCAAGGTGGAGGTCGAAGGACTCGAGCCGATCCTGCTCCCTGCGCTTGGAAGCGCCCAGGCACTCTTGGACAAAGTGGGGGAGGCCACGTTCTCGCTGGCTTGGGAGACGACGGCCGACCAACGCTCGATGTTCGACGACGGGGCCGGGCAGGAGGTCGCGGTCGGGCTCGCGGACGGGGTCATTACCGTGCCGAGGGCGTGGGCGATCGCCCTCTTCCGCGAGCGTGCCCACCAAATGGTGGGCCACGACGTCAAGTCGCTGTACCGCGAGTCGCCGGGCGTCTCGATCCCTCCTCGGTTCGATACCGCCCTGGCTTGCTATGTCTTGCAGTCGGGGCGCTCGGACTACGAACTAGGGGATCTGAGCCAGGCGTTCCTGGACGCAAGGCCCGTTGTGCCTGCCCAATCGGCGTTGGCCCTGCTACGGTTGGAACCGGCCCTGCGCGATAGGGTCGAACTCGAAGGTCAGACCCGCGTGCTGAGCGAGATCGAGGTGCCACTCGTGCCGATCCTCGCTGAGATGGAGAGTCACGGCATCCAACTCGACACCGGACAGCTCAATGAGTTCTCGAAGTCGCTCGAGGTCTCGATCGCTCAATCCCAGTCGCTTGTACACGAACTTGCGGGCATGGAGTTCAACATTGGCTCGCCCAAGCAATTGGGCGAGGTGCTCTTCGAGAAGTTGGCGATCCCAGGCGGGAAGCGGACCAAGACCGGCTGGGCGACCGGGGTCGAGATCCTCAACGAGATTGACCACCCGGTCGCCCACGAGATCTTGGCGTGGCGAGAGCTGACCAAGTTGAAGAGCACCTATGCGGACTCCCTACCCAAGCTCGTCGCCGAGGACGGCCGGGTCCACACGACCTTCAACCAAATGGTGGCGGCGACGGGGCGGCTCAGCTCGATTGACCCCAACCTGCAGAACATCCCCGTTCGCACCGAGCTCGGCAGGCAGATCCGCCGCGCCTTCGTCGCAGCTCAGGGATTCTCGTTCGCTTCGTGCGACTATTCTCAAGTGGAACTGAGGATCCTCGCCCATATGAGTCAGGATGCAGCGCTGACCGACGCCTTCCAGCGGCACGAGGACGTCCACGCGGTCACTGCTTCGCTCATGTTCAAGGTCGAGGTCGCCGAGGTTGGTCCGGAGCAGCGCCGCCTGGCCAAGCTCCTGAACTTTGCCGTACTCTATGGGGTCACAGACTTCGGTCTCGCCAACCAACTCGGGCCCGAGTTCTCTCGCAAGGAAGCGGCCGAGCTGATCGAGCAGTACAACCTACGGTTCCCCGCAGTGCAAGCGTTCACGAAGGGCATGGTGGAGGAGGCGCGCTCGAAGGGCTTTACGGTCACGCTGTGCGGCCGTCGCCGATACTTCCCCGAGATCCACAACGCGAACCGGGGCATCCGACAGTATGCAGAGCGGCAAGCGATGAATGCCCCGATCCAAGGGACTGCCGCCGACATGGCGAAGCTGGCTATGATCCGCGTTCGTGGAGTCCTTGGCGATGCGAGGACCCGGATGCTGCTGCAGGTTCACGACGAGCTTCTTTTCGAGACGGCGGACGGGGAAGGGGGACTGTTGCCTGGCCTGAAAGCGGGCATGGAGTCGGCACTGCCGCTCGACGTGCCGGTCGAGGTGGACGTAAAGACCGGGCCGAACTGGCTGGAGATGACGGCGGTCTAACGCTCAAGTGGAGCTTCATGGAAGATAGCTTCGAAGAGGGGTTGGCAGACGTAGACTTTCCGCCACTTTTGTCCACTGATCTCGCGGACGGTGCCTTCGGCTTCGAGTTCGTGCAGGCACTCCGCCGCTAACGGTCGCGAGATCCCCGCTTCTTCGGCGAGATCTCTCACCGTCATGTACAGTCTGCGGGAGAAAGCCGAGATGACCGCTTCCTTCGAGGCCCGTCTTCTGACCCCGGCCGTGGTGTCCCGCAGTGTGGCAAGGGTTTCCCTTATTCGAAGAGCAAGCCGGTTCGTTTCGAGTGCGGACGCGGTCAGAGCCTGGCCGAAGAACCCGACCCATTGATCGAGGTCTCCCCGTTCCCGCACAGCTTGCAAGCGGTCCAAGTACTCGTCCTTGTGCCGTTCGAGATAGTACGACGGGTAGACCACCGGTTCGGCCAGCAGGCCTGAGTCGAGCATTTGCAAGACGACCAAGAGGCGCCCGACGCGACCGTTCCCGTCGCCAAACGGGTGGATCGTCTCGAACTGGTAGTGCGTGATCGCGATCTTCGCAACCTTCCCGACGCTGTGGTCGTCGTGTACGAACCGCCATAGGTCGTCGAGCAGGCTCTCGACCCGTTCGGGCGGGGGTGGGACGCATGTCGCCCGTTCGATCGGGAAGGAAGGGTTGGGCGCAATGTAGTTCTGGCCCACCTTGAGCTTGCCTGCCATGTGTGCGTTCTGTGTACGGTTGAGCAACTTTTCGTGCAGCTCAAGGATCAACCGCGTGCTGATTGGCAACTCTATGAGGCGGGCGACCCCATGCATCAACGCTTGGCGGTAGTTCCCCACCTCGACAGCTGCGCTTCGTTCGGGCCCTCCGATCGCCTGGTACAGGACGAACTCATCGGGAGTCGCGATCGTGTTCTCGATGGTTGAGCTAGCGATCGCTTCTATGTCGAGCGAAGCCAAGGTCAGCAGGTACGGGTTCTCGATGAGGACGGAGAGGCCCTTGGCAGTCCCCAGCGCGTGAGCCGCTTCTTCTAGGTTTCGCTGCGTTTTTTGAGACCAGTCGGGCGACCAGTCCGATGCGCTACATGGGACAAATGTGCGATGCCCTAGCGACGACTTGACCTAGGTGCCTGCGTCCATTTTGTCGGATTCTGGCACAAACCTGACATTTCTGGTTGAGAAATGTCACAAAGTTTCATTTCTCACGCGGGCTCGAGCCCCCGCATGGCATAGGAAACTGGTGGAGGCGGGGGGAATTGAACCCCCTTCCAAAGCCGTCGTCCCCGAACATCCACGAGCGTCTCCTCTCGATTAGGTTCGGCGCGGGGCTGCCCAAGAGGCCCGGCCACCTTCGCGCCTAGTCCGGTTTATTTAGCCGGGCGGGCCTCGGACCGGGGCCTACCCTAGCGATCCTGACTTTGCGACGTCTGCACTAGGCGCTACAGGCTCGCTCCTAGCCGACGGGCTGCTCAATTAGGCAGCCAAAGCGAAGTTGTTGTTCGCAGTTGCTTTGTTGCCGCTTTTTACGAGGCCAGCGGCGCCTCGACTCGCAGTCCGTGGGCTGATCCGACCCTGTCGAAACCTTACGCCCCCGTACCTGTCTATTATGAACGGTCGGCAGACCAGTGAGGTTCCGCAGGGTCGAATCGGGCCCAATGCGACCTCTTGCTGATGCCCATGTGATCCCGAGGAGGGCCCTGTGCCCGCTGGGGCGAAGCGCCTCGGCTGCGTATCGTCAGGGAGCAGAAACACGGAAGGCAGGCTGTTCCTAAGTGAACCTCGAACCCGCTCGAGAGCCTCGCCCTGGCTCAGGTCCACAGGTTCGTTGCCCGCGAAACGGTTCAGGGTCCGTCCTGCGCGACGAACTCGATCATGTCGCCGAGCCCCACCGTGACTGCTGTGCTATAGGTCGAGCCGTGCGGGTTCCCGCGCCGGTCGCTGCTCACCCGCCGCTTTGCGCTTCGGACGAACTGGGTACTTGCCGCTCAATTTGCTGCGAAAGTGTGGAAGTCGGCGGTCAATGACAAACCGCTCGTGCGTCGCATAGACGGATCATGGCACTAGCCGGTCGATCTCCAACGGCACTAGCCAGCGCCCGTCTTTCTCGGCGACGCAGTCGGGCAGGTCGAGCCATCGGTCGCCAAGCCGAACCGCCATCGCGCCGAGGGGGACCACCACTTCGGCCCCGTGGTGACGGAGGGTCACGCACGGCACGGTGTCGGCCCCTCCCTGAGCGAACCCTCGCGCCTCCGCCCACTCTTCAAGGGCGACGTACTCGATACCGGACTTGACGCACCTCCAAGTCCGCACCGGCCGGCCTGCCACCTGTCTGTCGTCGGCCGGCTCCAGCCGTTCTGCAACGATTCGCGCAAAGTAGGTCCTCGCAGCAGCCTCGAGCACGGGCTCGAATGGCTCGGCGTCCCACTCGGGCAACACCGACTTGCCCGTTGCGGTGCGCATGTACTTTCGAGTGATCTGTAGGTACCCAGCCTCGTATTCTCCGTAGAAGAAAACGCGGCGGCAGCCTGGACTAGCCTGGTACCGTGAGTCCTTAGCAAACTGTAGGCCGGACGGTGGAGTCTTGCCAACGAACTTCGGCAGGTCGTTGACAAACGCTCCCGGCTCGGACTCTTGACGAGTCATATCCTGATTGACAGTACAAGTCAGCAAGACCTCCACCTGTCCTTGGCTATCAAATCCGACAGCTCGCGAATGGACGAACGGCGGGTTAGGGTCGATCTCGGGATGGGGGGTGTCCCCGTACTTCGTGCCCCGCAGCATCTCGCCCTTCACCGACAGCCCGGCGCGAGCAAGGAGCGCGATCGGCACGAGGCGCTCGCCGTAGACGACCGGGCCGCGGACGGCCAGTTCGGACTTCGCGCTGGTTCGCGGGGATGCAGTGCTCAACGAGTAGCCCAGGAACGACGCGGCCAGCACTCCGGAAGCGGCCAAGAGTTTCGTAGCGGTGTTCATGGATGCGGTCCTGCGATGACTTGGGAGATCGGGATCACGGGGCGCGGCACTAACGGGGTGATCGTCGAGCCGATCGGAAGCGAGTCGTCCACAAGACCGTAGTCCTCGCCGCCGACCCAGCTTCGCCAGTGCGGGTCTTCGGCCCAGAACGTGGGCGGGTTCTGGTAGGGCGAGCCGAGCGTGTCGAAGTCGTAGGACGAGGACGTGTCGAAGGTCTCGCCCCCGCTCCGGGTGACCATGTGATAGTTGAATGGGAACGAGTAGTAGTTGCCAAGGTTCGTCGAGTCGTCGCCAGCCTGGCACAGAGGGTTTGTGGCGAACCCAGTGCTCCCGCCGGTGCCGTCCTCCGACATGACGATGACTTCGGCCGATGTGCCGTGCGAGGAGAGCGCCAGTTGGAGCCCGGCGGCAAAGTCGTTGCAGTCGAGCTCCGCGCTCGAAGGAAGGTCGAGCAGGCGCGTCAGGTCACCCAGAAAGTACTGATAGGTCGAGTCTGCTTGAAGCACCGCGAACCTCGGATAATCGTACCGATACAGCAACCTTCGGTCTGCGCACCGGTTCGAGTAGTGCATGCCCCGGGTCATCTTCACGCGCAGGTCGCTGGCCCCGGCCGCGCCCCAGGCCCAGCGGCACGTGTACTCAAGAAAGTCGGCCCAGGGGATCCCTTGGGCGCCTACCGGCGTTGAATCGGTCAGGAACACCCGGGTCCATTTCCCCGTCTCCCCGTTCTCGCCCCACTCGAACAGCCCTTCGCGTTGGAGCGGAAGGTCGTAGGCGACTTCGAGGTCGCCGAGGGCGACATGGTTCGGCAGGCCGGAGAACGTGTACGTGATGTTCTGCGAGCCTCCGTAGGCGGCGAGGTCTACCGGCGTCGTCGCAGGGCTGAACCCGAGGGGGATGTCGAACGGGGGGTTGGACCACGAGCCGGGTGGGCCCTCGGTGTTCGGGCCCGGGCACACGAGCTTGGCCCAGTTCAAGGTCATCGTCCCCACGAGCCGGAATGGGTTGTCGTTCCTCAAGTGACCGTTACTACGACGTTCAGGCCCCGCCGGTAGGCGACGCCCAGGATCGGCGGGGACGCCGGGTACTCGATCGCTGGGTACTTGACGATGGGCGGGAACGCTACGGTAGTAGCGATCCGTGAGGCTGAGGTTCCCTGTGAAGTTCTTTTGCACGATGCCGACCTCAGGCCATCGGGATAGCTGGTGCGCGGACGCTAGCGCGGAGCAGAGCGCAAGAAGCCCGAAGCATGGTACTCAGGACCCTAAGTATACGTCAGAACTCTACGAAAAGCAAGGGTTCGCGGTTCATCTCTCTTCGCCCAGGACAATCCTGAGCTCTTGCTCCAGCGAGCGGAAAGCCGGTTCGTCAACGCCGAGCGTGATGCTCGCTCCAGACATCCGTTGCTGGGCAAGGCTCTGGCTTACGAGTTCGAAGGCGAAAAGTAGCAGGCCGCGACACGCCCGGCCCTCGGGATGCGGGCGGCAAGCCTTACATCCCCTTCTGCGCCATGAACTCGCACAGGTCGGCGATGCGGCAGCTGTAGCCCCACTCGTTGTCGTACCAGGCCACGCACTTCACCATGTCGCCCAGCGCCACCGTGTCCACCGCGCTGAGGATCGAGCTGTGCGGGTTCCCGCGCAGGGGCACCCCTGAAGAATACTAGTGCTGCGGCGCTCAGCCGTACTACGTAGCCATTTGCTGGCTTCGGGCTCGCGCGCCTACTCGTGTCGCTTGAGTTCCTTCATCAAATCTCCTGCCAGACCCGCAAAGCTCAGCTCGAACCACATTCGCGCTTCGTGGGGTCTCTCAAATCGCGCCACGGCAGTTTGCCAGTCGCGTGGCTCCCGCCATTGTTTCCCTAGGTCGGGGTACCAGTGTGAGGAGGCAGCGCAAATCTTTGCAGAGCGAACTTCGGCCCGCGAGAGATCGAGGACGTAGTCAGAGCCTGAACTGCGCACCGGAGCGCGCCTCAGTTTCCCTGCTAGGTTCCAAACGAACGCGTCTCCCGGTTTCGTAAACGCGGCCATTCGCGAGTCCTCTGGCCGGCCACTGAGGTGCAAGTAAACAGCGCAAGTAGGTTCGCGAGTCCACTTCCCCGTTCTGTCAACGTCGCCGAGGAAGACTTCGGCCCAGCCGGAGCCTTGGCCCTGAGCAGGTGCGGGGCTTCGAAAGCTGAGCGTAAGGGTTCCGCGGGAGCTGACCTCTGCGCGATCCAGTGCGGCCCATCCGGGGACTGCGACGTTTCCGCGGCTTCCATCTCGACGCACCATGGGTCGAGTGTCGGCCTGCTCGAGCTGGACTGCATCACTAAGCGTCTGGCGAGATACGGCGCATCCGCAGCCAATCAGTAAGAGAGAGGCGTAGCCGCTACCAACCATAGTCATCTGGATCCCCGAAGAACAACAGGTTGCCGTTCTCATCGTACACTTTGAGCTTGCCCGTCTTCGTGTTGTAGATGTAGTGCCGAGCACGCTCGCCGGGATCGCGATCCCCGTCACGATTTGAGTCCTCCCAGTTCCAATGATGGATTACAGACCCGTCGGGAATCGGGAAGATCTTAGCACTATTGGCGCCCGGGTCGTAGATGCATTTCCCGATGATGTCCGTGACTTCGCTTCCGTCTAGTTTCCCATTCTGGTTCGTGTCGTGACCGATCACGATGATGATGCAGTCGCCAAACCATCCACCCGAATCGGCGTCGCTAATCCAACCGTCAACGTATGTGTCCCCTTCTACGTGCGTGTCGGAGTCCGAGTCCCAATCCGTCCGTCCGTCTCCAGTAATGTCCGTTGGTTTCGGAAGGCTCACGACTCCGGGCCCGGTCCGCAATCGAGGTTCTGCTCTGAACCGTTTCCAATTCTGACTCGGCACGTCCCCAGGTTGCTCCGTAATCAGGGATAGTGAAAACCAGGATGCTGGCGCAGCAGCTAGCCAGAAGTAGCTGCCTGGAACCAGGTCGAGCGCGGCCATGCCCTTCAGGGAGATCGTCGCCGCATCCAGGTATTTGGTCTCGCACCACTCCAGCCCTATGCCTCCGGCCGGGACTGGGCCGCCGGGGGCGAGCTGGAGGGTGGTGACGGTGAGCGTCACGGTCGAGCCTGAGACTGTCGCCGAGCCCGTAGCAAGCGGCTGGAGATCCGATCCTCGAAGCAACTTCACCTGGCCCGGCGCGATCGGGATGTTCGGGATTTCAGCGGCGCCGTGGCAGTAGACGAGGATCGTTCCGTCGTTGAAGTAAGCCTTCCATAGACCGGCTGACCCCGCCGGCGCGGCGACGTCTGCCGCCATTTGCATCGTGACCGTGCGCGTCTTGCCCGCGAACGCCGCCGAGGCGGACGTGAAGTGCGTGAATTCCGGGTACGGAACGTGGAACACCGTCTCGGCGAGCGGGTCGAAGGCGGGCACGGTCTGCGCGCACGATGCAAGCGGGCGAGAGGAAAGGGCGCTAGCCACGATCAAGACTGCCGCTAGCCGCTTGAGGCTTGAGGCTTGAGGCTTGAGGCTTGAGGCTCATCTCACCCTCATTGTACCATCAAGTCCCATCGTCTGCGCCTGCGGACGGCCGCAGAGTCGTCGCCCAGCGCGAACACAGACAGCTTCTTGCCCGGGAACAGGAGCGTCGCCGCATTGAACCCGAGCCAGTTTCCGTTGTGGCCAAGCCGCCGCTCCCCGCGCAGCTCGCTCGCCACGATTCCGCAGGCATACTTGGTCGGCGAGCCTTCGGGGACCGCCGGCGTCACGAGCTTCCCCACCAGGGCCGCGTCGCCCTTGCCGAGCTTGTTCACCAAAAGGTTGGCATGCCACTTGGCTAGGTCGCCGAGCGTGGTGACGATGCCGCCGTCGCCGCTGGTATCGAGCGCGCTAGACAGCATGACCCATGCCCCGCCCGGGCCGCGGCCATAGCTTGTGGCCCGTCGCGGCTTGACCAATCCCGGTACGTCGAACTGGGTCGAATCCATCCCCAGATGGCCGAAGATGTGCTCCTTGGCAAACTCGGCGAGCGGCTTGCCCGAGACCCGCCGCACGACCGTCCCCAAGACGACATAGTTCGAGTTCGAGTAGAGGAAGCGCGAGCCGGGAGCGTAGTTGAGGCCTTGCTGCTTGGCGAGCGTCGCCAGCGCGTCCGCCTCGGTGCGCTCGTCCACCCCGTTCCAGCCTTCGAGCCCCCAGATGGTGAAGTAGTCGCGCAGGCCGCTGGTCATGTGGAGCAAATGGTCGAGCGTGACCGTCTGGCCCGCGGTAGCGACCTCGGGGACATAGGTGCGCACGTCGTCGCTGGTCTTGAGCTTGCCTTCTTCCTCGAGCAGCAAGACGCACATCGCGGTGAACTGCTTGGCGACGCTGCCGACGTCCATCACGCTCTCGGGCGAGAGCGGGTCGCTGTGCTCGAGGTTGGCGAGGCCGAAACCTTTGGCATAGACCAGCTTGCCGTCCACCGCCACGCCGACCACCCCGCCCGGACCGTCCTTGCGGTCCCAAGGCTTAGCCGCATCGTCGGCCTTCGCCTCCCACCCTGGGGCTTGGGCGAGGGCTAAGGAGGCAAGCAGAACGGCTGGGACGACCGTGGTCACTCGGAACATTTACGGATCGTACCGTCGTCCGCGCAAGGATCGCCGGGCCGCGCAGAGAGCCTATGGCTACCCCTTCGAGGGCCAGAGTTGTGGGAAGAAGTGGAAGACGCTACCCTCGCGGTCTTCGAAATCGAACAAGGCGGCCGTATGGCTGAGCACGTTGGGACCGTGAGTCCGCCCCTTCGGCAGCCAGTAGAGCTCGGCGAAGTACGGCTTGTAGCCGACGAGGCTCTTGTGGCGTAGCGTCCAGCTGACGCTCGTTCCGGCCAACGTCGGCTTCGTGATCGAGACCGCGAGGTTTTCCCCTGTTCTGCGGGCTTCGGACGCGGGCCCAGGGACCAGGAGCGCCGCCTCTCCCACGCAGACCACTGGAGTCGTGGGCAGGTCTGTCCCAGACCAGTTGAATACGACGATCTTGTACTGTTTGAGCCGGAAATCCTGTTCTTCGTTGAACATTCCGAAGACGATCTGCTCACCCTTGGCTGGCCTGCCAGCGAGCGGGAAATCGAGCTGGACCTTGAGCGTATCCCCCAACGAGGTCACCCGCAAGATGCAGCGGTTGGTCCACTTGGGGGTGGGTACCGCCACCACTCCTGCCCCCTCGCCCTCCTTGACCGTGAAGGGAGAAGTCCATCCGTCAGCCTTAAACTCTCGCACCCAAACTCGCTGGGTGGCAACCGACGTTGCTTGTAGCGCGAGAAGAGCCGTCAACATGCCTAATCCCACCCCCAAAAGCCTTCTGGAGGTCCGATGTAGATGAGCCCAGAGATCGGACTATACACCTTCAGCTTGTTCGTGACAGGGTCGTATATGTATGTGTACCAATCCCGCGGTGGAGCGGGCCATTTCATGTTTACGTGACGCCAATAGTACTTGCCATCTATTTCATCCCAACCGGCTTTGTTCTGGCCTCTGGTGAACCCGCACTTGCTGATCCAATGGTCAACCTCGCCAGGATCCTACTTCCCGTTGCCATTGTCATCGTGCCCGTATCCGATACGGAAGCAGTCGTCAATCCCAAACAGGGCAACCCGGTTGCCGCCTGTGTCACCCATGTATGGAGTGTCCACGTCGTTGTACTTGTAACCTGGTTCGTCGTCGGGCCCAATCTCCGGATAGTGTGTAACGTTGTCATTCGGATCGGGAGGGCAGTGGGGCGTGTCGTTCGTCCCAGGTATCCACGGATAGTCAGGGTCGTCTTGCGGAGCGTCCCCGTTGCTCCACGGGTGGCCATACGTCCAGATAGAAGTCGTAGCTGATGTCGGGAAGAAGAACATCGAACTGGCTACCGAACCTGAGAGCCGATTCAGTGCGTTCGGCCTTGCACCCGGTGGTAAGTACTGGACTTCGACGAACGGCTCGTCGCCAGATAGCACGGGGAACGTCGGCACATCGATAACGATGGAGTTTCCACCTCGGACTGCGGTGCCTGTCGCAAGCTGCGTCCACGCGCCACCAGGCTGGATCGTTGCGGCTTGACCGGCAGAAGTCGGAGGAGAGGAGCTATACGTGTAGTCACCCAGAGGGGCAACGATGCTCTTGCCGCCGTAGAAGACCTCGATGCACATGTCCCCCGGAATCGTCGCAGGCAAGTCGCTGGCGAACGTCAACGTGAACTTCAAGCGCCGACCTGCATTGGTTAGGCTGACACTTTCCAACTGCGTCCAACTTGGTAGCACAAAGGCATGGACAGAGTCGTCGTGCCGATGGATCCAGCTTGATGTTTGAGACAGTGCCGCGAAGGGCGCTGAGGCCCACGCGCTAGCCACGAGTAAGGCGGCGGCTAGCCGCTTGAGGCTTGAGGCTTGAGGCTTGAGGCTTGAGGCTTGAGGCTTGAGGCTCATCTCGATGAGAGCATACCTCAAGGATCGTACTTCGTGCGCCGGCTCTCGCTTACCCACGGGGTCAGCCCGCTCGCTCCCACCGCCAAGCCCCTACATCCCTTTCTGCGCCATGAACCCGCACATGTCGGCGATGCGGCAGCTGTAGCCCCACTCGTTGTCGTACCAGGCCACGCACTTCGCCATGTCGCCCAGCGCCACCGTGTCCACCGCGCTGAAGACCGAGCTGTTCGGGTTGCCGCGCAGGTCGCTGCTGACGAGTTCCTCTTCGGTATACGCGAGGATGCCCTTCATCGGGCCCTCCGCCGCCGCCTTCATCGCCGCGTTCACCTCTTCGACCGAGGCCTCGCGGGCCAGGTGCGCCGTGAAGTCCACCACGCTCACCGTGGGCACCGGCACCCGGAACGCCATGCCGGTGAACTTCCCCTTCAGCTCGGGGATCACGAGACCGACCGCTTTGGCCGCCCCGGTGCTGCTGGGAATAACGTTCTCGGCGGCAGCCCTCGAGTCCCGCAGGTCCTTCTTGGCCGTGTCCACCACGCTCTGGCTGTTCGTGTAGGCGTGGACGGTGGTGAGCAGCCCTTTCTGGATCCCGAACGACTCGTGCAGCACCTTCGCCACCGGGGCGAGGCCGTTCGTGGTGCAGCTCGCGTTGCTCACCACATGGTGGGACCGCGGGTCGTACATCCCCTCGTTCACGCCCAAGCAAATGGTTACATCCTCGTTCTTGGCCGGTGCGCTGATCATCACCTTCTTCACCGTGCCGCCCAGGTGGTCCTTGGCCAGGTTCGCGTCGGTGAACCTTCCGGTGGACTCGATGACCAGCTCGGCCCCCACGCTCGCCCAGTCAATCGCCTTCGGCTCGGTCTGCTTGAAGACCTTGATGTCGTAGCCCGCCACCTGGATCGAGTCGTCGTCGTGCCGGACCTCGCCGTGGTAGGGCCCGTAGACCGTGTCCCAGCGGAAGAGATGGGCGTTCGTCGCCACGTCGGTGAGGTCGTTGAGCGCCACGACCTCGATGCTCTCCCGCGAGCGCTCGATCATCGCCCGCAGCGCGAGCCGCCCGATCCGCCCAAACCCGTTGATCCCTACCTTGACTGGCATGGCACCAGTCTACCGAGCTTCACGTACATGGGCCGGGCGTTGCCTTTGGGGTGAGATGCGACCCACAAGGGGGCACAGTGCTTGGAGAACCATGCGCGCTGTCTCGCATGGCCTCCATTCGAAATTGCCACCGGTTTGCCGGGAGCAGGGGTCGCTTCCGAACCTCCTCCACCGATGGAGGTAACCGCCTACGATGGACCGCATTCCTCAGTGCCGCGCAAGGAGGCGCACTGCCATGGCAGAACGAGAGCGAAGCGCGGGTTCGGTTTGCAAAGCGGAGTGGGCCTGGCAATCTTCGCCGTACCCCGAAGCTAAGAAAGTCAAGTAAAAATACTGGGCTAACTTCGAGCCGTGCTCAGTCCATACTCATGGGCCATGGGCTTGGAGCGGTGCTTCTCACCGCCTGTCTCGTCACTCCGTCCGGTTGGATCAAGACTCCCTCTGGCTACCCCTACAACTACTTGGAGGCGTTACCGTATATTGACAACAGTGTGTATTCTTTCACGAACAGCGGTACGACGACGGTCAACCACCAAGTGGGAGGGCAACACCAAACTGCAAGGAAGGTTTGGGGATCGGCTCTGGAAGGTCCGCCAGCAACGAGCGGTCCCACTTGGGGTGCCAAGTTCACGCCTCGCTCGGACAGCAACCTCGTGACGAACTGGGAAGTGAACTGGGACGTCCCGGCCGGCTACACGTTCACGGTTACGATGGAGTACAGCCATGAAGTCGGGACAGAGACATGGTGGAGAAACTCGGTCTCCGCAGCTCGAGATCGCTCTTGGCACACCTTCGTCAAGCAAGGCCATACTGAGGTTGGGCCTGGCGGAGGCGAGCCAGGGGGGGGAGGCTAGGCAATGCCAGCTCTCATCTCCCTCGCCTGCGCCTTCTTCGCGACGGCGGCTCAGCAAGAGTCACCCACATGGCTCGCGATCGTCCACACGCAAGCGCACCCAGCCCCGGCGGGGCCCAAGACTTGGACCGCGACCGCGTTGGAAGAGTGGGGAGCCAAGCACTCGTTCGGCGTAGAAAGCTACGGTGGACTTTGGGTGGCCTTCCCGAGCGACCTGTGTGGTGTCCAAGCGGAAGCTGATCGAACTGCCGAACTGCTTCAGTGGGTGCGTGCCGCAGGACAGAACGGAGCCATGCAAGGCTCGGTGTTGGCGGGCAATCTAAGGAAGGACGTCGAAGGTCATGTGGCCTGGTCGGCATCGAGCTCGAACGAGCCCCCGGCCGTGGACGCGATGGAGTTCGGGCTCGGCGTGAACGGATGGTTCCAGTTGGAGTCAGGCGGGAAGGCCGTTTGGGTTCCCGCAATCCTTAGTCGCGCAGGGAAGGAACTCAAGGCTGGAGCCTGTTCTCCGCTCGAGAAGGGGAAGGAGAGGACGCTTCCAGATCACCCTGCGCTCTCGTTCGACGCGTTCCCCAGCGTGACGGTGGAGATCGCCTCCGCGCCAGGGTTATCGCCGAGCGTCAGGGATCGGTCCGAGGCCGCGGCCCGAGCCATGGAGAGCTTCCGGTCCGCGGTCGTACGGGCTTCCGACTCGGTTCGCTCCGCCTACACCTCGCTCCTTGCCGCAGCGGACGACCCAGGGTCGGGGCAGGTCAAGGAGGGGCTCTTCGCCGATGCTTCCCGCGCGACAGACCTTCCTCCTGCTGTGGCCAATCGGCTTCGGGAGGAGATGCTTCACGGTTTCGAGCGGTTTGGCTTTGCGTCGGCTGAGGAGGCTGGTCGCTTCTTCGACCGTGCCGAGATAGGCGACCGTAAAGCACGCCTCACACTCCAATACCAACTCGAGATCAAAGGGCGGGAGATCGGGGTTTCTACGGAATTCTCGGGACCGTTCACGCCGAAGGGCTAATAGGTGGAGGAGGCTCCCGCGCGAAAGCAACCACAAGGCGAGCCTCTACGAGTCGCCCCCTAGGTACGGCCGCGTCGCCTTCCGCAACATCAAGGCGCGGACGTTCGACTAGCCTCCGCTCTCCGACGGCTTGCGCGTCGGGCCCGCGACCGTGTGGATGCCGTCGGAATCTACGCCCGTCAGCCAGCCGCCAAACTCGTTCCGGTAGCTGAAGCCCGCGCGTATAGGCCCGCTCTCGAGATAGAGGCTCAAGCTGCCGTCGGACTGGGGTTGGCGGCCCAGCATCCGGAGTAGCCCAGTTGCTACATCGATCTAAAAGCTCGTCGTTGGTTGGCCGCCTCCGCGAGATGCGGTCATGCCTAGGTTGGATACCGTTCCGGAGGAGCGAAGGACTATTCCACCGCCCTCCGCCCCGAATCCCGCGTGGAACTCTTTATCTCGAGCCTGCATTTGGACGATCGGCTTGCCGAGCGGCGTCATCGAGAGCGTGGTGATGTTGTCGAGCGAGGCGAAGCGGCCTGCCTCGTTGCCGTCGCCGTCCACGATGACGAGGGCGCGGGTGCGGATCTCTTTGGAGTACTGCACGGGGTTGTTCTGGCCGAGGACGAACGTCGCCCCGGCGAGGACCACAGTGGCGAAGGGCTGGATCAGGGTCTTCATGGCTATTCAGATCGGGGTGTAATAGGGGAACGGGGCTGGGCCGAAGCCGACGAAGAGGTAGCCGGGCAACGTCGGACCGCCGCCGACAGCGAAGCGCTCAGTGAAACTGCCGTTTTGAGTGACTTGCATGTTCTTACGGAGGCGGACAAGCCGGGTGGTTGGAGGAGTGTTGTTTGGTCCCTCCTTCGTCCGCCAAACCTGAGGCACCTTCAGGTCCGTCGGGTTCGGGAACGTCTCCGGGGAGGCCCCGTGCGGCGTCTCACCTTTTGGTTCATAGAAGTCGCGCCAAAACCCAGAAAGCCCAACGTCAATGTACCGAGTCGAGGGAATCGTGTAGTGAACGACAGATTAGGTGTCAACACCGTAGAGCCCCTCGTTGTCTTTGCCATGCTCGTCCTCCGTGCGCTTTTGAATGCGGATTCTGTCAGGTTCGCCAGCCTGGCCAAGCGCAAGCTCAAACGTGGCGATCTGATTCGCCTGCGCCTGCAACGTCTGGCTCGCAACTCGCTGGGCGCAATGTGGCCACGAACCGCGGATGTGGGTGCCCGAGTCGAGGATGGGCGAAGCGTACGTGCCCAAATTTGCGGGATCGTCAGTGACTATTGCGTAGGTCTCGAAGAGCTTTTCCGGAGTCCCTGTCACTCAAACCTCGTGAACCGCCCCATGGAACGCATTGTTGGTAAGGGTGTAGGGGCCGAGCACCAACGTGCCGTTCGCGGCGACCTCCCCTGTTCCGTCGCCGACCAAGCTCAACGTGCCGTACAAGTGTGCCGCCACCGTGCAGATTCCTGCCGCCACGATCCCCTGCGCAGCGTCCTCCTTGCGGAACCCGGTGTACGACCAGGCAGTAGAAGCGTTTTCTAACCGCAGCACAAAGGCGATGTACCTTTGGGAGCCGGTCCTGTTGACGTGCCAAAGGTAGGTTCGTAAGTCAAGGTGTCCGGAGGCAGGGATGGGGATCCGTACCTTATAAAGGGTGCGCGGCCCGGCTCCGTAGTTCAGAATGGACTCAGGGGCACTGCTGACGACTAGCCAGCGCGAGCCGAGGGCGTCGCTGGAAGCCCATTGCGCGAACGTTCCCTCTGGCGGTCCGACGAAGACTGGGCGACGCGTATCTTGTGGGCAAGCCACACACGTAGACGTCTCACGACATCCGCCCGTTCCGCCCGCCCTCGCAGGGGGTTGTGCCTCGAGCGGCCCTCAGGGACTGCTAAGCCGCCGGCATGAGGCGCGTCGCCTTTCGGAACATGAAGGATCGCGAGCTCGAACGCACGGCGAGTCGCACGCCCAACGCGATCTGCCGAATCGGACTGTGCCGAGAGTGGATCGGCCAGTAGAGGTCCTTCGAAAGCACGGTACTGACGCGAGCGAGTTCGGGACTGGGAGCGTCACCCGGTTCCAATGTAGCTGCTATTGGTGCCGGCCGCCAACCTTTCAGATTCTCACGAGGGAGCACGGATAAGGTGTGCGGCCCCTGGCGGTGTGCCGGGGGCCGCTTCGCTCACCGGACAGAGTTTAGCGCTTGACGAACTGGAAGCCGCGGCGGGCCTTCTTGCGGCCGTACTTCTTCCGTTCCTTGACCCGGGCGTCGCGGGTGAGGAAACCCTCGGCCCGGAGCGCGGGACGGAGCCCCTCGTCCAACTCCACCAGGGCTCTTGCGATCCCGAGCCGCACGGCACCGGCTTGGCCCGTCTTCCCACCACCCTTGACCTTGGCCTTGACGTTGTAGCGGCCTTCGAGTTCCAACTGGGTGAAGGGGCTCTTCACGAGGATCTCCAATACAGGGCGGCACAGGTAGTCCTCGTGCCCGGTGTCGTTGATCGTGATCTTTCCGTCGCCGGGCTCGAGCCAGACGCGGGCGATGGCGCACTTGCGGCGCCCGGTTCCGTAAGAGACTGCTGTGTTCGGCATGGTTACTTCTTGGAGATGTCGAGCGGCTTGGGCTCTTGGGCAGAGTGCGGGTGCTCGGCCCCGGCGTAGACTTTGAGCTTTTTGAAGGTGGCCCGACCCAGCTTGGTCTTGGGCAGCATCCCCCAGACGACCTTTTCGATCAGTCGCTCGGGCTTGGTAGCGAGGAAGTCCTCGCGGGAGATGTTGCGGAGCCCACCCGGCCACATCGTGTGCCAGTAGATCAGCTCATCGCCCTTGCCTCCGGTCCAGACCGCCTTCGCTGCGTTGATAACGATCACGAAGTCCCCGCAGTCCATGTTGTAGGTGAAGGTGGGCTTGTGCTTGCCGCGCAGGACTTGGGCGACCTGCGACGCCAAGCGACCGATCGGGACGCCCGTAGCGTCCACGATGTGCCACTTTCTCTCTATCGTGCTCGGCTTTGCCGTGTACGTTCTATTCATCGTCGTTTCCTGTCTCGTTCCAATCGTTCGTTTCCTCCGTCTCGCGCCAATCCCTGGGCCATCGGCCGTAGTTCACACGGAGGAGGGTCAGTCCTCGGGCGGGGAGAACTGGGGGTCTCTCCATACCTTCTGCGGTTTCGGGGCGGGTGAGGTCGCCGACGAGCATCGGTTTCCACTTGTGTCGCCCGACCTGCCAGAGCGCACCCGCGATCCTTCGCATCATTCCCCGGAGGAAGGCGTTTCCGTCCACCTCGATCTCGACACGGTCGCTCTTCGCCTTCACCTCGGCCCGGAGCACCGTGCGAAGGAAGTTCGAACCGGGCGGGAGGTCTTGGCTGAACGGTTCGAAGTCGTGGGTTCCCACGAGATACCCTGCCGCTCGTCGCATCGCTTCGATGTCGAGCTCCCGGCCGTTCCAGTGCGCAAAGCGGTCGCGGAACGGATCCCTTGGCCCGGTGGCGATCGCGTATCGGTAGACCCGTGACTTTGCGCTGAACCTGGCGTGAAACCGCGGATCCGCTTCGCTTGCCGCGACCGCGGCCAAGTCGGGAGGCAGGACGTCCCCGAGCGCCCTCACCCAGTTCTCCGTCGGCATGCTCGACTCTTGGTCGAAGTGTGCGACTTGTCCCTTGGCATGGGCACCGCTGTCGGTTCTGCTCGCCCCTGTGATCTCGATCTCTTCGCCCGAGATCTGGCGAACTGCGTCTTTCAATGTACCGTGGACAGTCCTCTGTCCACGCTGCGGCGCCCAGCCGCAGAAGTCGGTGCCGTCGTACGCGACGACGAGCTTGATTCGCCTAGTTGACAAGCTCCAGCACAGCGGTCTCGGCGGCGTCTCCGCGCCGAACGCCAGTGCGGACGAGCCGGGTATAGCCGCCGTTCCGGTCCTTGAACCTTGGGGCGACGTTGGTGAAGAGGTGAGTGACCAGGTCCTCGCCGTTGATCAGGCTCCTTTCGCGGAGGATTTGGAGCTTTTCGGCGTCGGTCTTCCCTGCGAGGGCCTTGAGCGGCTTGTCGGAAGAGCGGCTGTGGCCGACTAGCACCTTGCGGGCCTCTCGGCGCGAGGCGAGGGTGTCGTTCTTGCCCAGGGTAACGAGCTTCTCGACGATGCGCTGAAGTTCCTTGCCTCGTCCGAGGGTGGTATGGACATAGCCGGTTCTCACGAACTGTCTGGCAAGGTTCGTGAGTAGGGCCCGCCGCTGGTCGCTGGGAAGGCCGAGTTTTCGGTGGTCAATCTTGTGGTTCATATCGAGCCTCGCCTAAAAGTCGTCCTCGTCGTCAAGGAGGTCAATGTTGACGTAGCCGCCAGCCGCCGGTCGTAGCTCGATCCCGTGCTCTTGGAGCTTGTCGCGCACCTCGAGCAGCGATTTCTTCCCGAAGCCGCGGATCCCGGTGAGATCAGCCTCGTTCACGGCCGCGAGCTGGCGGAGCGAGAGGAGTCCCGCGCGTCGCAGGCAGTTGAAGGTGCGCTGGCTAAAATCGAGGTCTTCGATGCTGGTCTCAGGGATGTGGCTCAGCTCGGGGAGGGACGCCTCGGCCCCGACCAGGTCAATGTCCACACCTGCCTCGCCTAGCTCGAAGAACATTTGGAAGCACTTGTCCAGAATGATCGCGGACTGGGTCACCGCGTCATTCGGGGCGACTGCCCCGTTCGTCCAGACTTCGAGGACGAGCCGTTCATAGTCCGTCCGCTGGCCCACACGGGTCGCCTCGACGATGTAGTTCACCTTTCGAACCGGAGTGAGTTGCGATCCGGTGGGGATCACTCCGATGACTCCCTTGTACTTGTCCTGCCTCTCTGGGAGGACGTATCCGTTGCCCCAGCCGACATAGATCTCGGCGCTAAGCGTCTCCTTGGCGGCACTGATCGTGGCGAGGTAGCACTCAGGGTTCATGATCGTGACGCCGGGCGGGCAGTGGACGTCGGCTCCGGTGACCCGGCCTGGGCCCTTGACGTCAATCCTGAGCGTCACGTCCTCAGGGATCGGCCCTTCGAACTCCCAACGGATCGCAAGGCTCTTGAGGTTGAGGAGGAACTCGGTCGTGTCCTCCTTGACCCCTGGGATCGGGGCGAACTCGTGGAACACCTTATCAATCTTGACGCCGCACACGGCCGCGCCCTGGATGCTACTGAGCAAGACCCGTCGGAGGGCATTGCCAATGGTCTGCCCATACCCGCGCTCGAGGGGTTCGAGCACGAACTTGGCGTAGGATTCTTCGAGTTCGAGTGTCTGGATGTGCGGCATGGGTGTGCTGTTAGTTTCGCGGCCTCTTCCGCGGTCGGCAACCGTTGTGCGGCACCTTGGTGACGTCTCGCAGCGACCTCACTTCCAGTCCGGCTGCGTGGAGGGAGCGGACCGCGGTTTCGCGACCGCTTCCTGGACCGCTCACGAAGACGTCCACGGACTGCATCCCGTGGGCCTTGGCCCTTTCGGCCGCCTTCTCGGCGCTCAGCTGGGCCGCGAAGGGAGTGCCCTTGCGCGAGCCCTTGAAGCCCACGTTGCCGCTGCTCGCCCAGCAAAGGGTGTTGCCTTGGGCGTCGGTGATGTTGACGATCGTGTTGTTGAAGGTGGAGTGAATGTGCGCCAAGCCGTGGGCGACTTGTCGCTTCTCCTTTTGTTTGCCTCGGGGTGCTGCTTTGCGTGCCATGGGTTACTTCGCCTTCTTCTTTCCTGCGACGGTCTTCGGCTTGCCTTTGCGGGTCCGTGCGTTGGTCCGAGTGTTCTGGCCCCGTGTGGGAAGGCCGCGACGGTGGCGGATCCCTCGGTAGGAATTGATCTCGATCAATCGGCGAATGTTGGCGTAGATGTCCCGCCGAAGGTCGCCTTCGACCTCGTAGTCCTCGTCAATGACTTGTCGTAGCTTGGCGACCTCGTTGTCGTTCAGGTCGCGGATCTTCGTCCTCGCGTCTATCCCGGTCTTTTCGACGATCTCGCCGGCCCTCTTGGGGCCGATTCCAAAAATGCTCTGGAGACCGATGAAGACGCTCTTGTCGCGCGGGAGGTCAACGCCAGCGATACGTGCCATGGCCTTACCCTTGCCTCTGCTTGTGCTTCGGGTTGATGCAGATGACGCGCACGACTCCCTCGCGCTTCACGATCTTGCACTTGTCGCAGATCTTCTTGACACTTGCTCGTACTTTCATTCGACCTCAGGCGGCTCTTGCGACCTCTCATCCGTCTAAAAGGGCGGGGAGCCTTGCGCCAGCCTCCGTGCAAGGCGGCGGGCGCGAACGCAAATCCTACCACGGATCGGCCGTCGTGAGTCCCGGTTCCGGGACTCTCTGGGACTCGGAACGGTGCTCGCAACCCTTCCAAGCCCTCGCGGGTGGCTGTGTGCCACAATCTTAGTTCCGGAGAACCCATCTTGGCGATTGACACCAGCGACTTTCGAAACGGACTCGCATTCTACCTGGACGGCGAGATCTACCAAATCCTCGAGTTTCAGCATGTCAAGCCTGGCAAGGGAGGGGCATTCGTCCGGACTCGGCTCAAGCGGCTCCGATCCGGGAACGTGATGGAGAAGACCTTCCGCTCGGGCGAAAAGGTGGACCCTTGCTTCCTTGAGACCGTCGAATACCAGTTCCTCTACCGGCAAGCCGACGATCTCGTCCTGATGGACACCGACTCCTATGAGCAGGTCACTGTGCCCGTGACCCAGATCGGAGATCCTGCCAGGTTCCTCAAGGAGGAAGCGATGGTGAACGCCTTGACCGCCGATGGCTCCATCCTCGGATACGAGATCGCGAACTTCGCCGAGCTCGAAGTGGCAGAGGCTGAGCCCGGCGTACGGGGGGACACGGCCAGCGGCGGCGTAACCAAGGGCGCGACCCTTGAGACCGGGGCCTCCGTCCAAGTGCCTATGCACATTGACGTGGGTGACGTGATCAAGGTGGACACCCGGACCGGACAGTACATCGAGCGCGTCAACAAAAAGTAGGAGGAACGCAAATTGGCGAGCAAAGAGCCGAAAAACCGAGCTGGGAGCCAGTTGAGCGATTCGCTCGCTGGGTTCCTGGACTCGGTCGCCCGAATGGCGGTCTATGTTGGGGGCGGCGCCTTGCTCGTGGGGACGGTGCTCCTGCTCATGAACTTCAACGTGGGCGGTGCGCCAGGGGTCTCGGCGCAAGCGCTGAAGAACGCCCAGGCCATCGCACCGTTCCTACTTTATGGCGGGGTGGCCGTGAGCCTCGGCGTCGCATGGCTCCAGTGGGGCGAGGAGACGCTGGCACCCTTGATCTTGATCGTGGCGGCCGCCTATTACTTCTCACCCTTCTACGTTCCCTCGATCTTCGGCTCCCCTGCACCGACCGATGCAAGCCGGACCGTGATCTCCGGCCTGCAGAACACCGGGCTCGCCATCGGGATCGTGGGCTTCATCGTGCTCACCATAGACGTGGCGACTCGGGTGCGGATCCGTTCCAGGGAAGGCGCGCGCGCCGAACAGCTCAAGTACGGCAAAGGGATCAAGGAGGAGGCCGACATCCAGAACGTCTTCCTGGGCAAGTGTTGGCAGCTCCCATACTGCCGCAAGTTCGTCCGGGAGAAATGCCCGATCTATCACGCGCGCAGAACTTGCTGGAAGGAGCGCGTCGGTTGCATGTGCGAAGAGTCGGTGATCCGCAACGCGATGGCAGGGAAGCTCGTGCCCAAGGACACGATCGCCGCCGCTTCCATGATCCCCTACAACCAGTCCATCTCGGACGACAAGAAGATCGAGCGGTGCCGCCAGTGCGTGATCTACAACGAGCACCAGAAGCACAAGTACAAGCTAGCGATGCCGGTGGCGATCCTGGGCCTGGGTGGGATCTACTTCGCGTTCCGAGAGCCCTTGCTCAGTGGGGTGGCGGGGATGGTCGCGAACCTCGACCGCTTCGTGAACAACGCGACGCTCAACACCGTGAGCCCGTCCAGCAACTCGAAGGGCGGGAACTTCTTCCACGAGTTCGTGTTAGGGGCCATCATGCTCATCGCCCTGGCGTATGTGATTCGATTCATCGAGTTCTTGATCTTCAAGCTCAAGGTCTGACGTGGCGACAGCGATCGAGCCCTTACACCTGAACGGGTCTCACGGCGAAGGCGGGGGAGCGCTGCTCCGCACCGTGCTCGCTATGAGCGTGCTCACCGGGAGGCCCGTGATTGTGGGCTCGGTTCGAGGAGGGCTCAGGAGCCGGGGACTGGCATCGGAGGACATGATGTTCCTCGATGCGCTCGCGTCCACGTGCGATGCCGACGTCGTGGGCGGCATCGGGGATCACGAGGTCGAGTTCTATCCTCGTCGCGCGGCGCGCCCGCTCCGCTATTCGTTCAGCGGGGAGACCTATGGAGGCGGATCGGTGAGTGCCTGTGTGGTGGGCCATGCGCTCCTGCCTGTGCTCGCCAGGGCAGGTGGGATGAGCACGGTCGAGCTTCATGGCTCGACCCATGGCCAGAACACGCTGGCCTTCGAGGCCCTGGAAGGGGTCTCAGTGGAGGCCCACCGCAGGCAAGGGCTCTTCTCCTCGGTCGAGCTGCGGAAGGCAGCTTTCTTCCCGGTCGCGAACGGGCACATCAGCCTGGAGGTAGAGCCCAGCGTCCTGGAGAGCGTGCAGTGGGGTGCGCGGGGCCGCCTCGAAGCGTGTGGGGCGAGCGTGACGGTCGCCGGGGCGCAGAAGGAGCAAGGTGGGAGGGCGGCCGATGCCCTGAACGACCTCTTTCATGACGCGGGCCTTCGGCCCGAGATCTCCATCTCCCGGCACCCCGATTCCGACCCCGAGACTCAGATCACGTGCTGGGCGAGGTTCGAAACCGGCATGGGCAGTGGAACCGCGGTGGGCCGGACGCGGTCGCCCGTCGCGGAGGTGGCATCCCAAGCCTTTGCCGACTTCCTCAGGTGGTACCAGACCGATGCGACCGCGGACCCCTTCCTTGCGGACCAGATGCTCCTCCCCGCGTGCTTGGCGGACGGCCAGAGCGAGTATTCGACCCCCAAGGTCACGCGGCGACTCACTACGATGGCTTGGGCGGTGCGCCAGTTCATGCCGATAAGGGTGACCGTCCACGGAACGGAAGGGGGGAGCGGGCGGGTCACCGTTGAACGCTAAGAGGGTCTCCGAGTGGACGGTGGACTACGGCGACGGCCCGAGGCCCTGCCAAGTCCCGCACAACTGGACACGGGAGGCCGACCTCCGTTGGGAGGGCCCTGCCCTCTACCGCACGAGCCTGGACTGTGGCAAGCAACCGGGCTGGCTGGTCTTCCGTGGCGCGAGCTACCGTGCCGACGTGGCCGTGGACGGAACGCCTGTCCTGAGCCACACCGGCATATGGGACGCGTTCGCTGTGGAGCTTCCTCCAGGCAAGCACGAGGTGACGGTCACGGTGACGAAGAACGGAGGCCCGAGCTATCCGGTCCGGAACGTGCTGTCCGGGTTCTTGCCCTATGTCTATGGCACTTTTGGGGGGCTCTATCGCGAGGTCGAGCTACATTCCGTGGAACCAGATTTGGAACCACCGGCACCGCCGTGCCGGATCGAGGTCGAAGGATCGAGTCTGAGGCTCGACGGCAGCCCTTGGGAGATGCGAGGCGTGCTCTCGTGGGGATGGCACCCCGAGGTCGGGGCGCCGCAACCGGAGTTGGGCTCGTTCCGAGAGTCCCTTCGGAGAATGAAGGCCTTGGGGCTCAACACCTGGAAGGCATGCCTCTGGCTGCCGCCTCACGAGGTGCTCCGCGCCCTGGATGAGGAAGGTTTGCTCGCCTGGATCGAACTCCCGCTATGGATGCCCGCAACGGATCCGGCGAGCCTAGACGGTGCCCTGGAGGAGGTCGGAAGGATCGTTCGGCAGTACCGGAGGCACCCTTGCATCGTGGCATGGTCGTTCGGCTGCGAGCTCTCCCGGGAGACGCCGCACGAGTTTCGCAAACGGCTGGTCGAGCTGGGGGAAGAACTCACCGGGGCCGCTCTCTTCAAGGACAGCAGCGGCGGATCGGAGATGTACGGGGGCGACCTTCGGGAGTACGGGTCGTTCGAGGACTTTCATCCTTACTGCGATGCGCAGTGGTACCCGCCAGTTCTGGAGGCACTGCGTCCCGGCGCCCGTCGAGCCCGTCCTATCCTCCTCGGCGAGTTCAACGACTACGACGCACTCCGGCCCGTGGCACCTTTGCGGGGCGAGTACTGGGCATCGAGCGACCCCGCGGCGAACGACCAAGGGGTTCGATGGCAGTACGACCTTCCTGACATCGTACGCCGGGGGATCCCGTTGCCCGACGAGGCGGAGCTCGCAGCGGCCTCGCTCAGGAAGGGCCGGTGGATGCGCAAGCACGCCGTGCGCTCGGCGATGTCCCAGCCAGGGGTGCAGGGGTACGTACTCACGGGCATCCATGACACTCCAATTTCGAGTTCAGGGATCCTGGAGACTGGGAGGTTCGAGGTTGGGGACTTCCAGAGCGGACACGCATTCTTGATCCCGCCCCGGCAGATGCCTTGGGAAGACGGGGGAAACCGTCCGGGGTGGCACTGGCCCTATGTGCAGCCCGCGGGCGAGGGCGTCGTCCGAGTGGGTGTCCGGTCCGAGGCGGGTTACCATGGGAGGGCAAGGGTCGTGCTCGACGGTTGCGCGCTCTGGGAAGGCGAGATCGCCCTCGCTCCTGGTGTGCCCTCGGAGATCGCTCAAGTCGCCCTGAACGGGGCGCATGGCGAACGAGCGAGCCTTACCGTGGAGTGGGGCGAACGCACCGAGGAACTGGAGATCCAGTTCTGGCTTGCGTGGGTAGGAGGAGTACGGTTCACTCCAGGCGCAGCTGAACTCCTTCGCGTCGAACCGGGCGACGAGGGGCCCCTGGTCGCCCTCGATGCGGATCGCGAGCCCTCCGCTACGGTAGTCCTCTCCACCCAAGGGCCAAGTCGCCCTTTCTTCCGAGAGTGCGTCCATCGCGGGCTTTCCGCGATTCTGCCCGAGGATGCCTACGACTCATGGCTGTGCGTCGCTGCATCCCATACAATCGGTCGTTCTTGGCTCGCCGAGCGAGGGAAGGGTTGGAAACCGATGGTCGAGCGGGTGGACACGCGCACCTATGGGGTGGAACCGGTCGTCGTGCATCGCCCGGGGCAGGTCATCGCGGCCTTGAGCGTGGGAGGTGGCGAGGGGGTGCAGCCTTCCGGCCTTGGCTCGAACCCTGCTGGGGCGGAGGCGCTCCGGCGACTCCTCTCCCTGGCGAGGGAGGAGTGAGCCGGCTGGGACTCGAACCCAGGACCCGCGCCTTAAAAGGGCGCTGCTCTACCAACTGAGCTACCGGCTCCTGGGGCCCGTTTTACTCCAACCGGCCTGCACAGCGAGGGGTACTCTCGTCTCCATGGATCACGAGCCTCTCACCTATGCCGCGTCCGGGGTTGACCCCGAGGTGGCGGAGAGAGCGGTCCGCGGGTTCGCGGGCGCGGTCGCAACGACCCACGATGAGCGGGTCCTCGGTGGGATCGGCGGCTTCGGAGGCATGTTCCGCGCCCAGTTTCAAGACATGGAGAGCCCGGTGCTGGTCTCGAGCATTGACGGCGTGGGAACGAAGACGGCGGTCGCCGCGATGGCGGGAGATTTCTCCCAGCTTGGCTATGACATCGTGAACCATTGCGTGAACGACATCTTGTGCCAGGGCGCACAGCCCCTCTTCTTCCTGGACTACTTCGGTTGCTCGCGGCTCGACCCGGTGGTCATTGACCAAGTGGTGAGTTCTGCCGCCGCCGCGTGCCGTGACGCGGGGTGCGCCCTGCTCGGGGGCGAGACCGCCGAGATGCCTGGGGTGTATGTGGACGGCGAGATTGATGTGGTTGGGGCGATCGTAGGAGTCGTGGAAAGCGCGAGGCGGTTGCCTCGTACCGATCCGCGGTCAGGGGACAAGCTGATCGGCATCGCCTCGGACGGCCTGCACACGAACGGGTACACGTTGGCCCGGCAGGCACTCTTCAGTGTCGCGGGGCACTCGATCTCGGACCAGTTGGAGGGAATGGAGGGCACGTTGGGCCAGGAGCTTCTCAAGCCCCACCGTACGTACCTTTCCTCGGTCTGGCCGCTCTTGGCGCAGGAGTCTGTCTTGGCCGCAGCGCACATCACCGGAGGCGGGATCGCAGGAAACCTGGTCCGGGTCATCCCGTCCAACCTCCAAGCCGTCGTAGAGACCATGACTTGGAACCCCCCGACGATCTTTCAGCACATCCAGCGGGACGGCGGAATCGAGTCAGCGGAGATGTTCCGAACTTTCAACATGGGGATTGGGATGATCCTGGTCGTGGATCAAGACGCGGCGGGCGAGATCGTCCAAGCCTTGAACGAGTCCGGTGAGCACGCCGCCGAGATCGGCCAGCTCCGGAATGGGCCCCACGACGTCCAACTGGTCTGAGGATACTGGCCCCGTGTTTCGCAAGGTAATGGAGCGGCTCGACCGCGTGCTCGGTCGCGGCGTTATTGACGAGAACCTGTACTCGGTGCTGGAAGAGGAACTGCTCCTCGCCGACACGAGCGTCGCGGTTACGGAGGAGATCCTGAGCGAGCTTCGGGACGCCGTCCGCAAGGACAAGGTGACCACCGTGGACGGGATCCGCGAGCGGTTGCGCCACGAGATCGCGTCGCGGTTCGATTGGGACCGGGTGAAGGGTCTCAACGAGCCTGCCGTTCCCCCGGCCCTCTGGCTCTTTGTGGGGGTGAACGGCGTCGGGAAGACGACGACGATCGGCAAGCTCGCCTCGTCTCTGAAAAGCAAGGGCAAGCGGCCCTTGCTCGCGGCGGGGGACACCTTCCGCGCCGCCGCGATCGAACAGCTCCAAGTCTGGGCGGAAAGGTCGGGCGCAGACTTCGTCGGCGCCTCCCCCGGCTCGGACAGCGCCAGCGTCGTGTTCTCCGCGATCGAGGCGGCCAAAGCGAGAGGATGCACCCATGTGCTGGCCGATACAGCCGGGCGACAGCACACGAAGTCCGCGCTCATGACCGAGCTCGGCAAGACGGTGCGGGTCGCCGAGAAGGCCATGGGCCGAGCTCCCGACGAGGTACTCCTCGTCCTCGATGCGAACACCGGCCAGAACGCGGTGCGGCAGGCCGAGGAGTTCGGTCACATCGCCGGGGTCACCGGGCTCGTTCTCACCAAAGTGGACGGCACCGCCAAGGGGGGAGCGTTGATCGGGCTCCAGCGAGGCTTGCATCTACCTGTGAAGCTCGTCGGCACCGGCGAAGGCATCGAGGACCTGCGCCTCTTCGACCCGAAGTGGTTTGCGGAGCGGCTTTTCGCCTAGTCCGCCTTGGCAGCGATCTCGATCGCGGCTCGACGATCGTCGCGCTGGGCCCGCTTGCGCCTGGCCCACCAAACGATCCCCAGGAGCAGGAACGTGGGGACCACAAGGGCGTCGTCGAGCAACCCAAAGAGCGGGATCACCTCCGGGATGAGGTCAACAGGGGAGACGCCGTAGAACAGGGCCACGACGATGGAGACGATGGGAGCCCACGCCGGAGGGCGGGGCCTGCCTGGGAGGTTGTTCATCCTCTGTCCGTATTCGACGCCTGGGGGCTCGGACGGGTTGCACGCGGGCCTACCTCGGTAGGAACAGCTTGCGGAACTGGTGCCGTCCGACCCTGAGCAGCCTGCCGTCGAGATCCCCTGGTTCCAGGCGTGCGAAGGGGTCGCCCACCTTGTCGCCATCCAGGGAGACCGCACCTTGCTGAATCAGCTGTCGCGCTGCCCCGTTGCTCTTCGCCAGTCCGAGAGAGGCCACGAGCTGGGCTAGCGCGACGCTCCCCTCGGCGAGCAGCTCGGTGGGCACGGCCGCTTCCTCGACCTCGCTCGGGAGCTCGCGCTTGGCGAAAACGGAATCGAAGTAATCGGAGGCGGATCGGGCGTCTGCCTCCGAGTGATAGATCGTTGTGATCTCTGCGGCGAGCCTGCGCTTGGCCCGATACGGATCGGCGACGATGATCTCCGTGGCCTCGGCCATGGGGACGTCGGTGCAAAGTTCGAACCAATTGGTGAGGAGGTGGTCCGGGATGGACATCGTCTTGCCGTACATTTCGTTCGGCTCGTCCACGACGCTGATGTAGTTCCCGAGGGACTGGGACATCTTTTCCGCTCCGTCCGTGCCGACCAACAGCGGGCAGAGCATCACGGTCTGTGGCTCTTGGCCATAGTGCCCCTGGAGGTCCCTTCCCACGAGGTTGTTGAACTTCTGATCCGTGCCCCCCAGCTCGGTGTCCGACCGAACCGCCACACTGTCGTAGCCCTGGCAGAGGGGGTACAGGATCTCGTGGAGCCCGATCGCGCGGTGCTCGTTCCACCGTTTGGTGAAGTCGTCCCTCTCCATGATTCTGGCGACCGTCGTCTGGGCTGCGATCTTGACGAAGTCCTCCAAAGTGAGCGCACCGAGCCAGTCCCGGTTGTAGACGATCTCCGTCCGCTCCGGATCGAGGATCTTGAAGACCTGCTTGGAGACGGCGGCGACGTTGGTTTCGATCTCTTCGCGGCTGAGCTGGGGCCGCGTCTTCGACTTCCCGCTGGGGTCGCCGATCATCGCGGTGAAGTCTCCGATGATGAGCACGGCGGTGTGGCCCAGCCGTTGAAAGTCGCGGAGCTTTCGGAGGACCACCGCCCACCCGAGCGTGACGTGCGCGACCGTGGGATCCACCCCGAGCTTGATTCGCAAGGGGCGCCCGGACCGAAGCTTTGCGGCCAGGTCCTCTTCGCTGATGATCTCGGCGGTGCCCCGCCGCAGGAGCGCCAGTTGCTCGTCAATGGTCACGACGGGGCAGTCTACCGGTGCTGCATCAGCAGAACTGGAACTCGGGTGCCCCAAAGAGCAGCTTCGTCACCTCGTGGGCGGCGGGCCGGATGTTCCCAGCGGTGACCCCTCGCGGGGCCGAGGCCTTGACCCCTTCGACAAGAGACGTGACCTTGGTGGCGGGGAGCTCGGCATCGAGGATCTCCATCGTCCGCTTCGCGAACGCCTCGGGCTCAGTGTTGCCGGCATAGAGCATCATCATCGCTTGGGAGGCTCTGGGGTTCTGCCGACCTCCGAAGAGCTTGTCCGCCCATTTGATCCGTTCCACCATGGTGGCGCTCGAGATCCAGCCTGGCCCGCCTTCCCAGCCGGAGACGTCCGGCGGATAGAGCAGTTCCATCCCCATCGCCTTTGTAGAGACACTGGCGAGCCCGCCGAGGGCGGCCCTCCGCCTCAAGTCCCCTTCCGCGGCGAGGGATTCGATGGCCAACTGCCCCATTCCGAGCTGCCGCATGGGAGCGACGCAGAACTGCACCGGGTTCTTCACAATCGCGCGCTTGGCCTTGTCCGAGGTGAACTCGGGGGCGGTGGCGACGAGCCGGACGAGATCGGCGATTACCATTCCTTTCTTCTGCCACTCGCCCGCGATGCGTTCGACGAGCTTGGGGTCAGGCTCGGGATAGGCGAACCATCCCCACACCTTTTCCGTGATGTAGTAGGCGGTCCGCGCTTGGCGGCACAGCAGGTCGAGCACTTCGTCTCCGGTGAAGGGAGCGGTGGAGCCGAGGATGGTCTTCGAGCCGTCATCGTGGTCGGTCGCTCTATCCACGAAGGCCGTCAGATTCGTCTGATTGATGTTCCGGCCATTGCCGCGGCTCCGGAAGGTCCATCCTGTGAACGCACGGGCCGCTTCTTGCACGTCCTTCTCGCTGTAGTGACCGATGCCGAGGGTGAAGAGCTCCATCACCTCGCGAGCGAAGTTCTCGTTGGGCTTGCCCTTGCGGTTCTCGTGGTTGTCGAGCCAGTAGAGCATGGCAGGATCCTTGCTCACGGCGCGAAGCAGGTCGGGGAAGGACCCTAGGGCTTGCCGCTGAAGGATCTCCACCTGGCCGTGCATCATCATCGGCTTGTCCACCTTCGTGGCACTCGTCGCGAAATGGTCGTGCCAGAAGAGTGCCATCGCATGAACCAGCGGGCGGCGGGTGGCGATCATCGCCGTGAGCCATCGCGCCTGGAGCGAGCGTGCCGCGATGATGCCCTGATCGTTGGCGAACTTCTCCAGGGCGCAGTCGAACGCCTCGTCGGTGCTCGCGGTCGAGATCAGGAGTTCGACCGCCCGGCTGTAGCCTTCCTTGCCATAGAACTCGACTTCGGTCGCAGAGGCTCCCAAGCCGAACCGACGGAGCAAATGGCGTACGTTCTCCGCTTGCGCAACCTCGAACATACCCCTACAGACGTACAAAAGCCCCGTGAGTTCAGAACCCACGGGGCAGTTTGGACGTGCCTAGCGGGCGCTTAGGCTTCCTTGGCGTTCGAGGCCTTGTAGGTGGCCTCGTTGACGAACTTGAACAGCTTGGTGCCTTCGTAGGTGGCGGTGAGCGCGTAGCGAACCTGCTCGCCATTCTTGGTCTTGCGGACCATCTTCATCTTCCGAATGTCTCCATCCGGAACGTCAACGTGCGAGCGGGTCTTCAGGTTGTAAAACTTCATGGCTTGTTCCTTTGATGCCTCTTAGCTTGGGTCGGCCCATGCCCGTCATGTTGCCGGGTTGGTTCCAACTTCAATGGAGTGTGCCTCAAATGAACCCGTGAGTGCAAGCCCTTCGGGACAATTCTAGGTTGAAAGCAACGAGAAATCGTGCTCACGGTTCGGAGTTCACCTCAAAGAAGGCCAGGACACGAGCGAGCTTCGGTTCAGGGGAGCCTAGGGAAAGAAGGTTCTGCCCCGCCTTTTTGGGCGAAGCAGAACCCTCTTTGGGACCGATCGTTACCGGTTGAAGGGAACGATCGTAGTGTAGGCGGACTTGGTGCCGTTGCTATAGCGATCGAAGGCAAGGGCGATCTGGTCTCCCCAGCCCACCTTCTCCATGGCAGCGCTCACATCGGCGACAGACCGGATCGGCTTGTCGTCAATGGACTTGAGGATGTCGCCGGGCTTGACCCCGAGCTTCGAGGCGAACCCACCGGGCTCGACCGTGAGCACCACCACGCCCTGCACGTCCGCGCCGAGCTTGAACTGGGTCCGCAACGTCGCATCGAGGTTCTGCACGGCGACCCCGAGCTTCGGCTTGGCGCCAGGTTGCGACTGTCGCGGTGCGCTGCCGTCGTCCTGCCCGAACGGCAACCGGAAGAACCCGTCTCCATCGGGCTCAGGGAGCCGCGGACTGAGCTGGGGTGCCTGCTGGGGCTGTTCGAGGTCGGTCGGCGTGCCGAGCTTCACCGAAGCGGTCTTGGTGTCCTTCCCGCGAAGGTAGGTCACGGTCACGGTCTCGCCAGGCGAGTGTCGATAGGCCGCGATCCGCAGGTCGAGCTCGTCAGCGACCTCGTTGTTGTTCACCTTGACGACGATGTCTCCCGTTCGAATCCCGGCCTTGTAGGCTCCGGAGTCGTCCGGCACCTCGGTGAGGAGCGCGCCGCTCGAAACCCCCTTCTCCTTCTTCTCGAAGGGCTTGAGGTCGCGGGGGACCACGCCGAGCAGACCACGGTCGAACTTGCCCTTGGTGATGAGCTCGTCCACAACTTCCTTGACCACCCTGCTGGGGATCGCGAACCCGATCCCGTTGTTTCCGCCCGTGGTGCTATAGATCGAAGTGTTGATGCCGATGACCTTGCCCTCGATGTCAATGAGCGGGCCACCGCTGTTACCGGGGTTGATCGAGGCGTCGGTCTGGATCATGCCCGTGTAACCCCTGGCCACGCCGGTCCGCGGGTCGTTGATCATGCCTTGGCGGCTGATCGCGCTCACGTGCCCGATCGTGACCGAGTTCTCCAAGCCGAAGGGTGCTCCCACGGCGATGGCGTATTGACCGGGTCGTACCCACTTCTCCGGGGCGAACTCGAGGGTGTCGAGGCCAGTAGCATCAATCTTGACGACGGCCAGGTCCAATTGCGGATCGTTCGCAGCCGTGACCTTCCCCAGTAGCTCGCGCCCGTCCGCTAGGATGACGCGGACGTTGGACTTGCCCTCGACCACGTGCTCGTTGGTAACGATCCAGCCGTCGTTGCGGTAGATGAAGCCCGAGCCTTCTCCCCCCATGGTCATGCCCTGGTTTCCTGGGTCGTTCACCAGGCCCCGCGTGTCGCTCGTGATGTGGACCACGGCCTTGCTCGCGTGGTCGGAGAGGGTGACGAACGTTTCCTCCATCGCGTTGGGCGAGACGCTCGGGCCGCCAGTGGTCGAGGTGAGGGCGGGGGTGAGCTGCAGGGTCGCCGCATCGCGCTGCGGAAGGCTGCGATTGCTGTTCTGAGCCCAAACCGCGCCTCCCACGATCACGGCTCCTATTCCCATCCACGTCAAGGGTCGAGTCAATGTGTTTGCCCAATTCATAGTTGTTTCTCGTTCGTGCCGCCCATGGGATTGCGTCTGGGCCGCTGGATATAGGAGTAAACGCGACGTGGCGGGAACGGGGTTCCGCGGGCCTACCGGAGGGAGCGCGACACGGCCTCGGAGAGCGACGTCAGCACTTCGGAAGGGATCGGGTCGCCTGCCATCGTGACCGCCGAGAACTTGATCCCGTCCTTGGTGACGCCGGGGCCGGACCTGGAAGGGGGTCTCGAGGAGTGCGAGGCGTCCTTGCGGGCGTACACGGTGACGAAGGACATCCCGTCGCTCGTGCGCAGGGCGAGGAACTTTTCGTCGTCGTGCCCGACGAGGTGGATCGCGTGAACTTCGAACCCGTAGGGCAGGGACGAGGGCCTCTTGAGCCGGAACCCGACCTCGACCTTCACGCTGACGGGGTCGCTGACGACCTTCGGGCCTTCCATGCGGCGGACTCGCATTCGCTCCGTGCTCGCAGGCAGACCGAAGTCCTCGCTGGCCTCGCGTTGGTCGTAGATCACGGACTTTACGTCGGTAAAGATCGCGGCCTCCCCTCCTGCAGGGACCATCACGTAGCGCAGGATGATCCGCTTCGTGTCGTCAATCGAGAGCCTTCGCTGTGGCATCTTCGGCTGTCTGGGGTCGAGCACGACCTCGTGGCAGCGCCTCCCCGCGAGGACACGGTGTCTGCCGTATTTGACCTCGTAGTTCGCCTTGATCAATCGCGAGCGCACGCTCATCGGCGGCATGAAGATGTTCGGCGAAGGTTGCACGAACACCTCCTCGCGGTCGGGATCGTAGACCTTGCTCTCCACGCCATCGTCCACGACGACGAAGCCTTGCATGGAGATGGGTTGCAGGATCGTGGTCTTCATTCCCTTGCTCGGCACGATCTGAATCTTCACCAACATGCCGGGCCGCCCGTCCGGGCCGAGCCTGTTTTGTACGATGACGGCATGGACGTTCCGTTGCCCGGCGAGCGCGAGCTCGAGAAACTTCTGAGCGTCCTCCTCGTGCGGAAAGAGACCGCTGGGGATCAGGCCGACCGAGGCTGCGAGTAGGCTAGTCGCCCGAGTAAGCCGCGCGGACAATGGGCAGGCCTCCCGCGAGGGTGTCGCCGCTATAGGTGTAGGGTGCGTCCGCCGCCGAGGCGCTGAGGACTTCGTTGCTGCTGGCGGGGGCGACGGTTCGATGCATCGAGACGTTGAGCGCGACGAGTCCGGCGCAGACCGCGCTCGCGGCGATGAGTGCGACAGCCCAGCGGCGGGGCACCTCCCGCTCCGCGATCCGAACCTTCCGCAGAAGCTCCTCCGGGGACGTGGTGGGCTCGGGCACCCTGGCGGAGTGAAGGATCGCCTTGGTCTGCCGAAGGGACTCGAGCTCGACCGAGCAAGCCTCGCACTGGGATAGGTGGTTTCGGACGGCGAGCGATACGCTCCCGCTCAGCTCCCCGTCCAGATAGGAAGACAGGCGCGCTTCCACCGAGGTGCAGTTCACAGGGGGGCCACCTCGCTTCGGTGGGCGGTGAGGAACTCGCGCAGCTGCTTTCTGCCGCGATGGATCCGGGAGCGGACCGTCCCAATGGAGGTCTGCATCACCTCTGCGATCTCTTCGTAGGACATACCTTCCAGGTCGGAGAGGACCACCGCGGTTCGAAACTCTGCATTCATGGCGCGAAGTCCATGGACGATCGCCTCGTCGAGCTGAGAGTTCTCCAGGGCCTCGTCCGCACCGACCGACTTGTCGGCAGGCTCGAAGCTTCTGCCGTCCGCGTCTGCCGCGTCCAAGCTCAGCGTGCGGAGGCGTGCCTTGCGCCGAGCGGTGTCCACGCTCAAGTTAGACATGATCCGGTAGATCCAGCTGAGGAAGGGCAGGCTGGGATCATAGCGGTGCCAAAACCGGTAGGCGCGGAGGAAGGTCTCTTGCACCAGGTCGTCTGCGTCGTGATGGCTTCCGGTGAGGCGATAGGCCATCGCATAGGCGCGCTTGTACGATTCGCGCACCTTGGCCTCATAGACCTCTCTGCCGAGCGCTCCGTTCCCGGTGCGCTCTCGAACCAAATTCGAGACCATCTTCGGAATCTTCATACCCAATTGTCTGGCGTTCGGGTTCCCAGACCTACCCAGTGTACGAAAAGCGAGTCGGTCACGAGCCCGACCGCGGCATAGTTCTCCACGGCTCGATGGGCCTCTGCCAGGCGCGCGAGGATCGCAGGATCGTTGTGCCGAAAGGTTCGGACGAAGGCGGCGGCGCAACGGAGGGCTTCGAGGTGACCGGTCCTTGCACTGCCACCCAGAGCCTTGCCCATTTGCTCGCCGGTCTCGCGGAACCTCTCGGCAAGCCCATCGGCGGCGTAGATCGGAGCGGTGGGCAGGCTTTCGAGAAGGGCCCAGAGGCCCTGGTAGGGATCAGGGTGCTCCGTGACCCGGGCCGCTAGCTCCGGGGTCTCGCCGAAGACGCGGGTCATGGGGTCGGCGGAGTCGGACCGGTCGTGCTGACACGGCACGCAGAGGCACCGGGAGCGGATCGTGGGAAGCACCTTCCCGAGCGAGTCGGTGGTGAGGGCGACCTTGGCATAGGGGAAGGGTTCTTCCAGCGTCTTGAGCATGGCGTTCGCCGCGCCAGGGGTCAGCAGGTGGGCGCCGTGGAACGCCATGACCTTGTTCCTCGCCAACGCGGGCCGTGTCCGGAAGAACTCCCGCATCGGGGTTCCTGCGAAGGCGTCCTTTTGACCGGTCGGTGCCAGGCTGATCGCACTCTCCTTGATCCTGTGTCCTGCTCCCCACGGCTCGACGAGTTGGAAGTCCACGCAACGGTCGGCGTCGAAGGAGCGAAGGGCCGGGGAACCTTCCTCCCCGAGCCAAGCGCGGGCGAGCGCACGGGCGGCTTGGGCCATGCCCGCACCCGCCGAGCCGAAGAACAGCACGGCGTGAACGCCGCGATCCTGGCTCGCGAGCGCGGGGATCTTATCGAGCACGGTCTCAAAAGCGTTGGAACTCATCCACGTTCAGAAAGAAAACGACGGCGCCGCCGACCGGGACGTTCACAGCGGTCGGTGGGATTCCCGCCGAGGGCCCGCTCTCGAACGGGGCGACCGTGACCATCTGCTCGCGACTGCAACACGCTCCGGAGACGATCTCGGAGAGCGCCTCCTTTTGCTCGGCCTCAAAGCCGATGAGGACAGTCGTGTTCCCTTCGCGCAGGAAACCGCCCGTGCTCCCGATCACCGTGAACTTGAAGCCAGCTTCGACCAGTCGGTCGTGCAAGCGGTTCCGATCGCGGTTGTGGACAATGCAGATCGCGAGTTTCACCCCCTCTATGGTACTGCAAACCGGTTCAGCTTAGTCTGGCGGCTTGACGTCGGACAGCGTAACGGAATTGTCAACGTATGCCATGGCCTGCCCGCCCGGATACGCATCGCAATTCCAAGCGGTGCTAGCGAGAAAGGCTGGCGACACAGAGACCACTCTCCGAAACACACGAACGGAGTTCGGTGCGGGAATCCTCGGAAAGACATCGTCGTCCACCTCGATCGGCTGCGGCCCTTGAAGCATCGTTAGGGGCTCCTCCTGCCAGTGGAAGCCGTAAGACCAGCCGTAGACGGGATGCCACGTCGAAGCGCTCTTGTATGTCGTGTAGAGTCCGCAGACGCTCGCGAAGTCGAACTGCGCAGTCAGCGTTTCAGGGAATCCCTCCCGTACGCTTCCGAACCCTCGGATAGTCGAGCTAGATTCGGTGACGAAACTCACGTCCCTGAGAATGTTGTTCCCAGGCACTGGGACATTGACAACAAGGTCTATCGTCCACCGAAAGATGGGTGTATCTTCCACGCGAGCCCAACCATCTTCGAAACTCGTCGCCCCTCCCAGGAGAGCCACTGTAGACGCCCGTGCTGACATTGGGAACCCATGCATGGATGTCGCCTTGTCCGTGCACGCCCAGGAATGTCACGCGCCTTTCGACGCCGGTTCCATTCGTGTGGTTCACGACATATACTTCGTGAACGCTGAAGTTGCTTGAACGCTGAAGTTGCTCTGCCCCGACACGCAAGCCGCCCACATTAGGGCAAGCTGAGCACTCCCTGCGAGTCGAAGCATAACAGGAGACATGTTCTACATTGCGGTGAGCCGGAGAATACCATGACGCACCGAGCTACAGAATCATCGCAAAATTGAGCACTAGTTGCCTGGCCCCTCCCCCGGCGGCGGGGGGTTCTCCTCCATTGCCCTCTGGTTGTTTTCCTTCCAGGCCTTGTCCGTATCCTGCACGGCTTGATCCGAAGGACCTTGTCCAGCTGCACAGCCAAGTGTCACCCCAAGAGCACACAGTGCGATCACCCAGTGGAAGAACCTCACTGCAAGGCCCACATCGGCCAAGTGCCGGTCCAGGTGGGTGGGGTCGAGATCGTCCAAGAGCCTCCGGTGAACGTGCAGTTCCATCGGCTTGATACGTTGTACTGTGCAGCGGTCGGCGTATTGCTGAGAAACCTTTTGACGTTCATCGTGGCCGTGTGGCCGTCGGCGAATCCAAGGACCACGGTCTCCGAGAAAGGCACCCGAGTCGTGTCTACTTCGTTGGTGTAATTGCAGCTGGAGGCGTTGCCCTTCATGAACTGGGGAACCCAGAGTTCTCGGATAGCAACAGGATAAGCGGTCTGAGTGACCGCTTCAGGTGAGGTGAACACGGGGGCAAAGTTCAGACTTGTACTGTACAGATCCATGAAAAGCCATGGTGCGGCAGCGTCCGGAAGTGAAGTCTGGTTACCACCAAGCCAACTGTTTCGGAACTGCCGGGTTGCAGACGGTGGTTTGGCGTACGTGTCCAGCGCACCTGTCAGCGCGAGGTTAATTGCCACGCTACCGTAGATTTGGCCACAGGCGGACCAGATGCCGCCAGGGCAGCTTCCTGTGGAGGAGTCAAGCGGGGGTCGTGTGCTGTGGATAAAGATGGGAACGTTCTTGGCGTACGGCATGATCCACTTCTGCCAAGCGTAGTGGTTCATTCGGTTGTAGAACGGCGGTGCGGTGCAGCCGATCCCGTTCGGGTTGAATGTTGCATTCTTAAGGGCTGGATTCAACGAGGATCCGGCCTGGCAGTCATCGTTGCGCGGGTAGTAATCGTCGTAGTCCGCCATGTAGATCATGGTGGCCGTGTTGATCTGCTTGTTGTTGCTGATCTGCTGGGCTTTCTTCGCAGCGACCTTCGCCTGGGCGAAGACGGGGAACAGGATAGCGGCGAGGATCGCGATGATCGCGATGACGACAAGAAGCTCGATCAGGGTGAATGCCTTTCGCATGATGGCCTCGGTATCAGTGGTCCGCTCGGCTCGAAAGCGTCTCCTCGCGCACTGGCCAAGCCCACAGGTAAGTGTGACTCGACGCCAGGTGATCGGGCCGTTCAGCTTGGGTCGAATGTACCTGACGGTCCCACCGGTGGGACGTCGCACGAAGAGGGCACCCACGTGTTTTCCACAGGTTATCCAGGCGGCCAGGCGAACGGGCGACCTGCCATTAGGTGGGCGTGCAGGTGCTGCACGGTCTGGCCTGCGTCCTTGCCTTGGTTGATCACGAGCCGGTACCCGCTATCGAGGCTGAACTTCTCGGCGATCCTCCTGGCGGCGTTCAGGATGTAGAGGTGGTCGCCCTCATCCGGTAGGGACGCCAGTCCGGCCGTCTCTTCTCGGGGAACGATGAGGACGTGGAACGGTGCTTGAGGGGCAACGTCCCGAAAGGCGAAGACGTGGGAGTCCTCATAAACGATCTCAGCCGGGATCTCTCCCTTGGCGATTCTTGTGAAAAGGGTGGACATGGCTATCTCAGAAGGCCTGTTACCACTTCGCCCGCCACGTCGGTGAGCCTGAAGTTCCTGCCCAAATGGCTATAGGTGAGCCCGGTGTGCTCGATCCCCATCAAATGAAGGATCGTCGCGTGAAGGTCGTGGACGTGGACGGGGTCGCTCGCAACGTTGTATCCGAGTTCGTCGGTGGAGCCATAAGAAAGGCCGGACTTGACGCCGCCCCCTGCCAACCAAATGGTGAAGGCTCGGGGGTGGTGGTCCCTGCCCAGGAAGGTCGAGCCCCCTCTTGCCTCGTTCATGGGGGTTCGACCGAACTCGCCCGCCCAGACGACCAAGGTGTCGTCGAGCATCCCTCGCTGTTTGAGGTCGGTGACGAGGGCAGCGGCGGCTTGGTCCGTTTCGAGGCAGAGCCGCGGGAGCCCGTGGGTGAGGTCGTTGCTGTCCGCGTTGCCATGGTGGTCCCAGCCCCGGTGGTAGAGCTGAACGCATCGAACCCCCCGCTCGACGAGCCTCCTTGCGAGAAGGCAGTTGTTGGCGAAGCTCCGCTTGCCGGGCTCGGTCCCGTAGAGCGTGTGGGTTTCGGGCGTCTCCTTACCAAACTCGAGGAGCTCGGGGACGCTCGATTGCATGCGGTACGCGAGCTCGTACTGCGCGATCGTGGTCTCGACCTCAGGGTCCAGGGTTCGCTCGTGGCCGAGCCGGTTGAGGTCGTTGATCGCACCGATCGTCGCCTTGCGTTCCTGGTCGTCCACCCCTTCGGGGTTCGCGACGAACATCACGGGCTCGCCCGCCGACCGCATCACCACGCCTTGGTGGATCGAGGGAAGGAACCCGTTAGACCAGCATGCCCGGCCCCCGTCAGGGTCGTTCTCGCCGCTCAAGAGCACGACGAACCCAGGCAGATCTTGGCTCTCCGATCCGAGGCCATAGGTGAGCCAAGAGCCCATGCTGGGCCGGCCAGGGATTTGGAACCCGGTGTTCAGAAAGATCTGCGCGGGCGCATGGTTGAACTGGTCGGTGACCATGCTTCGGACGACCGACACATCGTCGGCGATCGTGGCAAAGTGGGGGAGCAGGTTCGAGACCCACTGCCCGCTCCTACCGACCTGGTGGAAGGTGTGGGGCGAGGCGAGGAGCTTCGGGGTCCCACGAATGAACGCGAACCTTTCGCCCTTGACCAGTTCTTCGGGGATCGGTTCGCCGTCGTGCAAGTAAAGGGTCGGTTTTGGATCGAAGAGGTCGAGTTGTGAGGGCGCGCCCGCCATGAAGAGGAAGATCACGCTCTTTGCCTTGACCTTGGGATTGGCCTGCGCTGCAATGGATCGAGCCCCGATGCCGGTGAGCATGGAGGCCAGGGCGAGCTTCCCGATCCCGTTCCCGGTCTCGGCGAACAAGGCCCTTCGAGTGAGGTTCCTCAGGTCGTTCATGGCCTTGTCCTCGTCTCCTCCAAGTTCAACAGGGTGTTCGCAACAAGCACCCAGTTCTCGGCGTCCGTGCCCTTGAGCTCGGCGAGCAGGGCGAGCCCCCGATCCGACTCCTTCTGGCTCGGTCGCCGCGAGGTGCAGAGTCGAAACATGAGATCGAAGCGTGCCGCCGTGCCGGACTCGTGCTTCGTTGTCCGTTCTGCCAGGGCCTCGGACGCTTCGAGGACGAAGGGGTCGTTCAGCATGGCCAGGGCCTGGAGCGGGGTGTTGCTGCGCTGCCGGGCGACGGTGCATGCCTGTCGGTTCGGTGCGTCAAAGATCTCGAACGCGGGATAGGTTGCCGTGCGCTTCCAGAAGGTGTAGATTCCACGCCTGTAGGACTCGACCCCTGGAGAGCGGGTCCAGGACTCGCCGCTGTAGGGCCCGTTCCAGACCCCTTCGGGCTGGAAGGGAAAGACGCTCGGCCCGCCTATGGCAGGGTTCAAGAGTCCGCTCGCGGCGAGGAGAGCGTCGTGAATCGTCTCGGCCTCGAGACGCAGCCTGGGCATCCTGGCGAGAAGGTCGTTCTCTGGGTCGAGCTGCGCTAGCTCGGGCCTGAACCGCGAGGACTGCCTGTACGTGGCCGAAGTGACGATCGCACGCACCAGTGCTTTCACGTCCCAAGTAGTGGAGAACTCGGACGCAAGGAAGTCGAGTAGCTCGGGCTGGGTGGGCGGGACGCCTTTTGTACCCATGTCGCCGAGTGAGGGCGCGAGCCCCCTGCCGAAGAACTGCGACCACACGCGGTTCACCTGCACGCGCGAAACGAGGGGGTTGTCCTTTCGCGTGAGCCAATGGGACAGGCCGAGCCGTGACTCCGTCTCGGCGGGTGAGGGCTTGGGTAGGAACGCGGGCGGGGCGGCACGCACCTCCTTACCGAGGTCGAGGAACGCTCCGCGCTCCCGGACGAAGGCACTGGGCGGCCCCTCGTGCGGAGCCTCCTCGACGACGAGCGCCAAAGGGATCGCGGCCCGCGCCGCCTCCAGGCGCGCTTGGCACTCGCGGTCGGAGCGCTCCAGGTCCGCCAGAGCTCCCGACTTCATGAAAGCGGAACGGAGTTCGTCGTCGCTCAGCCCCTTCAAGCGTTCCTGGGAGATGATCTCGTGGGGCCTCGGAGTCGTCGTGGCTCTCACCCGGATTCGGCCGATCATGTGCTGAGGCCAGGCCTTCGACTCTTGCCCGACTTCCAAGGTGGCCGGCCCCGACAGGTGCCCCGGAGCGAGGGTGACGACGAGGCGATGGGGCTTTCCGGGCTCGGGATAGATCGCCCAGGCGTCCTGGGTCAGCCCGGCGGCAAGGCTCGAAGGGTCGTACCCGGACTGGGTGAAGGAGGCCGCGGCGTTTTGGAGCGGAACCGGCTCGCCGTTCACCTTGAGCCGTAGCGATGTCACGATGAAGTTCCCCCCGCTCGAAAGGCCAGGGCCACCTCGCTTGAACCCGGGGTCTGGGAGGGCTTCCACGACGATCCCGGTCGAACCCGCGGCCAAGGTTCCGTCTAGGCGTGTGACGTACTGGTCGGGGGTCGGGCCCTCCCACCGCCAACTATCCGCCTCGGCTTGCTTCCAGTACGACCCTTGGGGCACCCACGCTGGGCCCAGAGGATCCAGCCTCTCGGTTCTTAGCCGCTTGGCCCAAGCCTCGAACTCAGGGCCCTTCGCAGCTTCTTCCAGCTTGGCCCGCGCGTCTCTCGCACTGGCCTCTGCCTCGGCCAGTGCCTTTTCTTGTCCGGGCTGGGGCACGGGCAGCGTGGGCTCGTACCACTTCTCCTGGCCGACTAGGTTGTCACCGCGCTTCTCATACTTGGTCGCACTGAAATAGGCCAAGAACGAGTAGTAGTCATCCTGGGTGAAGGGGTCGTACTTGTGGTCGTGGCAACGGGCGCACTCGAGGGTCGAGCCGAGCCAGACGTTCGCCACGGTGTCGGCTCGATCGAGGAGGACGGCAAAGTGCCCCTCGGCAGGGTCCACGCCTCCTTCCTCGTTGAACATCGAGTTCCTGAGGAAGCCGGTCGCAACCTTTCCTCGGGTTCCTCCATCGGGGAGGAGGTCGCCCGCGATCTGCTCGCTCGTGAACCGGTCGAACGGTGTGTTCTCGTTGAAGGCCCGGATCACGTAGTCGCGGTACATCCAAGCGGCACGGGTGCGGTCGGCCTCGAAGCCGTTCGTATCGGCATATCGGGCGAGGTCGAGCCAAAAAAGGGCCCGGCGCTCGCCGTAGTGGGGGGAGGCGAGGAGCCTCTCGACTTGTTGGTCGTAGGCTTGGGGGGAGTCATCGGCGAGGAACCGGTCGAGCTCCTCGATCGTGGGCGGTAGGCCGGTCAGGTCGAGCGAGAGTCGCCGGAGTAGGGCCTCTTTGTCCGCCTCGGGGCTCGGCTCCTGGCCCGCCTTGCGAATCCGGTCGAGAACGAACCGGTCTATGTCGTTCCGAGCCCAGGCGTCGACGTCCAAATCGGGGACGGGCGGCTTCACGATCGGGCGGTACGACCAGTGCACCTCCGTCGATCCGGCCCGTGCCCCGTTCTTGATCCAGTCAATGATCCGCTGAACGTCTTCCTTGGCGAGCGGCTTGAACCCCAAGGGCATCACGGGTTTTCCGCTGGAGCCTGTGATCCTGCGCACGAGCTCGCTCTGCTCCGGGGCCCCGGGGACGACGAGCTGGCCGGAAACCCCGCCCTTCGCGAGCGTCTTCTCCGAGGTCAGGTCCAAGCCACCGCTCGCTCCGTCCGAGTTGTGACAGACCGCGCACGAGGCCTTGAAGACGCGCCATACCTGAGGATCAAACCCGAGTTGCGGATCGTTCGACCTTGGGCTCAGAGCAGGCTGGGCCGGTGGCGCCTGGCCGGGAACGGCGAGTCCGAGGGCAAGAGAGCCCGCCGCTGCGAGCCAAGCCGGAAGCAATCGGTTCGCGACCGCCCTCATAGGGAGACGATACCGCGCTACGGCAGGATCGCGAGCGGCACGCCGCTGGGAGGTTGGTCAACGACCTCGCCCGCCGCCCCCCAGGAGTGCGCTTCGTCCAATCGAACGTACCTCACACTCCCGCGCCACTCCTTGGAACCCACGAACCGGGTGGTGATGCCGTTGTCCGTACACCCTTCCAGGAGCCCGTCTGCCCGTTTCCCCCCTTCCACGATCACGCGGAGTGTCCGCCCCACGAACCGCCGGACCACATCCCTTGCCGTTCCTTCCACTCTCGCTGCCACGGCACGCGCCCGCTCGGACTTCTCGCTCGGGGGGACGGGATCCCCCAGGCGGTCGGCTGGGGTTCCTGGTCGCGGGCTGAACCGGAAGACGTGGGCTTTCAGGAAGGACGCCTCCGCGCAGACCTCCAAGGTGGATTGGAACCTAGTCGCGTTCTCAGTCGGGAACCCGACCATGACGTCGGTCGTCAGGCAGAGATCGGGGACCGTGGCTCGGGCCCTTCGGACGAGTTCAAGGAAGTCCTTCTGCCGATACCGTCTCCCCATGTCGGCAAGGGTTCCGTCGTCGCCGCTCTGAAGGGGGATGTGGAAATGGGGCACCACGCATCCCTGCGCGGCGAGTTCGAGCAGCCGGGGCGTCACCTGTTGCACCTCGATGCTACTGATGCGCAAACGTTCGAGGCCCGATTCCGCCGCCAACAATTCGACGAGATCTTCAAAGTCGGGCCCGCCGCTCCCAGTTTCCGGGCCGTACGAACCGATGAGGACCCCGGTGAGGACCGCCTCCCGCGTTCCCGCGCGAGACAGCCGCTGGGCCTCGGCCAGCACGTCGGCGACCGGGCGACTGGCCATTTGAGGCCGGCTCAGGGGGATCGAGCAAAACGAGCAGCGGACATCGCACCCGTCTTGCACCTTGAGGGTGGCGCGGGTTCTGGGTAAGGGTCGGCCCTTGTCCCGGCCTTTGTCCTTCTCGGCGTCCGATGCCAGTCGCGGAAACGCGGCTGCGAAGCGGAACGGGGTGGAGAGCTTGACCGGATTGGGGACCAGAAGGTCGGCGAGCGGGAACTCCTCGCCGCGCGCAAGCGCAAGCTGGGCTGCGCAGCCGGTAACGACCCGTACTGCTGATGGGTTCGCCCGGAGTGTTCGGCGGAGCGTGTACCGGCTCTTGGCCTCCGCTTGCCCCGTGACGCTGCACGTGTTCACGACATAGACGTCAGCCTTGGCGTCGAACGGCACGATCTCGAAACCGAGGCTCTCGAACCCGTCCGCGATCCGTTGGGTCTCGTATTGGTTCACCTTGCAACCCAGCGTTGTCAGCCCGACGGTCGGCACGGCCAGATATTACGTCATTGGGTTGCACGAGGGCTAGAATGCGCCTGTGGGCGCAGGGTTCGAGCCAGTCTGGGACGATCCTGTCCTTCGTGTCCTCGTGTCCCCGTTGTCCGGTCTGTACGCGATCGGGTGGACGGCATACCGCCTCGTCTATGACCTTGGGCTCAAGCGAGCTTACATCCCCGAGGTCCCCTCCGTGTGCATCGGAAACCTTCGCGTAGGAGGTACGGGCAAAACCCCGATGACCTTGACGGTCTCGAAGATCCTCTTGGAGTCGGGCCGAAGCGTGGTCCTCAGTGTCTCCGGGTACCGGTCCCCCGCGGCCGAGGGAGCTTCGCCGGCCCCTGAGGGGCCTCTTGATCCGGGGCGGTGGGGGGATGAGGCGGCCCTCCTGCGGTCATGGTTGCCCGACGCCCCTCTCATCGTAGGTCGCGACCGGGTACTGGCTGCGCAGATTGCCGAGCTGGATCACCCCGACAAGGTCCTCGTCCTCGACGACGGGTATCAACATCTCCGCCTCTCCTGCCACCTGGCGGTCCTTTTAGATCCTCCCTCTTGGAACACGTGGTGCCTGCCTGCGGGGCCCTATAGAGAGCCGCGCCGATCCGGCAGGAAGAGGGCCTCGCTCGTGCTTCCTAACGAGGGGTACGAGCTTGTCCGCGAGTGGTCCCTGTGCGATACGGACGGGCTCCCTGCCGAGGTTCCTCCTCAAGTTCAGGCGCTCACCGCGGTGGCGCGTCCGGATGCGCTCGTCCGGGCGATCCAAGGTGCCGGGAGCGAGGTCATCTACCACATTGCAGAGCGCGACCACGATCCCCTCGACGGGAGCGATGTTTGGGAGTCCTTTCGATCTGATCTGCCGATCGTCGTCACAGGCAAGGACTGGGTCAAGTTAGCCCGCAATCCAGCGACGGCCCCTGCTCCCATCCTCGTGGCGGACTACACTTGGTCGGTCGAGCCGGAAGATCGTTTCCGGGCTTGGCTCTTGGACTCGCTGGATGGATCCGATCCCTAAGCGCCTATTCGGGCTCGTGGCCGCTAGCCTTACGGCCACGGCCGAGTCCAAGCTCCAAAGCTGGCCCATGGAGCGGAGCCTTGCCTTTGGTGCTTCGGTTGGGCGGGCTCTCCACAGGCTCGGTGCGCGACGCAGGCACCGCGCCGAGGAGAACATCGCGATGGTCTTCCCAGAGATGGGGGACCGTGCGGTTCGATCCTTGGCCAAGGCCTCGTTCGTTCACTTCGGCACCGTCGCTGCGGATTTCTTGGCGGGATCGAGACGGGGGATCGAGGAGGTGGACGCCCTCACCTCGCAGCACGGGTTGAACCACTTGGACGACGCCCTTTCCTTGGGGAAGGGCGCACTGATCGTCACCGGTCACATGGGCCATTGGGAGCGCGGCGCTCAATGGTTGAGCCTGCATGGATACCCGCTCACCGCGATTGCGCGGGATGCGAACGACGAAGGCGTGAACCGAATCGTGAACGATGCGAGACGGGCGAGCGGCACCGAGATCCTCTCGAGGGGCGACTCCGCCGCCGTGACGCTGCGGCGTTTGCGTGACAACCGCGCCATCGCGATCCTCGCCGATCAAAACGCGGAGGACGCGTTCCTCCCCTTCCTGGGACGCATGGCAGGAGTGAACCTAGGGGTGGGGGTCATCGCGGCCCGCACCGGTGCTCCCGTGCTCCCTTCGTGCGCCTACTACCTCGGGAACGGTCGGGTCGTCGGCGAGATCGGCCCCCCGCTCCAGGCCCTGCCGGACGAGGCGGGCCGAGGGAGCGGGATGATGCTGGCCTTCCACCGGTACTTCGAGACCTGTATCCTTCGCGAACCGGGCCAGTGGCTGTGGTTCCACAACCGGTGGCGCTACGCCCGCGAGGCCGGGCTTCGGTGAGGTTTCTGATCGCGAGGCTCAGTGCGATCGGCGACTGTGTGATGACCGCGCACGCGGTCTCTTCCTTGCGGCGGGCCTTTCCTGGTTCCGAGTTCGTTTGGGCGGTGCAAGAGAAGTGCGCGCCGGTAGTTGCCTGTCCAGGGCTCGTGGACATGGTTCACGTGGTGCCAAGAGAGAGGTGGAAGCGGGCCCGGTGGTCACCGTCCACATGGGCGTCCCAGGTTCGGTTCTACCTCGGGATGCGCAAGCGGGAGTTCGATGTAGGGCTCGACTTCCAAGGTCACAGCAAGACGGCCCTTCTCTTGCGCTGCGCAAAGTGCCGGGAGGTTCGCGCGAACCGGGCGACGGACGTGCTTGCCCGCTGGCTCCTGAAGCCGTTGCCTCCGCCGCCCAGTGCTCGGCACGAAGTGGAGATGGGGTTTGGGCTCGTGGAACCTTGGTGCCGGAACGATGGGAAGGGCCCGATCATGCCCGCAGTGCGGGAGGGCCGCGAGCCCGGACTGGTGACGATCCAGACCGGCGCCGGGGAAGCCCGCAAGGCGTACCCGCCGGGGCAGTGGGCAGAGGTCGGCGGAGACTTGAAGGCCCTGGGGCATAGGGTCGTCTATCTGGGGGCGCCCGGCGATCCGAGCCCGGAGAACGCAGAGTCGCAGGTAGGACGGCTGAGCCTGCTCGAGAGCATCGGCTGGGTGGCTCGTTCTTCTTTGCACCTTGCAGCCGATACCGGGACCGGGCACGTGGCGGCCGCCTATGGGACGCCGGTGGTCTCTGTGTTCGGCCCGACCGACCCCGAAAGATTTCGTCCCTTCGGGAAGGGGGTGGGCGTATTGAAGGCAGCCACACCGGGTGAAGTCTCGCCCGCCCAGATCGTCGCCGAGGCCGAGAAGCTTCTCAGGAGCCAGAGTGCGGGTCTTGGTTAGCCGTCTCTCCTCGATGGGGGACGTCGTCCACGGCCTTCCCGTGGCCGTCAGCGTGAAGAGGACGAACCCCGAAGCTGAGGTCACCTGGGTCGTTGACAGGGCGTTCGAACCCATCGTCAGCCGGTGCCCGGCCGTGGATCGGGTGGTGGTTCGGGAGAAGGGGATCGGCCCCTGGCTCTGCCAGGCACGGGGCCTAGGGCGGTTTGATCTCGCGTTTGACCTTCAGGGCCTCGCGAAGTCGGCGATGGTCGTGGCGACGGTGCCGTGCAAGCGGAGGCTCGGATACCACTGGCAACGAGAGGGCTCGTGGCTCGTCTCTGCCAGCGTGCGACCCGATCCCAGCAGCCTTCACATCGTGGACCAATACCTGGACGTCGCCCGGGCGGCGGGCTTTCCTGCGGACCGGGCGGTCTGGGGACTGGAGGCGACGGAACAAGACCAGAGCGACGCAGGCGCTGCTCTGCGCAAGGCGGGGTGGGACGGCTCGCCCGTGGCGGTCATGAACGCGGGCGCGGGCTGGTCCACCAAACGGTGGGACCCTCGCGAGTTCGCCTCCTTGTCGTCTCGTTTGGGTCGCGCCGGATTCGCGGTCGCGTTCATCGGCGCACCATCGGAACGTGGGGTCTGGGACGCGGTCGCGGCGCACGAGCCCGGCAGTCCCCTCGATCTGATCGGGGCGACCGGCATGGGGGCACTGGTCGGACTGCTCTCGCTGTGCGCTTTGCACGTCGGGGGCGACACGGGCAGCTCCCACATCGCGGCCGCTCTTGGCAAACCGGCGTGGAGCGTCTACACCCTCACCTCGCCGGAACGAAGCTGCCCCTACGGCGAGCATAGCCGTTGCTTCGACGCCAGGGTCTCGGCGGTATCGGCCGAGACGGTCGCAGAAAGAATCCTTTCGGAGCACGCATGAGCCTTTCCACTCTCGCCCAAGTCGCGGCCCAACGGGCCGGCAAGCGCCTTGTCACTACGAACGGCGTCTTTGACCTGCTGCACGCCGGACACATCGGCCTGCTGGAGGATGCGAGGGCCCTGGGGGACATGCTCGTGGTCGCCTTGAACTCGGACGAGAGCGCGCGCCGTCTTGGCAAGGGCCGTGGCCGGCCGTTCGTAAGTTTGGAAGACCGCGCTAGGGTGGTGGCGGCATTGCGGTGCGTGGACGCCGTGGTCAGCTTCGAGGAGCCGACGCCCGAGGCCCTTCTCGGAGCTTTGAGGCCGGACGTCCACGTGAAGGGCGGGGACTATCGCATGGAGGATCTTCCGGAGCGGGCAGTGGTGGAGGCGCACGACGGCATCGTCGTGGTGGTGCCGTTCCGCGAAGGGTGCTCGACTACGTCCATCGTGGAACGGATCGCGGCTAGTCTTGAGGGCTGAAGCGGGGATGGGAGTAGTTCCCGTCTTTGCCAATCTGGGTCAAACGCTTGCCCTCCAAGTCGGCAACGAAAAGTCCCCGCTTGCCCGAAGCGTCCTTCATGGTGAACGTGAGCCGCTTTCCGTCTGGGCTCCATGTAGGGTTCGCGACCTCTCCCTGAGTAACCCCGACCGGGTTCCCGCTCCGTGAGAGAACGACCAGGCCGGGCTCCATCTTGCCCGTCGTCGGGTTCTTCGACCTCACCACGACGGCGACTCTGTCGTCCCCAGGCGAGGCCGCAGGCTGAGAGAAGGTCGTAGACGCACTGGCGAGACCGGCGATGGGTTGGATCCCCGCCCTCGGTCCACCGTCCCCGAAGACGAGGTACACACGGGCGCCGCGCGCGGCTCGCTCCAAGCTGATCAGTTCTTTACGTACAAGTTCCTCGATACTGGCGAGCATCGCCGTGCGCTCGCTCTCGGAGCCGACCCGCTCCAATCCTGCCGACTCTGTGCGCTTGGTAAGGGCCTCCTGATACTTCTCCATGTAGCCCAGGGTGACATCGAGGTCGAGGGTGGTCTGCCCCGTTGTGGTGACGAAAGCCTGCCCGTCCGCGTCCACGGTGAGTTCGATTCGATCCGCTTCCAGAACTTTGAACGGCCTGGGGAGCCCTGGGTCGGTGCCAGCCTCCGTTTTGGGAGCCTCCATCGGTTGGTAGACCAAGACCTGGCCTGCCTCGGAGGTCATGACGCACCAGATCCATTTCCGCTCTTTGCCCCATATCGCCTGAACGAAGCTCGTACCGATCTCCTTGTACATCGCCTCCATCTGCCCCAGCGTGCCCTCGCCTTCCGTCGCCGATCCCTCGGTGCGGCGCTCTTTGAACTCGGGGGGCAGGACTTGGTGCATCTCTCGGGTTCGCTGGTCGTAATCGTAGACCTGGCCGCCGGAGACGAGCAGCCCGCTCGCCGTGAGGTCTGGCCAATCCGCCGGGCCGTAGTGGAGCGCGGTCTTTGACATGGAGCCGAGGGTTCGAGACTCGAATCTGCCGTCGGCAGGGTTCCAACGATAGATGTCGAAGCTGGATTCCCCACGGCTCCCCACGACGAAGATACGATTCCCATCGGGCCTCCACACGACTTCGCTATCGCTGGTTGCGGCTCTGTCCATCGGTGCCGAGATCTTTGTCCCGTCCGCCTTGAACACGACGGCTCGGCCGCCCGTGCCGGTGTCCTCGATGGCGGCGATCCATCCCGAAGTCTCGACCGGCGAGTCGCCGTAGGGGTCCACGAGCTTGTCGCGCGCGACCTGCCAGGCCACGAACAAGGCGGCGATGACGAGCAGGCCGATGCCAAACCGGGTCGCGATCTTTCTCGTGGCCTCAGGGGTGCGCTTCGCGTCTGCTTCCGTCAGCTTCGGTGCTTCCGCAGCTACGTTGGGCTTTGCGTGCTCCAAGGCTTGGGCGAGCGCAGCGTCGAGGTCAGCCTTCTTGGAGGGGAAGTCGGCCTGGCCCGCCGCCGACTCTTCCAGTTCGAAGAGCCGGGCCCGGTAAGCGCGTCGAACATCGCGCTCGGTCGCTTCCGGAGTGGTCCCTAAGAGGGGATACGGGTCTTGCGGCATTTGCGGCTCCTTATGGCACGAAACGGTCACCGATAGCCAGTCGTGCCCCCATCGCGAACTCGGCACCCGATACGGGACCCTTGCCGGGAGCCTGGACCTTGAGGAGCCGAAGCCCGCCGCGGGCGAAGCCGATCACGAGTTCGGGTTTGATCGCCTCGACCGCGCCGGGAACCGAGGATTCGCCAGAAACGAAGCGCGCCTCCCGAATCCGAATCGGTCCGTGGAGCGACTCGATCCATGCGCCGGGACGAGACGTACACGCCCGGAAGCGGTCGTACTGTGCGCGGGCGTCCAAGGTCGGTTCGAGCCTCGCGTCCAGTTTCGTCAACTTGGCGGCATGGGTGGCGAGAGCCTCGTCCTGGGGCTGGGCCGCAAAGTCCCCGGTCGCAAGCTTGGGGAGCCAGTCTTCAGCAAGCCCGGCGGCAGAGTCGGCGAGTCGGGTCGCGAGCTCGTCCGAGGTCTCGTCGGGTCCGATCGGCGTCCTGACCATGGAGACGATGGCCCCCGTGTCCATGCCTGCGTCCATCTTCATCAGGGTGACCCCGGTCTCGCTCGCGCCGCTCTCGATACAGCGCTGGATTGGCGCGGCGCCCCGCCACGCGGGCAGGATCGAGCCGTGAAGGTTGAAGGAGCCCTGTCGGCCCGCGTCGAGCAGGTCTTGCCTGAGGATCTGCCCGTAGGCGACAACGAGCGAGAGGTCTGGATCAAGTTCGCGGATGCTTTGGATGAAGTCCGGGGCGCGGGCACGCTCCGGCTTGGAGATCGGTAGGCCGAGTTCCACTGCTGCGTGGCTTACCGGGGAGGGCTGAAGCCGAAGGCCCCTCCCCGAGGGTCGGTCGGGCTGGCTCACAACCAGTCTCACGTGCTGGGCAACCCGTCGCAGGGTGGGCACGGCGAAGTCGGCCGTACCGAAGAAGACGATCTTCAACCGGAGTCCTTGCCGGACGGCTCTGACCAGTACAGCGTCGCCGGGTCGGCCTTGTCAATGAACAGGATGCCGTCGAGGTGGTCAATCTCGTGCTGGAGCACTCGGGCCGCGGTGCCTTCTGCCTCGATGCACACGGCCGCACCTTTTCGGTCGAGGCCGTTCACTGTGATCTTTTGGGCCCGAGTCACCGTTCCATAAAGCGCCGGGAGGCTCAGGCAACCTTCCTCGCCGTCCTCCTCTCCTTCTTGGCTGGTGATGACGGGGTTGATCAAGGCGAGGGGTTTCGTATCGGGGCAAACGACGATGATGCGCTCCATGATGCCCAGCTGGGTTGCCGCGAGTCCGATCCCGTCCGCTTGCCTCATGACCTTCACCATGTTCTCCACGAGCACCCTGTGCCGCGGCGTCACCTTGCGCACGGTTTTGGCGACCTCGCGTAACGCGGGGTCGGGCACTTTGAGCACCGGGTGCCGGGAATCCGTGACCCAAAGATGTCGGTAATCCGGCGGAACGACGATCTCCATCTCGGCTTGCCTGACTATTCTGACTCACTCGGGCCGAGGCTCGGCGGCAGAAAGGTTCCGGCCCTAGGCATCCCCATCAGGTCGTCTCGCCAGCCTTCCGTACGCCAGCCCGCTCCTACGAAGATCTCTTCGACCCTTGCCGCCGCCCTGTCTCCCGCCTCCAAGAGGAGAGCCGCTTCGGAGTCGAGGTACCCAGCGGCTTCGCTAGCGAGCCGACGATAAAAGGCGAGCCCGTCCTCTCCGGCATAGAGCGCCACTTCAGGCTCGAATCCAGCGACCTCGGCGGGGAGTTCGTCCCCCACCGCAACATAGGGCGGGTTGCTGACCATAAGGTCGAAACGTTCCCCACCCCACGGCTCGAACAGGTCCCCGGCGCGAAGGTCAACCCTCGCCCCGAGCCTTGCTGCGTTGCCGACCGCCACATCGAGCGCGGACTGGGAGACGTCGCTGGCAAAGACCTTCAGGTCGGGCCGCTCCAGGGCCAAGGTCACCGCCAGGCAGCCCGATCCGGTTCCCACGTCGAGCACTCGCGAGCCAGGCTCGAGACTTCGGAAGAGGGCGGCGTCCACCAAGGTTTCGGTCTCGTGCCTGGGCACGAGCACAGCCGGGGAGACCGCAAACTCTCGGCCATAGAACTCTCGGCTCCCGACGATGTACGCGACCGGCTCACCCCGCAACCGACGCGCGAGAAGCCCCTCCAGTGCTTCCGGGGCAGGGGAGTTAGGAGAAGCCAGGAGCGCCGCCTTGCTGAGTCCGGTAGCGTGCCGGAGGAGAAGGCTCGCCTCCGCTCTGGCCTCGTTCGACCCCACCTTTGCGAGTCGCGCCGAGGCCTGGCCGAGCCACTCCCCGACCGTCACTTCCTTGCGAAGGCCGCCAGCCGCTCGGCCCACTCCGCGGGCACGTCCGAACGTATGGCGACCCCCTCCGGCGTGTACTCTTCGCTCAAGACCCGACCGTACTTGTGACAGCTCTCGATCAGGCTGCTCTGGTCGTAGGGCAAGAGGACGTCCACTTCGCGCCAGCCGATCGTGATCCGGTCTTGCACGGCTCGAAGGAGCTCGCCGACACCCTCACCATGGAGTGCGCTCACTGCGACGGAACCGGGCCACTCTTCCGCGATACGCTCGGCGTGGCCTGGTGCGAGGAGATCGGACTTGTTGAAGACCGTGAGGATGGGCAGGTCCGCTGCGCCGATCACCTCGAGGGTGTCGAGGACGGCGTCGCGTTGGATCTCCCACCCGTCGAGGCTCGCGTCCACGACGTGGAGCAGCAGGTGGCTCCGTGCAACTTCCTCCAGTGTCGCTCGAAACGCGGCGACCAGGGTCGTGGGCAGCCGCCGGATGAACCCGACCGTGTCGCTCAGGAAGATCTTGGAGCCGGTCTCGCTGGTGACGAGCCGAGTCGTGGGGTCGAGGGTGGCGAAGGGCATCGCGTCGGCGAGAACGGCAGTGTCCGCGATCCGGTTCATCAAGGTGCTCTTCCCCGCGCTCGTGTAGCCGACGAGCGAGACGAGCGGATAGGGCAATCGCTCCCTTTCCTGCCTTTGTTGCTCTCGGTGTTCCTTGACCTTGGCGATCTCCTCGGTGAGCTTGGCGATGCGTGCCTTAACCATTCGCCGGTCGCTCTCCAGCTTCGTCTCGCCCGGCCCTCGCATCCCGATGCCGCCCTTTTGCCGCTCGAACTTCGTGTAGACGCTCATCAGCCTTGGGAGTCGGTAGCTCATCATCGCGAGCTCGACTTGGAGCTGACCTTCCTTGGTGTGCGCACGGCGGGCAAAGATGTCCAGGATGAGCGTCGGTCGGTCAATCACCCGCTTCTCGATCGCCTCTTCCAGATTTCGGATCTGAACCCCCGTTAGCTCGCAATCGAAAGCGACCACGTCGGCGTCCAGTTCCGCGGCGAACCCCGCGATCTCTTGTACCTTGCCGCTTCGCACAAAGGTGGCCGACGTGGGCCGATCCACGCGCTGGCGGACCGTTCCGACCACTTCGCCCTGAGCCGCCTCGACGAGCCCGCCGAATTCGAGCTCCGAGTACTCATCGTCCTCAGCGTCCGGGTTGACGAACACCGCGAGGATCCGCTCCCGCGCCTCTTCCAGTGCGTGGCCGCTCAAGATCGTTGCGCTCCCGCGGCCCGTGCCGTTCGGCTAGAACTTGAAAAGACTATAGCTGACACCGAGCGAGAGGCCGCTGAAGTCGAAGTCGTCCACCTTTTGCATAAGGTCGTAGCGAATATAGGCCTTCCACATCTGCCCGAGCCCGGCACCGAGCTCGACGTTGCCATCAAGCGTGAACCTTCTTGCACTGTCCCGGACGAGGCTTCCTGGCCTTGTGATCCCGTAGTCAATGTAGCTCACCCCGGCGCGAGCCGCGCCGTAGAACTGAGCTCCGACCGGGCCCATCACCTGCTGCTGCTGGAAAGGCATCATGATGCCGAAGCTGGGCGTGATGATAAGGACGCGGTTTCCGCGGCTGTTCTGGCTCACAAAGTTCCAGTCCATACCCATCTTGCGCTTGATCTGGGCACCGTTCGTCACGCCAATGCCGAAGCTGATCCACGAGTCGCCCAGGGCATCCCGCAGGGTAGAGCTCGAGGGCATGTAGATACCGGCGCTCGGGCCGAGGCCGATTTGATCGTATTGGGCGAAGGCAGGGGCGGACGAAAGGGCGATGCAGGCGACGAGTACGCGACGCATGCTCAATGATAGCCCGGTCAGCGCGCTCAGTGTTCTGCCGGGAACAGGGCCACGCCTTGCCGGATCGCCTCCATCGCCGCGGTCACGCCCGCGACACTGGCCTCGAACAGTGCTCTTCCCTTCTCGGCCGTGGCCAAAGTGGCATAGCCATGAGAGCCTTCCTCGGTGCACTCGTCAAAGTGCCAGACCAGGCCCGGAACGGGCGGTACGGTAGCCAGACCGTCGTCCCTTGCCCGATCCATCCGCACCAGGTCAGGATGGAGGTGGAGCATGAGACTGGTCTCGGCCTCGCAGGCATGGCGGATCGTCTTCACAGGCCCTTCCAGGGTCTTGTCTAGGAGGTCGGCCTCGATCCAGGCGAAGTAGCCACTGTGGCCCACGACGTGACCTGGATGGGCAGCCTTGTGCCGTCTACAAGCGGTGTCGTTATAGGACGTGTTTCCTCCGTGGCCGTTGAGGACGAAGGTGTGGTGGAACCCGTGGGTGGCTAGGCAAGCGAGGGTAGCTCGTACCGACTCCGCGTAGGCTACTTCTGTGCCGTCCATGCTACCGTCGAACGCCATATGGTGGGAGCTCGCCCCTAGCCAAATCGCCGGGAGGAGCAGGACATCGTTCGGGAGGGCCTTCTCGACCTCACGGGCGACCGCGCTCACCAGCAGAGTGTCGGTGAGCAACGGAAGGTGGGGCCCGTGCTGCTCACAGGACCCGGTAGGCAACAGGGCGACGGTGTCGCGGTCGAGGTCGCGAACCTCCTGCCACGTCGCGTGCCCAAGAACCACTCAGACCTCCGGCCAGATGTCGCGGATCAACATGCGAACCGTGGAGTTCAGTTCCTTGTCACGATCCATGAGGTCTCGGATCTTCTTATAGCCGTGCATCGCGGAGGTGTGGTCCCGGCTCCCGAAGAGCTCGCCGATGTGCTTCCAGGAGTCCCCTGTGATCTCACGGGTCATATAGACCGCGACGTGTCGGGCGTGGGCGATAGGTGCCTTCCGCGACTGGCCCTTGATGTCGTTCGTCGGGATCCGGTAGTGCTTGGAGACGGTGTCTATGATCTGGTCCGTGCTCGGTCTCACTGCGTTCACCTGCGAGTAATAGCGTTCGACGATCTCCTGCGCCAGTTCGAGGTTGATGGGCCGTCCGAGAAGGCTCGCGTGTGCGGCTACCTTGGTGAGGGCGCCTTCCAGGATTCGGACGTTGCTCGGGATCGTCTCGGCGAGGTACATGGCGACCTCGTGGTCGAGGGTGAGCCCTTCTTCGCCCGCCTTCGCCTGAAGGATGGCGCACCTCAGTTCGGTGCCGGGCATCAGGACGTCGGCCACCAGGCTCGACTCCATGCGGCTCCGGAACCTCTCCTCCATGAGCAGGAGGTCGCGCGGTGGCCGATCCGAGCAGAGCACGATCTGCTTCTTGAGCCCGTAAAGATAGTTGAACGTGTGGAACAGCTCCTCTTGGGTGCGCTCCTTGCCTGCGATGAACTGCACGTCGTCCAGGAGCCACAGGCTGACGTTCCGCTGGGTTTGTCGAAACACGTCAATGCGGTTGTTCTGGAGCGCCTGCACAAAGTCCTCGGCGAACTGCTGAGCGGTCATGTACATGACAACCGCGTGCGGGTTGGACTTCTTGATCGAGTGGGCGATGGCGTGCATCAGGTGGGTCTTGCCCAGCCCGCTCATCCCATAGATGAAGAGGGGGTTGTATCGGGTCCCGGGAGAGTCCGCGACAGCCTTGGCTCCGGCGAACGCCATACGGTTCGTCTCTCCCACGATGAAGTTGTCGAAGCGGAACCGCCCTTCCGGCACGAAGCGGCCGGTCGCGCCACGCTGTGGTGGCGACGACGTAGCCACGGCGACGCTGGCCTGGACGGCCGGCGCCGTGCCGGGCTTGCTGCGGAGCTCGGCCTGAATCTCGAGGCGTCGCTTGCTCCCGAGAGCCTCGTTGAGGGCGTCCTCGATCCTTTCGAGGTACTTGTCCCGGATCCAGTCCGCAATGAAGTGACCCGGCGCGGCCATCACCATGGTTCGCTCGGTCATCCCGATCGGTTGAAGGGGCTTGAAGAACCGTTCGAGAACCGTCTCAGGGAACTCGTCCCTGCTCGCGGCGAGGAAGGCGGTCCATGCCTTGTTCAGTGCGGTCTTGTCTTCGCCGTCCAGCAGTGAGTATTGGTCATCCATGGTTCGTTCGTGCCCGGCTGAGGACCTCCGGGCTAGCGATTATACACATGGGTCCGGTCCCTTGTGACCCCTGGCAGATCGCGATTGTGAGCGACTTCCCAAAGTTCCCCACAACCATATCTGGGAAACTTATGGAGATGTCCGAAAGAGTCCTCGGCGTGGTGGCTGGCAACGACTTGGAGGATGCGGTGCTCGCCCGTTGGGCTACCTCGGCCACGAGGCTCTATGGCGCGGACGGTGGCGGGGCCCGACTGTGTCGAATGGGGTTTCGGCCCGTGGTCGTGGGCGACTTCGACTCCGCCGAGCTCTCCGAGGTTTCTACGGCGACCCAGGTCGTGATTGACCCCAGCCAAGACCGGACGGACTGCGACAAGTTGCTTCGCCAGATCGCGCGAGACGGCCACGAGCGAGCGACCCTGGTTGGCATCGAGGGTGATCGCCTTGACCATGTCCTTGCGAGCTTGGGTAGCGCGTTGAGGTCGCCGCTGGACATCCGGCTCGCCCTCCGGACCGGTCTGGCTTGGGTTGTTCGCGAGGGAAGGTCGCTTGATCTCGACCTGAGGCCGGGCACCGTCCTTTCGCTCTTGCCTCTCTCGCCGTGTTCTGAGGTGTGCCTCTCCGGAGCTCGATGGCCCTTGGATCGCGCAGCCCTCTCGCTTGACGGCCAGGTGAGCGTGAGCAACGTGGCCTTGGGGCCCGTCACGGTCTCCCTGCGTGAGGGTGCAGCACTGCTCGTTGCCGGCGTCCAAGACGACGAGGTTCCTCTTTGGTAGCTCTCAGCGCTTGGGACTGGGCCGCGTTCGGACTGCTGGCCCTTGCCATCTTAGTGCTGGGGGGCAGTGCCAGATTGGCAAGGTCGAACGTGCTCGATTACGTGACGGCGGGGCGCTCGTTGACGTTGCCTGCGTTCGTCGCCACCTTGGTGGTCACGTGGTACGGGGGGATCCTTGGGATCGGCGAGTCGGTCAGCTACTTCGGGATCGGAACCTGGCTCCTGCTCGGGTTGCCCTATTACGTGTTCGGGGTGGCGTACTCCTTGCTCCTGGCCCGGCGGGTGAGGGCGGCCGACGAGGTGAGCATCCCAGAGCGTTTCCGCACTGTCTTCGGCCCAAGGTCAGGGCTTGTCGCAGCGACTTTGGTGGTGCTTCTGGGGGTGCCCGCTGCTCATGCGCTCATGCTGGGCGTACTACTCCGCTCGCTCAGCGGGTGGCCGATCGAAGCCTCGATCCTCGTGGCGGCGGTGGTGGCGTCTGCCTGCTTTGTCCGGTCGGGCCTTGTGGCGGACGTCCGTGCCGCGCTCGTCGCGTTCCCGCTGATGTTCGCGGGTTTCATCGCGATCGTCGCTACGTGCCTGGTGCGGTTTCCACCGACGGAGGCCCTTCACTCGATCCTTCAGGGGCCGCGAGGCGCTTGGGACGGCGGGCAGGGGCCCTTGACGGTGGTCACGTTCTTCCTCCTGGGAGCCTGGACCTTGGTGGACCCTGGGTTTCACCAGCGTGCGGCGAGCGCCGCGTCCAAGGACGTGGCCAGGCGTGGGGTGCTCGTCGCCGTGGCGTGCTGGGCGTTCTTCGATCTGCTGAGCATCACGGCGGGCCTGTATGCGGTCGCGCTCGTCCAGCCCGCTCCAGACGACCCCTTGCTCCTCTTCCCCTTGTTGGCAGGCCGAGCGCTCCCTCCTGGCCTCAAGGGCCTGTTCTTCGCGGGTGTGGTCGGAACCGTCTTCAACGCCTTGGTCGCCTACGCCCTGGTCTCAGGGTCGGCGATCGGTCGAGACGTGATCGCACCCCGCTGGCCCTCGGCCGATCCACTGCGTTCATCGCGCTGGGGGGTCGTGATCGCCGTCCTCTTGGCGGTCGCGCTCGCGATGGCGGTCCAGAGCGTCGTCGCCCTTTGGTACAGCTGGGCCGGTTGCATCGTGGGCGCTCTCCTCACCCCGTTCCTCCAAGCCTATCTCTGGCCGCGCTCGTCCCGCTCGGACGGTTGGGTCGCGGCCTCGGCAGCCGTCGGGTTCCTCGTAGGGTTTGGGTGGATGTCCTTCGGCATGGCGACCGGGAACCCGCAACTCCTCGTGACCTTGCCGACGGGCGAACAGACCGGCTTGGGTACGCTCATCCCTAGCTGGGCGGTCACCACGACTTTGCTGCTTGCAGGAAGGCGGCGACTTCCGAGCGGAGCCACGCTATGAGCGACGTGAACGACGAACTCGACGGTCAAGACCTCGCGACAGAAGATCCGGAAGAGGAGGCGGCCGCTCCCGAGCCGGTGCCGATTGCGACGGGGGCGAGGTTGGTCGCCCTCGCGAACGGCGAAGAGACGGAGATTGCGTTCGAGCTACCGGAGAAGGGCACGATCGGGCGCTTTGATCCCAGCGTCGGCCCCATCGAAGTGGACGTCTCGTCGGCGCCGGACAGCTCCTATGTCTCCCGCCGCCATGCCGAGGTCTGGACCGAGGGGGGCCAGTGGAAGATCCGCGACCTTGGGTCCTCGAACGGCCTCTTCCTCCTTGGCGAGGCCTGGGAGCGCGTCGAGGAGGCGGTGCTCACCGACGGAGCTCAAATCGCGCTGGGCAACGCCAAGTTCGTCTTTCGGGACGGCTAGCCCTGGCCCCCTTCGAGCCCCTAGGCACGGACGAGCAGGCGGAAGGGCCGTGGCGGCGAAAGCCTTCCTTCGAGGCCCAGCTTATGTCCGGGTGCGTCTCGATCGCCGGGATTGCGCTTCTATGTTATGCGGTCTCAGTGGGCCCGTGGTTTGTGTTCCCAGAGTACGAGAGGACGGGATTGGCGTCCGCTGTCGGTGTCGGGGCGGGTCTCGCGAGCCTCGTAGGGGCCATCGCCACGAGCAGGCTCAAGCTCGCGGGGATCGTCGGCTTTGCGGGGGGAACCCTCTCGGCAGGCGTCTTCCAGTATCTGCGGCTGAACCACACGTTCGCATCCATTCAAGATCCTGAGACCCCGGATCCGAACTATGCGCAAGCAGCCGTGTTCCTCGTACCGCTCGGTTGGGTCGTGTACGTCGCGACCGCGACTGCACTTTTTGTGTGGATTGCTCGATCTGCCCTACAAGAGACTTGACGTCTGCCGAGAATCAGGCCTGTACGGAGAGCATGCCATTGACAACGTACTCGGAAGGCGCGAACGCCTATCAGCAGGCAGCCGTCACGACGGCTTCCCCCCTCGACCTCGTAGTCATGCTGTACGACGCAGCCCTGGCGAACATCCACCGCGCCAAGGACGCCATGGCGAGCGGCGACCGCTTCAAGCAGAACGCCCACCTCACCAAGGCTCAGCGCATCGTGACCGAGCTGCTCTGCGCGCTCGACCATGACAGCGGGGGCGACATCGCCCAGAACTTGGCCGCGCTCTACACCTTCGCCCATGGTCGGCTCGTGGAAGGGAACATGCAGGACGACGCGACCGCCGTGGACGAGGCCGAGCGGGTGATCGCGGACCTTCGGCTCTGCTGGAGCGACCTGCGGAGCATGGTCGCCACCGAGAAGGCGGCCTAGTTCACGGACCAGCTGAAGATCTCGGTCGTCCAAGCCCGGTTCGCCTGGAGGTACTCGCCCGTGCCCCACAACTTGGCACTGTCGCCTGGGTCAATGACGACGTCGAAATAGTCGCCCCATCGTGAGTTGGCCGAGTTGGGCGAATTGGCGCTCGTGACCACGTTCTTGAGCGGCCCCATGCTGCCTCGCGGATCGCTGACCTTGCGCGAACAGTAGAAAAGTCCGGGGTTGGCCGAGGTGCTGGTACGCGTGAGGACGAGAGAGATCGCGCCCTTGCCGTTCTCCGCGATGGCGGGCATCAGGAGGTTGTTCGTGCCGCTCAACGCGATGTTCCCGCTTTGGTGGAGCCTGGGCGAACCCGAGACCGGCCAGGTACCTACGCGAACCTCGTACCATCGCACCATCGAGCGGTTCTGGCTGGTCGAGACCCGTACTGTATGGGCGCAAACGAGCTTGCCGCTTCGAAACGAGGCGTCCATCATGCGATCCCCGATCGCATCAATGGAAGTCCCACCCGGTGCTTGGGCAAACCCGTTGAAGACCAAGTAGGAAGGCACGGCAAGATCGCCTTGGGACATGATCGGCACCCCCTTCAGGTTCCGCCAGGAGAAGAGCCTCATCCGAGTCGTCGAGGCCAACGAGATCCCATAGATCGTGTTGCTCACACTCTCGTATGTGCGCGCCGCTTGGATCGTGAAGTAGTCGTCATGGAACCAGCCGTACGCCTTCGCGGTCGAGCCGGTCAAGAGGGGCGCCTTGTCTATGGAGATGGATCTTCCGAAGGCGCTGCTCGATGTGAACGAGAACATGTTGCCTGTGAGGACGAGGCCGTCCTTGTTATAGGCGAGGGTCGGATAGTCCCACCAATACTGCTGGCCGAACCGGCTCACGACGGTCGGGATTCGATACTTGTACCAAGTGCCGTGCGGATTGCTGTCGTCGGACACCCCAAGGAGGATCGCGCTGCTAGGTGGGAAGTCCCGCTGCTCCAAGGCGATCACAAAGAACCGCTTCGCGCCCTGGTCATAGACCGCGCGGGGATCGAAGACGAAGTCGGTCTCGGCCACACCGGAGAAGAACCCGTTACCGTCCATGCTCTGCTGAAACTCGGGGGTGCCGCCCTTGGTGAAGAAAGCGATCTGCGTGTTCACGACCTGAACGATGTGAGCAGGCCCGACACCGATGGATGGGTCGGGCGGGACCAACCCGCTGAAGGAGATGCCGGGGAACTTGCTGCCTGGAGTGGCCAGGGTGTCGCTCCGGCCGCTCGAAGCCGAGAGCGAGTTTGGCTCCCCGGTCGCGATGGACTGGAAGAGCTTCGGGTGCCAGTGCCGAAACCAACGCGTGCCGGTCGGCGGGACGATCGGTTTGACGAACCGGGCCGTGGAGTCCGTGTACGCCTCTCCGAGCTCGATCGTCTGCTGGGGCGGGGAGCTGAGGACGGGTTGACCCTGGGCGACCCCGATTCCGGAAAGGGCTACAAGAAGGACTGGCACGCACCGCATACCCATGCAGTATAGGCGTCTCGGCCCCGTTTCTGCGTTCGCGGTACAGTCTTGGAATGGTTGGGATCGAGCAGCAAGAAGCGTTGCGACAGGCGCGCGGTCGGCTGGACGCGATCGGGGGGCATCTTTGACCGGCCCGGTCTTCAGCGCATCATCCTAGAACTCGAAACCGCCACCCAGTCGCCCGATCTCTGGGACGACCCAGGCGAGGCTCAGAAGTTGCTCCGGCGGCTGAGCCGTACACGCGCCCGACTCCAACCGTTCGACGATCTCACGGGTCGGCTCAGCGAGCTGGAGGGCATCTTCGCGATGCTCGACCAGGAGCAGGACGCAGATCTCGAGGCCGAAGCGGCGCGGCTCAGCGATCGGTTTGTCCGGGATCTGGACGCCTATGAGCTGGCGACCTTGCTCTCGGGGGACCACGACGACCGGAACGCCCTCTTCGAGATCAGTGCGGGCGCCGGAGGGAGCGAGGCCTGCGATTGGGCCGAGATCTTGTACCGCATGTACACCCGCTGGGCCGAGGCGGAAGGCTACAAGATCGAGGAGCTCAGTGCCACGCCTGGCGACGTGACCGGCTATCGGAACGTTTCGTTCCTGATCGAGGGGGACAATGCCTATGGGTTCCTCAAGGGCGAGCACGGCGTGCATCGCCTGGTGCGGATCTCCCCGTTCGACGCCGCTGCACGAAGGCACACTTCGTTCTGCCGTGTAGATGTGCTCCCCGAGTCCGAGGAGTCGGAACTTGAGATCAATCCCGACGACCTCAAAGTAGAGACGCTTCGAGCGGGCGGGGCGGGGGGACAGCATGTGAACAAGACCGAGAGCGCAGTGAGGATCACCCATATCCCGACCGGCATCGTCGTGAACTGCCAGAACGAGCGTAGCCAGCACAAGAACCGAGCAAGCGCGATGAGGGTCCTCGCATCGCGGCTCGCAGAGCTCCAGAGAGCGGCCGACGCGGACAAGGTGAAGGCGCTTCGTGGCGAGGTGAGCCCTGCCGAGTGGGGACGTCAGATCCGAAGCTACGTCCTGCAACCCTACACGATGGTGAAAGATCACCGGACCGGGTGCGAAGTGGGGAACGCGCAGTCGGTGCTCGAAGGGAACCTTGGGCCCTTTATCCAAGCCTTTCTGCGTCAACCGCCTGAGGAGGGGGCGTTCATCGAGTAATCCGTCAGGGTTCCGAGCGTCCAGAATGTGCCCGTGCTGATTCCTGTGCTCCTCCTCCTATCCGCCCAAGAGGCGGCCCCTGTGGTGCCCGCAATGGCGTCTCGGCAGTTCCTGGAGCAGGCGACCGAGGTCCAGCGGGCCTTGGAGGCAGGCGACTTCGACACGGCCCGGGCCAAGGCGGCCCGTCTTCCGAAGAGGGAGTTCGTCTTGCAGTACGACGATGCCCCAGTCCCCGAACGACGGAGGAAGGCGTTCCGTGCCGCCGTCGAGCAGGCGGTCGCAGAATGGGCAGAGGCGGTCCCCGAGGTCAAGATACGCCTGGGCCAAGGCACGGACCTGGTCGTGAACTTCGTGGAGACGCTACCGCCCCCGCCCGATGGGTTCCGGCCCGCGGGTGCGGCCTCCCTCTTCAGCGATGCCCTTGGTGAGCCGCATTTGGAGGCGGTGCTCGCGCTGAAGCGTGAAGACCCCCCACAGCCGGTGGAGCCCAACGACGTCAGGAACGAGATCGCCTTTGCGATCGGTGCGTACCTCGGACTCGCGGAGAGCCCGAAGGGAATGTCCGTGATGCGCCGAGTGGATACGCTCACAAGCGTCGCGACCGGGGTGACCGCCTTGGAGCGCTCCATCGCCTTGGAAACGCTGAGCGTCTCGGACACCTTGAGGAAAGCGGCCGTGGACGGTAGGCGCCTAGTTGCGTCGCTCCCCAAGGCCGAGGTGCGGCAGTCCGGGTTCGAGGCGGGACCGGTGATCCAGGGCGCGGTCCTGGAATGGGAGATCGAGATCTCCAACCAAGGCAACGCCCCCCTGCGGATCGCGGCGCTGCCGGACTGTGGCTGCTTCGCGGTGCAATACCAGCAACAGCTCGAACCAGGGCAGAGCAGCTTGGTCAAGGTCTATGCCAACACGTTCGACGTGCCCGGCCCGTTTGACAAGAAAGTGATCCTTCAGACCAACGACCCGGACCGCCCCGAGATCGTCTGCCGCTTCGTCTCCAAGGTTCGGCCGATCTATAGGCTCTTGCGCATGGAGGGGACAGGGCCGGTCTTCATCGGACCGGAGGGCGGCGAGGCGGACTTCTACCTGGTCTATCAGCCCGAACGGAAGTTTCGGCTCCTCGGGGAGGGCCTCGCCGGCGTCAAGGGTGAGCTGACGGTCTCCCCTTGGCAAGGTGAGCTCGCCGACGGCGCCTATGGCGAGCCGGTAGGCGAGAGGTTCGGCTATAAGGTCAAGGTCAAGTTCGATCCCGGCCAGGTCGAAGGTCGCAAGAGCGCGACGCTCACCTTCAAGACCGACGACCCCGACTGTCCGACGATCTTTGCGAACTTCTCCTACCAGTCCGGGATCGCCGCTGTGCCGAACAGTCTGTACTTTGGCGACCTCGCCCGTTCGCCCCGGCGGGCCGACTTCCTCGTGTCCCGGCCCGGTCGGCCGTTCAAGGTGACCGGCGTGCGCTCGGCTTCTGCCTATGTCGAGGCGAGCGCCCTGCCCTACCGCGACGCGGGTGACTATCGCGTCATCGTCGAGATTCTCCCCGGGGCGCCTGCAGGCCAGTTTCAGTCCGAGGTGATCGTGCTCACCGACGATCCCGCTCAACCCGAGATCAGGGTGCCTTTGAGCGCGGTCGTTCGATGAGGCTGCTGGCCTGGGCGGCGGTCTTTGCGGCCATCGCCGCATTCGCCCCGGCTCCAAGCCGCGTCCAACGCTTGGTTCTCGTGGGCGGCACCCCTGGTCACCTTGAACCGTGCGGATGCTCCAAGCCCATGAGCGGCGGCCTCGCGCGGCGGCTCACCGTGCTGCAGGCCCTGGGTGGGGAGTCCACCTTTGTCCTGGACGTTGGCCCGGTCCTGGCCGCCCCAGGTCGGCAAAGCGAGATGAAGCTCGAGGCCCTCACCGAGGCGATGGCGGCCTGCCAGCCTTGGGCCCTTGCCTTGGGGCCTGAGGAGGCTGCCCTGGGTGAGGGCGCGTTGCTCGGGCCGCAGAGGCTCGGCCTAGGGGGAATCACGTCCCTGGCCCTCGGCACAGAGTCCGAGGCCGTGGCTCCCTTCGTCCGGGGCGCAGGGTTCGTGGTGGGTGCGTTGGCTCCGGAGCCCGGCCTCGTCGCAACACCCCTCGGCGTTCCTCCGCGGGACCAGAAATCGCAGTTGGAAGCCCTTCGCTTGGCCGCACGCGACGAGGTTGTGGTCCTTGCCGTCCCCTTGGGCCGGGAGCAAGCTCGTCAGATCGCGGTCGAAAACCCTTGGATCGCCGTCATCGCCTACCGCTCGGGAGGGCGGCCCGACACGACGGCGGAGACAGTTGGTGCGACTCTCCTGGTCTCTCCTGGCGACCGAGGAAGGTTTGTCCTCTCCATTGACCTGCTCCGTGGCGCCAAGCCCGTGGTCCGAAGCATCGAGCTCGACGAGGAGGTTCAGGACGACCGTGACGCCCGTGAGGTCCTTGGGAGGTACCAGCACCGGGTCGCCGAGGAGGGCCTGCTCGACATGCTTCCCCGCTCCCCTGGCGCGAAATTTGCGGGGAGCAAGACGTGCCTGCCGTGTCACGCGGCGGCAGCGGAGGTGTGGGAGAAGTCCGCGCACGCCCATGCCTTAGCGACCCTGGAGCGCGAGGGTGTGGACCGCGACCCGGACTGTGTCGGCTGCCATGTCGTCGGCCTTGCGAGCACCGAAGGGTTTCGCGACCGCAAGTCCACCCCGGATCTCGCCGATGTCGGGTGCGAGTCGTGCCACGGGCCTGGAGGCGACCACGCGAAGCAACCCCTCACCGCCAAGTTGGGGAAGGTGGGCAGGGCCTCTTGCCTTCCTTGCCATACCCCGGACCACAGTCCAAAGTTCGACTTCGAGGCGTACTGGAAGAAGATCGCGCACTGATCCACTGTGGATAACTTGGGACAAACTTTCTCGGCGAGTTCCCTCCGATGGATGAGCCGATAGATCTCCGAACTTTATATGTTTCGAAGCGAAACTTGAAGGAATCCTCTGGTGCGATCGGCCTTGCGCGAGAGGGCAAAGTGAGGGACAATCCCCCCGGAGACCGAAGGATTTGGGCTTGCTGACGTACCACGGAGGGGGTTGCATCGAGGCGGACGAGGCCGAGGTGCCTCGGCCCCTGGGATATCGCGCCCTTCAAGGCATGACCGTGGTGGCATCGAACATCGCCGCGGTCGAGGCCGGGATCAAGTTCCTACGGGGTGACAGCCCGTTCGTAGTCCTACACGGGCCTTCCGGCTGGGGAAAGAGCCAACTCGTCCTCGGAATCGAGGCCGAGGGCATCGAGCGGGGCCTTCGCATCCGGGTTCGAGACGCCGTGAACTGGGCGGCGGCACCGAGCCGAACCGACCACAACTGTGTCTTGATCCTTGAGGATGTGCAAGGCCTTGCCCGTCACCCTCGGCTCCGGCACTCGTTGCGACTCCTGTTGGCACAGCGGGCGAGGGCGCGCCGGGCGACCATGCTCGTGGGCACGAGCGAGTATTGCCCTACGATCAGCAAGCTCCTACCGAGCGCATCGAGACCGTGGAAGTTCGTTTCCATCGAGCCGCCCTGCGACTCCGAAAAGCTCGCCATCGTCCGGTCGCTCGCATCCGGGATGGACCTACAACTCTCGGACGAGGTCGGCATGCTCATCGCTCGGCACTTGCGAGGGAACGGTCGTTCCCTTATCGGGGCCTTGGAGCGGCTCAAGCTCATGAGGCAAGAGTGGTCGCAGCCATCGGACGTCCTCCTCGCCTGCGGTGTGTTGCGCCCTTACTGGCTGGGTTCGGGTGGATGGGACGCACGAGACACGGTTGCCGATGCAGTTGCCTTCACTTGCGGCGGTGCCCACTGCGAGGACGCCATGAATCGAACGATCGCCTATTTCTTGCTCGATGAGCTCGGGTTGACCGAGCACGAGTCTGCTTCGTTTCTCAAGGTGCGAGAGGCCACCGTCTACCGCTGGGCTGAGGACGTGAAAAGGAGCCTGGAGGACGGCTCCGCGAGTTGCCCGGTGGATGCCTGCAGAAATGCCATTATTTGCGCCCTCCGCGCCTCCTAATGGTCTAACCCGCAAACTTGGCCCGGCCCTTGGACCGTCACTCTGAAAGCAGACTTGCAAACCCTCAACGACATTCCACTGGTGAGAACATCCATTGACCCGCGCTCGTCCGTGGCGACCGCGATGATGTTGATCACCGAGAACACGGGCGAACCAATCTCGGTCGTACAGGACGGGAAGTTCCTGGGCGCAGTGGCGAAGGAGGGGGCGGCCGCCCTGCGGCCCGATCAACCCGTCGGCCAAGGGATTCCCTATGTGGGGGAGGCCCTCGACCTCAAGACCCCGGTCAGGACGGCGGCGCAGCACTTGGTCCGCCAGCAGAACGACTTCGCTCCCGTCTACGATGGCGACCGGTTCGTGGGCCTCGTGACGGCTCGGCTCCTCTTGCCCGAGTTGGGCCGGTCGTGGGATCCGATGACAGGCCTGAGCTGGAGCGACGCCCTCCGGGTCTGGGGCAGCAAGATGCTCGCATCGGGACACGAAATCTCGCTCGTCTTCTTCGACATTGATGATTTCGGTGCGTTCAACAAGGCACACGGGCACGTTGTGGGAGACCGGGTGATCCAGGCCGTGTCCCACCGGTTGGAGTCCCTGGTCGAGGGCGGCGACATCCTCGTCCGCTATGGTGGCGACGAGTTCGTCTTGGGCACGGCGCGGCCCCGTGTCATGGTGGACGACTCCGTGTTCGAGCTTTTGGTCGAGCCCGTCCAAGTGGACGAAGTCCCCTCGGGTGTCCGGGTGAGCCACGGAACGAGCGGGGGCAAGCGGACCAAGGAGCGCGAGGCGTCGCACTATGCGGCGACGCTCGACAACTTGATCACCCTGGCGAGCAGGGCCTGCCTGGCGTCCAAGGCGGGACGGCACGCCCCCACCGCGGAGGTTGAGTTCGTGGCACTGGACGAGGAGGACATCGGCGTACCCACCGCCGTTCGGGTGCGACGAGGGGAGAACGCGGCGACGGGCTTTCATCATCGGGAGACGGAGTCGGTGCTTTCCTCGGTCGGATTGGCTACCGCGGACGCGCTCTCCAAGCTCGGAGGGGTCGCGATGCGCCCCCTGCGTTCCAGGGCTAGCCTCGCCCAGGACGGCAAGGTCTGGGTGACGGTGATGGGCCAGGTGTCGGACGGCACGTCCCGCCTCGCGAGCCTTCAGGTTGTGGCAGACCTCTATCAGTCCTTGGCCGAGGCGTGGGTCAGCTTGGCGGGGGAGACCCCGCAGACGAGCCCTGCACATCCGGCGTAGAATCAGCCATGCCAGGAGATCCGCGCGAGCAGGTCCACGAGATCGTAGAACGACTCGCAAGCGAACTCGATCCAGCGGACGCCAAGGCGCAAGCGTACTTGGCGGCACTGCGAGACGGGCTCACGCAGATGGAGTCGGCCCACGTTGCGGTCGAAAACGAGGCTAGTGAGCTTCGGGAGGCCTATGAGAAGCTGGTCGCACCGGCGAACCGGGTAGGCACGTTCCTCGGGTTGGACAAGGAGGGGCTCGCGAGCGTGACGCTGGGTGAAAGCGAGTTTGTCGTGGCCGTGGATCCCAAGCTCGACCCCCAAGGCCTGACCCCTGGGGTCCGAGTCCGCTTGAACGAGGCCTACGCCGTGGTGGGCACTGTGGAGCCGAGCCCGCTCGGAGGGCTCGCAAAGGTGGCCGAGGTTCTCGCTGACGACCGCCTTCAGCTTGGATCCGATATCGAGGGCGCATCCGGGCGTATCGTGGGCCGGGCTCGATCCTTAGAGGGCAGGAAGGTGCGTCCCGGAGATCACGTTCTCCTGGACCCGACCGGGAGGCTCGCCATCGAACACTTCGTCCGAAAGGCGCCCAGCGACTACTTCATCGAGGAAGTCCCCGACATGCCTTGGGAGTGCATCGGGGGCCAAGCAAAGGCGATCGAGACGATCCAAGAGATCATCGAGAGGCCCATGCTCTATCCGGAGCTCTTCAGCAAGTTCCAAAAGTCCCCGCCCAAGGGCGTCTTGCTCTATGGCCCCCCCGGTTGTGGAAAGACCATGATCGGCAAGGCGATCGCCCACAACCTGGCCCGCCGGTACGGCGAGAAACTGGGGAGGGAGGTCAAGGACTGCTTCCTTCACATCAGCGGTCCCAAGATTCTCAACATGTGGCTGGGCGAGACCGAGCGGTTCGTCCGGGAGATCTTCAGCACCGCACGAGAACGGGCCAAGGAGGGGGAGATCGTGGTGATCTTCTTGGACGAGGCGGAATCCATCCTCCGAACCCGCTCGACGGGCCGGATGACGAACATCAACAATACTGTAGTGCCCCAGTTTTGCGCCGAGATGGACGGCATCGTGGGGATCCAGAACGTCGTCACGGTGCTGACCTCGAACCGCCCCGACTATATAGACCCGGCCGTCTTGAGGCCCGAGCGCATTGATCGAAAGGTGAAGGTCGAGCGACCGGACAAGAACGCGGCACGGCAGATCCTCGGCCTCTACCTCACGGAGGCGCTCCCCTTCGACCCGGTGCTCCTGGCCGAGCACCACGAGCCCGAGTGCGCCCGAGCTTTCCTGATCGAGCGGACGGTGGACCGTCTCTGGTCCGAGTCGTCCGAGACCGAGTTCGTGCGGGTGTCGTACCGTTCGGGCGTGAGCCGCGTCCTCCACTGGAAGGACTTTGCGAGCGGGGCATTGCTCAAGTCGGTTGTGGACCGCGCCAAGGACTACGCCATCAAGCGGGCGATCGAGGACGGGAGCGAGGCGGGCCTTCGGTTGGAGGACATGCTCGACGCCTTGAGCCAAGAGTACAAGGAGAACGAGATCTTCCCGAAGGGCGATGCGGCGGACGACTGGGTGAAGCTCCTCGACGTGGAGCCTGCGAGCGTTGTCGCTGTGCGCTCGGTCCGAGAGACCACAGAGAGCGACCGGGCGCGGAGCCGGGTCTCCTAGAGCCGGATCGTGATCGGAACGACCACCTTCAGGATGATCTGAGGCTGGAAGGTACGAGAGTTGGGATCCCCCAGGATAAGGAACCACTCGTTGCCCCGTTTGCCGCTCATTCGGTAGCTCACGTACCAGTTCACGTCCTCCCCCCTCCGCACTAGCCTTCCACCGAAGGCCTCATAGCGGCCGATGTCCCAGTTCCACGTGAGGATCTGTTGCACTTCGTTCGCCCCCCGGGCCGAGACGAATTCGTTGCGGGCAAAGAGTTGGAGCTGGCGGATCGGGCGATAGGCGACGTTGAGTCCGTACGCCTGGAACCTCTGCTCGAGGAAGCTGCCGTTCTCGTAGGAAACACCGACGTTTCGGTACGGGTCGCTCAACGGGTAACCGGCGAAGACGCTGGCCCCGACATCGTCGAACCCTTCGAACCGCGCGATCTCCGTCTGAAGCTGGAAGCCAAAGTCGGATCGGGTCCTCGCCGAGATTTCGGCACTGACCTCCCGGCGGTAGTCGCCCCCGGTCACGTGGTCGTAATAGAGGCCGCTCAGCTCGAAGCTAGCCTCGGCGAAGGGCCCGCGCTCGGGCTGCAAGACCCACTCTCGATTGGCCGAGGCACCGCGCAGGTTCGACTCGCGGCTGAACCCAATCCTGGGGAAAAACTCAGGCGAGATCTCGATGAGCTCGAACCCTCCTCGCACCGCACCGTCCATGCGGAAGATGCCCCCGTTGATCCGGTGGCCGCTCTTGCGCTGTTGGTCGTCTGTGAACTGTACCGACGCGAAGTTGAAGTACGATCCGCGCTCTTCGTTGTAGGAAAGGTTCACCGCATCGTTGTCCCTCCCACGCTGAAAGTTGCCCGCATATCCCACGCTCAGGGACCGCCGCTCGTCGAACTGGTGCTGGATCGAGCCGATCAGGGTCTGTTGCTCGCCAAAGTCAACGGTGCTCAGGAGCGAGGCGTTCGTGGTGGGGCCGACCTTGCCGTAGAAGTTCAGGCCGGTATCGAAAGCGTTGATCCTTTGGCTCGCAAAAATGCGCGCGTCGAACCCTAGGGAGCGAAAGCGGGACCCCTCCTGGAAGAAGGCGCGGCCATCGTCGGCAAGCCGCTCGAAGAAGCTAGGGTCAATCGAGAGGATGCCGTTCTCGACATTGCGAAAGTCGGGGTTGATCGTGGCGACTCCGGTGATCCCTGCCCCAAGCTCGGACTTCATGTCCAGGCCGCTCTCCATGATCGAGTCGCCGTCGTCGGTGGCACCGGCATATCCGTAGGGGAGGAGCTCGATCGTCCGAGCCCGGCTGAACGCGGGGATCGGGACGCCCGTCCACCGTGGAACCTTGGTGCTGTCCGAGCCCGTGAATACGTAGGCGTAGGTGTTCGCCCGGTTCGACCGGAACCAGGTGACGTTGAACCGGACATCCCTGGTTCCAGCGGGGGGAAGGTCCATGAGGCCCCAAGGAATCCTGGCTTCGAACTCCCATCCGTTCTCGGTCCGCCTCCCAAAGGCTTCAAAGTCGCCGAGCCACTCAGTCTTTGCGGCGCGGCCTCCTGCGAGTTCCAGGCTGGTCGCGCCGCGCGGGTTGACGGCGAACGCGTTGAAGTTCTGGTTTGTGCCGTGCGGGTCCACCACGAGGCGCATATGATCGTTCCGGCGCAGGTTCACATTGCTCCGGTACTCCTCGTCCACGAGCTTCTTGGGGTTGGTCCTGACCCTTCCGGCAAAGTAGACGAACTTGGCGTCTGCCGTGACCCAGAACACGCCCTCCTCATCGGAGGCGAGGTTCGTCTCCGAGTCCGAGAAGCCGGTTCCCATGGCCGCATCGGGCCACTCGCCCGCTTCGATGCGTCCGTCCACCTTGAGGGTGTGGCTGGGTACCACGAAGGGAATGTCGCGATCTGCACGTGCCCGCTCGACTTGATCCGGCGGTAGAAAGGGGTACAGAAAGGGCACGAGCGATAGTACGTTCGAGGTTCGGGCCTATGATGCCCGTCATAGGTACGTGTACCTAACGGGACTGCGCGAGAATCGTTGTAGGGGATATTGAACGCAGGTGGGGCGCGGCGGCCTGGGAAGCGCCCTCCCGGTGACCTATAATCCCCTTGGAACTCCCCAAGAACATGCGGACTTGGCTCCCCATCGTGATCCTCTTGCTCGCGCAGGGCCCTCGGGCCGCGTGCGCATCGGGCTGGATGGGGCACTTGCACGGGTCCGCATCCTATCGGTGCCAGCGGCTGGCGATCGCGGTTGCGGTTGCCAGGGAGCACATTGCGCTGTCCTCGACCCTGGCCCCCCCGGTCTCGGTCGCGGTTGCAGACGACTCCAGGATCGGGTTCGAGGTTTCGGCCCGCGCCCACACGGAGCCTGCGACGGACGGGGTTCGCGCTCGCGACGGTCCTCGAAGGTCTTGACCCTCCCCACCTGCCCGAGCCCTAGTCTCGCGCAGTCGTCAAGGCCCGACCCGACCGTTTCGCAAACCCATGATTCAAACGTTACGCAAACTTTTCGACACTTCTGATCGCGACGTCAAGGCGCTCATGCCCTTGGTCGAGCAGATCAACTCCCTTGAACCCAAGTACCAAGCGCTCGATTTGGACGGCATCAAGGCGGCAGCCGCCGACCTGAAGACCCGCATCCAAGCTGGCGAGCCAATCCCGAGCGTGATCCCGGAGGTCTTCGCACTCGTGCGCGAGACCGGAATGAGAACGCTCCACATGCGCCTCTTCGACGTCCAGCTCGTCGGGGGCCTCGTGCTGAACGACGGTCGAATATCGGAGATGAAGACCGGCGAAGGGAAGACCCTGGTCGCGGTCGCACCCCTCACCCTCAACGCCTTCACGGGGAGAGGGGCGCACCTCGTCACGGTGAACGACTATCTCGCCCGGCGCGACGCAGTCTGGATGGGTCCGATCTATCACACGCTGGGCTTGAGCATCGGCATCATTCAGGGGCAAAGCCCAGATTCCGACGAATTGGGCGGTAGTTACATGTACGACCCCGGCTATGAGCACGAGGATCCCCGGTACCTCCATTGCCGCCCGTGCAGCAGGCGCGAGGCCTACCTGGCCGATGTCACCTATGGGACGAACCACGAGTTCGGGTTCGACTATCTGCGGGACAACATGGCCTTCGACGTCTCGCACCTCTCCATGCGCGAGCTCCACTTCGCGATCATTGATGAGGTGGACTCGATCCTCGTGGACGAGGCCCGGACCCCCCACATTATCAGCGGTCCAAGCGCGGAGGACACTTCGGTGTACAAGGTGGTCAACGAGGTGGTTCGCACCATGGAGCCAGAAACCCACTATACGGTGGACAAGAAGAACCATAGCGCGAGCCTTACTGAGGAGGGAATGGACTTTGTCGAGCATGCCATGGGCATCGAGAACATGTCCTCCGACCCGCGACTCATGCACCATGTGAACGCTGCGGTCAAGGCTTACGGCCTCTTCGACAAGAACGTCGAGTACGTGGTGCGAGGCAGCGACGTCGTGATCGTGGACGAGAACACGGGCCGACTCATGGTCGGGAGGCGGTTCAGCGACGGGCTCCACCAGGCGCTCGAGGCCAAGGAAGGAGTGCCCGTCCAGCGGGAGAGCCAGACCGTCGCGGTCATCACGTTCCAAAACTTGTTCCGCATGTATCACAAGCTGGCGGGAATGACCGGTACGGCCAAGACCGAGGAGGACGAGTTCCGGAAGATCTACGGCCTCGACGTCGTGGCGATCCCCACCCACCGACCCATGGCGAGGGAGGACAAGGAGGACATCGTTTACAAGACGATGGACGCCAAGTTCCGGGGCATCTCCCGCGAGATCCTCCGGCTCTTCACCAAGCAACAACCCGTGCTCGTCGGCACGCGCTCGATCGAGATGAGCGAGCAGGTCTCCAAGCGGCTCACGCCGGAGCTGCTCCAGAAGCTCGTGCTCACGGACATGGTGCTGGACAAGGTCACGAACGACAAAGACGGCAAGCACCACAAGAAGGAGGCGGACCCGCTGTTCGACACCCCGCTCGAGGAGCTCAAGCCTGCGATTCTCGAGGACGTCGCCGTCAAGTGCGGTCTGACCTCGGACGCCCTTTCGGACAAGGCCGCGGAGTGGTTCCTACAGACCCACGGCCTACCGGCCAGCTCGCGAGAGTACTTTGACGAGGCAATCCGGCACGGGGTCCCCCACAACGTCCTCAATGCGAAGTACCACGAACGGGAAGCCGGCATCGTCAGCGAAGCGGGCCGGAAGGGTGGCGTCACGATCGCTACGAACATGGCGGGCCGAGGAGTGGACATCCTGCTCGGGGGCCGGGTCGCAGACGACACCGTCCGGCTTGCCCGCCGGCAAGAGGAGCAGGACGGCGGCATCACGGACGAGTATGCGGACACGTTCCTTAGCTTCCGAAGGGGCGGCAAGGAGCGGGCAGCGCCCCCGCTGCCCTTGGACGACCAAGAGCGCTTTGCCGCTGCGACCGAGGTTCGCGACCTAGGCGGCCTCTACATCCTCGGGACCGAGCGTCACGAGAGTCGGCGGATTGACAATCAGCTGCGAGGTCGTGCGGGCCGTCAAGGCGACCCTGGCGAGTCCCGGTTCTTTGTCAGCCTCGAGGACCACCTCTGGAAGATCTTCAACCCAAAGATCATGGAGAACCCGGTTCTCAAGGCTTGGCCACCGATGGAGGAAGTGCGGGCCAAGTTCATCTCGGGCATGATCCAGAAGACGCAAGAGCGCATCGAGAACCACTTCTTCGAGGCCAGAAAGCACGTCCTAGAGTACGACGACGTCTTGAACTCCCAACGCGAGACCGTCTACGGGTCTCGCCGGGAAGTCCTCCTAGGCAAGGAGTGCAGCGAGGAGATCAAGGCCGGGATCCGGTCAGTGATCACAAAGGTTTGCGACTCGGGCTTTACCATGGATCCGGAGACGGGGCAGACGGTTTACGACTACTCCGAGGTCTACGGCAACTTGAACGACGTGTTCCCCATGGTGGACTATGTCTCCCTCGCCGACTTCGAGGAGGTGGCGCCAGGTCCCGACCTTGTCGAATCGGCGCTGAGCGCGGCGATGCGGGCCTATGAGGACAAACAAGAGTCCATTGGGCAAGACGTCATGAAGGAGATCGAGCGGCAGGTGATGCTTCGTGCGATCAACGACCGTTGGATGGAGCACCTTCAGATGATTGACTACATCCGGGAAGGTATCGGGCTGCGGGGCTATGGCCAGATTGACCCGCTCGTCGCCTATAAGCGAGAGACCTTCGACCTCTATCAGCACACCCAGGCCGCGATCAAGGACCAGGCCGTTCGGATGATCTTCCGGGCCGAGGTGCGTCGAGAGGAGGAGCCCGTGCCCCAGATGGTACGCATGGAGGAGCCCGCCGAGGTCGCCGCTCAACCTTCGCACGCTGCGGTTGCGGTCGGCGCGGATTTCGACGAGTCCTCGGCCGATTGGTCGCGTGTGGGCCGGAACGACCCTTGCCTGTGCGGAAGCGGCAAGAAGTTCAAGTCCTGCCACTATCCGACGCTTCGCGCCAAGGGCGTGATCTAACCCTACTGTACGGGCGGTTCGATCTTCTCCCGCAAGAAGGAGGGGATCGTGACCGCCTTCATGGTCTCCCCGACCACGACGTGCCAGGTGAAGCCTGTGGTCGTTTGCACGCCCGTGCTCTCGTTCGTGATCTCGTACTCGAACTTGATCGAGGCGCGCCGCATCTCCGAGACCCAGACCTTGACCGCGATCTCATCGTCGTACTTCACCTCGCCGCGGTATCGTGCGCCGACCTCGACCACGGGGAGCTTGAACCCCTGTTCCTCGAGCGATCGGTATGTGAACCCGTTTGCGCGGCACCATGCGCCCCGCGCCTGTTCAAACCAGTAGAGATAGTTGGCGTAGTACGCATGACCCATCGCGTCGGTCTCGCCATAGCGCACACGGATCCTTTCCACCACGGCTCGTTCCTCGTGCATCGTAGCGCGAGGTGTACCCCGAGTCTAGGGCGGGTCGCCGAGCTTGTCGGGTAGTGCGACGTCGAACTCCTGATCCAAATACTGGGCAAAGCCGCTCCCCTCGGTAGGTTTGGGGCCGGACGCCCCTACGAGCAGAGCCTTCTTCTCATCGAGCATGAAGTTTGCCATCTCCCGAAGGGCGCCGTCGCCGGTATCGAGCAACAGTCGGATCCGTCGCACGGTCCTCCCCTGCCACTCCATGCTTTCCGGGCCACGGAACGTGAACGTCCCAAAGGCGACCGGTGGCGACCATAGGCGCGAGTAGTTGGAGGTCTTCATCATCGCCATCAGGGGCAGACCGCCACTCACCTCCCACCCGGGACTGACACCCTGTGGATAATCGAGCGGGGCAAAGTCGAGCTCTCCACGGACGTAGGTGAAGACGTTCTCGCCGTCGCAATAGTAGTCGGGAGCGCTCTGGCCCTCCCCTCCCGCAGCGCGCGGGACCGTGACCTTGAGCTCAAACCGCTTGCCTTTCGCTTCGAGCCTCTGCTCGAAGGTGCCAGGGAACAGGCCGGAGCTGTCTCGATGGACCACGCGCATCCGGTAGCTCTTCGCACTCTCGTACGTGGCCAAGACCTCCTTGAGCGTCTCTGCCGCGTCCTGTGCGGGCGCGAGGAAGGCGAAGAGGTACGGCAGCATCTAGGATGTTCGACGTTCCTGGACCCTGCGCCGGTTCACAGGTATCCTGGTACCCATGGGAGACCAGCTCGACCGTGCTGGTACCCCCTACGTCCAATTTCAAGGGGTAGAGGTTACCTATAACGGGATCGTCTCCGCTTTGCGAGGAGCCACGCTCGATGTCCGGCGGGGCGAGTTCGTGTTCCTTTGTGGTCCTACAGGATCGGGCAAGAGCACCTTTCTCAAGGCACTTTCCCTTCAGGTTCGTCCGAGCAACGGGTGCATTCTCCTGGACGGCGTGGATCTCGGTGCGGTCGAGCCCAACGAGGTCTCGGAGATTCGCAGGCGCATGGGAGTGGTGCCCCAGGACTTCGGGCTTCTACCCAAGAAGAGGGTCTGGGAGAACCTCGGCTATGCGATGCGGGCTTGCGGGCGCACCCGGCGCGAGGTGCGACAATTGGTCCCGGAGATCCTGGAGCGCGTCCACGTGTTGCACAAGGCGGACGCCTTTCCGGGCGAGCTCAGCGGCGGGGAGCAACAGCGTGTGGCGATCGGTCGTGCGATCATCAACAACCCTCCCCTGCTCCTTGCCGACGAGCCGACCGGCAACCTGGATCCCGATCACAGCGCCGAGGTCATGAACCTCCTCTTGGAGTTGAACTTGCGAGGGACCACAGTACTCGTTGCGACGCACGATATGCCGATCGTCGAGCACGTGGCGAGGCGGGTCGTCCTTTTCGAGCAGGGCCGAATCGTTGCAGACAGCCATTCGCCGAGGGCTACGGTGCAAGGCGCGGACGAGGGGGCGCAAGCCGAAACCGCCGAAGCTCAGCTGGAGGGTGCCGATGCTTGACCGCATCGAGTTCCTCTTTGGGGAGGCACTCGTCGCGCTACGGCGGAACGGATGGATGTCCTTCGCGGCCATCACGACGGTGGCAATGGCGGTCTTCCTGCTAGCGGGCCTGGTACAGGTCTATGCGGGAATCGCGAGGCTTGCCGACAGTGCCGGCAAGCGGCTCACGGTCCGCGTTTTCATTCGGGACTCCGTTCCGGACGCCGAAGCCTCTGCACTGGGAGCGCAGATCAAGGCGATCCCTGGCGTTACCTTTGTCCGGTTCGTGCCTCGCCGCCAGGGCTTGCAGGAGTTCCGGGAGAAGAACCCCGAGATTGATGTGACGGGCCTCTATGAGGCCAACCCTCTCCCCAACTGCTTCCACGTCTCCATCGCCGACCAGAAGGACTTCGACTCCGTGGTCTCTTCACTCCAGTCCATGAAGGAGGTGGAGCCGAACGGCGTCAAGTTCCCTTCGGACGTGCAAGAGTTCCTCAAGGAGGTGCAGGCGACCGTGCCGATCTTGGGCCTGGTGTTGGGGGTCACGATGCTGGCAACGAGCGGGATCCTGATCTACAACGCGATTCGGATGACGGTCGTGGCCCGACGGCGAGAGATCGGGATCATGCTCTTGGTCGGTGCCCGCCGAACGATGGTGTGGGCACCCATGGTTCTGGAAGGGCTCCTCCAGGGAAGCCTGGGCGGTGTTTTGGCGGGCGTGACGCTCCTCACAGGGCACCACTTCGTGCGCCAGGTGGTGCAGGACCGCATGGGGAGCATGGCGACGATCCCTACGATGTCGGTGGGCGCGACGCTCGTCGGTTTGGGACTCGTGGGCGCGGTGTATGGTACGGTGTGTAGCGTCATTGCCGTGAGGGAACCTTGGCGGCAAGGGGTGGCGGCATGAAAAGGCTCGCAGCGTTCTTGGTCGTTCTGCTGGTCGTGCCCTATATGGGTGTCGCCCAGTCGCGCTCGAAGAAGTCTCCCACTTCCGTCCTCAAGCAAAAGCTCGCGAAGATCAAGTCGAACGCCAAGGACGTGCGTTCCGATCTCCGCGACAAGAAGGAAGAGGTCTGGGTCGTCGCGGCCGAGATGGAGAGCCTCGACGCCAAGCTTTCGAAAGCGGAGGCGAAACTGGACGACACCCGCGACCTCCTCGATCAGGAGAAGGCTCGACAGGAGAGCCTCGCCTCCGCGATCGAGGACACCGAGCGGAAGGTGGAGGAACAGCGCAAGGTCGTTTCCCAGCGGATCCGCGCCATGTACATGTCGGGCGACGAAGCGCCCATGGCCGTCTTGCTCGGCGCGAAGGACTTCTCCGACTTCGCGGTCCGAAAGTCGCTGCTGGAGCGGATCGCCAAGCATGACCGGCTCGCCTTTGACGAGTATCGCAGGCTCAAAGCGAAGCTAGCGGCAGACAAGGCGCACCAAGACGAGGTCGTAGCCAAGGTCGCCCAACTCGAGTCGGATCAAGCGGCGGCGAAGAAGGAGGTCGCAGCCGCCCACGATGCAAAGCTGAGCCTCTTGAACAAGCTCCGCCGCCAGCGGAACGCGCTGGAGTACGAGCTCCAAGCCATGGAAGAGTCGAGCAACCGGATCACGGCCCAGATCCTTGCCTACCAACAGGGCCTGACGGGTGGCGTCGGCAAGTTTTCGGGAAGGTTCGTCTCGCCCGTGAACGGGCGCCAGACGAGCAGCTTCGGATATCGGGTCCATCCGATATCCGGGAGTCGTCGCATGCACACGGGGGTGGACCTTGCCGCACCGAGCGGGACGCCGATCCGCGCAGCGGCGAGCGGGGTCGTCGTGATCGCAGGGTGGATGAACGGCTATGGCAACACGGTGACCATTGACCATGGCGGTGGGATCTCTACGCTCTACGGCCACTGCTCCCGGCTCTTTGTGAGTCGCGGTCAGCGGGTCCAAGCGGGCCAGCGCATCGCCGCCGTCGGTTCGACGGGGTTCTCGACCGGGCCTCACCTGCACTTTGAGAAGCGCGTGAACGGCCGTCCGGTCAATCCGCGCGGTTAGCGGTGGCGATAAACGATCCGGGCCCGGTTCAGGTCGTAGGGTGAGAACTCGACGCGAACGCGGTCGCCGTTGAGGATTCGGATCCAATACTTCCGCATCTTGCCGCTCAGGTGGCAGTGAACCTCTTGGTCGGTCTCATCGAGATGGACCTTGAACTGAGCGTTGGGCAGGATCTCGGTTACCGTGCCGTCCAGCATGATCCCTTGCTCCTTGTTGGGATCGTCCTTTTGGACCGGGGGCCCGAAGTTCCTTCTGCGTCTTTGTCCTGCCATAGGGGAGTCTTATTCGACCGTCAGTAGTTCGGGCCCGTCGTGGGTCACGGCTACCGTGTGCTCGAAATGTGCCGACAGTGTACCGTCCTTCGTGACGATGGTCCAGCCATCGGCCAGGGTGAGGACCTCGTATCCCCCTTGGTTCACCATCGGTTCGATGCAGATCGTGGTCCCGGCTTTGAGCACCGGACCGTCCTTGGGGCGGCCAAAGTTCGGCACGCTTGGCTCCTCGTGGAGCTCACGGCCAATGCCATGGCCGACGAGCTCACGGACGACGGAGTAGCCTTGCACCTCGACGTACTTTTGGATCGTCGAGCTCACGAGCCCGACCTTCGCCCCTGGGCATGCCTTGGCGATCCCTTGGTTCAGGGCCTCTCGGCTCACGTTGAGGAGCCTTTGGGCCTCCTTACTGATGGTGCCGACCGGGAACGTCCAGGCCGCGTCGGCGTGGAACCCGTCCTTATAGACGCCAAAGTCGAGGTCCACGATGTCGCCGGAGCGAAGGACACGCTCGCCAGGGATGCCGTGGATGACCTCCTCGTTCACGCTGATGCACGCGGTGGCGGGATAGCCCCGATAGCCCTTGAAGCTCGGGGTTCCCCCTTCCTCGCGGATCAACCGCTCGGCGAGGAGGTCGAGCTCGATCGTCCTCGTCTTGTCAGGGATGATCGCCTCGCTCACGAGCCGCATCGTTCTGGCGACGATCCTTCCAGACTCCCGGATCTTTGCGATCTCGCTGGCGGATTTGAGATGGATCAACTTCCGAGTCTCGCTGTGATGTCTTGGTAGACGTCTTCTACCGCTTGGTTCGCGTTCACCTCGAAGTGCAGCCCAGTGCCGCGGTAGTGGTCGAGCACGGGAGCCGTCTGCTCGCGGAACACCTGCAACCGCTTTCGGATGGTTTTCTCGTCATCGTCGTCGCGGCCCCTTGCAAGCATTCGGGCGACGACGACATCGTCCGGTGCGGCGAATGAGACCACTGCATCCAGCTCTTGTCCATTCTCTGCGAGGAAGCGATCGAGGGCGTTTGCCTGGCCGATGCTCCTGGGATACCCGTCCAGGACGAAGCCGCGGTCCGATTCGATCGCGCTGGCGAGGATTCGTTCCACCATCTCGATCGTGACTTCGTCGGGGACGAGCTTCCCCGCATCGAGGTAGGACATCGCGGCGAGGCCGAGGTCGGTGCGCTCCCGGATCGCGTTTCGGAAGACGTCGCCCGTGCTCACGTGGAGCAAGCCAAGGCGCTCGCAGAGCAACGCGGCTTGGGTGCCTTTGCCCACGCCTGGAGAACCGACGAGGATCAGGCGCATATCCAAGATCGCTAGGGCTGCAAGGACCGGGCCAAACCGCGGTGCTTCGCCTAGCCCCCGCCGCCGTACTGCTTTGCGAGGATGTTCGCCTCGATCTGCCGCATCGTCTCCAGGGCGACGCTCACCATGATGAGAAGGGAAGTGCCCGCGATGAGAGAGAGGCCGCTCACGGCGGCGATGGAGGAGAACATATACGGCGTGAGCGCCACGACCGCGAGGAACACGGCCCCGACAAAGGTCACCCTGCTCACCACGCCGTTCAAGAAGTCGGTGGTCTGTTTCCCAGGTCTAATCCCAGGGATATAACTACCGTGCCGCTTGAGCTGGTTGGACATATCCTCCACGTTGAAGACCATCGCGTTCCACAAGTAGCAGAAGATGAAGATCAGGAACGTATAGAACGCGGCCCCGACATAGCCCTTCCACGAGGCGAAGTTCGGGCTCATGAAGTCGGTGATCGTGCTCAGCACGTTGTGTACGGGCGAGCCCGCAGGGAAGGCCTGCATGAACTGGGCGGGCATATAGACCAGCGAGATCGCGAAGATGATCGGGATGACCCCGGCCATGTTCACCGATATGGGCAGGTAGCTCGTTTGACCCCCTAGCGTTTTCGTGCCGTAGTTCCGGCGCATGTGCTGGATCGGGATCCTTCGTTGGGCGATGCTGAACATCACGACGAACCAGGTCATCGCGATGAATGCGACCACGACCATCGCCGCCTGCCACATCGGTACGGTCCCGGCCTGAACGGCGCCATAGAGGCTGGTCACCACGTTCGGCAGGGAGATCACGATGCCCGCGAAGATGAGCAGCGAGACCCCGTTCCCGATCCCCTTCTCGCTGAGTTGCTCCCCCATCCAAAGGAGGAACATCGCGCCTGCGGTCCAAAAGACGATCGTGGCGATTCGGACGAGGATCCCCATGCTGTTCACCGCCGGGATGCCTTGGCTTAAGAGCGTGAGGAGCCCGAGGCCCTGGAAGACGCAAAGGGCCAGCGTGAGGAGCCGCGTTCGGCGGTTCTGTTGCCGCCTGGCATATTCTCCCCCTTCCTGCATCTCCTGCTTCCAGGCCGGATTGGCGAAGGTGAGGACCTGCAGGATGATCGAGGCCGTGATATAGGGGTTCAGCCCGAGTGCGAGGACGGAGAGCCTTTTGAACGCGCCTCCGCCAAACATATTGACGAGCCCGAGGAAGCTGTTGCCTTCCAAGAGCTTGGTCATCTCGCTGGGGTCCACTCCAGGGATCGGTACTGGGACGTGGACGCCCAAGGCGTAGAGGCCGAACATCAGCAAGATGAACATGATGCGCGGCCGCAGATCCTCGTCGGTCCAAGCGAGCCTGAATGTGTCCGAGAGGCTGAGCTTGAGGCTCTTGTCCCCACCCATCCCCAAGGCGGCCATGACTAGAGGGTCTCCACCGCGCCGCCGGACTTCTCGATGGCTTCCTTGGCCTTGGCACTGAACTTGTGCGCCTTGACGGTCAGCTTTTTCTTGAGCTCTCCGAAGGCGAGAACCTTCACGCCGTCCACTCCGGTGTGGACGAGCCCGGCCTTGTGGAGCGAGTCGGGATCCACCGTGCTGCCGGCGTCGAAGTGCTTCTCGAGATCGTCGAGGTTGACGATCCCGTAGTGCTTCGAGTTAGGGTTGCGGAAGCCCTTCTTGACCGGGAGCCTGCGATGGATGGGGGTTTGCCCACCTTCGAACCATGCAGGAATCTGCCTGCGAGCCTTCTGCCCCTTGCTACCTCGGGTCGCCGTCTTGCCCATTCCGCTGCCGATGCCTCGGGCGATTCTGCGCTTGCGCTTGGTCGAGCCCTTGGCCGGCCTCAGTTCGTGGATGCTCATTCTTCGTTCTCCTTCTTCGTGGTCTTCTTGGGCCCGGCCTTCGTGGTCGCAGTCTTCTTGGGTTCGGCCTTTACGGGCTCAGCCTTGGGTGTGGTCGCAGCCACGGCCTTGCCGCGGCGTGCCCTGGTCGTCTTCTCGCCCTCCACCTCCTCGACACGAAGAAGGTGCTTCACATGGTGGATCATCCCACGGATGGTGGGCGTGTCGTTCTGCAGGACGCTCCTGCCCGTCTTGGTCAGGCCGAGGGCCCGAACCGTGGCCCGGTTCTTTGGCGTGTTCCCGATGACACTTTTTGCGAGGGTGATCTTAAGCATTCTCAGCCTCCTCCTTGCGCGCCTTGGCGAGCCATGGAACGAGCTCGTTCACGTCCTTCCCGCGCCGTTGGGCGAGCACTTCGGGTGCGGTGAGCGACCGGAAGGCCTCGACCGTGGCATAGGCGATGTTGGTTCCGTTTCGCGATCCCAGGCATTTGGCCAAGACATCGTGGACGCCCACGGCCTCGAGGCACTGCCGCACCGCCGAGCCGGCCTTGACGCCGGTTCCCGGCGAGGCTGGCTTGAGGACGATCGTGCTGGAGCCGTACGTCGCCCTCACCTCGTGGGGGATCGTGTTGCCCAGCAGGTTCACCTGGAACATGTTCTTCCGCGCGGCTTCCTCGGCCTTGCGAATGGCGTCGGGGATGCCACGGGCCTTGCCCATGCCAACTCCGACCATGCCCTTGTTGTCCCCGACGACGACCATGATTGACCAGCTCGCGGTCTTGCCGCCCTTGTGGGTCTTGAACACCTTGTTCGAGCGGACGACCCGGACGTCCATCTGCGGCCCTTCCGGGGCTCTCCCGTCCTTGCCGAGCGAGGACTGTCGGCGGCCAACGAGCCGCGGCCCGCGCCTACCCATTAGAGCTCCACCCCGCCTTCGCGCACGGCGTCTGCGAGCGCGGCCACGGTGCCGTGGTAGCGAAGGCCGCCTCGATCGAGCACCACGGCCTTGATCCCGGCTTTCTTCGCCCGCTCGGCCAGGGCCGCACCCACCTTCTTCGCGCCCTCGGTGTTGTCCGAGGCGACCAGGGCTTTCTCTTGGCTGCTCGCCGCGGCCAGGGTGTGCCCGGCCACGTCGTCAATGATCTGGGCACTGATGTGCTTTGTGCTTCGATAGACTGCAAGCCGCGGCCTTTCCGGGGTGCCGGAAAGGTTCTTGCGGATCCTTGCATGGCGCGCCAAGCGCATCTCGGTTCTTGTCTTTACTGCCATGGTTTAGACTCCGGCCCTCTTGCCCGGCCGCAGGCGGACGACCTCGTCGAGGTATCGGACGCCCTTGCCCTTATAGGGATCGGGCTTGCGGGTCTTGCGGATGTCGGCGGCGACCTGTCCCACTTTGGCCTTGTCGGCCCCTGCGACGACGATCGTGGTCACGCGCGTCTTCTCGTCAGCCTTGACGTCAATGTCAATTCCTTCCGGCGCGGTGATGTTGATCTCGTGCGAGAACCCCAGGCTCAGTGTCAACAGCTTGCCCGCGATCCGGGCGCGATATCCCACGCCATGGATCTGTAGCGTCTTGCTGTGCCCACTGGTCACGCCCTGTACCATGTTCGCAATGAGAGTCCGGGCCAGGCCGTGCTGCGAACGATGGTAGCGGATGTTGTCCGGCCGCTCGATCGTGAGTGTGCCGTCCTCCTGCTTCACCTCGAGCGTCTTGGCGATGATCGCGCTCAGGTCCCCCTTGGGTCCTTTCACCGAGACCGTGCCATCGAGCACTTCCACGGTGACGTTCCCTGGGACGTTGATCGGTTTGAGTCCAATTCTAGACATGGTTTACCAAACCTCGCAGATGACTTCGCCGCCGATGCGCTTGCGACGCGCCTCGCGGTCGGTCAGGAGCCCTTGGCTCGTAGTAATGATCCGAGTAGCGAGTCCAGCCCGGATCGGTCGCAGCTCCGACGAGCCCTTGTAGACCCGAAGGCCGGGGGTGCTTACGCGCCGGAGGGAGTGGATGATGGGTTTGCGATCGGCGTCGTACCGGAGGTGGACTCGGATCGTCGGGAACTTTCCTTCGGTGATCAGCTCGTGGCCCGAGACGAAGCCCTCCTTTTCGAGGAGCTTGGCGATCTCGACCTTGATCTTGCTGGCAGGGGCGTCTACGAAGTCCTTGCGGGCGTTCAGGCCGTTCTTGATCCTGGCGAGCAGGTCGGCTATAGGGTCGCTGTGCATCGTTCCGGCCCTACCAGCTCGATTTCCTCACACCGGGGAGCAGCCCTTTGTGGGCCATCTCGCGGAAGCAGATTCGGCAGATGCCGAAGTATCGGATGTACCCGCTGTCGCGCCCGCAGACGCTGCAACGGTTATAGGAGCGCACCTTGAACTTGGGTTTGCGCTTTTGTTTGTTGATTAGACACTCTTTGGCCATGGTTCCTCGTTCTGTGACAGGCTGGTTTGCTCGGGTGGCCGAGCGCCCGGAGACTTCCTAAGTCCGCGGAGCGTCTGAAGGAAGAAGGGCGCGGATCCTCCGCACCTGGCCCATCGTTTTCGCTTGGCCCGAATGGGCTGGGCGAAGCGGCATAATACCCGGATCGGGCCGCTTCCTGGTTCGGGCGGGCCCTCAGCCCTGGTGCCATCGTCCAAAAACGAGGACGGGCCCCGCCGCCCTAGGGACGACCAGGCCCGTTTCCGCCTTCTTCTCGCCTCTTATCGAAGGAGCGAGAGCACCGCCTGCGGGAACGCGTTCGCCTGAGCGAGCATCGCCACGCCGGACTGCTGCAGGATCTGGAGCCGCGTGAAGTTCGTCATCTCCTCCGCGACGTCCACCTCGCGGATCGAGCTCTCGGTCGCCGAAAGGTTCTCCTTGGCGACGCTGAGCGACCGCATGTTGGACTCCACGGTGTTCCGCATGAAGGAACCGATGTTCCCTCGGGCCGAGGTCACGGTGTCGATCGCAGTGTCCAAGGACGCAAGGGCTGCAGTCATGTCGCTGCCCGTGATGTCCACCGCGCTCAGACCCAGGGCCGCCGAACCGAAGTTCTGCAGGTTGAGCCTTGCGGTCTGGCCGCCGTTGGCGCCGATCTGGAACGTGGACTCTCCAGCCGTGATCTGCACCGCGCCAGTGTAGGTTGCGACCGCGTTGCCTGCGACCGTGAGCTTGATCTGGTTGCCCTTGGAGTCCTTGAGCTCCAGGCCCTGCCCCTTGTCGAAGGTCACTGCCTCGGTTCCGGTCCCATAGTCATAGGTGACCGTGGCCACGGCGTTGCTCCCTGCGTCGCTCGCGCTACCGGCGGCAGCGAGGATCAGACCCGCGGTCGAGCTCGTCAGGTTGACTTCGGTATTCGTGCCGTAGGCGTCGCTCGTGAGCACGACCTGGTTGGAACCGTTCACGCTCGCGGTTACCCCGGTCTCGCCTTGGGCGTTGTTGATCATGGCGACCAGGGCGTCCCGGTCCGTCGTGGCGGTCGTGGAGAACGCTCGACCGTTGATCGAGAAGTTGCCTGCGCCGACCAGGGTGGCTCCCGTGGCATAGGCCTGGGTACCGGTCACAACGGCGCGAGTCGCCGCCGTGGTCACTTGAACGTCCAAGTCGCCGTTCGCGTCCATCCCTACAGTGCCGAAGGAGCCTGTGACGTTCGCGGAAGCGATGTTGGCAGGGTTGTTGACGGTGGCATAGGCGCCGGCGCTACCGTCCAGCATCTTCTTCTGCCCGAACTGCGTGGTCTGCGAGACCCGCGTGATCGAGGCGAGGATGCTGTCGAGCTGTGTCTGGTTGGCCTGCTTTTGCGAGGCGTCAATCGAGCTGTTGCCGTTGGCGACAGCCAGACTTCGGGCCTCTTTGAGCAGACGGCTCACTTCGTCGAGGGCGCTGTCTGCGGTCTTTGCGAAGTTGAGGGCGTCGCTGTTGTTCCGGATCGCAGCGTCCATCGCCGAGATCTGAACCCTGAAGCGCTCCGAGGCGATCAGGCCTGCCGGGTCGTCCGCGCCAGAGTTGATCCTGAGACCCGTGGACAGTCGGTTGAGCGACTGCGCAAGGTCTTTGCCGGTCATACTGAGGTTGCGGTAGGCCGAGAGGGCCTGTGTGTTCGTATTGATGCGAAAGGACATGTTTTGCTCTCCTCCTTGATGCCCGCAGATCGCTGCCTTCCTGGCGAGCGTGGCGCGGGTCGTCCCACGTGGTCGTTCCGCGCCGGACCATCGGTTTGCCCTGGTATTCCTGCTGGGATTGGGGCGATGTCCTGGAATATTGCGACACAAGGTGACCCCTCGTGCCGCTAGTGGGCAAGGTGGGTCGGAGAAGGCCTCGGGCAAGGATCGCCATGGCGGTGCTCTACTTGCTCCTCTGCGTGGGGGCTCTCACGACCGTCTACCCGTTCGCCGTCATGATCTCGACCGGATTCAAGGGCCCGACGGACCAGAACGACGGCAAGCTGATCCCACAGTTTTGGAGCGACGACGAGGCGCTGTTCTCGAAGTATGTGGATGACAAGTACGCGGGCGACGTCTCGATGATCGCCTCTACTAGGGTAGGGGGGAAGGCAGGCGAAGGTATGGTGAAGGCCTACCGAGACTTCCTGATCCAACTTCCCCTCGAACACTGGGCCGCAGGGTTCCGAACCGCCCCGAACCAAGTGACCGGGAAACTCACCAAAAGGTGGCAAGACTGGACCCGGGGACGGTATGGCCGCATCGAGGACCTCAACCGGGCGTATATCGAGCTCAACAGCTCCTTCCAATCCGTCGCGCCGCCCAGTGAGGCATGGGAGCGCAAGGGATGGGCACCGAGTCAGGATCAAAAATGGAAGGACTGGCTCGAGTTCAAAGCCGAGCTGCCATGGGAGTTCAGGATCCCGATCCGCGAGCAGCGGATGTACCAGGAGTTCGTGCGTGCCAAGTTCCGGAACCGGATCGAGGGCGTTCCCGCGGAGGTGCGGGGAGCGGCGGCCAAGTTCGAGGAGATCCAAGCGTCCCCAAGCCCCTTGCTGGATGAGTTCCGGCGTTCGGCCTTGCCATCGCAGTTTGCCCGAGGGACGGTGGAGCAGGAATGGGCCAAGTGGGGGAATGGGCCGCTCCCCATCCTCGCGGCGGAGCGGGCTCACGTGACTGCGTACCGTGCAGACGTGTCGAGCGAGTTCTCGTCCCGGAACTTCCTCTATATCCTCGACTACATCGCGGTGAACGGCCGCGCCCTGCTGAACACCGTGATCTTCTGCGGTCTGGCGATCCTGGGCCAGCTCGTCGTGAACCCGCTCGCGGCTTATGC